>WNGI01002493.1_pt1 | contig 17456 bp, 15 predicted proteins | sample 5400621 | NCBI WGS metagenome assembly WNGI01 (sample SAMN13153374, study PRJNA577476) | soil metagenome | isolation source: 20 cm soil or saprolite under Garry oak tree replicate 1 | place: USA:California | collected 2016-06-15 | reverse complement strand
CGACGCGCAGGTGGGCGGAGGAACGGACGGTCGCCTCCGGATAGCGGATCTCGAACTCGGCCTCGCCGTCGGCGAACGCCCGACCCGGATCGGCGCCGGAGACACCGACCACGCCCTCGTACCGCTCCCGGAACGACGGCCCGTGATCGCCGCCGGGGTGATCGCCGCCGTAGCCGGTCTCCGCGCGGAGCTCGCCATCCACCTCCTCGATCGTGCGGCGCCACCACCCGCCTTCCCCCTGCTCGTTGGGATCGCGCTGCGCCGCATCGGAGGGGACCAGCGCCGGCGCCTCGGTGATCGGAGCGACTCCGTCGAGCACGGGGAGATGGAGCACGCCGGAGTGACGGTCGATCGACAGGACGCCGGGGTCCGGCGGCGCCCAGGCGTTCGGCCAGTCCGCGGCCGCCAGATCCAGCCGGATCCGATGGCCTTCGTCGAACGTCCACGAACAGGCCTCGAGCTCCAGCTCGATCTCCTCGACCGCGCCCGGCGTGAGAGGCGTGGGGTCCGCGGGGCCCCGTCGATGCGTGAGGTTGAGAAGGCCGCGCACCACGAGCGACGAGCTCCCATCGGGGAACACGTCGCAGACCTTCGCCGACAGGGAGGCCACTGGGACGCTGGAGGCGACCCGCACCCGGAGCCGGGGGTGCCCCAGGATCTCGAGCTCGGTCTCCAGGGGTTCCCAGGTATAGGTGAGCGACCGCTCCTCGTCCGGGCGCTGATCGTCGGGCTGGACCCATGGCATCACGCCGGCGCAGGAGATCCACGCGGTCGCGCCGACGTCGCCCCGGATCGCGAGCTCGTCGGGCCCTTCCGCCGCCACTGCCGGCAGCAAGCCGCCAGCATCCGCCTTCGCGAGCGCGAGCTCCGTGGAGACCGAGCGCGCCGGCGGCCATCCGGGCTCCGACCGCCACGTCCCGCGCACCTCTCGTCGGAGCGGATCCGGCAAGGTCGAGCGTTGCGCGAACAGCACGATCGGCGGCTCGCGGTCGACGCCGTTGTCGATCCCCTTCAACCACCGGTCGAACCAGCGCACGAGCTCGGGGGTCAGTCGTATGTTCGGGCCCGGCACCGATGTCTCCGTCGCTGCGTGCGCCCACGGACCGATCAGCAAGCGGACCGGTGCTCGGAACCGAGGGAACGACCGGAACGCGATGTTCGTGTACCCGTCGGCCCATCCACCGACGATCATCGTGGCCGCCTCGATGCCCTCGATCGACTCACGTGCCGAGCCCCATCGCCAGTACGCGTCGCGTCGCTGGTGCTCGATCCACGGGAGGACCCACGGCTCCAGCTCCTGGACGCGGCGATCCCATTCCTCGCGCCATCCTTCACCCCAGATCTGCGGGACCGGAGGGAGCGCGTTCATCGCGATCATGTAGGTCGGGTAGTCGACGACGTCGAGCTGCTTGAGCACGCCGCCGAAGTGATGGACGTCGTCTCCGTACCGATCGTCGCTCGCGAAGATCGGGACGATGGCTTTGAGCGCCGGCGGGCGCTCCAGCGCGACCTGCAACGAGGTGAACCCGCCGTAGCTGGTCCCGAACATGCCGACCGCGCCCGTCGACCAATCGCGGGTCGCGAGGTGATCCACCACCGCGACGAGGTCGTCGCGCTCCGCGTCGGAGTACTCGTCGGTCGCGATCCCGCCCGAGGACCCCGTTCCTCGCACGTCGAGCCAGCAGACGACGTAGCCGGCATCCGCGAGCTCCGCGTAGCCCGGCCGGTAGGCGGCCGTGAGGTCGTCCTTCCGATAGGGGAGCGCCTCCATCACGGCGGGCCAAGGCCCGTCTCCCGCCGGGAACAAGAGCGTGGCCGACAGCTCGACCCCGTCGGCCATCGGGATCGCCACGAGCTCTCGGCGGGTCATCGTGGCGCGAAGGCTACGCTCAGATCCACGCGTTGAACCACACGATCGTGTGCCAATGCAGCAGGCTGATGCGACCCGCGGTCAGGACCGGCCAGAACCAGATGAAGATCGCGACGGCCGCGATCACGTACGCGACGACGAACGGCCGGTAGACGTACGCCTGCGAGATCGCCGGCTCTCCGGTCTCCGGATTGATCGCGACGTCCCGGGTCTCGCGGTCCCGGACGACGATCGTCGCGTCGGACGCCTGCCGACACACGTACGTGATCGCGAGCACCATGAACGGGGTGAGGGGCAGCGCGTAGAAGAAGAACGTCGGCCGGGTCACGAGGAACCATGGCAGGTACTGCGCCGTGAAGGCGACGAAGATGAAGCCCGCGCGCCAGTCGCGGAGCCGGTACCACATCAGGCCGACCCACGGGATCACGACCACGCTGGCCCAGAAGATGATCGGGTTCCCGATCGCGAGCACCTGCTCGATGTCCAGCTTGTTCTCGAAGTTCAGGACGAAGAACGACGTCGGCCGGAGATCGGGGATCCACTTCCACGCTCGCGCGTAGTAGGGGTGCGTCGGCGTGTACTGCCCGGTCTTCGGGTTGAGCGCCGTCCAATCGATGCCGCTGCGATGGAACCGCGCCGAGTCGACCTGGTTCTTCCACCACGCGCCCATGTCCCAGCCGAAGTGGTGGAGCCACGGCAACCAGGTGAGCATGTACACCGCGACCGGGACGAACAGGAAGGCGATCACGATGCCGAGCGATTCCCGCGCGATCGCGCGACCCAGCGCGCCGGTCCAGGAGCGATCCCCGCGGTGACGTCGCGCCGTCTCCCACATGAGCGCGACGATCACGGCCGCGAACAGCGCCATCGCGCCGGACCACTTCACGGAGGCCGCGGCGCCGAACGCCGCTCCCGCCGCGAGCCGCCAGGGCCGCACCACCGGCGAGTAGGCGGGAGGCGGAGGCGGCGGCCAGATCGCACCCTCGCTCGTGAGGGCCTCGGCGGCGACCACGAACTGGGTCTCCGCCTGTTGTCGCCGCTCCAGCCATCGTCGATCCAACAGGAGGAAGAAGAACCCGACCACGACCCAGAGCTCGAGGTGCACGTCGAGCAGCGCCGTCCGGGACATCACCACGTTCAGGTGCTCCGTTGCGATCAACAGACCGGCCACGAACGTCCACACGGGTTTGCCGAAGAGCAGCTGAGCGATCATCGCCGTGAAGAGGACGACGAGCGTCCCCGCCAGGGCGGAGGTGAACCGCCATCCCCAGGGATCCATCCCGAACGCCTTGATGCCCAGCGCGATCTCCCATTTCCCGAGCGGCGGGTGCACCCACGAACCGACGTCCCACTTCTGGGCGCGCCAGTACTTCTCGTCGTTCGAGTCGACGCGGCAGACCTGGTCCGACCACCCCACGAGGATGCACGCCGCCTTCGGGTAATAGACCTCGTCGAAGACGAAGTCGGGTGGATGCTGGAGATGGAAGAACCGAAGGGAGCCCGCCAATGCCGTCACGGCGATCACGGCCACGACGGGTCGGTTCAGCCGCGACAGGAGAGGCATCGGCCCAGGGTACCCGCGCATCCATGGCTGGACGCGGTCGGATCGCGTCACGGTTCCCGTCAGGCGGGCCGGTCCCTGGCGCGCACGACGAACTGCAGTCCTTGGTACGTCTCGGTGATCGATGCGCTCTTGTTGTCGACGAGCCCGGCGTCCAGCCCGACCCGCTGGACCGCGTCGAAGTCCAGGTCGGTGTGGACCCCGGCGGCCTTCTTCGGCCACGCGATCCACAGACGCCCGGCCGGTGTGAGCGACCGAGCGAGCGCGGGGAAGGCCGCGGTCAGGTCCGACCGACGCGTGACGAACGTGATCGCGACGTCGACGTTGCGGCCCGGGCGGCGGAGGAACTCGACGCCGCCCGGGATCGGCGCTAGGCGCTGCAGCTCATCGGCGAACCCCGCGGGCGCGCGCGTGCAGAGCACGCGCGCGCCTTCCGTGATGCCGAGCTTCCGCCAGAGCGGCGTGCCCGAATAGTCCTTGTGCTCGCTCACGCCGCGTTCACCTTCCGGGCGCACCTCGGCCATCTGGTTCATCCGTTCCGAGCGGGCCGTCTCGATCCGGGTTACGCCTTCGGAGCGTAGCCCGCATGGTCAACCGCATGGGACCATCGAACGGGATGGACGGTGTGCTGTATCTCGTCGGAACGCCGATCGGGAACCTCGGGGACATGTCGGCGCGCGAGCGGGAGACGCTGGCGTCGGTCGACTTCGTCGCGGCCGAGGACACGCGCCGGACCGGCCGGTTGCTGCAGAGCTTCGGGGTCAAGACGCGGTTGGTCTCGCTCTTCGATGCCAACGAGAAGGAGCGCACGGGCGAGCTGCTCCGCCATCTTCGGCAGGGGCGTTCCGTCGCGATCGTTTCGGACGGCGGGATGCCGCTCGTCTCCGATCCCGGGTACCGCGTGGTCACGGCCTGCATCGCGGAGGGGATCGATGTCCGCGTGATCCCGGGACCGTCGGCGGTCCTCGCCGCCCTCGTGGTCAGCGGCCTCCCGACGGACCGGTTCGCCTTCGAGGGCTTCCCGTCGAAGAAGCCGGGCGAGCGGATGCGCCGCCTCCAGACGCTCCAGCACGATCCACGGACCCTCGTCTTCTTCGAGTCACCGCTCCGGGTCCACACCCTCCTGCGCGACATGCTGGTTGCCTTCGGCGACCGGAGGGTCGCGGTCTGCCGGGAGCTGACCAAGCTCCACGAGGAGGTCGTGCGCGGCCGGATCTCCGAGGTCCTCGCCGAGCTCGGCGAGGGCGAGCTCAAGGGTGAGGTCGTCGTCGTGCTGGAAGGGGAGCGGACGCCCGGATCGCCGCCCCTCGATCAGGTCGTCGACGAGGCTCGCGAGCTCGTCGTCGACGGGATGCGCAAGCGCGAGGCGGCGCGCGCGGTCGCCGAACGCCACGGGATCTCCGCCAACGACGTGTACCGCGTGCTCGCGGCCGACCCGTAGGTTCCTCCCGAGGCCTCCGTCGAGAACGCCGCGGGTAGCATGTCCGCACCATGGGCCGCGACGTGTTCTACATCACGACCCCCATCTATTACCCGAACGACGTGCCGCACATCGGGCACGCGTACAACGCCGTGGCCACCGACTTCATCGCGCGGTACCACCGGCTCCGGGGCGAGGAGGTCTTCCACCTCACCGGCACCGACGAGCATGGCTTGAAGCTGCAGCGCGCCGCCGAGGCGGCCGGGATGACACCGCAGGAGTGGGTCGACGCCATGGAGCCGAAGTGGCGTGAGGTCTGGGCCCGGCTCGACATCGCTTACGACGACTACATCCGGACCACGGAGCCGCGGCATGAGGAGGCGGTCAGGAAGATCCTGCTGGCCGTCTACGAGAACGGCAGGGACGACATCTACCTCGGTCACTACGAGGGCCTCTACTGCGTCTCGTGCGAGCTCTATTACAACGAGGCCGACCTCCTGCCCGGCGAGCTCTGCCCGATCCATGAGATCCCGGTCGAGTTCCTCACGGAAGACAACTACTTCTTCCGGCTCTCCGCGTACGCGGACCGTCTGCTCGAGCACTACGAGGAGCACCCGTCGGCGGTCGAGCCGGAGACCCGGCGGAACGAGGTCCTCTCGGTGATCCGCGGCGGCCTTCAGGATTTCTCGATCAGTCGCACGACCTTCGACTGGGGCGTGAGGTTGCCTTGGGACGAAACCCACATCAACTACGTCTGGTTCGACGCGCTGACGAACTACATCACCGCCGCGGGATACGCCGAAGATCCCGACCGCTTCGCGCGCGTGTGGCCCGCGAACATCCACTCGATCGGGAAGGACATCCTGCGACAGCACGCCGTGTACTGGCCGGCGATGTTGATGGCCGCCGGCGTCGAGCCGCCGATGCAGGTGTGGGCGCACGGCTTCCTCACGGTCGGCGGCAAGAAGATGTCGAAGACGAACGCGACGGGGATCCACCCGTTCGAGCTGATCGATCGGTTCGGCGTCGATTCGTACCGCTGGTTCTTCATGCGGGAGGTTCAGTACGGCCAGGACGGGAGCTTCTCGTTCGAGGCGATGGTCGACCGTCACAACGCGGATCTGGCGAACGGACTGGGGAACCTCGCGAGCCGCGTGCTCGCGATGCTCGGGACGAACTACGACGGGGTCGTTCCCGAGCCGACCGACGGCGGGGGGGAGGCCGACCTGCCGGCGGTGATCGCCGAAGCGGTCGAACGCTACGACGAGCACCTGCTCGCCGTCCGGCTCACCGCCGGACTCGCCGCCGTCTGGGACATCGTCTCGCGGGCGAACCAGTACCTGGTCGAGAAGGAGCCCTGGCAGCTGGCGAAGGATCCGGCGCGCGGCGATGAGCTGGCCGGCGTCCTGTATGCCGCCGCCGAGACGCTCCGGATCCTCGCGATCTTGATCCAGCCGGTCATGCCCGGGGCCGCCCAGCGGCTCTGGGATCAGCTCGGCGCGGGCGGGGCGGTCGAGGCCCGCCGCGTCCCCGTCGACGTGGCGTGGGGTGGGCTCAAACCCGGGACCGTCACGAGCAAGGGCGAGGCACTCTTCCCCCGCGTGGAAGCCGACTGACGGACCCCTCGCCGGTACATCCACGAACGGGACGTTTCCCACCGACGTTTCACGTGAAGCTCCCCCTGTTCACCCGAAGTTGAGACCGGGTAAGTTCCTCGCCCGATGGGCGAGGAGAACCCTGAACTGTCGGTCCAGTCAGGAGCGGTGGATACCCACTGCCATCTGTTCCTGATGGAGGTCGAACCTGCAGTCGCGGTCGAGACCGCAAGGGCCTCGGGGATCGAGCGGCTGATCTGCGTCGGCGTGGACGTCGAAACGAGCCGCCGGTCCCTCGAGATCGCGGATTCACTCGAGGGTGTGTTCGCGACCGCGGGGGTGCATCCGCACGATGCGCAGGCATTCGACCCGGCCGCCTCGGCCAGGATCGAGGAGCTCCTGCACGACCCGCGCGTGGTCGCCGTGGGGGAGTGCGGCCTGGATTGGTTCCGGATGCTTTCGCCCAAGGACGACCAGATCCGTGCGTTCCGGACCCACATCGCCCTTTCGAACGAGTCGGGCAAGCCGCTGGTGGTGCATGTCCGAGACGCGTGGGCGGAGGCCATGCGGATCCTGGATGAGGGTTCGGCGGAGCGCGTGGTGATCCATTGCTTCAGCGGCGACGACATCCTCGCCCGCGAGTGTGTGGCGCGCGGCTACTGGACCTCGTTCGCCGGCAACGTGACGTATCCGAAGAACGAGCATCTGCGTGTGGCCGCCGCCGCCGTGCCGCTGGATCGACTCTTGGTTGAGACCGACTCGCCGTTCCTCGCGCCGCAGAAGCTCCGAGGCCGAGCGAACGCGCCCCAGAACGTGCTCTTCACGCTCGGAACGCTCGCCGAGGCGCGCGACGCACCCATCGAGATGCTCGTGGCGGCCACCGCCGACAACGCGAGGAACGCGTTCCCCGGCCTCCGATAACGGCGAACGCCTGGTCGCTCTCAAGGTTGCAGTGAGGGTTGAGGGTTCGGTAGGGTAGGGCACTCATGCGACCGGAGGCTTCCGCCCGGCCCGGTATATCTCCACCGAGCCGCTTCCCCCAGAGGCCCTCCCCGAGCGATCGGAGGAAGGGTGGTTCGGCCCTCGCGGCTCAGGCGGCTGCGCATCCAACGCGCGCTGCAGATCGCCGTCCTCTCGACGGGGACGCTGCTCGTTGGGACCGCGCTGTCGCTCGCATGGCACAAGGACGTGACGCTCGTGGTGGCCGGGACGCCGCAGTCGGTGCGGACGACCTCAACGAACGTCGGAGATCTTCTGCGATCCGAGGGCGTTCCGCTGTCGCTCGGGTTGCAGGTACAGCCTCCGCCGGGCACCGCCTTGGCGGACGGGATGACCGTCATGGTGAGTCAGCCGCCGGGGATGCCGGCGGACGCGTTCGCCGCGGCGGTCGGCCCCCACGGTGTGGGGGTCTGGGTGGTGGAGCAACCGGGCGGGGGGCTGTTTGGGAAGGCGGCCCCCCCGCTCGGCCAGGCGGCGGCGATGGAAGCCGTCGGTACTCCGTCTGTCTCCGTTCGGGCCGTCGTGTCGGGGAAGGTGCACGACGTCTCGACGAACGCGAGCACGGTCGGAACGCTCCTCTCGGCCATGGGGATCGAACCCGACGTTGACGATCGCGTCGTCCCACCACCCAGTACCCCCCTTCAATCCGGGATGTCGGTGCGGTACGACCGTGTCGACGTGACCGACATCCGGCAGCTCCACGTCGTGCCGTTCCCGGTCCACACCGAGTACACGAGCACGATGACGCCGGGCACCTCCTTCCTCCTGCAGCCCGGGGTTCCCGGCTTCGTCGACCGAACGGTGCGGCTCATGTTCGTCAACGGCCGCGTCACGTCCAGGGACGTGCTCACGCGCGCCGCCTTCGTCCGACCGCAGACCGAAGAGCGACTGTCCGCGCCGTTCTCGATGTACGACGGGACGCTCACCGAACCCGGCACCGGGGCCACCAGCGAGCAGGGTCAGGCCACCTGGTACGACCCACCGTGGAGCGGCTACACGGCCGCACATCCGTGGCTGCCGTTCGGGACCCACGTGCGGGTCACCGACCTCGCCACCGGGCGCTCCGTTACCGTGGTGATCGATGACCGAGGACCGTTCTCGCCGGGGCGCGTCATCGACCTCTCACCCGAGGCCTTCTCGGCCCTTTCCCCGCTCGGGCACGGCGTCCTCCACGTCGCGCTCAGCTGGTAGGCCCCCCGGCCTCGGCGCCGGCGAGCTCCGGGACCTCGCGGACCGCCACGGGATCGCTCCTCGGCGGTCGCTCGGCCAGAACTTCCTGCTCGATCCGAACGTCGCGCGGGCGATCGTCCGCGACGCGGACGTCGGCCCCAACGATCGGGTCATCGAGATCGGAGCGGGTCTCGGCTCGCTCACCCTGGCGCTCGACGCGAGCGGGGCCGACGTGGTGGCGGTCGAGCTCGACCCGGCGTTGGTCTCGGCGCTGAACGACGTGCTCGAGGGGCATCCCCGGGTCCGCGTCGTGCGCGCGGACGCGATGCGGTTGGATTGGGACGAGCTCCTCGAGCCGGGAGACGATCCGTGGACCCTCTGCGCGAACCTGCCCTACAACATCGCCACGCCGCTCGTCCTCGACGTGTTGACGCGCGTGCCGAGGGTGGTGCGATCGGTGGTGATGATGCAACGCGAGGTCGGCGAGCGGCTCGCGGCGCGTCCCGGAGACGATGCGTACGGCGCCGTCAGCGTCCGCGTCGCGTACCGAGCGACCGCATCGACGCTCCGCCGCGTCCCGCCCGAGGTCTTCTGGCCGCGTCCCAAGGTCGAGTCGGTCGTCGTTCGACTGGACCGGCTCAGCGCGCCGCCGGTCGACGTCGACGAGGACCGCCTGTGGCGTGTCCTCGACGAGGCGTTCGCGCAGCGTCGGAAGACGATGCGGAACGCCCTCCGGCGTCTCGGACTCGACCCGGCCGAGGCGGATGCGGCGCTCACCGCGAGTGGCGTCGCCGCATCCGCGCGTCCCGAGGAGCTGTCCCTGGACGACTTCGCCCGGGTGGCGTCGGCGATCCCCGCATGAGCTCCGTGACCCGGCACGCCCACGCGAAGCTCAACGCCTTCCTCCGGGTGCTCGGCCCGCGCGAGGATGGGTTCCACCACATCCAGACCGCGATCCTGCCGATCGAACTCCACGACGTCGTGAGCATCGAGGAGCACGACGCCCTCGTGATCGAGGTGACGGGCGAGCGCGCCGAGGAGTTGGAGGGGACGGGCGGCGAGTCCCTGGCCGGGCGCGCGGCGCACGCGTGGGCGAGCGCCGCCGGGGTCGGGGCGCCGCGCGCCCGGATCGTCATCGCGAAGCAGATCCCGGTCGCGGCGGGGCTGGGCGGCGGGAGCGCCGACGCCGCCGCGACGATCCTCGCGCTCGACGAGCTGTTCGGAACGGCACTCGCGCCGGAGGCCATCCTTGAGGTCGCGGCGTCGGTCGGGTCCGACGTCTGCGCTCTCGTCCACGGCGGTCCGGTGTTCGCCGACGGCCGGGGAGAGCATGTCCTTGCGCTCCACGCGCCCACGTCGCATTGGGTCGTCCGACCGCTCCCGTTCGGCGTGCTGACGCCGGACGCGTACGCCTGGTGGGATGAGCGCCCCTCGTCGGGCCCGGATCCCGGCTCACTGATCGCGGCGATCGAGGTCGGCGATCACGACCTCGCCGGATCGGCGCTCTTCGACGATCTGCAGCCGGGGGTCACGGAGCGGCACCCGCAGGTGGCGCGCGCCGCCGCCGCCTTCGTCGCCGCCGGCGCGCTCGGCGCGGTGATGTCCGGGAGCGGGCCGACCGTGGTCGCGCTCGCTCGCGACCCGGCCCACGCCGCCGCGATCGCGTCGGCGGTGCCCGGCTCGTTCGTGACGACCGCCCCCCCGCCGGCGTCTCCCCCTCGTACGATTGCGGAGCCTTCCGGGGTCGTCTAACGGCAAGACGCGGGCCTTTGGAGCCTGAAATGGAGGTTCGATTCCTCCCCCCGGAACCGCTCGGGTTGCCGCCCTGCCGCGCATCCGCGACCATGTGACCCCCTCGCAGGGACACCCGTTGGCCACCACGACGACAACATCGACCCGATCGCTCGCCGCGGTGATCCTCGCCGCCGGGAAGGGTAAGCGGCTGAAGTCCGCCCGCCCCAAGGTGCTGCACCCCGTGTGCGGCAAGCCGGCGCTCTGGCACGTGGTGCAGACGGCGCTCGCGGCGCGCCCGGACCGGATCGTCATCGTCGTCGCGGAGGACTCCGACGATGTTCGCGCAGCCGTGAAGTCCTGGAAGATCACGCCGAAGCCGGTGTTCGTCGAGCAGACGAAGCAGCTGGGAACCGGCCACGCCGTGCTCGCGGCGAAGTCCGCCGTCGGACGTGTCGACGACGTCTTGGTGGCGAACGGGGACTTCGACCCGGTGCTGCCGGAAGACATCCGCGCCCTCGTCCGCCGGCATCGGCGGGTCGACGCCGCCGTCACGATCGCCTCGACGGAGCTCCGCGATCCCGGGACGTACCAGCGGATCGTCCGCGACGGCGGCCGCGTGATCGACGTCGTCGAGGGCACGGACGCGTCCGCTGACGTCCGCCGGATCAACGAGGTGGGAACGAATTGGATGGCGTTCCGACGCAGACCCTTGTTCGCCGCGCTGCCGAAGGTGCGCCGGAACAACCGGCAGCGCGAGTACTACCTGAACGACGCCGTCTCGATCCTCCTGCGGTCGGGCGCGCGCGTGGAAGCCGTCCTCTGCGACACGGGCGGGACGCTCGGGCTCAACTCGCGCGGGGGACTCGCGGCGGTGATCGCCCTGGTGCGCGGACGGATCAACGCGAACCATCTGGACAACGGCGTGACCCTCGTCGACCCCGGCGCCACCTACATCGATGTCGACGTTCGTATCGGACGCGACAGCACGATCCACCCGAACGTGTTCCTCGAGGGGTCGACGGTGATCGGCACGGATTGCGCGATCGGGCCGTCGGTCCGGATCGAGGACTCGGCGATCGGCGATCGCAGCACGGTGCAGTTCGCGGTGATCCTGGGGTCGACGATCGGCAGGGATGTCGCCGTCGGGCCGTTCGTTCGGATGCGCCCCGGCGTGGAGATGGCGGACGGGTCGAAGGCAGGGGCGTTCGTGGATCTGAAGGCCGCGCGGGTCGGGCGGGGCACGAAGGTGCCGCACCTTTCCTACGTGGGCGACGCGGATCTCGGGGAGGACGTCAACGTCGGGGCGGGCACGGTGACGATCAACTACGACGGGTACGCGAAGCATCGGACGGTGATCGAGGACGGAGCCCGGATCGGTTCCGATACCATGCTCGTTGCGCCTGTTCGGGTCGGTCGCGACGCGGTGACCGGTGCCGGTTCCGTGATCACGAAAGACGTCCCGCCGGGGTCGCTCGCCGTCGAGCGAACCGAGCAGCGGAACGTCCCGGGCTACCGGGAGCGCAAGGACGCGGAGCACCGCCGAGGGACGAGGAGGCGCTGAGCGTGGAGATCATGACCAAGAAGCGGATGATGCTCTACTCGGGCACCATCCATCCGACGCTCGCGCACGAGATCGCCGACAACCTCGGCATCCCGGTCAGTGAGGGGGAGATCCGGCGGTTCGCGTCGGGCGAGATCTACTTCCGCGCCGAGGAATCGGTACGCGGCGCCGACGTGTTCGTCGTGCAGACCCATTACGAGCCCATCAACGAGGCGATCGTCGAGCAGCTGATCATGATCGACGCGATGAAACGCGCGAGCGCCAAGCGGATCACCGCCGTGGTGCCGTACTACGGCTACTCCCGCCAGGACAAGAAAGCCGTGTCCCGTGAAGCGATCAGCGCGAAGCTCGTGGCGGACCTGCTCTGTACCGCCGGCGCGAACCGCGTCGTCTCGGTCGACCTGCACAGCGGACAGATCCAGGGGTTCTTCGACGCTCCGTTCGACCATCTCACCGCGCTCCCGCTGCTGTCCAGCTACCTGAAGGACTCCCTCGGGCTGCACGGCGACGACGTCGTGGTCGTCGCGCCCGACGCCGGCCGCATCAAGACCGCCGAGAAGCTCCGCGAGTATCTGCATGCGGACCTCGCGTTCCTGTACAAGCGGCGTTCGCGGACCGAGGCGCACAAGATCGAGGAGATGACGGTGGTCGGCGAGGTCGACGGCCGCCCGTGCGTGCTCGTCGACGACATGATCGACACGGCCGCGACCTTGACCGAAGGCGTGAAGGCGCTCGCCGCGATGGGGGCCGGGCCGATCTTCACCGGCGCGACGCACGCGTTGTTCTCAGGGAAGGCGCGACAGCACCTCGAGGAGGCGCCGATCGACCAAGTGATCGTGACCAATACGGTCCCGATCCCCGAGGAGAAGCAGTTCCCGAAGCTCCGCGTGCTGTCGATCGCTCCGCTGATCGCCAGCGCGCTGCGCGCCGTGTTCGAAGACACCTCCGTCTCGGAGATCTTCGGCGGCGCGAACCAGGTCTAGCCTCACTCGAGGCGACCCGAGCCGCCGTCCGCTACCATCGTTGTCGTTCCCGACGACCTCGCGAGGTTCTGACCAGCATGGAAACCACCCTCACCGCCGAGCTCCGTGCCGACACCGGCAAGGGGGCCGCTCGCCGCCTCCGGGCGACCGGCCTCGTCCCCGGCATCCTCTACGGCCACGGCATGGAGCCGGTGAAGCTCAGCATCTCCGGCAAGGATCTGCTGCACCTGTTCCACACGGCGGGCGGCGGCGGCACGTTGGTCGATCTGAAGGTGGACGGCCGGACGCACCTCGCGATCCCGCGCGAGATCCAGCGCGACCACATCCGCGGCCGCTTCATCCACATCGACTTCCTCGCCGTACGCCGCGATGAGCGGATCACGCTCGCCGTCGAGGTCCACGAGGTCGGCGAGGCCCCGGGGATCCGGGCCGGCGGCGTGATCGAGCACCACCTCCGCGAGATCGAGATCGAATGTCTGCCGAACGATGTCCCCGAGGTGATCCCGGCCGACGTCTCCGCGATGGAGATCGGCGACATGCTCCGCGTCGGCGATATCGCCGTTCCGAACGGCGTCACGTTCCTCACCCCCGCCGATACCCCGGTCATCTCCGTGATCACCCCGGCCGCATTGCGGGTCGAGGCCGATCTCACGCTTCCGGGCGAGGAGGCACCCGAGGCGCCCGCCGAGGAGGAGGAGGCCGCCGAGGCCGCGGAGGGCGAGGCTCCTTCCGACGAGGCTCCCGCCGAGGGCGAAGGCGGGGAGTAGCTCCCCGCGATGGCCTGGCTCGTCGCCGGCCTCGGCAATCCCGGCGACCGCTACGAACGGACCCGCCACAACATCGGGAAGCTGGTCGTCGAGGAGCTCGCGCGGAGCGGGGACGTGCGCCTGAAGAAGGTCCGGTTCCTCCCGGCCGAGCTCGCGGAGGTGCGGGAAGGAGACGAGCGCGTGCTGCTCGTCACCTCGACGCGCTTCATGAACGACTCGGGCCCGTCCTATGCCGGCCTGGCGAAGAAGCACGACGTGCCGCCCGAGCGGATCGTCGCCGTGCATGACGAGCTCGAGATCCCGCCGGGGGAGCTTCACGTGAAGCTCGGCGGCGGCAGCGGCGGGCACAACGGTCTGAAGTCGCTGACCCAGGCGCTCCGGACGCCGGAGTACCACCGGGTCCGTGTCGGGATCGGCCGGCCTCCCGGGAGGCAGGACCCGGCCGACTACGTCCTCGAGCCGATCGGGAAGCGCGTCGAAGCGGACCTCGCCCTATGGGTGGACCGGGCGGCCGACGCCGTCCGATCGTTGATCCGCGACGGGCTCCCCGCGACGCAGGACCGATTCAACCGCGGTGCGGGTCGCGCCTGAGCCGAAGGTCCTACCGAGACCCGGGTAGCGGGGCAGTCGGAAACACGACCGACGGCCGATGTGGGGACACAGCTTCGTCGTCGATGCTCGAGCAGTACTGGAAGGAGGTGATCGGATGCGGGCGAAGATCAACTGGCGACATCTGCTCCTGACGGGAGCCACGTTGGCCACGCTGCTGCTCGCAGCCGGCGCCCGGTGGAAGCCGTACTAGGCGACGGGCGCGGAAGGAGAGGAACGATGCGCAAGATCCTGTATGCGCTCGCGAGCCTGGCCGCGGTAGCGATGGCGGTCGGCGCGGGCTGGAAGCCCTACTGAGCGGACGAACCGAACGATGCGGGGCGCCCCCCGGCGAAGCCGGGGGGCGCCTCGCGTCGTGGGCCCTTCGGCCTAGGAAGGTGATCCATCGCCCGCGAAGACACGGCCGATGTGAACAGCGGCCGGTCGCCCGATGGCGCCGTTGGGGCGAACGGGGCATCCTCGCGGGACCGAAAGATAGAGAGAAGACGGAGACGGGCAGATGCGCAAACACGACTGGCGGTACATGTTCTTCACCGGCGCAACGCTCGCCGCGTTGCTGCTCGCAGCCGGGGCGCGTTGGAAGCCGTGGTGACCTCGCTCTTGGACAGACCCTCGTAGCGAAGGACCGGAAGGAGAGGATCGGTGCTTCGAAGGATCGCTCTTGCCATCGCGAGCCTGACCGCGATCGCACTCTCGGTCGGCGCCGGATGGAAGCCGTACTGAAGCTGATCGATCGGGAGGACGGTGGTCGCTCCGCTCGGCGGGAGGCATGGCTCCAGTTCCCTATGCTGGCTCCGATACCGATGCCATGAAGCTGATCGTCGGCACCCTCATCATCGCGATCGCCGTCGGATACCTCGCAGGCGGACGACTCTCCAACCTCGCCAACCTCCAGATCCGCTGGGCGCCGCTCGCCCTGATCGGTTTCGTGATGCAGCTGATCAACCCGCCCGGTCACTGGCCGTTGGCGATGTTGTTCGGTTCGTTCGTCCTGCTGTCGGTCTTCGCGTTCGTGAACCGGCACGTGGTCGGGTTCTGGCTCATCCTCGTCGGCGTCGGGCTCAACTTCCTGGTGATCGGTCTCAACGGTGGGATGCCGGTCTCGTCGCAGGCCCTCGCAGCGTCGGGACAAGAGGGCTCGATCGGTCAACTGACGGACAACGCCGACAGCTACGTGAAGCACCACTTGGCAACGAGCGACGACACCGCGTTGTTCCTGGGCGACGTGATCGCGCTCCCCCCACCGATCGGGCAGGCCATCAGCGTCGGCGACATCTTCACGTACGCGGGCGTCTTCGTCGTGATCATCGGGGGCATGCGCCGCCGAACGAAGACGGAACCCGCGGCGACCGCCGAGGTGCAAGGTGTCTGACGCCGCCGAACTCGAGATCGACACCCGCGCTCTTCGAGGGCAGCGGATCGGCAGGCGCGCGCACCAGATCCGGCGCACGCACGACCGTCGGCCGGTGATCCGGTTCTACGAGCTGCTCGTGTCGGTCCCGGTCGTCGCCTACCTCATCTGGTCGGCCTGGACGGACCCCCAGATGTTCGCGGATTGGTACGTGTTCGCGTGGGCTGCTGCGGTGATGGTCGCCGAGCTCCTTCCGGGCTGCTGCGGTGATGGTCGCCGAGCTCCTTCCGGTCCCGACGAACGTCTCGATGGGGTTCAGCCTGAGCTTCCCGCTAGAGCTCTCCGCTGCGATGCTGTTCCCGACCCCGACCGCCGCGGCTATCGCGTTCCTCGGCTCGGCGGATGCGCGCGAGTTCCGAGGCGAGATCCCCCCGCTCAAGGCGGTGTTCGTCCGGTCGCAGATCGCCGTGTGCGTGATCGCCGAATCCGCGATCTTCAACCACACGGTCACCAGGAACGTCCATGCTGCGCTCGGAGACGTCCTGCAGGGTCCACCGTGGAAGTTGATCCTGCCGACGTTGTTGGCTGCGATCGTCGGATACGCCCTCAACACGTTCCTCGTCGCCACCTATCACCACTTCCAGTACGACACGCCGATCCTCGCGACGATCCGGAAGATGCACGAGGGCGTCTTCGGCGAGTTCGTGCTGTCGTACATGGCGCTCGCGCTGTTCGCCGTGCTCGTTGCGACGTCGGTCCACAACCTGGGGGTGTTCGCGATCCTCGTGTTCGCCGCGCCGCTCGCGTTCGCGCGGCAGATGTTCCAGCGGACCCACTCCCTCCAGGAGGCGACGAACGAGCTCGCCGAGAAGCAGGCCGAGAACGAATACCAAGCCCTGCACGACTCCCTGACCGGGATGCCCAACCGGATGCTGTTCCAGCTGAGGCTGGCGGACGCGATCGAGGCGTCCCGGCGGGTCGACGGCAAGCTCGCGGTGATGCTGATCGATCTCGACCACTTCAAGGAGATCAACGACACGCTCGGTCATCACTTCGGCGACCTGCTCCTGCAGGAGATCGGCCCGCGTCTTTCCAGTGTGCTCCGCGATAACGACCTGATGGCGCGGCTCGGCGGCGATGAGTTCGGGATCGTGCTCCCGGAGCTGCCGTCCGAAGACGTCGCGATGCGTATCGCCGACCGTCTGCTCGAAGAGCTCGAGATCCCGGTGAGCGTGGAGGGGCTCGCGCTCGACGTCTCCGGGTCCGTCGGCATCGCGCTGTTCCCGAGCCAGGCGAACGATGCGGAGGCGCTGCTCCGACGAGCCGACGTGGCGATGTACGCAGCGAAAGAGAACGGCGGCGGCTACGAGCTGTATGACGACGACATGGACCGGCACAACCCCGCGCGGTTGACCCTGATCGGTCAGGTCCGCCCCGCGCTCGAGGCCGGGGAGTTCGTCCTCTACTACCAGCCCAAGGTGCGACTCGCGGACGGTCGAGCCGCCGGCGCCGAGGCGCTGATCCGGTGGGAGCATCCGTCGCTCGGATTAGTAGCGCCCGACGAGTTCATCCCACTCGTCGAGAAGACCGTGCTGCTGCGCCCGCTCACGCACTTCGTGATCGAGACGGTCCTCAAGCAGTGGCGGGAATGGGCGGACATGGGAATCAGGATCCCGATCTCGATCAACGTCTCGGCTCGGTCGCTGCTGGACCAGGAGCTCCCCGAGCAGGTCGCCGATCAGCTCCGGCAGTGGGACGTCCCGCCGGCCTTCCTGCGGATGGAGCTGACCGAGAGCTTCCTGATGGGTGACTCGGGCCGCTCGACGCAAGTGCTCG
>WNGI01001987.1_pt1 | contig 17458 bp, 18 predicted proteins | sample 5400621 | NCBI WGS metagenome assembly WNGI01 (sample SAMN13153374, study PRJNA577476) | soil metagenome | isolation source: 20 cm soil or saprolite under Garry oak tree replicate 1 | place: USA:California | collected 2016-06-15 | reverse complement strand
GGGATGGGGCAGCCGGAGGGCTAGATCTTCAATTTCGGAAGCACAGCCGTCTTCGTCACGTCGACCTCGACGCGGGCGACCGCAAGCGTCACGTTGTCCGGCGCACCGAGCTCGCGGCACCGCTCGATCACGCGCTCCGCGCCTCGATCGAGGTTGCCGTCCTTGAGCAGCAGCCTACCCATCTCCTCGACGCTCACACCTGCGGTCTCGACTCCATCGCTGCACAGAACCACCGCATCGCCTTCTTCGAGCTTCAGTTTGTCCGTGAACGGCTGGATCTGCTCCCACACGCCGACCGCACGCGTCAGCCGGTGTTTCAAGGGGTGGTTGGCCGCCTCCTCGGGCTTGATCACACCCAGCCTGACCTGTTCCGCCGGCCACGAGTGGTCCTGCGAGATGAGCTTCGCGAACCCGTTGCGGAAGAGGTAGGCGGGACTGTCGCCGACATTGAGCAGCGCGCACTCGCCCGAGCGGATGGCGGCGATCACCATCGTGCTGCCCATCCCCGACCAGTCGGGATTGTCCCGCGCGGCGTTGAAGACCGCGGCGTTGGCCTCCTTGCAGGCCTTCTTCAGGCGCTCGATCTCGGGTCCCTCCTGACCGTCCTCAGCGAGGATCGTGGTAACCGTCTTCACCGCGATCGAGCTCGCGTGCTGGCCGGCGGCGTGTCCCCCCATGCCGTCGCACACCACGATGAGCGTGTCGAGCCCGGCCTTGTTGCGCCAGACCGTGACCGAGTCTTCGTTCTCCTCCCGTTCCAGGCCTGGGTCGGTGGCCCACGCGATACGTAACCGCATCGTGCTACCTAACGAACCGGACCGGCACTAGGCTCCGAGAAGGGCGAAGTGGATCGAGTTCTGGCCGATGGTCAGCCGGTCGCCGTGACCCAGCTGCTTCTCCTGAATCGACTCGCCGTTCACGAACGTGCCGTTCGTGCTGCCGAGATCGACGACCCAGAACTGCTCGTCGCGGCGTTCGAGCCTCGCGTGGTGCCCGCTGGTCGCAGGGTCGCGCAGGATCACGTCGTTGTCCGGTGAGCGCCCCATGCGAACCGAGTGGTCGCCGGTGCGGTGGGTATGGCCGGCGTCCGGTCCAGTCTCGATCGTCAGCTCGCCCTGCGGTCCCGCGGCGACGCTGGAAGCCGGCTGCGGCCTGGCCGGCATTGCGACCGTCTCCGCCAACGGTGGCGGCGCCGTCGGCGGCGGCTGCCAGGCAGGCATCAAGGTGGTTGGTTCGCGTTCCGCCTCCGAGCCGCTCCTCGGCGGAGGAGCGATCATGGTGGCGGCTACGTCGGCGCCGTCGGAAGCCGCGGGAGGGGGCTCTGGCTGAGCTTGGGCGCCGGCGGCAAGATCCGCGTCAGTCGACGGAGGAGCTGACGCGGACGCGGCGGGACCACCCGACCACGCCGGCGGCGGAGGTACGTTCCAGGGTGGCGGCGCAACACCGACCAGCGGCTTCACAGCGTCTGGCGCCGGTCCCGAGGGCGCACTCCACGAAGGCGCGGGCGGGGCCGCGGGCTCTTCTGTCTTGGGGATGTCCCAAGCTGCCGGCGCCGCGGGTTCACCCCACGCGGCGTTCACGGGCGGCTGGGAAGTGGAGGGGCCGGCGGGTGCCTCCCAGGAGGGCTCGACGGTGGCCGGCGGCGGGGGCGCGGCCGGCGCGGCTGCCCAGTCGGCGGTGCTCAGAGGCGGAGCGGCAGCCGGGGGCGGGGCTGACGCCGCGGCGGTCGCATCCCAGGAAGGTGCCGCGGGCGGATTCCATGACGGAGCGGTCGGTATGGAGGCCGGAGATTGCTCCGGCGCTCCGGCGGGAGCGCCCCAGGCGGGGGCGGGAACCGAGGCCGGCGGGGACGCGGGTGCCGCGCCCGGCGATGCTGGAGCTGCTGGCATGGCCGGGCGGGGCGGCGCGGAGGGGGCGCCCCAGGCGGGCGCGGGCGCCGACGGCGGCGGCGAGGCGGCCCCTGGCGAACCCCATGTCGGAGCGTCGCCCGCGGCCGGGGCCGGTGCGGGTGTGCCCCAGGTCGGAGCCGCAGCAGGCTGAGCGGGGGAAGCCGGAGGAGCTCCCGGCGGGGCACCCCACGCGGGAGCAGGAGACGAAGACGGCGCACCCCAGCTCGGTGATGCGGAGGAGGGTGACGCGACAGCGGGCGACGCAGGCGAGCCCCACCCCGACGAAGGAGGCGGCGCGACCATGGTGGGCGCGACCGCCGCCGGCCGCGCGGGAACGGGCGGCGCCCACGTGGCTGCGACGCCGGCTGTCTGGTTGGTGGGGGCCGCGGGGCGAACCGGAGGCGCGGACTTCTTCTTCTTGCGCCGGCGGCGGGTCATCAGATAGAGCCCACCTGTGATCAGGGCGGCCACCGCCAGGATGATTACTGCGTATTCAGTCGGCATGCGGTGGAGGGCCTCCCTTCGCGCCTATCGGGGCATTGGAATCAGGTTCGTAAAGCGTCGACTTGCGTAAGCCTGAAAGTATGCCATCGTGGTCACGCTTCGCCACGCGTGTTGGCGCCGTTCTCGATCACAAGGCGGCCCGACGCGACGCCTGGCACCGTGACGTCCGCCTCGAGGGAGTGGGCACCCGAGCCGATGGGCTCGCCGGTGACCACGTGAAGGACCAGGCGACGGCCGAGCGGCATGTCCAGCCGCTTGGGCAGGGGCGCGAGACCCGCGTTCGTCTCGATCTGCAGCTGGTGCCCGGTGACGAGAACGCCGTCCAAACGTAACCCCGTCACCCCGACCAGGACGGCGGGTCGCGTGCGATTCTCGAGCGCGAAGCTGAGCCCGGACTTCTCGGGACGGAGGCTATGCAGGTCGGCCAGTCGCTCGGCGAGATAGCGCGGAATCTCGGGACGCGGCGCGCTCGGCCTCGCGGCCGAAGCCACCAGGAATGGGAGCTCGGTCCGGTCGACATCGTGGCCGGAGATCACGAGCGATGCCTCGAGCTTGTACTCGCCCTCGGCGGCAAGGGGAAGGCTCAGCGTGGTCGCGATAACGGCCGGCTCGAATGCCGTCGGGATCTCGACCTCGACCGTGCCCGAATAGGACTTCTTCTGGACGACGTCGCGGACCCGATCGAGCCCTCGCGCGCCGGCTGCCTTTTCGCGCGAGACCGACCAGCGGACCACGCCTCGACCCGCAAGGCCTGGATCGTCGTTGACGATGACCAGCCTCGCGGCAAACGGAACCCGCGGGTGCTGCACGAACCCAAACGGCCGCGCGGGTTCGAACGCAAGAGGCTCGACGATCAGACGCGTCGCACGGAATGCCTCGGCGAGCGCCTCGAGAGCCATCTTGGGGCGGCGGGCGCCATCCAGGATTCCAAAACCAATCCCGGGAAACGGATCGACCAGGTGATAGACGAACGCGCCCCAGCACGACTCGAACTTCCGCGTCCGCAGATGCTCCGCCGTGTAGCGGATCAGCTTCGCCTGGTACGCCTGCGAAGCGCGTGAGTAATCGTCTAGCGTCTGGTGCCCCGAGGGAAGCCCCACTCCACGCTCGGCCCAGTTGACGGGCTGAAACCCGGCGTGGCGCCACGCCGGTTCGTCATCCGCCACCGGCCATCGATCTCCAATGCCGGCCCAGGCCGGTGAGTCGGTGCTCGGTAAGGACTGCGCTCCGAACGCGCTGACCATCAACGGCTCGACGCGGGCAATGTCGCGCCACGACCCGTCTGACCAGCCCAGCACGAGATGAAGATCGATATCGCCCGAAGCCGCGATTGCCGGGCGGCTCGGGTCGAGGCGCTCGAACGCCGCCTTCAGATCCTGGTCGATCGAGTGGTTCTGACGCACAGAGTGGACGTCGCCGAGGTCGAAATTCGTGGCGAGCCACGGCGGGTTGTCGTGCGCGATCCACACCGCGATCGAGGGATGGTTCTGCAGCATCGCGACCATCTCGGCCTGTTGCTGGCGCGCCGCGGTCTCGAAAAAGCGCGACTCATCGCCTCGGGCGTGATAGACGTAGGTGCCCGTGAGCGGAAGGTCCTGCAGCACGAGCATGCCCGCTTCGTCCGCGAGCCGATAGAAGTCCCTTGGCAGAACGTTGGCCACGACCCGCAACGCATCGACGTTTGCCCTTTTGGCCCCCGCGATGTCTGCCGCGAGAGTTTCGGCATTCAGCTCGTCGAGCCGGTACGCCGGCGCGTAGCACGCGCCGCGAAGGAACATGGGACGGCCGTTGACGCGAAGACTCCAGCGACGCGGGCCGATGTCGGCGGTCAGCTCGCGAAACGCGAAGGTTTCCTCGACGCGCGAAGACTCGACGCCATCGGCCGTGCGCGTGATGAGCTCGGCGCGGTATATCGGCTGCGCTCCAAAGCGCCAGGGCTCCCATTTCTTCGCGGCGGGGAGCGCCAGGCGCATCGTCACTGTCTCCTCTGCTCCGCCGCCGAGGTGCACCTCACGCCTGAGGCGCAGCGGGTCACGATCTGGCACGGGCACCACGAACTCGACCTCGCCGTCCATCTGCCGGCCGTCGAGGTTGCGCAGCCGCGCGTCCACCTCCAGCCTTCCGTCGCCGCCCTCGAAGCTCGGCTTGATGCGCATCCAGTCGACCGCGATAGGCCCGACGTACTCGAGCTCGACCGGGCGCCACAGCCCAACAGGCACCTCGAGCCGGAAGCTGTCGGGCAAGCTCGAATAGGCCGATGCGGGATATGGCTTGAGGTCGCCGTCGTTGAACAGGCCCATGATGTGGCGCTTCTTCTCGGGCTCCGGCTCGACCGGCGACTCGCAGCAGATGACGAGCAGGTTCTCGGCCTTGAGATAGGGCGTGAGGTCGAAGCCGAATGGAGCGAAATAGCCGTAGTGCGAGCCGAGCAGCCGGCCGTTCAGCCAAACGTTGGTGGCGAGAAACGCGCCGCCGATGCGTAAGACGACGCGGCCGGCGTGATCCGGGCGCGGAAACTCGGTCCGATACCACACCGACTGCCTGCCCTCTTGCGCCGCGAGCTGACGCGGAACCTCGATCGGCTTCCAGCCGCTGCCGATGCCAATCGTCAGGCGCTCTGCTTCGCCTTCGCCGAGCGCCATCCACACGGCCTCCCATCCGGTGAGCTCGCGGCGGCCGGCCGCGCGCTGCGCCAGCGGCATGAACAGGGAGTCGCTCAACGCGCGAACGGCCCATCAGCCGTCGAACAGAACAGAACCGGTTGCCCGACGTCAGTCATGAATGGCCTCATCTGTTCGCGATCGACAAGCGCGAGCACACTGCCGCCGAAGCCCGCACCCATGATGCGGGCGCCGTAGCAACCTTCGGCCGACCACGCCCGCTCGACGAGCGAGTCCACCGTGGGCGTCGACACCTCGAAGTCATCGCGCAAGCTCGCATGCGATTCCTTCAACAGCTCCCCCATGCGCCAGAAATCTCGGTCGTGGAGGGCATCCACAAATTTGCGGACCCGCGCGATCTCCGAGTCGACGTGGCGGCGTCTTTTCGGATGACCGGATTCGGCTTCGCGCCGGCGCTGGTTGTACGGCGTAGCGGCCAGCGAGCGATGCTCGCCGGAGTCGATGACCGCGATCGCTACCTCGTCCGGGAATGGCACCACCTGGTACTCCAGGGTGGCGCAATCGAGCAGGAGCGCGCTACCCCGTCGTCCGAGGGCGGAGGCGAACTGATCCATCACACCTACCTGCACACCGGTCGCCTTCTGCTCGGCGCGCTGGCACGCGAGCGCCGCCTCCTTGCCGTCGAGGTCGGGCTGCAATCCAGCGGCGACAGCGACGAGGAGTGCCGCCGACGAGCTGATCCCGGCGTTCGGTGGAACCTGCGATTCGACGTGCACCGCCTGCGGTTTCGCGCCCAGCTCGGCGCCGACCGCCCGCACGTAAGCAAGGCCGCCGGCTACTTCGCTTTCGATCGACCATTCCGCCGCATCATGTCCAGAGACCTCGGTGAAGCGATCGACCGCGGCAGGCAGGACGATCCCGCCGAGATAGTCGACGTGCTCGCCGATCAGGTTCACGCGGCCAGGCGCTCGCCCGTGCCATGCATGATCAGAGGGCACGAAGCTCCGCGGCCGTGTCCTCCGCCCTGGCGTCGAGAATGAAGGCCCCGGCCCCAAGCTCCGACCCAGCGAGGTACTTCAGCTTGTCGCGGGTCCGGTTGGGCGGGTAGAACTCGATGTGGAAGTGATGGTGGCGGCCCGCGCGGCCCGGTGGCTTTTGATGCATCGCCATCACATAGGGGAGCGGCCTGTCGAAGAGCCGGTCGTATTTCTGGAGCAATCCCTTGAGGCTGCGCGCAAACGATTCGTCGTCCGCCTCATCGAGGTCGCTCAATCCGCCACGATGCTCGAGCGGCGCGAGGTGAACCTCGTAAGGCCAGCGCGCAAAGGCAGGGACGAAGGCGATCCAACGCTCGTCGCGCAGCACGGTGCGCGCTCCGTCTTCCTCCCCTTTGATGACGTCGCAGTACAGGCACCGCCCGGTCTGGCGCATGTGCCGTGCCTCGGCTGCGAGCTCGCGAACGAGCACCGGCGGGACAAATGGATACGCGTAGATCTGGCCGTGCGGGTGGCTCAGCGTGACCCCGATCTCCTCGCCGCGATTTTCGAAGACGTAGACATAGCGGACGTTCGGGAGGCGGCCGAGCTCGTGAGTGCGGTCACGCCACACCTCGATGAGGTCACGGATGTGATCGACCGACTGTTGTCCCAGGGACGAGTCGTGGTCTGGTGTGTAACAGACGACCTCGGCGCGGCCCTGGTCGCCCGTGTAGGACGGAAAGCGGTTCTCGAAAACCACGATGTGATAGTCGGGCTCTGGGATCTCGGTCTCCGTCATGCCCGGCCGGGTCGGGCAGAGCGGGCAATGCTCGGCCGTAGGGTGATAGGTGCGGTCCTGCCGCCACGGCGCGACCGTGACCCACTCTTCGAGCAGCGGGTTCCAGCGGAGCTCGCTCAAGCCTTCCCTTTTTCGTAGTAGATGAGGTAGCGACCGTCCGGCTTCTGCACAACGCGCTTTGTGATACGGCCCTTCGCCGCTCGCGGGGGAAGGTGGTCCCGTCTTCCCTTCCCCGCTTGCCGGGGAAGGTGGTCCGGTCGCGGAGCGACCGGACCGGATGGGGGCACAGAAAAAAGCTCAGTCCCCAAGCGCGCGTTCCACCGCTTCCGCGGGCGAATGAACGACCTCGAGGCCTTTGACGCCCCACGTGTCGAGCGCGAAGACAGGCCGTCCCAATCTCTGCGCAAGCGCGATCTCGCTGAGCGTCCCCCACCCCTGACCGATCGCGATGACGCTGTCCGCCGCGGTGACGATCACCGCGTTCCGCGCCTGGCCAAGTCCCGTCGCGATGGCGATCGTGAGGTGCGCGTTGACTTCGGCGCGGTCGGAGTCGGGCAGGATGCCGACGACGGTACCGCCTTCGATTGCCGCTCCCTCGCTGGCGGCGCCCATCACGCCGCCGTAGCCGCCGTTGATCACCACCGCGCCACCTCGGGCGAGAAGCTTCCCCACCTCGCGCGCCGCGTCGAGCTGAGATGGCGTCGCCTCGGAGGCTCCGCACACGGCAACGTAACGGCGAGGCATCGAGCGAGAAGTTTATTCGGTAGTATTTGCGGCGAAGTTCAACGCCCGTGGGGCAAGGAGGTGAGGCGAAGCTTGGATATACCGAGTCGTGGTGCAAGCCGCCTCGTTTGCCAGCTGGGAGCTCGGGAGGACGTAAGCCTCTAGGCTTCTGATCCCGCACCGACTCCTGGAGTCGGAGGCGGTAGCACCGCGAACGTAGAGACGTGAGGGCCGGGCCGTTGCCCGGCCCTCAGCTTTTTCTCGCGATTAGCATTGGCGATCGTGGTCAAAGACTTTTCGCGGCAGCTGAACGAGATCCCGGAAGGATGGGTTCAGGCGATGGGCATGACCATCACGCACGCCACCAAAGACGAGGTGCGCGCCGAGCTCACAGTCGGGCAGCAGCACCTACAGGGTTATGGGATCGTCCACGGCGGCGTGCACTGCGGCATCATCGAGACCCTCTCCTCCATGGGCGCTTACCTCTTCGCGCGCGAGCGGGGGCAACATGTGGTCGGCCTGGAGAACAACACGAGCTTCATTCGCGCCGTACGGGCCGGCGCTCGGTTGCGAGCGGTCGCGACGCCGATCACACGAGGCCGGCAAACGCAGGTCTGGCAAGCGCAGGTGATCGACGAAAGCGACCGCATCGTCGCGACCGGACGAGTGCGGCTCCTCTGCCTTGAGTCAGATCAGTCGCTGGCGGGTCAACAGGTGCGTGGAGCTTTGCATCCTGGAGAGACCTAAACGAAGCCCTACCCTTGCCCTCAGCGACCGGTGACGTAGCCGAAGATGATCTCGTCGATCAACCGCTCGACCGGCGCCAGGTCGTCGGTGAAGACCTGGCTGTGGTAAGGGGACACGCGTAGCCGGCCCTCGTTGATCACGCTGCGCGCCACGTTCTGCGCCAGGGGCTCGGTGATCAGGCCAAGGTTGTGCTGCACGTCTTCAATGGTCGTCGGCTCCATCGTCCCGTAGACGAGCGTGTTGCTGAAGGCCGGCACGTCGACGAGGAACACGTTCGGATAGACCGCGGCCATCGTGCTCGCCAGCGCGTCGACGAGCCGGTAATCGCTCGCCGTCCTTCCCGCGTTCACGACCGCCACGCCACCCGGAGCGAGGTGGTCGCGAACCTCGGTGAAGAACTCGCGCGTCGTGAGGTGGAACGGGATGTAGGGCTGGCGGTACGCGTCCATCACGATGACGTCGTACTTCGCGGCTTGGGTGTCCAGCCAGTAGCGCGCATCCCCAACGACCGGATGCACATTCGGCTCATCGAGGTGAAAGTACCGCTGGGCGACGGCCAGGATGTCGGGGTCGATCTCGACGCCGGTGATCTGCACGCCGTTGCCGAAGGCAGCGGTGTACTGACGCGCCGCGGTGCCGCCGGCCAGGCCGAGGATCGCGACGCTCATGGGAGTGATCTCTGATTGTTCGGCGGGGCGGAAGGAATCGGCGACGAGCATGTAGTCCCACGGCCCGCCGGTGAGCAGGCTTTGGGTGTCGTAGATGGAATGGACCGCCTCCCCCTCGTTGAGGATGAGCTCCGTCTTGGTGCCATCGCGCACGACCTGGATATAGCCATAGGCGGATTCCTTCTCGTAGATCAACTGTCCGACCTGCGGCGGCTTGATGCCCGAGGGCAGAAAGATCCACGCCAGGATCACAGCGACCGCGAATGATGCGTAGACCCGGCGGCGGGGCCACCGCCACAGCCCCGCGACAGACACGGCGACGAGGACCAGGCCGAATCCCTCGAGTGTTGGTCGCGTGCCGTACGCCGGAATGAACCAGAACACCGGAAGAAACGTGCCCAGGATGCTTCCGGCGGTGGACAGCGCGTACACGCGACCCGCGGTGTTGCCCCCTGTCTCGACGTCGCGCAGCAGAAGGCGGATCGCGAAGGGGCTCACGCATCCGAGCAGGATCACTGGCGCTGCAAACAGCACCACCACCGCGAGCAGCGTGCCCGCGACCAGGCCGACACTGAGCTCCTTGAAACCCTGTTGCGAGATCAGGAGAATCGGATAGCTGACAAGCGGGATGATGCCGATCCAGAGTCCCGCCCACGCCGTGATCTGGTAGAGAACCTCCTCCCGCGGATGCCTGTCCGCAAGCCGCCCACCGATCACGTAGCCGGCCGACAGGTAGATGAGGATGAGCCCGATCAGGACGCCCCACACGTAAAGGCTCGTGCCGAAGTAGGGCGCCAGCAGACGCGAGGCCCCGAACTCCACGCCGAGGGATGCCATGCCCGAGATGAAGACGAGCGGGAGCAGCAGGCGCCTGCTGGAGGCGGCTTTCAGATTGGCTGCTCGGCGGCCCACTTGCGGGTGGGGTCGTCCATCGGCACGGGCAGCTGGACCCGGACCTCGGCGTACATGTCGCCGGGCGGTCCGCCCTTCGGGTCCGGCATGCCAAGCCCTCGCAGGCGGATCTTCGTCGCGTTCTGCGTCTCGGGCGGAACCTTGAACTTGACCTGTCCGCCCTTGAGCGTCGGCGCTGCGACCTCGCCCCCACGGAGCGCGATATGCAGCGGTACCGGCACCGCGACTCGCACATCCTTGCCCTCACGCGTGAAAATCGGGTCCGGCGCGAGCTGCACGGTGGCGCGGAGACCCGGCACCCGCAGTACCGTCCCTTCCTTGACACCGGCGGGCACCTTCACCTCGACACGCCTTCCTCCCGGCAGCTCGACCGTCCGGGAGGTTCCGCTGTATACCTCCGCCAGGCTGACGGTGATGGGCGCCTCGACGTCGACAGGCTGCTGGCGCGCTCGGCCCCGGGCGTTGCCGAAGATCGACCCGAAGATGTCGCCGAATCCGGCGCCTTCGCCGAAGAGGTCTTCAATGTCGTCGGGGCTGACCGTTCGGTATTCGACCCGCTGGCCGCCGGCGCTGGGCCGGAATCCACCGCCGCGCCCCGCGCCCGGCTCGACGCCCGCGGCCTGCGCAGAGGCCCAGTTCTCGCCGAACTCGTCGTACAGCTTCCGCTTCTTCGCGTCCGAGAGCACCTCGTGGGCCTCCGACAGCTCCTTGAAGCGTGCCTCCGCCTGCTTGTCGCCGGCGTTCAGGTCGGGGTGGTGCTGGCGGGCGAGCTTGCGGAAGGCGGAGGAGATCTCCTTCTGCGTCGCCGACCGCGACACGCCCAGCACGTCGTAGTAGTCCTTGGTCTTAGGCACCTCTATTTGTTACCCGCTTGTGGTGCTCGACGAATCCCGGCCGGCGGACGTAGCCCAGCTTCTCGTTGATGTGGAGCATCGCCGCGTTCTCAGCGTCGTTGTCTGTGCACACGTACGGCAGCGCGAGATCGACGGCCTGGGCGAGAGTCTGCAACTTCACCGCCTTCGCCAGACCGCGGCCCCGATATTCGGGATGTGAGGCCGTATAGCCCGTCCACACGATGCCCCGGACCGGGGGGAACCTGAGGTAAGAGACGGCCACCGGACGCGCGCCATCGAGCGCGATCCAGGTCCGGTCGGCTCGCCTGTCAGGCCCGCTGAGGCGGCGCTGAAAATCCTCGAACGTCTCGGTGATGATCGGCAGCGACGTCGGAACGTCCAGCCTGGTGACTGCATCCATCTCGTAAAGCTTTCGCAGCCGGTCGGGATCATCCCAAGCGTCAAGAGTCACGAGCTCGATTCCGTCCGTGGCCGCCTTCTGGCGAGATGAATGGGCGTCGGCCACCAGGCGCGCGCCGTTCGCCTTGAGGTCCAGCTCCCACACCTTCTCCGCCCTTTCCCGCTGGTAGCCTAGCGCCGCGAGCGCCGCGAGCGCCTCCGGCTCGTCCTCGCCGCAGAACGCCAGAAGCAGCCGCGACCCGTCTTCGACCGCGCGGTCGCCGATCCACGACCACAGCTGGACAAGAAGCTCCTGATCCAGCTCAGCTCGGGGGAGCCATGCCTCGACTTCGCAGTGACGGTCGGGAAGCTTCTCCCATGGGCCGTGGAAGAACTCGAGGTAGGCGATCGGCCGAATGCCGTTCTCGGCGATGAACCGCTCTTGTGTGTAACCCGTCCGTGGCCGCTCCCACCGATAGCGGGTGATCACTGGGTCATGCGGCAAGGGCGGGTACGCAGCCGTCATCAAGTCCGCCCCTAGCGCGGCGTCTTCGAGCGTGGCGGAACGGTAGGTGACGGGCACGTCCAAGACTCTATATGCCGATGATGCGCGGCACGATTCCGTCCTCATCGATCTCGAGGATGCCGACGGAGGGCGACTCGTAGCGCCGCATATGGCGCGCGACCTGGAGCCAGCACCACTCGAACCAGCCTGGATGTTGGGCGAGACGACGCGTCGCTGTCGACGGGTTCCACTGATGCACACCGCCTGGATTGAAAAGGAGCGCCCCGGCGACCTTGCTCATGTGACCGCGATGCGTGTGCCCATACGCGATCACGTCCGCGTTTGGAAAACGGCGCCGCAAGCTGCGCGGAAGCCCACCGTGCGGTTGCCAGTATCCCAGGCTCAGCGTCCACAACAGTGTGCTGGGCTCCTCTCCCCAGCGCGAGCGATGGCCGTGCACCAGGACGATGCGCTTGCCCTCGACCGTAAGCTCCCGCGCGGACGGGAGCGATTCGAGGCTCATGTCGTGATCGCCGCGGACGGCCTCGACCGGGGCGATGGTCGCCAGCGCGTCGAGGGTTGAGGTCGCTGTGATGTCGCCCGCGTGGAGGATCAGGTCAACACCCTGCAGGGCGGTGAAGACGCGCTCGGGAAGGCGATCGAGGAACTCCGGACAGTGCGTGTCAGCGATGACTCCGATCCTGGTCGTCACTCTGGGCTAGCTTATCCGGAGTTGAAAACTTGCGGTTTTCGCTTGAGACTTGACAAATTAGCAATAGTGGGTTTCTAATTTATGTCGTGAAAGACTTGCAGCGAGAAATCTTGACCCAGGTGGCTTCCGGCACGATATCGGCCGAGGAAGGGGCGGCCCGCCTCGAGGCCCTCGAAAGTCCGGCCCCGGCCGACTCGCCCGCAAGCGAGGCTGTCCGGCAGGTCAGGGTGGTCTCCCGCTTTGGCAACACCGAGATCGTCGGCGACCCAAGCGTGACTTCGGCCGTCGCGGACGGCCCGCACCGGGCGCGCCAGGACGGCGACACGCTTGTCATCGAGCAGTCGCCGGTCAACGGAGACACCTCGTTCGAGTTCAGCCGGCCCCAGGCTCGCGTCGTCGTGAATGGCTTCGAGTTCGGTCGCAGGCTGACCATCCGTATGAACCCCTCCCTGCCGCTGACGACTGACGTTCAGGCAGGCAACCTAAGGATGCAGGGTCTCAACGGCCCAATCGAGGCGGAGGTTCAGGCAGGCAACTGCAAGGTCGGCGAATTTCGAGGCCCGATCAACCTGTCCGTGATGGCAGGAAACATCGATGCGTACGGACGCATCGACTCGGGCAAGAGCTCGATTCGCTGCGAGATGGGACAGGTCAAGGTGAACCTGGCAAGGGATTCGAGCGTGCGCATCAACGCGCGCACGACGATGGGCAAGGTCGCCATCGAGGGCGACAGCATTACGAAGGACAGCCGCGATGTCACAGTCGGTTCGGGAGCCGGCACCCTCGACCTCGAATGCACAATGGGCAACATCAAGGTGAGCGTCTCCTGATGGCGCGAACCCAGGCACGGCGCCCACCTTCCACCTGCCCGGTCTGCAATCACCGGCTGGCGCTGACCAGGCTGAGCTGCCCAGCGTGCGAAACGGAGTTGTCGGGCGCATTCGCGCAGTGCGAGTTCTGCGTTCTGACCGACGAGGACCGGGAGGTGCTTCGAGTCTTCCTCGCATCGCGCGGAAACATGAAGGACCTCGAGCGGCACCTGGGTGTGAGCTATCCGACGGCGCGAGCGCGATTCGATGGACTTCTGGGCAAGCTCGGCATCGAGAAGGCCGCCTCCTCCGCACCGTCGCGCGTCGAGCTGATGGAGCAGGTAGCTCGAGGAGAGATCGACATCGACGAGGCGCTGCGGCGCCTGAACACCATCGGCTGAGGAGGCAAACGCGATGATCCCTATGGAACCCGGACCGGAAGACTTCGCGAGGATGCTGTCTGAGCGCCGCGCCCGCATGGACGAGGCTCGCACGATCGCCCGCTACGCGCACTCACGCTCGGGTCTGCTGACGAGGTACATGCGGCGGCTGGCCGACCGTATCGACCCGGTTGGCCAGGCGCGGCGAGAGCTGCGGTAGTCACTGGTCGGCAACGTGAGCCAAACGGAAATCATGGACCAGCCAACCCTACGTTGCTGTTTCTCATCGCCGGTGCCCTGATGCTTTCATGCGCCGCCAGAACGGTCGCGAACCGAACGGTCCGAAACCTGCGCTAGAGGACCCTATTTGATGCCGGCAGCGGCAAGGCCCGCCGCGTGCGCCGCGGCCGCGTCCTGGCCGGCGTCGAGCACCTGCACGGCCGCCATCGCGAAGGCGTGCGCCCGATGCTGGTCGAGGTTCAGGTCGATGTTCGCAAGTGAGAACCAGGCGCAGTAGGTCTGGCGGGTGTAGGACACGTTCTCCGGCGGACGGCTCATGGCCGCCGTCGCCCACTGGACCGCGGTGGTGACGTCCTTGCCGGTCGACAACGCCTTGAACGCACCCTGAGCCGCCGCGTGGCATGCGCTCGCTGGAGCTCCTCCCCGCTTGGCCCAGGCGAACCACTCCGCGTACGAGCGGTCCTCCGCCGTCGGCCCGCTTTCGACCTTGCCGTGAGGCCCGGATTTCCTGGGTTGATCGACCACCTGCCACGCCGACTGGGTACCGCCGGGCTGCGCCGGCTGGGCCGGCGCGGCCGGTACCTTCGCGACGGGCAACTGGCCGCCTGCGACCGGCGGTGCGGGCGCGGGTGCGGGCTGCCGCGCCGGCGCCGGCTGGGCGGCCGGCTGCGAGGTGGTGTGCGGAACCTGCTCCTTGGGCGAGAACCAGGTCGGCGTACCGGGTTCCGCGGCCAGGGGCACACGCGGGGCCCAGGCGGGCACGTTGATTGCCGAGGGCGGCTTGGTGTGAGGCGGCCCCGGCCCAGCGGGCTCGGCCTGTGCCTTCGGCGCCCACGCCGGACGCGAAGGCAGTCCAGGCTGCGGGGGCGCGACGGGTTGGCTAGGCGCGGGAGCCACGTTCGAAGGCGCCGCTGGGGTCGCGGCGACCGCGGGTGCCGCTGCGGGCGAGGTCGGCGGCGCCGGTGGCGCCGGAGTCGTGGCGGGCGCTGGCATGGGTTCGGCCCGCGGGGGGACCGGCGACAGGGTCGGAGGTGTGGTGCCACCTGCGCCCGGCTTGACGGCTGGAGCCACCGGCACGGTGGGCGCTTGCGCGGCGGGAGCCGCCGGAGTCGCGTCGAACGAGTCGGGCCAGCTCGGGATCGCCTGGGCGGGGATATCGGGCTCGTCGAGCTCGGAGGGCGGCGGCCAGGCCGGCATCGCGTGCTCGGTCGGCGGCTCTGGGGGCCAGATGTCGGTCTCGACCGGCGGAGCAGTTGCGGACTCGGACGCCGGCGGCCAGGTGGACTTCAGTGCATCCGCCGCAACCGCTTTCGGGGGCTCCGTGATGGGCGCCAATGTGATGTCGGCTTCGACTTCCGGCGGTTCACCGGCCAGCGGCTCGTCCGTCTTCGGGGGCTCGGTGATGGGCGCCAATGTGACCTCGGCTTCCACTTCCGGCGGTTCACTGGCCAGCGGCTCGTCCGTCTTCGGGGGCTCCGTGATGGGCGACACCCCGACCTCGGCTTCGACCTCCGACGGTTCGGTGGCCATCGGCTCGTCCGCCTGTGGTTCGGCCTCAGGCGGCTCTGTTGCATTTATGTCGGCGACGTCCGCCGGAGGAGGTTCGGTGGTGACCGCTTCGGCGGTCGACTCACCGGGATCGGTCGGCACGGTCTGCGCCCATTCGGGCGGCTTCTTCTTCTTGGCGCCGCCTCCGTTGGTCGAGGCTTCGGGCTTCGACCAGTCGGGATCGCCTTTCTCGGCGGGAACTGCGTCCGCCGGCTCGGTCGGCACAGCGACCGGAGCCGCGGGCTTGGTCTGCGCCCAGACAGGCGTGGTTTCCCTGGTCGGGACGGCGCGAACCGGCTCCTCGGTCGTCTCCGAAGAGTCGGTGGGCGGAGTCGAATCGTGAGACTCGGGGGGCTCGGTCTCCAAATCGCAGTCAGTCTAACTTCGGGATCTTGAGTTGTATCTCTAGGCGAAGACGTTTCTCAGCGCGTCCTCGGGTAGGGGGTCGGGCTGCTGCTCAGCCCAGTCGGCCGCCTCCGACGCCTCCTTGTCCGACGCGGCCTGGACTTTCGCGGCGCTTTCGGTCGTGATCCACCCGCGCTCCAGCAGCCACGCCTCAAAGCGGGTGATCGGGTCGTGGCGGGCGGCCTCGCCGATTTCCTCTTTGGTCCGGTACTTGAGGTGGTTGTCCTCGGAGGTATGGGGGTTGATGCGCCAGATCTTGGCGTCGATCAAGGTCGGTCCTTGCCCGCTTCTCGCGCGGGCCACCGCGTCGCGGGCGGCTTTGTAGGCGGCGGGCACGTCCGTGCCGTCGATGGTCACGCCGGGGATCCCGTAGCCTGCCGCCCGGTCGGCGACGTTCGGGTTCGCCATCTGGAGGCGGATCGGGACCGATATCGCGTAGCTGTTGTTCTCGCAGACGAACACGACCGGCAGCTTGTGCACGGCCGCGAAGTTGACACCCTCGTGGAACTCGCCCTGGCTTGTCGCGCCGTCGCCGAAGGTGCAAAGGGTCACGGTGTTCTCGCCCTTGAGCTTGGCGGCGTAGGCGATCCCCGCCGCCTTCGGGATCCAGCTCGCCACGACCTGAGAAACGGGCGCGATCTGCAACTTGTGATAGCTGTAGCAGCCGCCGGGAATGTTGCGGCCGGCAGACAGCGGATCGCCCACCTTGGCGAAGACGGCCAACATCCACTCTTTCATCGTCAGCCCGCGCACGATGGCATTGGCGAGCCCGCGGTAGTGAGGCACGAGCCAATCCTCGGGTGCCAACGCCGCCGTGGAGGCGACCTGGATGCCTTCATGTCCACGACTCGAGCCGACGAACGGCGCGCGCCCTTGCTTGACCAGGATGTGCATGCGGTCGTCGAGCGCCTTGGCCATGCACATCCAGCGATGCAGGTTCAGGTACTCCTCGCGCATCGCCGCGTCCACGCGCGTGGTGGTCGCCATTGATGGGAGTTTACCTATCCCCTTGTTGCGTTCAGGCTCCGCACCGCGAGAGCGCGATGACCGCAAGCGCGATGATCGCGCCATAGGCGAGCGCGCCGCCCAGCGCGCCGCCGGCGACGGCCTGCCCGACTCCTTGCTGGACAGGCAGCCGTGACTCCCACCAGGCCATCGCGACCGCTCCGAGCAGCAAGAACATCAAGCCCCAGACAAGAGCGTCGGCGCGAACGAAGGCAGCGTCGCCCAGGAAGCCCAGCGCGTCCCTGAACCCGAGGAGACCGACGCCGCCCAGGGCGCCCGCGGCGCCTGCGACGAGAGCCACCCGGCGGCGTTGATCGCGGATGAGGACGACGACCGCCGCGAAGGCCGCGATCGGGACGGCGTAGATCTCCAGGTCGACGAAGGTCGGAAGGGTCGGGTCGCGGAAATCGCGGACGGCGAAGAATGCAAGCACGCCGGTCATGAGCAGCAGCGCGGCCGAGGCGAGGAAGGACCCGGCTGAACGTGCCGGCAGTTGGCGCGGGGGCGCCGGATTCATGGCCCGCTAGTCTGCGGTCAATGCCCTCGCAATGTCGACAACTTCATCGGCGGTCAGTCCCATTCGGTTCAGGTGTTCGTAGTACCGGCGGTGGAAATCCGAGAAGTCGCTGCGCTCCGCGCGTTCCTCGCGGATGCGCTTCACCTCGGCGAGCACCTTCGCGACCAGCTCGGGCTCGGGGGGGATGCCCGCGTGGCGCAGCGCGTGCTCGATGACCAGGGCGCCAGAGTGCTTGCCGTACACGTATGTGATCTCCGCGCCGAGG
>WNGI01001985.1_pt1 | contig 17466 bp, 16 predicted proteins | sample 5400621 | NCBI WGS metagenome assembly WNGI01 (sample SAMN13153374, study PRJNA577476) | soil metagenome | isolation source: 20 cm soil or saprolite under Garry oak tree replicate 1 | place: USA:California | collected 2016-06-15 | reverse complement strand
AGAGCAAGTGGACACCGCGCAGGATGAGCAGTCGAGTGTCGTGATGCGGCATCAAATCATCGCGCACGGCATCCTATTGACACGGCCCGCACGCGTATGGTACTACTCGGCGAGCCTTCAGGAGCTACGATGCCAAACGGTATGGGGACGTTTCGCGTGGACATCGAGTTGGAGAATCCGGCAAGGCCGGGCATCAAGCGCATGCTCAGGGCTGTCCTGGTGGACACGGGTGCGGAGCTGAGCTGGGTGCCGGCCGAGGTGCTCGAATCGTTAGGCGTCGAGCGCAACAATCAGTGGCGGTTCCGTCAGGCGAATGGGACGGTGCTCGAGCGCTGGACCGGCATCGTCGTGATCGCCGTGGCGGGCAAGCGGACGGGGGACGATGTCGTCTTCGGCGAGCCGGGCGATCTCACCTTGCTGGGCTCCCGCAGTCTGGAAGGCCTCAACTTCCGTGTCGAACCCGTGACGAAACAGCTCGTCGACGCCGGGCCGGCACCCGCAGCAGTGTTGATCTCCGCGTAGAGACGCAGCTCAGCGCGCGCGCACCCGGTCGAGTACGAACCGGATCGCCTGGAGCACGAGGCCGGGCTCCGTGGCCTGGATATCGTGCCCGCTGCGCGTGGTTTCGATATGGATCGCGTTGCGGGAGCGGCGAAACCACTCCTCGTGCAACGCGCGCCACACCTCGTGCCCTCGCGCGGTCCCGTTCACATACGACGCGTTCGAGTCAGACTTCATGCTGGTGAGCACGGCGAGCGGGATATCGGGGAGCGGCGCCATGCCCTCCACCGTTCCTGCCGCCTGGATCCGTACCGTTTCGCGGATTTCCTCGGCCTGTGCACCGGGCGGCAACGTCTTGAGCAGGGAGTCGAAGGAGGCGCGAAACGCAGCCGGATACGTGCTGTCGATGCGCCCAAACTCCTTCACCTGGCGCTCGTGCGTCCCATCCACGAGCACGAGCCCCGCGACATCGGATGGATAGAGCGAGGTGTAGAGCCGGACGAGCAGTCCGCCGTAGGATCGTCCTACGAGGATGAACGGCGGCCGCAGCGCCCCCCCCAGGCGGCGGAGCAACTCATGCAGATCGCTGGCGGCGTGACGCGCGCCGTAGCCATCGGGACTCGGGTCGGAGCGGCCAAAGCCCGCGCGCGAATAGAGGACGACGCTCGTGAGCTCGGCGGCCGCGGTCGCGACCGGCAGCCAGGTATTCAGCGAGTCGGCGAGGCCGACTTCGAACACGATGGTCGGCGCGCCGGCGCCCATGCGCGCGACGTCGAGGTGCCGGCCGCCAATGTCCACGCGCTGGTGCTCCTGTCCCGCGAGGAGCGCAGGACAGAGCAACAGGCCTACGGCAGCGCCACGCATGCTGGCAATTTCAACTGCGAGCTCGGCGCCCGCCATCTCCCTCACAGCCTCCGGACCCAACACCTCCGACAAGAGCAGGACGTTGAATTGGTCCTACCGGCAGTAGTCTGATACATCATCAATCGAGTCTTTCTCACATCGTGCACGCGCGAGCGGCCTGCGCGTGCGGGGTCTTGCGTCCTGTCCTTCGAGATTGCCAGGGTTCGTAGCCATGAGGTGCTGGTGTGGCGAAACTGGTAAACGCTGAGATCTCACACATCTCTGGACGAAAGTTCTTGCGGGTTCGAGTCCCGCCACCAGCACCCTCGCTCACCCATTGACTCGGCGATGCTCCTCGCTGATGTTTGCATACGTGTGAGATCTCCGCGTAGCCAGTTTCGCTACGTGAGAAAGCCGGAGAGCGAAAGCTCGCCGGCTTTCTTGTTTGGATTCACAGGCTGGATTCCGACGCAAGCTCTCTAAGCTTTTCCAGTACTTTGACCATCGCCCACGTATCCCGCTCGCAGTAATTGAGCAGATCCTGCCGCACTCGGGCCTGCTCTTCCGGCGCAATCTTGCCCGCCACAAACAGGAGCCGAGCGATCTCGACGCTCGCCACGAGCCCGTCGACGATCACGAGATCGTTGTAGGTCAACTCCGGGACCAGCGGGTGCAGCACGTCTTTGATACTGAAGCTGCCGAGGAAGTCGGGGTGATAGGCATTGTGCCGACGACCTGGCTGACCGTGACACCCGCCCGTCCGCTGGCTCCAGGCGCCGATGCACGTCCATCCGCTAGCTTGGACAACAGCGATCAGACCTCTAAGAGACCTTTGACGAAAGCGAGTGCTAGCCCCCCGGCTTTCATCAACAACGAAGCGACCATCAGGACGGTAATCAGCGAGTCGCTAACCGATATTGTCGGAGCGACCTTGCCGATGGCAAATGAGGCATCTATCCCGAGCCCGATGATTGTGGCACCTAGGCCGACAAGGCCAAGTCGAAGACGAGGGTCATGAAACAAGCGGTAGCGCCTATAGGCTCCAGGCGTTGCGGGGAGTAGCGTGGCGGTGGTCGTCCCGGATTGTAGGAAGTCGGCGTCGCCAACTGTGACAACGTCAGCATTTGCTCCGCGCTGCCGGATAATGCGGAAGTATTTTTGCCTTGCACCTGCGACGATCCGTGCATACTTGGGTACCTCACGCTCCTTATCTGAACTGTCACGCGGAGGCAGCGCCGCCGTAAAGTTGTCGAGTTCGTCTTCACCGATCTTGTTCATATGCCGGATCTCGAGTTGCATGAGTGTGGTCGAGTTCTAGATGAGGTTGCGTCGCAGGTCTCGAAGGGCCGCAGTGAGTCGCTCCGGCGATAAGCCCAGGAACTCGGCCATAACTGCTGCGAGCAGCGCTAGCTGGGTGACAGTTCGAGGAACGTCCGTCAGGGCGCGGCGCAGTTGATCGTTTTCCCAAGGCTGATCAAGGTTGAAGCGTCGGTTGGGAAGGTGTTCGAGTAGGTTAGTGGGGTAGCCAGGCCGACGTCGAAAGAAGTCTTCGGGTCCCCTGACGATCCACTCAACAAGAAAGACAATCGTGACACCACCGGGAATGAGGATCTGAGGTGGGCGGTAGCCGGCGACCAGAGGAGCTTGAGCGGGGTTGTCCGGTCGGAGTTGAGCGCCCGCGCTTGCGGCAAGGAGGCTGGGGTCACACTCGACGCAGATGAACTCGGGAATCGTCGGATCACGGTGGCCATGACCGTGGCATGCAAATGCCTGGCAGTTTCTACAGGAACCGAGGGGATCCCCGACCGTCCCGGATCTGATTGGGACGGACGCAACCCCTGTGAGGCAAGCCCAGCAGTGCGCACTAGGCATGGATTCTTTCTCTGATCCGCAGACTTCGCGCTGCCTTACCGGCGACTGGACCGCGAGTAATTGATCAGGGTAACGAAACTCACTCGGTCGATCACGTAAGCAGTAATCTTCACGGCGCTTACCCTGCACTGTCGTTCTGACCTCGATGCGTCGGGCCCGGCACGACACCCGCCTCGGACGCATTGAATTGCTGGGGCCCACCGTCAGAGTGGGTCATTCAATGTGGATCGGTATTCCCTCCTTCGCCATTACCAGCCGACCTCCCCACCGCACCTGAAACCACTCCGGATGCTCTGTATGCACCGGCATGATTTTCTTCGCGCCAATCTCCTCGATCACCTTCTCCAGCGCCGGCCCATCTGCGTGCCCCGACGCGTGGTACGGCCCTGCCTCGGCGCGTGGCAAGCCACCGACGCTTTTCAGGCCGAAGTGGTCGAGCCAGTGGCAGAGCCGCCTTGCGTCGATCTCCTGCTCCTCGTTGTAGGCCTCAGATGAGGAGTAGATGTACGTGCCCCCCTGAGGCTCGATGTCGATCAGGTTGTTGATGTCCCAGTAGGAGAGGCAGAGGATGAACGCGCCGGCTTCTTTGCGGATTTCCTTGGCGCTGACGAAGCACGTCGCAAACTTCCCGCAGACGTCCTTCTCCCACGCGTCGGTCTTGGCTTGCGGCTCTTTCAGGATCGCGAGTCCCGGATCGGTGGGATGCGGGATTTGCGGATCGATTAGGTGCATCCGCTCGAGCGAGTAGGCGTCTTTGGTCGTGATGACGAGCCTGCGGCCACGGGCTTTGGCGATGTCGCGAAAGGTGCGGAGGCGCTCGATGTTGCGGGCGGTGAAGTCCGCGATTACGAGGCCGTGCTCCTTGGCGACTACCTGATCGGTCGCTTGATGTACATCCGCCTCCTTTACGGACTGCTCGTCTGGGCCAACCCGGGTTCCTTCTACTATTAGGAGCGTCGGCTTGAGAGCCGCGGCTTCCTTCGCGAACTTCTCGGTGCGCCAGGCCGAGTGACCGTGGGTGCGTAGGTCGCCCGAGTAGACGACCCAGCCGATGGGCGTTTCGATGCCCCAAGCGCCGGATCCAGGAATCGAGTGGTCCACGCGCCAGAAGCGCAGACCCATCCCTACGGGATCTCTCACCTCGAGCGGCTTTGCCGTGATGCTCGAGCGTTCGCCCGGTACCCATTCCCAGAACTCGCGCAACTTTTCCATTGCCGCGCCGATCCCGGGATCGGTCTCAGCGACGTAGTACTGGCGCTGGAGGCGCGGGCCTTTTCGCGTCTTGAGGATCTCGCCCTCTTCCGCGCATTCGCGCGGCACCGCGTAGTTGAACTCGCGGTCGAGGCCCGTCGGCTGCGGATCCTGGAGGCATTTACCGATCAGCGCCGTCATGAGGCCCGTGTAGACCGGGATGTCCTCCTTGAGGAAGCCGATGCAGCCGAGGTGGTCGATGTGGCCGTGGGACAGCAGCACGCCGTCCACGTGCTCGACGTGGCGGTACATCGGGTGATCCTTGTAGCGGCCGAAAATGTCGGGATCGTTGGTGCAAAGGTCGGCGCGGTAGAGGCCGTCGAGCGGCGGGAGGAGACCCATACGCAGGTAGTCGCGCAGGCCGAGGGTGGCGCCTCGCGGTTTGACGAACTCTTCGAAGAACTTGCCGGTTTGGCCGAAGCGGGTGCCGAAGTCGAGGAGCCAGCGGCGCTCAGGCCATTCGAGGAGGATACGGTTGCCGCCGATTTCGCCGGCACCACCGTACAGAGTGATTCGAACCGCAGCTTGCATGGAGACAACGTACGAGCCTCGTAATTCGCGCGCTACTCAATGCAAGAGATGGAAGAGTTCTACAGTACCGCAGCGGTAGGCGCTCTAAGGCCGCTAGCAAACTCCTGTGCCGCAAAACCACCCCTCCATGCCGCAAAAACACCCTAACCAATATTCGGATGGTCTAGCACGTTCACCGAATACGAACGCCATTAACTGGAGCAGCGCTCCACCGAAAGGCCATGAAGAAACGACGATGCCAACAACACTCCCTCGCACGTCCTATGACTGGGCACTAAAACATCTCTTGTTGGAAGGCGATACCGATTTACTGCCTCCTCTACCCGAACTCGATGCAATAAGGTTCTCATGGCCTCAGCTTGCGCCACTCTTTGTGGATCTTGACGTTGAGCAATACAGGTGGAAGGGTGAGCGTCGATTCATTGTGCCAAAGGAGAACCTTGCCTTCCGCTCAGCGACGCAACTCGATCCGCTCGATAGCCTAATCTTCGCCGCGATTGTCAGGAAGTGGGGAGGTCGAATAGAACGTATCAGAATTCCGGTTGACGAGAATAGAGTCTACTCGCACCGCTTTGCGCCAACGACGGACGGCCGCTTCTATGGTGAAGCAAGTGGTTGGCATGAATTCTGGGCTCGCTCAATCGATCTTGCACATTCTTGCCAAGCTGTCCTGATGGCAGACATAACCGACTACTACAATCAGATCTATCACCACGTTTTGGAGAACCAACTCCAAGCCTCGGGTTTGCCATCGGGTATTTGGAAGTCTATTAAACGCTTGATCAGCCACCTTACACAATCCGTTTCTCGTGGGGTCCCCGTCGGCCCTCATCCAGTACATCTTCTGGCAGAAGTGGCTCTGAACCCAATCGACCGAAGCATGGTCGCGCATGGATTTGAGTTCTGTCGATTCGTTGACGACATACACGTCTTTTGCGCATCCGAACAGGCTGCGGTTACGGTAGCTCAAGACTTGGCAACCATAATAGACAATCAACAACGACTAACTCTTCAAAAACAAAAGACCAAAATCATGAGCGCGAATCAGTTCATCAACTACGCACAAATGATGTTAAAGGATCGACCAATTGACGATATCGAGTCAGACATCTTGCAAGTAATTCAGACATATAGTGGTGATAGTCCCTATGACTCAATTGATATTCAGAAAATCAGCACCGCACATCTGGATGTGTTGCGAGCGGAGAGACTCGAGCCGCTTCTCTCCAAGTACCTTACGGCCGAGCATGTAGAGTACGGCCACGTGCGCTGGCTTCTACGTCGGCTGTCGCAGTTGGGAGCCCCTGGGGCCATAGATTTCGTCTTACAACACCTCAACGAGTTGGCACCAGCGTTGGGTGATGTGGCTCGATACATCATGAGAGCAGCTCGGAACTACACCGGAAACTGGATATCAGCTGGCCAACGTATTGTCGGAGTACTCGAGCATCCGCTGGTAGAGCGCAGCGAGTATGTTCGTGTAATACTCCTTCATCTATTTGCTCGCGTGCCAGCGTTAGATCACGTCTCGAAATTGACAGCGCGTTATCAGAGCGAGGGAGCCCCGGTCCGTCGTGAGATCTTGTTCGCGGCGCGAGCGGCGGGTGATGGAGCGTGGCTTAGAGAGAGAAAGGCGGACTTAGAGACGGCGGATCCGTGGCTTCGGCGAGCCATCGTCGCATCAGCGTCGGCATGGCCTGGAGATGAGAGCGAGCATTGGATAAAACATGTGAAGAGCGGACTCAGCCTAATCGAAAAGCTGCTTCTGAGATGGGCATTCCGGGACAAACACCTAAACGTCGGAACGATTGAAATCGCCTAACGCATGTTGAGAGCGCGCTGCACGGCGTGGGGCCGTTAGGCTTTCGCTTTCTGATCGAGACTCTTTCACAGTTGGTCTCGGTGGTCTGACGAATAGTGAGTCTGGCGACTATGATTACGACCGAACGCGCTTGGAGATGGGGTCCGCGGGGGCAAAAAAGAGACACTGGCACTGGTTTACGAGGAGCGTATGGCGATTGTGCATAGACTTGTCTCGCAGGAACTGGAAGTTGAAACACCCCACACGCACGTTGAAGGAACGTTTAGTGTTGTTAACCAAGACGGTCAGCGCTGCTTACAGATCGATACGTACGGATCGAGTGGTCGCAAAATCCCGGGCAAGAAAAGCCAGTCAATTCGCTTCGCTCCTTCCGCGCTAGAGCAATTAAGAAGGATTCTGCAAGAGCACTTCCCCTCAAATGCCTAAGGTCATCCTGCAGCCGGCTGGTAGTACCGCCGCGGTGATTCACTATAGAAACACCATTCTCAGCCCCGTCTCCCTTCACCGCTGCGCCGAGTTCATCGCAGCTCCTGATGTAGCGGAACTCGCGAGCATTTACGGACGTGACGGTGCACGCGTCTGGGGAGTTACGCCAGGCGAAGGGTTTAGAAACAGAACGAAATGGGAATTGATAGACCCCGGGGATGCTGTGCTGTTCTGTGGAAATGGAGAGGTGTTCGCAAGCGCATTTGTCACGCACAAACTCCATAACCGTGGACTGGCAGTCGATCTGTGGGGTAAGGACCGGAAGGGACGCACCTGGGAGTACATCTATTTCGTGAGTGTCCCACTAACGCAAACGATAAGATACCGTCGCTTGGCGCGCGTGGTTGGGTTCTCAGACGACTATGTTATCCTGGGCTTCACTGTGTTGAAAGAGGACAAGAGCGCGAGAATTCTTCACGAGTTTGGCTTGGCGGACGATTAGTTGACGACTTCGCTTCGCACTACACCTTGAAATAGACCCCCAACCTTGATCAGTTCGCCCATAGGCGTGGCAACTACTCGGCCAATGTTGGCCACAAAATGGACGTTGGTAACCTCAAAAGGCATCGGTCCTAGGGGTCTAGGAATTGAATCAACTGCGTAATAGCCAAGCGTTTGGTCTGCCAACTCAAGATCGAACGATGTCGACAATCCTTCCACGAACGTGCGACCCAACGTATTGCTTACCATCGATTCGAGACGAAGCAACAACGGGGCGTCATTCTTCAGTTGCGGACGAAGGGCATTGAGGAAGTCGGCAATCGATGTTCCACCACCGCTCGGTTCCGTGCACACTGAGGCCACATACACACCACCACCCTGAGGCGGTGTCAACTGCTCCAGGGAAAAATGGTGCCGGCGTTCCCTACCAAGCGCGCATTTGACCTCGATGCGCTGATTGCCAACTGCAAAATCATATCGCTCATCGGGCGTCGCGTGCCAGGCGCTCAACATTGCCCTGCAATCGCGCGCTTGTGTTATCAGATACAGCTCAGCCCATAGCCCTTGGATAGAGTTTCTGGGTGGTTGGCCAAGCGAGCGGAAGAGTTGGACGATCGCATCAATTGTGGCAGCCACTCGCACCGAGGATGGATTGGAGCCGAGTGTCCTCAGAAAGGGCACCGTGAGTGTGAAGAAATGGCTCCGCACGGTGTGATCCGCTGCAGTGCATCGGACAAGGCTAAAGACCCCTTGCTCTACTACGCGACGACCTTGCCAAATCTTGCAGGTTACCCCGTGCTCAACCGCGAGATTCTCCAATCGTACAGGCGGCGGAAGTGGCTGCGAGTCTCTCGTAGAAATGAGCAAGACCGGCTCGTCGTGCGCAGCCTTCGCGATCCGATGAGGTGGAAAGTCGGGAATAGTTGCTGCAGTCAGCGATACACCGTTTGACGTCGTCTTTGTCGGCGCGTCTAACGACTTGAAGAGAGTATCGAAGTCGGTGTTAGTCAGATGATGGTAGCGGCTGTGATTGAGTGATCAGATCCTGGGAGATAGACTTCGGCGTCCAAATCGCGATGGTTGGCACATTATCGATTCTACCTCCGTCGTTTTCCTTGATCCGAACTCTATGAATCTGAATTGTCACACCGTCCGCAAGGTGGATTTGGCGATCTCCAGGATAAATCTCGCCGTCTGCGTCCGGGTGCGGACCTTGAAGGAGATTCACGATTCGACCGTCGCGATCCAGCTTTCGCTCACGTGCTTTCCCTGAGCTCATCAGGTAGACGCTGCAAGTGGCATCAGGATTCTCTTCGAGATAGTCTTGAATAAGGATCCGTAGAGTTGTAAACCGCTGAGAGTCCTCAGGATCTGCAAGAGTGTACTGTGTCAGCAACTCGTCGAACGCGGTTGCAAGAGACACGCGCTCACTAACGAGATGCTTTTGAAATTCCGTGCGATCTGCATGCCCTCGATCAGGCCGCATCTTGAGTTTCTCGACGAACTCCTCAACCGTTCGACGGTTGAGGTCGAGGTCAGCCTCATAGGGCGCATCGGGATACCACCACTCGTCTCCAAAAGCCATGCGGACGTAATCAAGGCCCAGAACACTTCTCCGACAGGGCTTAAGCTGGCTGGTCAGGAAGAACTCACGTTTCCACTCAGTGAGTGGCTTACCACTCTCGATGTGGGCCTCCAGCCGTGACCTTACGTCCTCTTCGTGCCTTACATAGCGCTCGTACGCACTCCTTGCATCGTCACTAAGGAAAACACGGCAGTAACCCAGATAGCTGCGTTTGTATCCCAGAAAACGGGCTCGCTGCTGAACGTTGTCGGCGTTGCCGACTCCGAGACTCCGGGGCATGTAGGTCACGGTCAGTCCTTCGACTGTGAATCCCCGGTCCATGGCCTGACCACCGACTAAAATGTGCGCGTATGTCGAGGCCCAGTCGATCGTCGGTGTCTCACCAACCCGAGTGTTCATCTCCTGCACCTGGGTCTGACGAATTGCTCTCTTCAGATGACGAGTCAAATCATCAAATGAGGGTAGGTCTTTGACAGTTTTCCGGAGATCCGCATAAGAAGAACGAAACTCGGCGATCAACTCCTGACGATCTTTATCGGAAGTTGGCTGTTCTAGGACGGAGCCCCATCGTGCCGTGATCGCCTTTACCCAGCTGAAGTACTGAAGATGATCCTCCCGACGCTGCGAGGGATGAACCAACATCGATCTATACCCGCGTCCATTCTCCGTGAGTAACCCGGCCGACACACCGAGGAAGAAAAGCCGGAGAGCCTCCAAGAGAGTCTCGGGGGGTTCGTTCAGCACGTTTGATGACGAGATGATCTCCGTTTCCGGAATCACCTTCACCAACTCAGGCATATCCACGAAGAATGCTCGACCGCCAACATATTCGGGGCCAGGCTCGAGCAAGCTTGCGAATCGCGGTGATAAGGCGTCAATCAGATTGATGAGCAACGGAGCTTGCGGGGTCGCTGTATACTGAAGATATGAGTGATGAGGTAAAGCGTCTCGAATACGACGTAGACGCTGGTACGTTGCACTCTCCATTGCCCTACGGACCGCGTTATTTAGTCCAGCCTGGTCCGCTTCATCGTCGATCACAATTACCGGCCGCCCATCGAGTGGCAGACTCTTTAGCACAACAACGAGTCTGTCCAGATAGGTGACGTTCTTCATTACCGTGATTAGAACTGTCCGACGCTGCTCCATTGGCACATCAGGGTCGTCCCAGTCTCCTAGGGTCTTAAGGATGTTTTCGCGATCATTCCCATCTGGACTCGGATTAGTGAAACGCTGCCACTTGCGATCGTTCCGCGCTCCCAATCGAAGGTCTCTAGTCAATCGCTCTGTTGATTGATCGAGGAGAGGCACGGAGATTCCGGTAATGACAATCACCATCTGGTAGTTGTTGTCCCGTGCCAGAGCCGCCACCGTAGTGAAGGACATGGTCTTCCCACTTTGGACGTAACCCACGACCAGGCCCGTCTCAGCACCAGTCTTGTCTTCCGGCGGGATACAGTTCGATAACACCTGTACTGCTTCGTTCCGAACGTGATCCCGACTAGCCGGCGGGATTTTGAGACTACCCAAAAGGTCGAGCGTCTCCTCCCCAACCACAGGCTGCCAACGCGCTTGAGTTAGTCTCTTGGTCCTAACGACCTCAACCCGTTCAGACCGTCTCCGAGTTCGCTTCACGGTACGCTTAGGCTTCCCTCCACCTTTTTCTTTGGGCATCACAAGTCCTTCGCGTAATAACTACTTTGACTTCGACAACGCATTCCGCAGGAGCTCATTGACATTTCTCCTAAACGTCCCAGCACTATTGACTCCACTCTCTCTCGCAACTACTTCAGCCAATGCCACGGCTGCAGCAATTCGGAGCTGGGGCTCGAGATTCTCGCCGTTTGCCCCTGCGAACGTCATCGTAAAAGGATGGTCCAAGGAGAAACGGATCTGTAGGTGTCGAACTCGTGAATTCCCGCGCCCTTTGTCGATTACGCCCTTTTCTCCCAACTCAACCCAGTCTCCGACCGCCGCATCTGCAGAAAGCTCAAGTAGTATCTCCCAATTCACACCACCGTGCTGAAAGGCGAGTGTTCGGCGAGCAAGGCTCTCCCGACTCAGTAGCTTCTTCGCAACCTCACCAGTGAGTCCGGCGCGCTCAAGGCGCGCCAGCACTTTGGGAGCGAACTCCTCAATCGCTTCCGCAGTGCTTTCTGTTATCGTCGTCGCTGTCTTCTTGCTTGTCTGACGAGAAGGCTTGGATCTGTAGTGTTGTGCCTGATCGAGTAGTGGTATGGGCTGACCTGAAATCACCTTCTTCAGCTTCTCAAGAAATGGCTCCTCATCCTGACCCCAACGAAAGCCATCTTTTGTGTGACTGACTTTGAAACCAGTTAACTCAAGCTCACCAAATAGGCGTTGGTAAGCGTATGAGTTTGATTGACCAAAGATGAATTCCGGGCGATAGCCTTCGTCAGCACTACCTTGGATAAGTCGCCTACGTCGGAATAATGCGAAGCCAGCTTCGGACGTGCTTCCGGTTTCGCGAAGCGCCGCAAATCCCTCAACGCGTTGACCTCTGCCTAGAGTGAAATCAATCTCTCTCCACCAGGCGACGGGCTTGCCACGAGGATCTTTGTGGTACGGCACTTTGAGGATAGGAGGGGGCTCATACGTGAGGGGGTCGCCATTCAACGTCAACTCAAGGATGTCGTCCCTTGTGAACATCCTGTAGATACCGCACAGATGCTCGCGGATCTTCGTGAGAGTGCGAGCTTGCGGAGCTTTGTTGTAAAGGTCGGAAAGGATGATCTCGGTATAATGCTTGAGGCGATCGCTGTTTCGGGATTGGACCTCGAGTCCCTCAAGCGAATCCTTTAGGATTTTCTTGATATCGAAACTCACTGTCTTCTCTTCTGTCTCGCCCAATGCCTTAGAGCGCACAGTCCATACGGGAGCAAACCAACAGGAAGCGCTCTTCATTCCCATTCCGAATTCTGATAATCCTGAACTGTTCGGCGGCACCTCAGCCGCGCGAAATGCTCTCGCGTAGTCGCCCTTGTAAATGCCCGCAGCGTTGTCTCGTACAGTTATTCGTCCACCATCACTTGATTCGATGCGGATGCTCACTTTCAATTTGAATTGACTACCCTCAGCCTTCCTCAGTTCCATACGATGGTCCAAGTAGCTTTGAAGAGAGTTGTCCACGTACTCGGCCAAAGCGAACCAAGGCTTGTAGTTCAAGTGCTGCAGCACGGACAGAACCCGCACGCCGGGTCTGATACTAACGGACTCTTGCCTACCCCCCTTCCTCATCGTGACTCGTTTCCACGGCGGGCCCTCGGGCGCGTTTGTTCAAGGAATGACCTTGCGATCTTCTTCACAAGCTCAACGTGCACGGCGTTTCCCAACGCTGCGAAGGCGCTGCTTCTAGACTCGGGTAGCCGATGGGAGTCGGGGAAGCCCTGTAGTCGCAAGCCCTCGACCCTCGTTAGAAAGCGGCGTTTTGGACCCAGGAGAGGTATCTGAGTCGTTGTCATGGCAACGAGCGCAGGCGAGCTCGAGTATCTCTTCGCTCGGAGTCCCGAGGGACGGAACTGCAGGACATGTTGCCAGAGATCCCGTTCTTCCCCCTTGCAGTTCCACTCGAGTTTGCGCAGTGACGGGGGAAAAGCCTTCAATGCACTCACCCATTGAGAGGGGAAATAGGACTTGATTGCGGAGAACCAATCACGGTTCTGACGTATGAAGGCGATTTTCCAATCAGGGAATTGAGACTCGGACTCTCTGGCGTAATTCGGAAGTAACCCTAGTAACTGGTGCTTCTTCCAATCACTTGTGTGCCCATTGCTCTCAATCAGCTTCCTGAGTTCGTGGAGTGGCGTAGCATGTGGAGTTCTCAACAGAAACGGATACCGGGCGTCGATCTCGTCTCCCCAAATCGGGAAGGAAGGCAACTCAAGCTTGGAAGGAATACGCCGCAGCAGCTTATTCCAATGGTCGATGCAGTCGATTTGTTGCTTTGTTAGGGCGGTTTCTTCCCGATGACGCGCCGTAAGGTCCCGATTCGCCTCTACAATACTATTCAGTGTTGTCTTGTGACCATTCCTCGCCGGGAATGGATCGTCGCGAAGATTGTCGAGACTAGCAACGATGAAAAACCTCTCACGGGTATGCGGATAGCCAAAGTGGTGGGGCGAGATGAGCCCGTGCCCTCCGGTCGCCACATGCGTAGTTCCCCGTACGTCGTAGCCGAGGTCGACCAGGCTTTCACGAACAATTTTCCATGTCCGGCCATTGTTATGCCGCTCGAAATTTCCTACGTTCTCGAGAATCACGTAGCGTGGTTCGTGCTTCTTAAGAATCTCTATGATCTCATGGAACAGAGTCCCCCGCGTCCTGTCCCTGCGGCCATTTTGGTAACCTGATTTCGAGAATGGTTGGCATGGGAAACCGGCGCAGAGGATGTCGTGCTTAGGAACCTTGTTCTTCGCGTTTCGGATATCACCATGGATTAGCTTGCGAGCGCCTCGGAAATTCCTTACGTACAGATCTCGGAGTTCCTCATCCGACTCCGAGGCGAACACGCACTCATGCCCCAGATCATTAAGGGCTCGATGAAAACCACCCATGCCAGCGAATAGATCCAAAAACCTCAAGAAACGATCCCCCAATCACTCGTTGAAAAAGGTGCCGTCTTTCGTTGGCTTGAAGCCTGCTTCCCCTCACTCTTCACGCGTGAAGAGTCGTAATCGAGCCGTCGGCACACGCGCCGAACTGCTCCTCCGGCGAGCTTTAAGACGGATCGGTCTTGGTTATCGTCTCCATGTCGCCAGTCTCCCTGGTCGACCCGACGTCGTATTTCCCGAAAGTCGCGTGGCCGTGTTTTGCGACGGCGACTTTTGGCACGGAAGGCATTGGACAGCCCGCCGAGCGAAGTTGAAGGGCGGCTCCAACTCTCGGTACTGGGTGGCGAAGATCAAGTACAACATTCTTCGTGACTTGCGCCAAAAAAACGCGCTGCGCAAATCTGGGTGGATCGTAGTCCGCCTCTGGGAAACTGACGTCCTCAAAGACGCTGATGGCTGCGCAGCGAGGATTCATCAGGTCCTTCAAGCCCAAGTTCGAGCCGGCAGACGACAAGGAACCGGCGCTCACTTCGGAAATCCCATGGTTCCAAAATGAGAATTCCGCCTCCCCTGACTAGGGCGTTTTTGCTGCAATGAGAGACTCGTTTGCGGCCATACATTGGCCGGCTGGCTTCGGTATATATTCGGTAGCCGCGAGTGGAATGCAATGGGGGGGCTCTCCGCGACGATCGTGTGCCGAATCCGCGAGCGACAAGGCGCGGCAGGTCCTTCGGTTTGAAGGGACCAAGGACGCTGCGGCCACTGGCCCGCGCCCCCGTCAACTCCGCGTTATCCCCAACCGATACCGCACCAGCCCGTCGAGCATTCTGACCCGCTCGGCGATCTCGGCGCGTACGGTATCGAGATCGGCACTCGCCTCGAAGTGCTCGCGCTGCCTCTCAGCCACCGACGGTGAACGCGACGAGCGCGAATCACTCACCAACATCCATCGCGCCACCGAACGGCTTCACGTTCGCCCGACCGCCGAGGTCGAGGTCCCAACCTTACCTACCGCTCCTGTGCAAAGACCCCAACCGCCCAATCAGTGACGGCGTCGACATTGTCGACATTCACGTGATCGCACCGGTCACAGCAGAATCGGGTTCGTCGGAGACGGACGGACCGTAACAGCACCCATTCCGCAATTCGTACTGCGATGCTTCTGTGCCGACGCGACGGCATTTCCCCAAAGTACTTAACGATGTTGTTGCGAACGCAGACGCCTCTCGACGTCGCAATGCGCCGCATTTCCTTGATGGCTTCGAGCTTGGCTTCGAGCGCCGACGCCTTGGACGCGGCGTCAACCCCTGCCACCTCGGATGTCTTCTCGGCCATGAACCTGAGCAATCCTTCGTCATTCTCTCCGGTGAACATGACAGCGACCGAGGGCTTGCCATCCCGACCAGCGCGCCCGAATTCCTGAAGGTAGTCTTCCGGTGACGCGGGACGCTGCCAGTGAACCACGAGTCGAACGTCGGGCAAATCGAGTCCCATGCCGAAAGCATTGGTACAGATGACGATTCTCACGGGCGGCTCGGTGCGGCCCGTGAACTGGCCCAGCAGTATGTCGCGGTCGTTAGCCGTACCGAGTTTGGAGTGGAAGAAGGGAAGCTCCACGCCCAACGACCGAAGGCCGTCCTGGAGCTGCTTTCCCGTGTTGACTGTAGGCACGAACAACATGGCACGACCATGCGGCATGATCCGGAGAAGGTTCGAGATCAGCGAATACCGCACCTTGTCTTTCATATTAGGCAGACGGACGAACTTGATGTTCGGCCGGTTCACTCCTGTCACCACTACGCGGGCGTCTGGTATTCCGAGCGATTCCAGAATGCGTTGCTGGCCCTGCGTTCCGGCTGTGGCAGTGAACGCCAACACCGGTGGACTCCCAAGTGCCTGGCGAACTGCGCCCAACCTACCGTAGTTCGGGCGGAAGTCTTTTCCCCAACGATCGATGCAGTGCGCTTCGTCGATGACCAGGTAGGCCGGCCGAGCACGCATGATCTCGTTCAGTTCAGCCTGGCGAACCATTCTCGGATCGAAGCGCTCCGGCGTGCAGTACAGGAACTTGATGGAGCCATCCCTTAACAGCTGGTACCGGATCTCCTTTTCCTGCGGGCCAAGGTCACCGTTGATGAAGGTGGCCGGGACTTTCTTCATCTGAAGGTCGGCGACCTGCTGGCTCATGAGGGCCTTCAACGGGGAGATCACGAACCCGCACCCACGCGTTAACAGGATTGGCACCTGAAAACAGAGTGACTTTCCAGAGCCGGTCGCGCTGACGAGAAGCAGTGACTCGCCTCGCAGGGCCGCGAGGATCACATCCAGCTGGGGAGTGCGGAGATGGGTGACTCCAAGGAGCCGCATCGCCGCGCCGAGCGATTCATCAACGCCAGCCAACTCGTGCCGCAAATCCAGTGCCCTGGCGAGCCGCAATCCCCAGCGCTCGATCATCCGGCGAGCAAGCGTGCCTTGAAGGTTCGGATGGTGCGCAGCGTGACAGCCATCGCACAGTGTGATCAGGTTGGCAGGGTCATCGACCCCACCGGCGGCACGGGGAATCAGATGATGAACGTCGGCTTCGCCCTGGGAGCATGTTTCGCCGCAAGCTCTGCAAACGTGCGAGTCGCGTGCGAGAACGACGGCGCGAACGGCGCGCCAGTGCTCAAGCTGCGCTTGGGCTAACGGAAGAGACATAGCGTCTAGCGGGAAGATGGCGAACCAAAAAGCCACTGACTACCGCCCGTCTCTTGTCCTTGGGCTTGAACGGCCCAAGCACGGCCTGCCCTGCGCGCAGCGAAGGGTTGCGAGCGCGCTGGCCCACCCGCCCCTCAGCTCGGCGTGATCTTACCCGTCCGTATGCAATGATGCAGGTTGCGGTACGCACCCCGCCTACTTTGCATTCCGCCTCGCCTTCGTCGCCGTCCTGGCGACGAGTCAGGCAAGCGGTCAGACCCCGCCGGCCGCACCTAGCGGCGCCACCGCCCGTTGCCGCGACGGCACGTACTCATTCAGCGCCCACCGCAGCGGCACATGCTCGCATCACGACGGTGTCTCCGCGTGGCTGACCGACGCGCAACAAGTGCCAGATACTGCGCTCCCGATGTGCGGTGGCTCCTGCGGGGTCGAGCGCTGGACGGTGAAGACGCTGAGCGATTCCAGTGCCGGAACTGTTGACCTCTCCGATACCGTGAACACGACCATCGAGGAGCTCGTCGCGCTTCCCCGCCCCCCATCACTGCCACGCCGCTCACGCGCCAACGCAGTCGAACGAACCCTCTATCGTGTCGAAGCCCGCCTACTCTTTCTCTTTCCAGAACACGACCACGATTACCACCTCGTTCTGGCGAGTCCCCGCGACACGACGATCACGATGATTGCAGAAGTGCCCGAGCCGAGTTGTGCCGGCGCCTGCGTGTCCGGCTTCGCTCCAGTGTACGCCCGGGTTCGTCAGACTCTCTTTGATTATCTGAACTCGCCGCAGAGCCCGAAACGACCACTCGTGCGAATCACGGGCGTAGGGTTCTTCGACTTCAGGCACGGCCAACGAGGGGTCGCTCCGA
>WNGI01001984.1_pt1 | contig 17468 bp, 19 predicted proteins | sample 5400621 | NCBI WGS metagenome assembly WNGI01 (sample SAMN13153374, study PRJNA577476) | soil metagenome | isolation source: 20 cm soil or saprolite under Garry oak tree replicate 1 | place: USA:California | collected 2016-06-15 | reverse complement strand
CAACGCTTCTTCGGCACCGCGCAGATCGCCGCGCGCTTGCACCACGAGAGCCCGACCGATTTCGCTGAGCAAGGCGGACCGCAAATCGCCTGCGGAACTCGCTAGTCGTCCGGCTTCGGAGTAACGTGCATCGGCCTCCTCGACGCTATTGAGCTTGCGGAATACCCGAGCCAACCGCAGCCGGACGCCGATCGCATCCGGAGAGTTGAGCGTGGGCCCCCCCACGTGGATGAGCGCCTCGAGCACGTCCAGAGCCTCCTCGAGGAGCAACTCGTTTTCCAGGTAATGGGCATACGCGAGTAACGCGGGCACGACGAGCCCGACATCGCTGGTCCTGAAGGCGTCTGCGGCGCTGCGCACAAGACCCGCGAGGTGCGCAGTCTCGGTGCGGTCGGCGGGGAGCTCGCGACACACGCGTTCGGTGGCCGCTTGCTGATAGCGAAACACATCGGCGTGCGCCGGCCCGCGCCCTGGGCCGAGCAGGTCGACGAGCCGGAGCGCGAGAAACGCCCCGTTGCCGAGCCGGGCGTCGGCCGACGTCGCCGAGGGAGCGCCCGCGAGGCGCCTGAGGAACACCGCGTGCGTCAGACCGTCCCGTTCCGTACAAGTTTGCGTCATCATTGGCCTCCCTCGCTGCGACCGGACGGGGTTCCCCCGCTGCCTCCGCCTCGCTCCGCCGCCCGCGCCCACCCCCAGTTCCCGGGACCAAGTTATCGCATCCCCCGCCCGCTCGAAACACCCCGCGCCGCGCCGCGCGTGTGCGCGGCGTCACCACGACACCGTCGCCGGATCCACTGCCGGCGCGAGCCCCTGCAGGTAGGTCACGAGCTTCCAGATGGCGTCGGGGGGCAGCAGGCCGCCGAACGCCGGCATGCCACGCGGCCGGCCGTAATAGATCGAATGGAAGATCGCGCCGTCGGCGCCCCCATAGCGCCAGCGCCCGTCGGCGAGGCTCGGCCCCTCCCCCCCTGTGGCGCCCAGGGAATGACAGCCGTCACAGTTGAAAGCGCTGAACAGCTTCTCCCCGTCCGCCGCCGAGCGCCGATCGCCCTTGAACGGGTTCTCGAGCATCTCGGCCGGCGGCGCCGCTCCGCCCGCGAAGACGTGCTGGTCGTAGCGCACGGCGGGGGGGACGGCCTGCTGCCCCGACGTCACGAGCAGGGCGATCAGTGGGGCCGTGGCTACAGCGCGAACAGCCATACGATCCCTCCCAGACTGGTGTGGCGCGCCAGGTCCGGCATGAAGCTCGCCGGCGGGCGCACGTCCGCGGGATCGTCGGAGCGGACATCACCGGCGAGCAACGCCCAGTCGCCGCCCAGCCCCGCGTAGACCGCTACGTACTGCTTGCCGGCGGCGCCGGTGAACGTGATGGGATTTCCCACCACCCCCGACCCCACCTTGAACTTCCACAGCGCCGCGCCGCTGTTCGCATCCACTGCCTTGAACCAGCCGTCCAACGTCCCGTAGAACACCACGCCGCCGGCCGTAACGAGCGCACCACTCCAGACGGGGTACTTCTCCTTGATCTCCCAGACCTTCTTCCCGAAACCTGCGTCCCACGCGATCACGGCGCCCAGGTTGCCGCCGGGCCCGGGCTTGTACGGGGCGTTGAGACCGATGAACGGCGTCCCGGCGAGGTATGTGACGGGCGCGGTCTGATAATCCATGCACATGTTGTTGGTGGGAACGTAGAACAGCCCGGTGCGCGGGGAGTACGCGGCGGGCTGCTGGTTCTTGCCGCCTTCGAGCGTGGGGCAGATGTCCCGCACGCTCCCGCGCGAGGCACCCGTGAGCTTGGTCGAATCGACCTCGGGGCGACCGGTCCTGAGATCGACCCGCTTCGCCCAATTCACGGCCACGTACGGCTCCGCCACCAGCACCTCTCCCGTGGCGCGGTCGATCGTGTACGCGAAGCCGTTCTTGTCGAAGTGCACCAGCACCCGGCGGCGGTGGCCCCGGACGGTCAGGTCCACCAGGATCATCTCCTGCACGGCGTCGTAATCCCAGTTGTCGGCTGGCGTGAACTGGTACGCCCAAACCAGCGTGCCGTCGCCGGGGCGGCGCGCCAAGACGCTCGTCGCCCACTTGTTGTCCCCGGGACGCTGCTCGGCGTTGTACGGTGCCGGGTTGCCGGTGCCGTAATAGAAGAGGTCGAGCGCCGGATCGTACGAGAGCCATCCCCACACCGGCGCGCCGCCGTGCTTCCACCCATCGGGGGGCCAAGTGGTCTGGCCCAGGCCGGTGCCCCTGTCGTAAAACGGCCGGAATGTCTCGGGGCGCGCCAGGATCTCGGCATCGGGCCCGGCGTTGTAGGCCGTCCAGACGACGCGGCCGGTCGCAAGGTCGAGGCCCTTCACCCAGCCCCGCACGCCGTACTCGCCGCCGGCCGTCCCCACGATGACCCGGTCGCCGACGACGAGGGGAGCCATGGGGGTCGTCTCCCCTTGCCGCACGTCGGCGACCTTCGTGTTCCAGATCTCCCGACCCGTGGCGGCCGCGATCGCCACGGTATGACCGTCGAGCAGGTTATAGACGACGCGGTCGTTCGCGAAGAACGCACCGCGGTTCACGACATCGCAGCACGCGATGCCGATGGCCGCCGCGTCGACGTTAGGTCGGTACTTCCACTTGAGCGGGTAGCCCTCCTGCGCGAGATCGAAGGCGTACAGGACGTTCGGGTAGGGGGTGACGACGTACATGGTCTGGTGCACGACCAAGGGCTGTCCCTCGTGTCCGGCGAGGACGCCGGTGGAGAAGCTCCACGCCGCGCGCAGCGCCTTGGCGTTCGCCGCGGTGATCTGCGTCAGGGCGCTGTAGCGCGTCGCGGCGTAGTCCTTGGCGGGCATGGGCCATTGGCCATCCGGCGCGCCCGGCGCGGGGCGTTGCACGACGAGGACGACGAGCAGGGTGGCTACGATCATGGGCGTCCCCTCCTTATTTACTGCGGCGCACGAGCACCTCGATCAGGGCGCGAATGGCGCGTCCCCGATGCGAGACGCGCTGCTTGGCCGCGAGCGGCGCTTCGGCGAAGCTTGTGCCGAGATCGGTGGACAGGAACAGCGGGTCGTAGCCGAACCCGCCGCCCCCGCGGGGCGCCGCGAGGATGCGACCCTCGCACGTCGCCTCGACGAGCTCCGGCTTGGCGGTGGCGGTCTCGACGTACGCCACGACGCAGCGGAAGCGGGCGGTGCGCTGCTCGTCGGGCACCTGGGCGAGGCGCTCGAGCAGCAGCGCATTGTTCTGGGCGTCGAGGCCCCCTTCCCCCTGGCCGGCGACCTCCCTCCCGTGCATCAGGGCCCAGCGCGCGGAGAAGACCCCCGGGGCGCCGTCAAGCGCGTCCACTTCCAGCCCCGAGTCTTCGGCGAGCGTGGGGAGGTGACTGCGCTCGGCGAAATAGCGCGCCTTGGCCACGGCGTTCTCGGAGAAGCTCGAGCCACGCTCCAGGTCCTGCTCCTCCGGCAGCCGCTCCAAGAACTGGTCCGCCGGAAAGACGAGCTGAAACGGCAGCGCGGTGAAGATATCACGGATCTCCCGGGCTTTCCCATCGTTGCGCGTCGCGATCAGGAGCTTCATCGGCTCGCGTCCCGCCGCAGCCGCCCGAGGAGCTCGCTGGTCGAGTAGCCCGGCACGACCGCCACCCGCACGACGCGCCCGCCCCACCCTTCCACCTCGGCGGCCCCCACGATGTCGTTCCGCGCGTAGTCCGCACCTTTGACGAGCACGTCGGGCCGCAGCTCGGTGATGAGGGCCCGCGGGGTGTCGGCGTCGAACAGCACGACGCAGTCGACGCAGGCAAGCGCGGCGAGCAAGCGGGCGCGGTCCGCGCCAGGCACGATCGGGCGGTCGTCGCCCTTGCCCAACCGGCGCACGGAGGCGTCGCTGTTCACGCCCACGACGAGCGCCGCGCCCTCGGCGCGCGCGGCCTCCAGCAAGCTCACGTGCCCCACGTGCAACAGGTCGAACACCCCGTTTGTGAACACGACCGGGCCGCGCTGGCGTTGCCGCCACGCGGCGGCCTCCTCGGGGGTGCGGAGCTTGGCGGCAGTATTCAGGGGCGCTACAGCGGCTGGGTCGCCTTGGGATGAAAAGTGAACGTGTGGGTGAAGAGGGGGAGATGGATGGTCTCGCTGTACTGGGCCTCGATCGCGATCTCGCGCGGCGATGCGCGGCGCACGATCCGGACGTTCTGCGCCTGATCCGGGAGGCCGATGTCCTGCGCGGTCGCTTGAATGCGGCGCCGGATCGTCCCGTCGTCCAGCGCGGCGGCGAGCTGGGCCTGCGTCTGCATCTCGTCGAGCAAGCGGTAGTACCGGAAGTACACCTCGCCGATGTTCACACCGTAGTACAGCACGGCCACGAGGATCAACAGCGAGACGAGACACCCGGTCGAGCTCGCGCCGCGCCGGCCCAGGGACCGCGATGCCAGCGCGCCGCTCACCATTGGGACTGGGCGCCGTCGACCAGGTCGTTGACGAGCTTCTGCAGGGCGACCTTGCGCCCGGCCGCCTCCTGCGGCGGCGGGTATTCGCCCACCACGGTGAGGCCCTGCTTCTGCCACAGCGACTTGTTGTCGCGCTGGTCGAACAGCTCGACGTCGACCGTGATCTGCACCTGCCGCCGGGTCACGTCGGGCCGCTGGCCGGGCTGGAACGACAGCGGGACGTCCGACTCGTACCGCACCACGCGCCCCCGCACGACGGCATCGGCGTTGGCCTCCGCCGCCGGGCGCAAGCCGAGCCGCCCCTGAAAGGCCTCGAGCACGGCGTCGTTGACCTCCTTGGTCAAAGCCGGCTCCGGCGTCTGGTTGTCGAACGGCAGGATGGCGACGGTCTTGATGTTGGGCAAGCCGCCGCCGGCAAAGCCGTAGAGGCAGGCGGCGAGCGCCAGTCCGCTCGCGCTACCGGCGGCGGCGCCACAGCGCCGGATCGATGACCGCCGCGGTGTCCACCGCAACCACCGAGAGCTCAAAACGGGCCGGGCCCTCCGGGAAATCGAGTCGGGCGCCCGCCGGCAAGCCGCGCCCGTCGAACTGCGTAGTGCTGCGGGCGAGCATCTTTCCGGCCTGCCGCCACTCCGCCTGCAGCACGCGACCCGCGCCTTCCAGCACCACGTAGTCCAGCGTGTCCGAGCCGTCGACGAAACGCCAAATCTGCCGGCGGGAGTCGCCCGCCGCATCGCTCAGACCGAAGACCTGGGCATCGGCGGGCGGCCGCGCGACGCCGAGACCCGCCCATAGCATCCGCACCGCCGGCACGAGCGAGCGGAAGTTCCGCTCCGGGTCGGCCCACAGCACCGAGTCCGCCACGACCACCGCCGCCCCCGCGCCCAACCCGAGCGGTCCCACGTAGTCGAACCGCAGCGAGTCGGGCGGCGCGATGCGGGCCTGCCCGCGGCCACCCCAGCGTCGGTCCGCATCCTGGTACTTCCAGCGGAACCGGATGGCGGTATCGCGCCCCGGGAGCGTCGCGCGGGCCCACGCCGCCGCCGCCGCAGGATCGGCCGGGGCGAGCGGCATCGGCACGAGCGGCGCCGGCTTGCCCGGACAGCCGGCGAGCAGCCAACAGGCGCCAATGTAGGAGAGGGTCACCCGCCGGTCAAGCGAAACGCGTTGCCGGCTCAATAGTTAAACCCGAAGAAGAAGTCGACGAAGCGCGAGCCGCGGCTCCCCGACGGGAGCGCATAGCCGGAAATGTCACCGGCGTGAAACCGGTACCCGAGATCGAGCCGCAGGACGAGCGGCGCTCCGAGCGACATGCGCAACCCCAGTCCGGTGCTGCCGAGCGTGCCGCGGTCGAGCGCGGTCGCGGTGGTGGCGCTCCCCAGATCGCAGAACAACGCGCCCTGCACACCCGGGAACCGCGCCACGCCGAACGGGAAGCCGATTGAGAGGAAGTCGGTGATCGGGAAGCGCCACTCCGAGTTGAGGAGCCAGGCGCGCGTGCCCGCCACGTAGCCGTAGCGCGGATAGCCGCGCAGCCCCCACGAGCCGCCGATGTTGACACGACGGGGGCGCTCGCCGCCAGCGTAGTAGCCCAGCAGGCGCAGCGCGATCGCGCTGCGCAACGACGTGCGAAGGTAGCGGCGGTAATCCCCCGTGACGACCCACGTGTCGAAGCGGCCGTGGCTGATGTCGTTCACCAGGCCGCCGGTCAGGTTCATCCGCACGCCGTCGATCGGTCCGGTGGGGAGCCAGAGAGTGTTGTCCCGTACGTAGCTCACGTAGTTCGACGCGAGCCAGCCCACGCGGTGGAACTCGGTGGAACCATTCTCGAGCAGATCCGGTCGGGTGATGTCGAACCGGTTCGAGTGCTCGATGCGGTACTCCGCTTCGATGCGCGTGAACCGGGACAGCGGATAGCGGATCTCCCCGAACACGCCCCCCGAGGTCTCGTCGTACAAGGTGCTGAAGTCGCCCTCGTAGAACAGCCCACGCAGGCGGAAGGCGCCGACTCCCCAGTTGACCCGGTGGGACTGGTTCAGGTAGAAGGCGGTGCCGCTGAAGTTGTCGAGCAGGTTGCCGAAGCCCGAGCCCGAGAACGACGACACGAGCAGGTACAGCTGATGGTCGCTCAGCAGGTCGCTGAAGACGAAGACGGCGCCCTGGGCCGACCCGACGCCCGGCGCCACCACGGCGTCTCCCGCCGCGAAGTCGAGGCTGAACTTGTGCTCGTACGGGGCGGCGTTGGCGCGCGCGTACTGCGGGCTGGCGAGCTCGGCCCAGGTCCACTCCGGCGCGCCCCGCTCCGCGGCGAGCGCCACCGAGCGGGCGGCGCTGTCCGCAACGGGGTGCGCCAGGTAGATGTTGTAGCTCAGATCGGCGAACCCGCCGAACACGAGGCCGTGATCGGCGTCCACCCACTCCGGGTCGAACGCGCCATTGAGCGTGTTGGTCTCACGGCGCCCCGCGCCCGTGGCGTCGACGGAATAGATCTGGTAGGTGCCGTCGCGGTCCGATGCGAAGAAGATGCGGCCGTCGGGCGCGCTGCGGGGCTGATCGTCGCGCCAATCGCCGTAGGTAAGGTAGCTGATCGTCCCCGACGTGAAGTCGAGCGTGAAGAGGTTGCGCGCCCCACCCGGACCGAAGGGGGTGCGGTCGGACGAGAACACCACGGTCTTCCCGTCAGGACTCACCGTGGGATCCAGATCCTGATACCGGTCCGACGTGAGGCGCTCCAGCCGACCGTCCGCGAGCCAGAGGCGGTACAGGTCGGAGTAGCCGGAGACGGCGAGCCCCGAGAACACGACGCTCTGGCGATCCGGCGCCCATGCGGGCGACAGGATCGAGATGAGCTCCGGGAATTGATAGCGACCGACGACCCGCCGTTTTGCGAGGCTCCACAGAAACAACGCGTCGCGGTCGAAGTACTTGCTCGAGAACGCGACGATGCCGTCGCTCGACACGCCGATCCGCGACTCGAAGAAATGGAAGGATTCGAACTCGGCACTGCGCTCACCTTTGACGACGGCGCGCGGCGCGTCGCCCGCGAACGACTGCGCGTAGATGTTCGTGTACCCGGTGGAGGGCGAGAAGTACAGCACGCCGCGGGCGCTGTCGGGGCCGGCGGATGGCCCGAACACCGCCGGCTTGATGGCGAGCCGGGTGAGCAGGCGGGCGGTGATCGAGAGTGGCTCCGCCGCCACGACGGCGGGATAGTAGCGCTGCCGCATCCAGTATTGCCACTCGTCGGACAGCTGGCCGAGCGTTCGGCCGTACACGGCGCGCACCTCGTCCTCGAACGACCCGTACTTCCACACGTCGCGGTACATCTCGTTGATGCGCCACTCCCCGTACGTCGCCGCGAGAAAGTGATGGATCGCACCGCCCAGCGGGTACACGATCCCGCCCGCCGCGTACGCCAGGTCGCCGAGCGCCGGCAGCCGCCCCGACAGCGTCAGATCGCGCAGGATCATCTCGTCGCGTGAGTCCTCCCCGGCCGAGAAATACTCCGCGAGCCCTTCGGTCCACCACAGCGGCGGGTCGACGTGACGCACGCGCGGATAGCGCGCGAAGGCCTGGTTCGTGAGGCTCAGCTGGAACACGTGCACCAGCTCGTGACGCAGCGTGTGGCGGAAATCGAAATAGCTGCCGGTGAACGGCAGGGCCACGCGCTGCTTCAGGAACTCGGTCACGCCGAGCAATCCCTCGGGCGGCACGAAGGGCAACACGTTCGTCTGCTCGAAGTCGGAGTGCGAGGCGTAGATGATGAGCGGGGTGCGGCGGTGCGGGTGATGGGTGAAGCGCCGCTCCAGCACGCCGTAGCTCTCTTCCGCGTAGGTGAGGGCGACGCGGGCGAGCTCCTGTTCCTCCGGATAGTAGTACAGGTCGACGTGCTCGCCGCGCAGCACGTGCCAGTCGAAGCCGCGGTACTGGATCTTGTTCTGGCCGAAGTAGCCGAATTGGGCGGCCGCCGAACGGGCAAGCAAGAGGAGTAGGACGAGAACCCGCGACGCTGTCATGCTCTCACCGATGGATGCTCCGGATGCGATCGCCCTGGGCGATGGCGCTCAGCACGGTAAACCCCGAGACCAGCCGACCGAATACGGTGTAGCCGCCGTCCAAGTGCGGCTGCGGCGAATGGGTGATGAAGAACTGGCTGCCGCCCGTATCGGGCCCGGAAAGCGCCATACCCATGGTACCCACGTCGTAACGCACGGGATTCATCTCGTCCCGGAGCACGAAGCCCGGCCCTCCCCACCCATCACCCCGCGGATCGCCGTCCTGTACGACGAAGTTGGGCACGACCCGGTGCCAGCGGGACCCGTCAAAGTAGCGTCGCTCCACCAGGTCGAGAAAGGCGGCGACCGTGAGCGGGGCCTCGGTCGCGTACAGCTCGGCGACCATGGTGCCCCGGTCGGTTTCGATCGTCACCCGCGGGGGCTGGCCCCGCAGCGCCGCCAGGAGGTAGCGACGCACGGCGTCGCGGTACGCCTCCGGGCCGCGGCCGGTGGCGATGGGCACCGCAGGCCCCCACCGGTCGGCGGCGTCGGGAAGCCGCTCGGCCGCCAGCCGGCGCACCAGATAATCGTCGGCGCGCGGCGCGGTCGCGAGAAACCGGCCGGCGACGGCGAGGCGCCCCTCGGCGCCGGCGCGCGCGATCGCTCCGAGGGCGGCGACGGCCGAGAGGCGCGCGTCATCGAACGGATCTCCCGCGGCTCGGGTGTAGGCCTGGATCAGACGGTCCACGTCCGTCGTGGCCGGGTGGCGCGCCAGCAGGTCGGCCGCGACGCTCCGCACGGCGGGATCGGGGTGCACGAGCAGCTCCCGCGCCCGGGGGCCGAGCGTGGTGTCGGCCTCGGGCACGATGCGGGCCAGCGTCTGGAGGGCTTGCGCCACGACCCGACCGTCGGCGTCGGCGAGCTGGGCGTCGAGCCGGGGGCGATCGCGCGCCGCTCCGAACACCTCCGCGGCCACGCTGCGCCAGCGCCAGTCCGCGTCGCCGGGAAGCGCCGCGGCGGCCGTCACGCCGGCCGCGCTGTCGGCCTGCGCGAGCGCGATCAGCGCCTGCCGCCGCAGGGCGAACACCGCGCTGGCCAGACGGACGCCGAGCGCTTCGACCGCGGCCCGCCCACCCAGCACGCCGAGCGTCGTCTCCGCCTGAACCGCGACGTTCACATCCGCATCGCCGGCGAGCGGAACGGCGAGACGGGCGAACGCGCTGTCGTGAAACGTGGCGAGCGCCCGCAGGGCGTTGATCCGCACCTGTGGATCGCGGTCGGCGAGCAGGGGCCGGAGGCGGCCGACGACGCCCTGCGGGTCGAGCCGCGTGCTGTCGACGAGGGCCCGGCTTACGCCGCGGGCGGCGACGGCCCGCACGAAGGGAGTGCTGTCGTCGAGCGCCCGCAGCAGCGCCGGCACACCGCGGGCCACGCGCAGTCGGGCGAGCGCATACACGGCGTGCCAGCGGGCGGTCGGGTCCGGGTCCTCGGCGAATCCGACGAGCGATGGCACCGGTGCCTGGGCGCCGAAGCGCCAGGCCTCGAGTAGCGCCGTGCTCTGGACGAGCGACGTCGGCACGCCCGGCGTGGACCCGTTGCCCAGGATACCGCGCAGCGCACCCGCGCCCTCGTCGCCGCCGATCTTGGCGATCGCCGTGACGGCCTCCGCTTGCGGCGGGCCCTGCCCCGCCGCTGGGACGGCGCGCACCAGCGCCAGCAGCGGCGCGACGGCCCGCGCGTCCTTGAGCAGCCCCAGCCCGAAGGCCGCCGCGGCCTGGACGGCCGCGCCTGAGTCCGCGAGCGCCTCGACCAACAGGTCGGTGCCTGCAGGGTCGCCGATCCGCCCGATCGCCAGGGCCGCCTGGCGGCGCACCACGGCGTCGGGATGATGCAGCGTCTCGCGGAACAGCGCCGCATCGAACGCCCGGGCATCGGCGGCCGCGAGCAGGCGGGCGAGCTGGCCCACCAGCGCTTGGTCCTGCTGCTGGGCCCGGCCGCCGCGCCATGGCGCGGCGGCCGCCAGCACCAGCAGCAGGCCCGCGCTACACGCGGACCGGATCCGGGACCGGCTTGAGGAGCTCGACGACATGGTCGGGAATCCGCGTGAGCGTATGGTCGTGCGTCAGCGATACGAGCGCCGTCTCGCCCGTGGCGAGGAGCTCCGCCGTGGCGGCGCGCTCCACCGCGTACCCGAAGGTCACGCGCCGCGACGCGAGGTCGCGCACCCAGCAACGCACCCGCACCAGGTCGTCGTATCGGGCCGCGGCACGGTAGCGGACCTTCACTTCCGAGACCGCGAGGTACACGCCCTGCTGCTCCAGCTCCTTGTACGTGACCCCGGTCTCGCGCATCAGCTCGGTGCGTGCGCGGTCGAACCAGATGAGGTAGTTGGCGTGATAGACCACGCCCATCTGATCGGTCTCCGAGTAATTGACGCGCAGCGTAATCGTGGTGATCACGTCGCGCAAAATACAGCATCGCCGCTTGCGGCGCTCCAGAGCCGCTCCTAGCTTGGGGCCGTGCCCTCCCGCGTGCTCGTCGTCGCCGACGCCCATCTGGGACAGGTCCCACCCGCAGTCGAGTCCGCGTTCCACCGCTTCCTCGAGGCCGTTCCCGACCTGGGCGAGGCCCTCCTCATCAACGGCGACCTGTTCGACTTCTGGTTCGAGTACGGCGCCGTGATCCCGCGGCGCCACTTCGCCACGGTGGCGAAATTGCACGCGCTGCGCGCCAAGGGCGTTGCCATCACGCTGGTCGGCGGCAATCACGATCGCTGGGGCGGCGATTTTCTCACCGAGGACCTGGGGATCGGTTTCCACGGGGGGGAAGCGGAGATCCTAGTCGCAGGCCGGCGCGCGTTCGTGGCGCACGGCGACGGGCTGACCGAGCAGCACTGGAGCGCGAAGCTGATGCATCGGGTCACGCGCCATCCCGCCACGGTGCGCGTGTTCCGCGCGCTGCACCCCGACCTGGGCTTCTGGATCGCGCACCGCCTGTCCGGCACGCTCGCCGACAGCACCCGCGATCCCGCGGTGCTCGACCGCGCCGCGCGGGCCCAGGCGCAGTACGCCGCAGACCTGCTGCGCCGTCGCCCCGACCTCGGACTCGTTATCCTCGCGCACACCCACCGACCGGCGCTGGAACGGCTCGACGGCGGGAGGGCCTATCTCAATCCCGGCGCGTTTTTGGACGGTGGCCGCTACGCCGTCGTCACAGCTAACAACGTCGAGCTAAAGACGTTTCACTAAGAGGTCACGCAAAGACGTCAAGCAAAGGCGTCACGCAAAGGCGTCGCGCAAGGACGTCACGCAAAGACGTCACCCAAAGACGTCATCCCAACGGGACGACTTCCACCCGCTTCAGCTTCTCGCCGAGGAACCGCGCGCCGACCTTGCGAAAGTGCGGCTCGTCGTCCGACACCACGAAGACGTGCTCATGGTGTCCGTCGCCCGCGAGCAGCCCCCCGGCCTCCAGCTCCCGCGCCACGACCTTCGCGGTCTCTTCGGCGGAGTCCACCAGCGTCACACCCGGACCCATCACGCGGGCGAGCAGCGGCTTCAACAGCGGGTAGTGCGTGCAGCCGAGCACCAGCGACTCGACGCCGGCACGGCGCAGCGGCTCCAGGTACTCGCGGGCGATGAGCTCGGTCGCCGGATGATCGAACCAGCCTTCTTCCACGAGCGGCACGAATAACGGGCAGGCCCGGGCGTGCACCCGCGCATCCGGTCGAATCGCAGTGATGGCCCGCTCGTAGGCGCCGCTCGCGATCGTGCCCGCGGTCCCGATCACGCCGATCGTCCCCGTCCTGGTCGCCTGCACCGCGGCGCGCGCACCGGGCTCGATGACGCCGACGAGCGGCACGGGCGAGCGCTCCTGCAGGTAATCGAGCGCCTGGGCGGTGATCGTGTTGCAAGCGACGACCATGGCCTTTACGCCGCGCTGCAGCAGGTAGGCGAGGATCTCCGCCGCGTAGCGGCGTACGGTGTCCGGGGACTTCGGGCCGTAGGGCACGCGCGCGGTGTCGCCGAAATAAATGACCGACTCCCGTGGGAGGCGCTCGAACAGGGCGCGCGCCACCGTGAGCCCTCCGATGCCGGAGTCGAACACGCCGAGCGGCGCCGGGTTCACCGCCTAGGGCACCGGGAGACTGATTCCGACGCCGCGGGGGAGCGCCCGAACTTCGAGCTCCCGCGGGAAATCCGTCAGGTGCGCCGACACGAAGGCTTCGGCGCCCGCAAACAGATGGTTGAAGATCCACAGCACGAGCCAATCCTGTACTTCCTGGCGTTTCGCGCCGAGGTTGGTCGAGCCCGAAGCTTTGAGGTAATGGGTCTCCTGCTGGGCCTTGAGCGTCATCATGGCGGCGACGCCCTCCCAGGCGACGAACAGGCCACCGGTCACCGGCCGCCCGGTTTCGGCCTGCCCCCAGCCGGGGAGGAGCAGCGAGTGCCAGAAGGCGGTCATGGGTCTGATGCGATGGGCGGTGTCGGGAGCGACGACGGTCGCACCGGTGGTGACGACGGGTGCCCGCGCGGTGTCGCGAACCTGGGCGGAGAGACAGTTGGACGGATAGACGGATAGAAGAGCCGTGGCCAATCCAGCCACACTACCCGTCCATCCGCCTAACCGTCTAACCGCCCGCGTCATCGGGCCACCAGCACGTTCAGCCGCCGCGCCGCGACTCGCACGGTGCAGTGGCTCACACCCGGCTCGCGCAGCTCGCCATCGAGATGCAGGAAGAGCGGCTGGTCCGGGCTGCGGATCGTCAGCTCGCGGGTCTGAAACATGACCACCTCGCGCATCCGGGTGTGCGTGCCGCGCATCACGCGGGGCACGGCGATCAGGAACCGCAGCAGCGACACCCGGCGGACCAGACACACATCGAGCCGGCCGTCCGATGGATCGGCGCGGGGAGCGACCCGATAGCTGCCTCCGGCGGTGGTGCCGTTGCACACCTCCACCATCATCATGTACCCCGACTCGGCGCACTCCGTCGAGCGCAGCTCCAGGCGCGGCGCCCGGAATCGGGCGAACGCGCGGTACACGGGGATGAGGTACGAGAGGAAGCCCGTGAGCCCCGGCATGGCGTTGCGGACGCGCACGACCTCGGGCCCGAAGCCCAGCCCCATGGTATTGACGAAGCACTCGTCCAGCACCTGCCCCACGTCGAACCGTCGCACCTGGGCGGTCACGAGCCGCTGTACCGCACGCACCGGGTCGTGGCCGTACATGCCCACGAGCTTCGCGAAATCGTTACCGCTGCCGACCGGCACGACGCCGAGCGACACGGCGCCGCTGTGGCGCAGGAGCCCGTTCGCCACTTCGTGCACGGTGCCGTCGCCGCCCACGGCCACGACACAGCTGGCGCCGTCGCGCGCCGCCTGCGCCGCGAGTGCGGTCCCGTGACCGGGGTCCTGCGTGCACGCTACGTCCACGGCCCAGCCCTGGCGTTGGAACTCGCGTGTCACGGCGTCGAGGGTGCGGGCGCCGGCGCCGCGGCCCGCAGCGGGATTGAGGATGATATGAGCGTGGATCAGAGGGCTGCAAGATAGCCCTCGGGGTCAGTCCGCGAGATACGCCTCGTCCCAGGCGATCTCGAACTGCCCGCGGCAGCGGCGGCACTCCATCGTGCGCGGCCGCCCGCGCAGCGCAGCGCGCTCGCGGCAGCTCGGGCACACGCCATAGGTCGCACCCCAATCGTGCGGGAGCACCCTGGCGTTTTGCGGGCGCGGTACCACGCTCCAGCGCCGGGGCGGCGCGGAAATGACTTGGATGAGATAGTGCGGCACGGCGAGCAGCTGGCGGTTGACGTCGAGGACGGCGTTGAGGGAAGCCACTTCTTTCACGCGGTACCATGCGCCGCGGCGCAACCGGCAGTTTACGTCCACCTGGAGACGACCCCATTGCATCCCTTTCATCTTCCCCCCGCTCGCGAGATCAGAAATCGGCTGGCAACGCGGCCCCCAAAGTATCGCCGTCGAGCCTGCCGGAAAGTGACTCAGGGCACACGGCCCGGGGTAATTCGACCCGGCCAGTCCCCGTCCCGCGGCGGCACCCTTTTTGTTAGCCTTGAGCATGCCTTCCGAGCAGGCGCCTGTCACCGAAGCACTGGCGCACAACTTCAACAACGGGGAAGTCCTGGGGTGAAAACACGAGCGGCGGGGAGGTCCCCGCCGCTCCGTGTATCGTCGTCCCTGCAGCTCACTGACACTTCGGCTCGCCTTCCTTGCCGGCCGGCGCGAGCGACGTCGACCCGATGTAGATCGAGCAGGTCTTGGTCGTATTGGCGTTCTTGATATTCGCCGTCCAGCCGTCGGCCGTGGTGGTGATGGTCGGCGCGGTGTTGCCCGTCGACTGGGTGAAGATGACGCCACCCGCACCGATCGTCGCCGAGTACTTGACGGAGTCGGCGAAGTACGCCTCTTCCGCCGTCACCAGGTTGCGCAGGTCGGACTTCATCGACGCGAGATACGCCTTTTCCTTCGTGTTGGCGAACTTCGGGATCGCGATCGCTGCCAGGATGCCGATGATCACGACCACGATCAGCAGCTCGATGAGCGTGAAACCCTTGCGGTTCATCTCAACCCCTCCGTGTCGAGGTGTCCCTACCAATGTCGCGGGGGGGACGCCACCAGGCAACGCCCGCCGCCCGGCCACGGCGCGTGGCGGGAGCGTGTAGGAATCGAACCTACCGAGGCTCAAACGAGCCCCAGCTGGTTTTGAAGACCAGTCGGACCACCAGGCCCGAGCCGCCCCCGGGTTATCCCGCGCGCGCGATTGCGTCGATCTCGACCCGCACTCCCTTCGGCAAGCCGGCCGCCTGCACGGTGGAGCGCGCCGGCTTGTGGTTGCCGAAATGCCTGGCGTACACCTCGTTCATCGCGGGAAAGTCTGCCATGTCGGCGAGGTAGACGGTGGTCTTGACGACCATGCCCAGATTCGAGCCCGCGGCTTCGAGCACCGCGGCGAGGCTTCTCAAGACCCGTTCGGTCTGCTCGGCGGCGGTCTTCCCCACCACCTCGCCCGTCACGGGGTCGAGGGCGATCTGGCCCGCCGTGTAGACCGTCCCGTCCACGACCACCGCCTGGCTGTAGGGGCCGATGGCCTTCGGCGCCGCGTCGGTGGCCACGATGCCCAGTCCTTTCGGTTTCATCAGAACAATCCCTCGATGGTGCCGTCCGGATGCACGCGGATCCGCTCCGCGGCGGGCGACTTGGAGAGACCCGGCATCGTCATGATGTCGCCGGCGAGCGCGACTACGAATCCGGCGCCAGCCGAGGGGAGAATGTCGCGCACCTGCAGCGTGAAGCCGGTCGGGGCGCCGAGCTTCGCCGGATCGTCGGTGAACGAGTATTGCGTCTTGGCCATGCACACCGGCGTCTCACCCAGCCCGAGGGCGGGGAGCTGCTCCAGCGCGCGTTCGGCGGCGGGCGCGAAGGCGACGCCGCCGGCACCGTAGATCTCCTTGGCGATCGTCTCGATCTTTTCACGAATCGGGCGCCGCTCGTCGTACAGCGGCTTGAACTGCGCGCCCTTGGCGGCGAGCAGCTGCAGCACCGCTTCAGCCACGGCGATCCCGCCTTCGCCACCTTTTTCCCACACTTCGCACAACTCCACGCCCACGCCCTCCGCGGCACATTCCTCCCGCACGGCCGTGAGCTCCGTCTCGGTGTCGGACGTGAACCGGTTGAGGGCGACGACGACGGGCACGCCGAACTTTTTCACGTTGCGAATGTGACGGCGGAGGTTGGCGGCACCCCGTTGCACCGCGGCGGGGTCGGCCGCGCCGAGGCGGTCCTTCGGCACTCCGCCGTGCAGCTTCAGCGCCCGCACCGTCGCCACCACGACGGCGGCTTCGGGATGCAATCCCGCCATGCGGCACTTGATGTCGAAGAACTTCTCGGCACCCAAGTCGGCGCCGAAACCCGCCTCGGTGAGCACGAAGTCGCACACCGCCAGCGCGAGCCGCGTCGCCACCACGGAGTTGCAGCCGTGGGCGATGTTGCCGAAGGGCCCGCAATGGATGAACGCGGGTCCGCCCTCGAGCGTCTGCACCAGGTTGGGGTTGATCGCGTCCTTCAGGAGCAGCGTCATCGCGCCCTGCGCCTTCAAGTCGCTGGCTCGCACGGCGGTCTTCCCGGGGGTGAGCCCGAGGATGATGCGCGCCAGCCGGCGTTCCAAGTCCTCGATGCCGCTGGCGAGCGCCATGATGGCCATGATCTCGGAACCCGGGATGATCACGAAGCGCTCTTCCCGCGTCGGGCCGGCATTGAGCCCCCCCAGACCGACGATGACGTTGCGCAGCGCGCGGTCGTTCATGTCGATGGTGCGGGGCCACGTGATGCGGCGGGTATCGAGCCCGAGCGCGTTGCCGTGGTGCAGGTGTGCGTCGAGCATCGCCGACAGGAGGTTGTGCGCGCTCGCGATCGCGTGGAAGTCGCCGGTGAAGTGCAGATTGATGTCTTCCATGGGAACGACCTGCGCGTAGCCGCCGCCCGCCGCGCCCCCTTTCACCCCGAACACCGGCCCGAGCGATGGCTCGCGGATGCAGAGCGCGGCGTGCTTCCCGAGCTTGCGGAGCGCCTGGGTCACGCCCACGGTCACGGTGGACTTGCCCTCGCCGGCGGGCGTCGGGTTGATGCCCGTGACCAGCACGAGCCGGCCCTTCGGCTTGCGGTGCGCCAGGGCGTGGAGCCGGATCTTCGCCTTGTACTTGCCGTACAGCTCGACGTCGTCGTCGCGGAGCCCGAGCTCGGCGGCGATCTCGGCGACCGGACGGAGCTTCGCGGCCTGCGCGATCGCGATGTCGGTGGGGACCTTGGCGGTGGTCGTCACGAATCCGCTGCGTCCAACAGCGTGGCGGCGAGCCGCGCGCCGAACACGCGGCGGGCGTTGTCCGTGGTCCGCTGCGCGATGTCCGCCAGGGAGGCGCCGAGCGCCCGGCCGAGTGCTTCCGCGACCGCGGGTACGAACGCCGGCTCGTTCCGCTTGCCGCGGTGCGGCACGGGGGCGAGGTAGGGCGCGTCCGTCTC
>WNGI01002162.1_pt1 | contig 17469 bp, 17 predicted proteins | sample 5400621 | NCBI WGS metagenome assembly WNGI01 (sample SAMN13153374, study PRJNA577476) | soil metagenome | isolation source: 20 cm soil or saprolite under Garry oak tree replicate 1 | place: USA:California | collected 2016-06-15 | reverse complement strand
TGCGGCCAGTCGCGAAATTCAGTTTCGGTAAAGAGCGTTCTGAAAAGTTCGAGGGTCGCATTTTTGTGCGCGTAACTTTCCATGTCGAAGTTAACGAACGCACCGAGGTCGCGTGCGCGTCGTAAAATCGGGCGCAGTTTGGGCGCGAGATGAATGATCGCATCCGCCGGGTCGGCCGGATTCATCTGCGAATAAAGCGCCGAAATTTTTACGGAAAGATTAACGACCGGGAACAACTCCGTGTTTTTGCCAAGTGGATCTGTCCAGCCGCGCGTTTCGCGACCGAGATGCTCGAGCAATTCCAGACCACGACCGGCGTACTCGTTCGCTTCCTGTTCGCTGACGACTGCCTCGCCGAGAAGATCGACCGTAAACCCGATGCCCTGGGAGCGGCGTTTGCGGAGCATTTTCATGACGTCCTTCGGATTCCGTCCGGCGATGAACTGGCGCGCCATGCCGGATACGTTCCATCGCAGGAGCTGGCCGCTGACCCACGGGACAATTTTTGCCGCGCGAACTCCGGTTCGAATCAACGGCGCGTAGCCGTTGCGCATGCCCGCGAAATATTCATCGAGATGCTGGACGATATCGGTTCCGCGATGGAGCGACGCGAGAACATCAACGAAGACGATATCGGTTCCGCGATGGAGCGACGCGAGAACATCAACGAACCGGAACAGTTGCACCTTGAAGTGCTCATCGCGCATCGAGAGCGCCATCATTCGCTGGTAAAAGCCGGCTTTACTGAAGAGCGACTCCGGATGCTGGTCGACCAAATCGAATATGCGTTCGCCGCGTCGTTCGATTTCGGTCTGCAAAGCGCCCATAGCTAAAAAGTAATCGCGCCCTACTGGGAGGTAAAGGCGAAGGAATTCAAGAGAGGTCAAAAAAATTCGTCCGGATACGGTCGCCTTGAGGGCGAACTTCGAAGTGAGGTGTGAAAAGCCGCTCCAAAGCGGATTAGATTCAGCGAGCAGTTAAAGTGATTTGTCTGGCGGGCCCTGCAGGCCCTGGGCTCGCGCCCGTCAGGCAAGTTCTCTTTTCAGGGGGATTGTTCGTTTGCTGCGCCGGGTGAAGTCGGTTAGCAAGATCCACATGCAACCGCCGGGTGAACATCATGAATTCGCGAGCGACAACACGGCGGGGATTTGTCCCGAAGTGTTCGCGGCCTTGGAAAAGGCCAATCATGGGGCAGCCGTTTCCTATAGCGATGACGAATGGACGAGTCGTGTTCGGAAATTGGTCCGGGACGTCTTCGAAACGGATTGTGACGCTTATCTCGTTTTCAATGGAACCGCTGCAAATGCGCTCGCGCTCGCTCAATTGTGCCAGCCATTCCACAGCGTTGTCTGTCACGATCACGCCCACATTCAAACCGATGAGTGCGGCGCGCCGGAGTTTTTCACCCGCGGCTCAAAGCTGCTTCTGGTCGCCGGCGGCGCCGGCAAGATCGACATCCGCGAAGCGGACGCGATGATCGCGCGTCAGCCCGAGGTGCACGCGCACAAACCGCGCGTCATCAGTGTGACCCAGGCGACCGAGTTCGGCACGGTTTACACTCACGATGAAATCGAGGCCATCGCAGAGCTCGGTCGAAAGCGCGAAATGTTTGTGCACATGGACGGCGCACGATTTGCCAACGCCGTTGCCGCGCTCGGTTGCTCGCCTAAAGAAATTACGTGGCAAATTGGCGTGGATGTTCTTTGCTTTGGCGGGACAAAGAATGGCGTCGCCGCAGCGGAGCTCGTGATATTCTTCAAAAAGGAGCTTTCTTTTGAGTTCAACTATCGCCTGAAGCAAGCTGCCCAGCTGGGATCCAAGATGCGATTTTTGGCGGCACAATGGCTCGGCCTTCTAAGCAATGACGTCTGGCTCCGAAACGCGCGGCATGCCAATGACACCGCCTCCAGATTGGCCGACCGTCTTCGTGCTGCCGGAAAGATCCACGTCGTGCTTCCCGTTGAAGCAAATGCTGTCTTCGTCCGCCTATCCGAGCAACTCGTGCTCGATTTGCAGTCGCGGGGCTGGCGTTTTTACAAGTTCATCGAGCCTGATGTTTATCGTTTGATGTGTTCATGGGCGACGACTGATGCGGAAATCGACCGGCTCACCGCTGATATGTTGCGTTGACGAAAGTCATCTGTATAGAGAGCGCAATGAAGTTGAGCAGCTGGGCCATCGTCGCGCTTACAATCGGCTCGTTTGGCTGCGGAACAGCGCACAACGTTGGCCGCACACTTACCGCGCCAGTGCGTTACGTTTTTCACGAGCCAGAGCCTACACCCACGGCAAATACGTCCGATGTGACAAATCCTGGCCGGCCGGTCGCTACTCCTTCTCCGACCGCCAGACCGGGCGTGGCGTCGCGGAAATCAAAGCAACAATCGGCAAGTGCACCGTCGCGGGTTGCCGGTAACAATCCGTCGGTAAAACCTTCGCCATCATCTCAGACCTCCGCGATTACCACGCAATTTCCGGTGGCAAAACCGGTGCCGGATAGGCCCGGTCTTGTTTTTAATCCATTCAACGCCGGCGGCGGATACATCGACGTGAGTGGCTATGCTCCGGGCAGCAAAGTCAAAGACCCGACCACACAGAAGATTTTCATTGTCCCGTAACTGTTCGACTCTGATTACGCAATAACCGCCGGCCTGGGTGCGTAATTATCGGCCGCTTGTCGCCTGGAATAAGTGACTTAGTTGGCGCGTCCAGGGCATCGCTTCCCCGCCGAAATCCCTTTCGAAAGCGATAATTTTTGGGGTCGCACGGATATTGCTTTTACAGTGAATATGGGAAATATGAACCCCGGGGCTACTGTTTTGGATGCGCGGCGCCCGATACTGGCCGGCACCAGAATGTCTGGCCTATTCGCGGCTATCACCGGCGGGCTTGCGATCGTTGTTGGTACCTTCGCATCGCGGGATGCAAGCGCTTATAGCCTCGAAGGACCAAAATGGTCTAGCGGGAATCCTGTAATGCAACTCGAACTCGGGAACCCTGGCCGGACCCTTCTCGATGGCAATACTTCTTGGAACACAGCCGTTACCCCGGCTCTCGACATGTGGAATCAGGTCTTGGGCGGAATGCAGTTTGGCCGAGTGATGAATTCCACCGCCGCGGTCGCCTCCGGAGACCGCGTTAATTCAATGGCTTTCTCGAGCACAGTGTTTGGGCAGAGCTTCGGCTCCAACACATTGGCGGTAACTTATTACAGTTATTCTAGCTCGAGCATGCTGGAGGCCGATATCCTATTTAACACAGCGCAGTCGTTCGATTCTTATCGTGGGCCGCAGCGCTACGGGTCGTTCGATATCCAGAGGGTCGCGCTCCACGAACTCGGACACGTACTCGGTCTGGGGCACCCCGATCAGGCCGGTCAAAACGTGGATGCGGTCATGAATTCGGTCATTAGCGATCGGGACCAGCTTTCCGCGGATGATATTTCAGGCGGCCAATCGATTTACGGTGCTGCGGGCAGTCCAACGCCCACACCGACCCCGACAGCAACGCCAACGCCGACACCCGCTCCAACCGCGACACCGACTCCGACGTCAACCGCAACACCGACACCGACTCCAGCCCCCGCGGTAATGCTGAGCCCGGTTTCGGGATCCACTTTCAATTCTTCGAGCGCAACGTTTTCCTGGAGTGCCGGTAGCGCCGCGAGCTATGTGCTTATCGTAGGCAGCTCTTTGAATGGCGGAGATATTTACAACTCAAGCGCCCTCACCGCGCACGCAGCAACCGTGAACACCATCCCCACCGATGGCCGAACCGTTTACGTGTCGCTTTACTCGAACGTGAACAATTCGTGGCTCGCAAACAAATATGCCTATCGCGCGTTCACGACCTCCGCGACACCTACGCCGACACCCACACCTGCCGCAACGCCAAGCCCCACTGCAACTCCTTCTTCTTCACCTGCAGTGACAGTTTCGGCAGCTCCCACGAGCATTAGAAGCGGAGGTTCGGCGATCTTTACGATTTCGGCTTCGGCTCCTGCGGCGGGTCCAATTGCCGTTGCTTATAACATGGGCGGTAGCGCGATCTTGAATAGGAACTACTCACTCAACGGAACACCGGGCCAGATTACGATTCCCGCTGGTGCTAACTCGGCCAAAGTTACACTGACCGTATTGAGCGTTGGAAGCTTAGGGAAGACCGCGACAATGACTCTGCAATCCGGTTCCGGTTACACTTTGCCCGCGCCGACCAGTGCTTCGGTGTTCATGAAGAAATAAACGCTACAGGATTGGATTTACTCGATGAAAACAAAATATCTTCTCCCACTCACTTTAATCGCCATCGGTTTTGTCCGAGTCAGCGCCACGATCGTGGTTCCGCCAACTTTCGAACAGTTGGTGCAACAGGCTGAATTAATTTTTCAGGGGACGGTCACGGATGTTCGCTCCGTTTGGGAAGGTGAAGGTGCACAACGGCACATCGACACTTACGTCAGATTTCAAATCGACGAGAACGTCAAAGGCAACGCGACTTCTTCTTATACAATCCGAGTGCTCGGAGGGACGGTTGGCGACGAGACAATGGAAGTCACCGACAGCCCGAAATTCAAAGTCGGCGACCGCGAGATTCTTTTTGTCGAGCACAACAACGAGCAGTTCGTTCCACTTGTCGGTATCAACCACGGCCACTTTCATGTTCAGCGCGACGAGCAGACCGGCCGCGATATTATGATGAATGGCGACGGTGAACCGGTTCGTGACCTGTCGCAGCTCGGCCATAATGAGGAAGCGGCGACAACTGACGATGTGAGGCAGGCGATCTCTCCGGATGACTTGAAGTCGTCAATTCATCAGCAACTTGGAGACCGATCCAATCTTTCCGCGAGGTAATTCGCGCTCGCACCGTCGGGTTCGCCGCGGCCAACGCACCCTGAGCGGGTCGATCTCAGCGACGCCCGACCGCGTCTTTGAGATCGTCGTCTTTTCTCTGTTGCTGAATTTTTTGAATAACCGAATGCGTCGTGTCGAGAGAGTGCTTGGCCCAATCGTGTTCGTAGGTCTGTCTGGGTGACGGAGCTGCCTGGGCGGAAGTTTCGGCCGTTGTCTGTTTTTGCTCGCTCCGCTTTTGCAGAAAGAAGAGTCCTCCGCCGATTCCGGCGACCACCAGGAATATCACGAGACCTCGCATGCCTTTTATGGCAGCATGCGCCGAGCCAGGCCTCGTTGCCGCAAACTTCGGGCAATGGTAGTTATAAGGATGAGTTCGTGGCGGCAATTATCGATTGCGCTCTGCGCGATTGTTTTCGCGCATTCTGGGTCAGGCCAAAATTATCAGGGTCGCGAGTTGGTCAAAGCCACCGTCCTTGCTGATACCTCGGCGATTGTCCCCGGAAAACCGTTCACCGCCGGACTGCTCCTGCGAATGGCGCCCGCTTGGCATACCTATTGGAAATTCTCCGGGGATGCTGGTCTTCCGACTGAAATTAAATGGAAACTGCCGCCGGGTTGGAAAGTTGGCGAGATCCAGTGGCCGATCCCATTGAAGACAAATGATCCCGGCGATATTCAAACCTACGGTTACCAGGACGAGGTCCTGCTCATGCAGGAAATCACCCCACCGGCGAAGATCGACAACTCACCGGTGAAACTATCCGCCGAAGCGAATTGGCTCGTCTGCGAAAAAATCTGCATTCCGGGCGGCGCGAATCTCGAGCTCGAGCTGCCAACTTGGACAACAGCGGTCCCGAAAAACACCGACCTCTTCGCGCGTTACCGGCGTTTACTTCCGCAAAATTTTCCCGATCCAAAAACGGCGACCGCTACTTGGAGTCGCGCTAATTCCGAGCTTCGCCTGAAAATCGTGAACGAAAATTTGCCGAATTATCCGACCGTCGATTTCTATCCGCTGCCGCAGGGCGACACCGTTGTCGGCCACCCGGGCGTCGAATCGGGCAAGGGGAACGCAATTACGTTTCGAATTCCAATCGAATCGCCCGACAAAAATTTATCGGCGATGCCGGGGCTGGTTGTCTTTTCGAAATTTCCTAACGGCAATGATCGCGCTGCCTGGCAACTTGGAACCCCGGCGGTCGCTGCGGCCCAGGCCACGCAACCCGCGCGTGGAATCCTTACCTTTCTGTTCTTCGGTTTTATCGGCGGATTCATTTTGAATCTGATGCCGTGCGTATTGCCTGTGATATCGCTCAAAATCTTCGGCTTCATTCAACAAGCCGGACAAAGCCGGCAGAAAATTTTCCGCAGCGGTCTGGCTTTTACCGCCGGAATTTTCGCGTGGTTCATCGCGCTCGCGGTATTGCTACTCGCGCTTAAAGCCGGCGGCCGCGATGTGACCTGGGGCGGATTTCAATTCACCAACGCCTATTTCGTTCTTGGTCTGAGTGTGGTCGTCCTTGTGTTCGCGCTAAATCTTTTCGGTGTCTTCGAGATTTCGCTGCCGCAAAGCATGACCCGCGGGTTGCTTTCGAGCTCGGACCGCAAAGACAATCTCGGCTCATTCTTTCAGGGAGTGTTCGCGACCGTCCTCGCGACGCCGTGCACGGCGCCGTTTCTCGGGACCGCACTCGGCTTCGCGTTTACGCAATCACCGATCGTCATCTTATCGATGTTCGTTGCGATCGCTGCCGGGATGAGTGCACCGTATTTTCTGCTCAGCGCGCAACCAGCTTGGCTCCGATTTCTGCCGCAGCCCGGTCCATGGATGGTGCACGTGAAACAGTTTATGGGCTTTTTGCTGCTGGCGACTTTGCTCTTCCTCCTCTACGTCCTCGGCGCTCAGCGCGGTCTCGACGGCGCGATTTGGGCGAGCTGCTTTTTGCTCATCGTAGCGATCGCCTGCTGGATGAAAGGCGCGTTCATTGTGCCGACCGCATCCGCGACAAAGCGAACAATTTCGGTTGTGATCCTGCTCGCGCTCGTCGTTGCAAGTGGCGCTTATTTCATCGGCGACAAATTTCAATCATCGAAGATCGACATCGCTGCCTCCAGTGCATCCGGCGATTGGCAACCATTCACGCCCGAGCGCTTGCAAACCGAGCGCGATCAGGGTCACGCGGTGTTTGTGGATTTTACCGCGGCTTGGTGTCTCACCTGCAAGTTCAATGAGAAGACCGTGCTCGAAAACGGCGCCGTTCGCGAAGCGTTCCAGCGCCACGGGGTCGTAAAACTAAAAGCCGATTGGACCAACGGCGACCCGGTTATTACGAAATTGCTTCAACAATTTGGCCGGCCAGGTGTCCCATTATACGTGCTTTATCCGGGCAAATCGGAAGAGCCGATTGTGTTTCCGGAATTGCTCACTAAAAGTATCTTGCTCGATAAACTTGAAACAATTTCAACCGCAGTTGCTTCACAATAACCTATGAAAACAAGACTACTCCTCACCGCAATCACCGCATTCGCAGCCGGCGCGCTTTACGCGGCCGATGTTCCACCGGTCGGCGGCGCCGCGCCCGACTTTTCCGCGCCGGATGCCAACGGCAAGACGCAATCGCTCTCGCAATACAAGGGCAAATACGTCGTGCTCGAATGGTTCAACCCGGAATGCCCGTTCGTGAAAAAACATTACGGCAGCGACAACATGCAAAAGTTACAATCGGAATACACGGCCAAAGGCGTTGTCTGGCTGACGATCGATTCCAACGCACCCGGCACTGAAGGCAACCTGACTCCGGACCAGGCCCAGAAAGTTATGAACTCGTGGAAAACAAAGCAGACTGCGCTCCTGCTCGATCCCGAAAGCAAGGTCGCCAAACTTTACGGCGCCAAGAACACGCCCAATATGGTCGTGATCAGTCCGGAAGGTAAAATCGTTTACGAAGGTGCGATCGACAGCAAAGCGTCGCCCAATCCAGCCGACATTCCGAGCTCGACCAACTACGTGAAAAACGCGCTTGATGAATCACTCGGCGGCAAGGCGGTTTCCAACGCCCAAACCAAACCCTACGGCTGCCACATAACTTACAAATCCTCGTAACGGTGTAGCTGCCGATGTCCTCATCGGCAGGATTCGGAAATTTGTTTCTCAAAGCGGCGGTTGCTCTCGACCTCCGCTTTGCTTTGGGAATTAATTTCGCTTCATTCCAAGCCGCCACGCGAGCCGCAAGATCGACATCGGCGTGATGCGGACGAGGAACATGCCGAGTTTCATAGCAAAGCCGGGGATTACGAGGGGGCGATCGGCTTCGACCGCAGCGAGCGTGTCTCGCGCTGTTTTCTCGATTGAAACGTAGACGAATTCAGGACCACGCTCGGGTTCGCCACCAGGGCGTTTGGCGACGTCGCCGAATTCAGTGTGGACCGGACCCGGGCAAAGCGCAGTGACGGTTACGCCTGTGCCACCAAGCTCGGCCCGCAACGCTTCGGAGAAACTATTCACGTATGCTTTGCTCGCTGCGTAAGCAGCCATTCCGGGAATTGGTAGAAAACCGGCCGACGAGCTGACATTCAAAATCGTACCGCGTCTTCTTGCGATCATCTGCGGAAGCAAACGCCGGATCAGCAATGTGAGCGCGACGATATTTACTTGAATGATCCGATCGTCTCGCTCCGGATCGCTCGTGGCAAACGACCCGTAGTCGCCCAGTCCGGCATTGTTGATCAAGAAGTCGATGTCGATCTTGTTTTGATCGAGCCACGCGATCAGATCGTCGATCTGCGACTTGCGGCAAAGATCGACAGCCCGCACATGAACATTCAATTGGGCGTTTCGATTGCGAAGTTCGTCGCGCAGTTCATTCAATCGTTGCTCGCGTCGCGCGACGAGAACGAGCGTTCGCGCGCGTGTCGCTAGTTGGCGGGCAAATTCGCGGCCGATTCCGGCCGAAGCGCCGGTGATTAATGCGCTGCAGCCGTCAATTTTCATTTCTTCGCACGTTTACGAGCAACGCCACAGCTACACCGCCAATGATTCCTCCAATATGACCGGCCATACTGATGTCGGGAAGAAGTGAGACACCGAATCCGGCCAAGAGCGCAATCCAAAGCCATTTTCGCAATCGATCATCGCCGTTTTGGCGATATGAAACTATCAGCGCTGCGCCTAACAAACCGAAAACACCGCCGGACGCGCCGACAGTGGCGCCTTCTTTCGGATGCAAATTGTGCACTAGGAGAATTACCGCAGCCGAGCAGATCACGCTGACAAAATAGATCAATGCGCCTCGCCCGGTGCCCAGTTGTTGTTCAACAATTCGACCGACCCAGAAAAGCAATCCGACATTCAGAACCAGGTGCAGCCAATTGAAATGGAGGAATGAATAGGTCGCAAAACGCCAGACTTCCCCGCGCAACTGGCCGTTGTCCGGAAGCGCGCCGAGTTTCAACAACGCGTCATCGTTTCCAACGCTGTTGGTCGCGATCTCAATTCCAAAGCCAGCCGCTATGGCGAGAATCAAGACAAACGTTCCGCTGTTTTGGAATACGCCCGTCCGGCTCGGACTGCCAGTGCGGCTCGCACTCATCGGTGTTGCTCGATGAATCGCGTCGGGTCAAGCCAGCCGCGCGTGTCGTCGCGGTAACCCGGGCCGATGAACGGCGTGATGAATTCGCGCATTTCGAAATGGAGATGGGCGAAATAACGTCCGTTGGCTGTGCCAACCGTCGCGATTTGCTGGCCGCGTTTCACGGTCTCGCCCGAATGCACCAGCATCTCTTGCACGTGCCCATAATAGGATTCCACATATTTCCGCTCACCATTTTCGAGATACGCGTGCAATAAGATGACGACGTTACCCCAACCGGGGCCGCCGTCGCGCGTAAGCAGCACGCGACCATCAGCGATCGCATAAATCGGATCGCCCAGATCGCTGTTCTCGCCGCCGATCCCGTTTAAATCGTCACCGAGATGTTTGTTCTCGGTGAAATGCTGGGCGTTATAGGCCATCGCGCCGTTCTCGTTCCCGAGCGGAAAATCAAAATGCGTCGCAGTCGGAATCGATTCGAGCTCAAGCGGCGAAGGAATTCGAAACGCCGGATCGACATACTTCGGCCGGGTCAATTCCGGCCCAAGTTTCCACGCGAGCGTCGCGACGAACGACAATGCGAACGCGGCGACGCTCAACGCGATCCACTTCTTCATTAAGCAACCACGAATGGACACGAATCGACACGAATCACAAACAACTTGCTGTTCTTGCTGTCCATTGGTGTTTATTCGTGGTTAATGAGGATTTTGGTCACCGGCGGTGCTGGATTCATCGGCTCCCATCTGGTCGAAAAACTACTGGCTGACGGACATGACGTCGCGATCCTCGACGACTTCAATGATTTTTACGATCCGCAAATCAAACACGCGAATATTGCTGCGGTGGTCAAAGACGTCGCGGTGCACGATGTCGATCTTCGCGACGCCGGCAAGGTCGCCGGTTTGTTTGGAAAGCAAAAATTCGACGCGATCGCGCACGTGGCCGCGCGCGCGGGCGTTCGTCCATCGATTCAACAGCCGCAACTTTACTACGACACCAATGTCGCGGGCACGTTGCATTTGCTGGAAGGGGCGCGGACGAGTGGAGTGCAGCGATTCATCTTCGCTTCGAGCTCGTCGGTTTATGGCGCGGCGAAGAAAGTTCCGTTTTCGGAAGAAGAACATCTCACGCAAACGTTGAGCCCGTACGCAGCGACGAAAATTGGCGGCGAGTTTCTCTGCTCGACTTATTCGCACCTCTATAAACTGCGGATCGTGGCGCTCCGCTACTTCACCGTTTACGGCGCGCGACAACGTCCCGACCTCGCGATCCATCAGTTCACGCGCAAAATTCACGCCGGTGAACCGATCGACCAATTTGGCGACGGCACGACGCGCCGCGATTACACCTACATCGATGACATCATTCAGGGGACGATGGCGGCGCTGAACTACGATGGGCCGATGTTCGATGTTTTTAATCTGGGCGAAAACGAAACGATTCAGTTGAAGGATCTAATCGCGGCGGTTGAAAACGCTCTTGGCAAGAAGGCCAAGATCAATCGACTGCCGGAGCAACCAGGTGACATGCCGCTGACCTGCGCTGATATTTCCAAAGCGCGAAAACTTCTTGGTTACAATCCGAAAACGAAATTCGAAGACGGCCTGCCCCGGTTTGTTGATTGGTTTCTGAAATCGCGCGGTGCGAAATAACGATGGCGACCTTGTAGATGTCTGCACTTCCGTTTGATCAGCATGCCTGTTTCATCGCCGGTCAGGCGAAATCCGGGACGACGTTAGTAGCGACGTTGCTCGATGGTCATCCGGAGCTCCTCGTTTTGCCGCAGGAAACGGCCTATTTTCCGACCGTTCTAAGGAAATATCGCGGCGCTGACCGGCGGACCCAGTTTGATTATTTAACGAAGGAATCTTTTTCACGCGTTCTATTTGGCGGCGAACCGAAATGGCGCGAGCACGAATACAAAAGCTTTCCGCAGCGGAAATTTCTCGAGACATTCGAGCGCACTGCTTTTGATCGGGCAAATGCGAACCGCGATCTGCTCGCGCTAATGGCGGAATCGTACGCGGCGACAATCGGCCTGCCAATCGATCGCATCAAACATTGGATCGAGAAGACGCCGGCGAACCGAAACCATGTCGATGAAATCTTCGGCCGATTTCCGCATGCAAAACTTCTCGTCACGCTGCGTGATCCACGCGCGATCTTGTCGACCCAAATCGCGTTGGAACAAACGCGAAAGACGAAACGTTTTTCGGCTTATTATGTGATCGCGCACTGGCGCGTGGCAGCGAAATTAGCCAGACGCGTCCAAAGCGGGGACGTTCATGGATTATTCATGCCGTTCGAACAGCTCGTGAGCGACGTTTCGACCGTGATGAAACGTGTGTGTGACTATCTCGAAATCCAATTTGATCCCGAAGTTGTTTTGACGCCCACGAAGATTGGTCAACCGTGGGGCGGGAATTCGGCGGCGCAGATCGCGTTTTCCCAAGTGAGCGCTGAACCGGCGTCGCGCTGGGAGCGGAAGTTGTCCGAAGATGAAATTGGCTGGGTGGAATGGCATTGCCGCGATCTGATGCCGGAGTTTGGATACCAGCCGCGGTTGAGTGCGCGCGCGTTACGACACTTCACCAAGCGAATTCGCGGTGAACCCCTGCGCGAATACCTAAAGTCGCGCTCGTACTCCATTCGCGACGCCTGGACGGGCCGCTAGGGTGGATTTTTTGTTCCACTTGCAATCCCTATCGGCGCGGGTGATAATCGGCCCGTAGATGTCGGGAGTCTAATTCGATCTCCGAGCATCCGTTTTTAAGCGAGGCTAAAAGTATGAAGCGAGGTTTCTCATCTTCGCGATTTGATTGGCTGACCACAGCGGGTTGCATCCTGAGACGATTCTATTTCCGGCATGACGAGGCGGAGTTTCCAGCGGCGTCGTCCCGCACTGGCGGGATTTGCAGTTTGTTAGGCGAAACCTCTCGGGGTTCGCGCGTCGTGGACCGTGCATCGTTGGATGCGCTCCGCCCATTAAATAATTGGGTCAATACTAAGGATCATCATGAACTCTTATCAACAGGGGAGACGCCAGCGCCATGGGCGTGGTCGGTCTCGACGAAGGGGCGGTCGCGGGCGTTTCCAAGAGCAACGCGCGCCTGCACCGAAGCAAAAAACATTCTGGCAACGAATCGTCGCATTTTTTGGAAACGGCGGCGACACACGAAAACCAGCGGCACAATCATCGCGCAATGGTCAGCAGCAACCGCAGCACCAGCGGTCGCAGGAGCAATCGCGGCCAGCGCGTAAACCTGAATCAGTCGAAGTTACTTCGCCGCGTCTTTACGTTGGCAATCTGTCCTTCGACGCGACCGAGAGCGATCTCTTTGAGCTCTTCAACGGCGTCGGCCATGTCCAAAACGCCGAAGTGGTGAGCTACCGCCACAACCAGCGCTCAAAAGGTTTCGCGTTCGTGTCGATGCAAACGATCGAGGAAGCCAAGCGCGCGGTAGATGAATTGCACGACAAGGAATTCCTCGGCCGCAAGCTCGTGGTCAGCGGCGCGAAATCGAGCGAACACTCGCACGATTAATCGCAGCCCGTAATTTTGTCGGGAGACGTGGCGCTGATTGAAGCGCGCGCCTCCCGATTTGTTTTTTATGCGCGGCGTCTTTTTCATTGTCGGCCCGACGGCAACCGGCAAATCGGAGATCGCGGCTGACGTTGCGGCGAAGCTCGGCGCAGAAATCGTCAGCGCGGATGCCTTCCAAATCTATCGTGGACTCGATTTGCTGACAGCAAAACCCGACCCAGCGACGCTGGCAAGAGCGCCGCATCATCTCGTTGGGACGGTGTCGATCTTTGATGAAATGAGCGCGGCGAAGTTCCGCGAGCGCGCTTTAATCGCGATTTCGGAAATCCATTTGCGCGGAAAATTGGCGATGGCGGTCGGCGGCAGCGGACTCTACATCAAAGCTCTGACCCACGGGCTGTCGAGCGCGGGCGGATCCGATCCGAAGACGCGCGCAAAGTTAAGTAAATTAAACCTCGATCAATTGCGGCGTCGGCTGGTCGACCTCGATCCGCAAAGCGCGCGCAAAATCGACACAAAGAATAGACGACGTGTCATCCGCGCGTTGGAGATTTGCATGCTCAGCGGAAGGCTCGCCTCCGCGCAGCGCACCCACTGGGCAGGTAATATTCCAGCGCACGGTGTTTTCGTTTTTCACGACCGCGATGAGCTTTATGATCGAATCAATCGCCGCGTCGAAGCGATGTTCGATAGCGGAGTAATCGAAGAAGTGCGCGAAGCCTGCGGGATGAGCGAAACGGCGTCGAAAATGATCGGGCTACGCGAGATTCGAGAGTTGCTCGACGGGAAGATGTCGATCTTGCAATGCGTGGCCGCGATTCAACAAGCGACCCGGCGTTACGCCAAAAGGCAGTTGACCTGGTTTCGGCGGCAAACTAATTTTCAACCGCTGAATTTATCGCTTCTAAGTCACAACGAAGCTGTGAAAGAGATTTCGCAACTCGCAAGATCTTACGGGGTAGCGCCAGGGAATGATTGAAACACGTCCGAAAAAAACTCACGAGCGCGCCCTCTTAATTGGTCTCGAGAAACAAGGCGTCTCGAAATGGGACCTCCAGGATTCGCTTGAGGAATTGGCCGAGCTGGCAAATTCCGCCGGCGCTGAAGTCGTCGACACCGTCACCCAAAAACTGCAGAAACCGACCGCGCCGTATTACATCGGCAAAGGCAAAGCGGAAGCAATCAAGCATTCCTTTCAAGATCGAGAAATAACTTCAGTGATTTTTGATGACGAACTTTCGCCGGCTCAAGGGCGCAATCTGGAAAACTTGCTTGCGCGCAAGGTGCTCGATCGCACCCAGCTGATTCTCGACATTTTTGCGCAGCGCGCGCGCAGTCGCGAAGGCCGATTGCAGATCGAGCTGGCACAATTGCAATACTTGCTGCCGCGATTAACGCGGATGTGGGACCATCTCTCGCGACAAACTGGCGGCATCGGCACGCGCGGTCCGGGTGAAACCCAATTGGAAGTAGACCGGCGTCGCGTCCAGGAGCGGATCGCGAGACTCGAACGCGAGCTGGAAGCGGTGCGCAAAACGCGCGCGGTCCAGCGCCAAGGACGCAAGCGTCATCAATGGCCGGTCGCGGCCGTCGTCGGTTACACCAATGCCGGCAAATCGACATTGTTGAATTTGCTCACCGGCGCCGACGTCGTGGCCGAGAACAGACTTTTCGCCACGCTCGATCCAACGACGCGCAGTCTTGTTCTGCCTAACAAACAGCGCGTCCTGCTCACGGACACGGTGGGTTTCCTGCGAAAGCTGCCCCACACATTGATCGAATCATTCAAAGCGACGCTGGAAGAAGTGAGCGAAGCCGATCTTCTGATTCACATTGCCGATCTAAGTCATCCGCGCGTGGACGATCAGATGGAGGCGGTCGAGGGCGTGATCAAGGAATTGGACGCATTCGGTAAACAGACGCTGATTGTTTTCAACAAGATCGACAAACTGCAAAATCGTGAGCTGGCCGAGACTTATGTGAAAAGATTTCCAGGCAGCGTAGCGATCTCCGCGCGGACCGGTGAAGGCGTGAACCAACTGGTGCAGGCGTTGCAGGACACGCTGAGCGCGTGGCGATTGCGTTCACGCTTTCGGATTCCGGCAAGCGAATCGGCGCTGATCGCTGAGATCCACCGGGTTGGTCACGTGCTCGAGCTGCATTACGAAGGCGAAGGCGCTCTAATCGTGGCGCACGTTCCGCCAGACTTGGCGCAGAAACTCGAGCGCTACGCAGAGCAAGGTTAGTTCTGTCATCCCGATCCCGCGGTCGCGGGAGAGGGATCTCACAACCGAAGTTGGACCACGCAAATTACTTGGCGTGATCAAGGAGCTTGTGGGAGGTCCTTCACTTCGTTCAGGATGACACGGCAACGTAGATGAAGGCCAGTGAACGAGTCGCGCAGTTGATAAAAATCTGGCCAAAGGTTTACCCAAACGCGCACACTGAGCTGGATTTCAAGAATCCGCTCGAGCTGCTGATCGCGACAATTCTGTCGGCGCAATGCACCGACAAGCGCGTGAACATGGTCACGCCGGTGCTATTCAAGAAATATCGCACCGCGAAAAATTATGCGAACGCGCCGCAAGCTGAACTGGAGAACGCGATCAAGTCGACCGGATTTTATCGCAACAAAACCAAGAGCATTCGCGCGGCAACATCGACCATCGCCACCAAATTTGGCGGAAGAGTTCCTGACTCGATGGAAGAACTGCGCGAGCTGCCAGGCGTCGGTCGAAAAACGGCAAATGTTGTTTTGGGAAACGCCTTCGGCATAAATGAAGGGATCGTGGTCGACACGCATGTGATCCGTTTGTCGCAACGACTCAGCCTAACGAAGCAGAAGGATCCGGAGAAAATCGAGCGCGACTTAATGGAACTAGTTCCAAAAACATATTGGACGGTTTGGAGCCACTGGCTGATCTGGCACGGCCGACGCCGCTGTTTTGCGCGCAAACCAGACTGCGCGAACTGCGAAGTATTCCGTCTTTGTCCGAGCGGTAAAGTTTTTCTAAGGACGGGCGTCGCGCGAAAACCAGAAACTGTCGCGTCTTAAGAATCAGCGCGACTCCGCGGGCAGTCTGTGACGCATATTGGGGCCGTCGCTTTCGGCTTTTGCCCGAAGTTGTTTGAATTGCTCTTCTAGTTTCGTCAATTCTTCGTCGGAAAGATCTTCCAGATCTACCAGTTCATTTCGCGCCTTCTTCAGGGCCCGAATGATTTCATCGAGTTTCAAGTGCATCGCTTTGGCGTCGCGGTTCTGGGTGTTTTGAATCAGGAACACCATCAAAAACGTAACGATGGTAGTTCCAGTGTTGATGATCAGCTGCCAGGTGTCGGAAAAATGAAATGTTGGACCAGTGAGAAGCCAGACCAGGATCACGAGCATGGCTCCGGCAAAGGCCCAGGCGCTTCCGAGCATGATGGAGGAACGGCGGGCGAAGACGCGAAAGGCGTCGCTCACCACGCAAAAGAAGTCTCGTTCCTTTTCGTGCTCTTTTAGTTTTTCCGTTTGGGTATGATGCACAGGCATCCTTTTGTTTTCGCGTCTACCGGGGAAAGCGCGCGCATGGAAGATGTTCGCCACGGCGAATCCGTCCCTTGGCGGATCGACCTTGCAATTGGGTAGGACGTAGCCCGGGATTGATTTTCCGGCCGATCTGAGGAAAATAGAGCCCCCGCAGGCCCATGCAGCACGTCACCGCATTCTCGCGTCCGCAAACTGTCCCGCCGGTCCCGACCACGGTGCCGAAGCGCAACGTCTGGATTCTCGACAGCTGGCGCGATCTGATTCTTTACGTCGGAACCCCGTTGCTGATTATTCCACTCTTCACTTTGGCTGAGGCGCGCTGGAATGCGCAGGAAATCTATCTTTTCGTCGCCGCTTTTGGCGCGATGGGCCACCACTTGCCGGGAATGATTCGCGCCTATGGCGACCGCGCATTGTTCGAGCGGTTTCGCTGGCGCTTCATTATCGCTCCCATTTTCCTGCTCGCCATCTGCGTCGGTTTTTATTTTTGGGACATCAAGACCAATCCGGTCGTGATGATTGTGTTTCTCTGGGGTGTCTGGCACGGAATGATGCAGACCTACGGCTTTGGCCGGATTTACGATGCCAAGACCGGGTCGTTTGCCGCGCTGACTCGACGGCTTGATTTCGCTACCTGCGGAATCTGGTTCGCGGCGGGAGTGATTCTTTCACCGGCGAGGATGACCGATACCCTGGAGGGGTTTTACGGATGCGGTCTGCCATTTATTTCGCCGGGCGGAATTCACGCTCTGCAGCAAACTTTGCTCTTTGCGGCAGTGGCGGTATCGATTCTTTGGTTGGCGAATTACGGGCGAATGTGGGTCGCGGGAACCCGACAGAATCCGGTGAAGCTGGCGCTCTTTATCACGAGCGTTGCGTTTTGGTGGTATTGCAATAACGGCGTAGCGAACATTCTCGCCGGCATCGCCTTGTTCGAAGTCTTCCACGATG
>WNGI01012256.1_pt1 | contig 17472 bp, 17 predicted proteins | sample 5400621 | NCBI WGS metagenome assembly WNGI01 (sample SAMN13153374, study PRJNA577476) | soil metagenome | isolation source: 20 cm soil or saprolite under Garry oak tree replicate 1 | place: USA:California | collected 2016-06-15 | reverse complement strand
GTGCGGCGGCGGCTCGCTCTGGGAGGACCTCGACACGCCCGGTCAGCGCCATGGACTCGCAACGCCGGGCGGAACCTTCGGTGACACGGGCATTGCCGGCCTGACGTTGGGCGGCGGCATCGGGCACCTCACGCCGTCCTACGGGCTTACGCTCGACAACCTGCTCGGCGCCACAGTGGTCACGGCGGACGGCAATATCGTGTCGGCGAGCGAGAAGGAGAACTCCGACCTCTTCTGGGCTCTCCGCGGCGGCGGCGGGAACTTCGGCGTCGTCGTCGACTTCACCTTCCGGCTCCATCCAGTCGGGCTCCTGCTCGGAGGCCATCTCGACTATCGCCTCGAGGACGCAGCAGAAGTGCTCTCCGTGTGGAGAGACCTCATGTCAGTTGCTCCCGACAGCCTCGCGAGCTTTGCGCAGATCTACCGTGACCGTATGTCCGGAGAAGGGCTGGTCAACGCCTCGATTGCCTGGGTGGGCGATCTGGATGAAGGCCGTGACGCGATCCGCGAGCTCACCGACGGGCTCTCACCTGTGACGAACAGCGTCAGGCCGATGTACTACTGCGAGCTGCAGGACATCTACGGACGCATGCCATTCGGTCTGCGGAACTACTGGTCCGGGCGTTTTCTCACGGAGCTCCCCGACGATCTATTCGCGATGACGATCGAACGGTTCGACGAGCCCGAGACCTACGGGGGTGTGCTGTTCGAGCCGCTGCACGGTGCACCGACCCGCGTCCCTTCCGACGCGACGGCGTTCGCCGGGCGCGAGGCGCGTTGGAACGCCACCTTCATCAACGTGTGGACCGAGCCGGCCGAAGACGAACGCGAGATCGAGGTCGCCCGTGCGTACTCCAGGTCGCTCGATCCCTGGAAGATCGGCGGTGGCTACCTCAACTACGCCACGGAGACGTCCGCCGAAAGTCTCGAGACGGAGTTCGGCGCGGAGCGGTTCGAACGGCTACGGGCAGTGAAGAACCGGTTCGATCCGGAAAACGTCTTCAGGTTCAACCACAACATCGCTCCCGGGCTGACATCAGCCACAAGCATCGCACTTGCAAACCCCCTGGGCCGCCGACCTTTGGCGGCCGGCGACCCACCGGGAACTGCTTTGGTCTGAGTTACATGCCCTTTGCGAGCCCGACGACGTGACCCTCGGGATCTGCGAAGAGCGCGATCGTGACCTCCGGAAGCTCGGTCACCGGCATGATCGTCTTGCCGCCCAGCTGCTCGGCCTTGTCGAGGACGGCCTGCGGGTCGTCGGCGCCGACGTAGAACGTGACGTGCCCGTTGCCGCTCGGTGACTGGCCGATTCCGCCGCCGATTCCGCCGTCCTCCTTCTCGACCATCGCGTACGGCATGTCGCCGGGAACCTTCTGCGTCTTCCAGCCGAAGAGCTCGGAATAGAAGCCGTTGAGCTTGTCGAGGTCCTTGCCGGAAACCTCGAAGTGCAGGACTGGATGGGCCATGTTGCGTGTCTCCTCTCTGAGCTAGCTCGCTTGCATGTCCTGGGTCAGCCACGGGTCCTCGCCGGGGTCGCCGCCGGCCGCGACGATCTCGAGGCGTGGGAGGTAGTGATCCCACCCGTGTGCGTGCGACTCGGCCGACTCGGCGCTTGGAAGATCGCGGTGGACGAAGTGGAGGCTCGTGCCGTCGCCCTCCGGCGTCAGCTCGACCTCGATCGTCGACGAGCCGGGCGGCACGCCTTCCTGGTTGTCCCAGCCCCAGGTGAAGACGAGTCGGCGGGGCCGATCGAGCTCGACGTACTCGCCGCGCGCAGTGTGGCCCGGAATGACCTCGCAGAGGTAGACGCCGCCCGGGCGCGGGTCGAGGTCGGCCTTCATGCCCTTCCAGCGCGTGAGCTTCTCCGGGTCGATGAAGAACTCCCAGACGGTCTCCGGACTGGCTGCGATCGAGATCGTGCGCTCGACCGAGATTGTCTCAGTGGTTGCGTCCATGCTTCTTTCGCTCCTCCTTTTCCGCTTCGCGTTTCAAAGTCTCGAGCCGGATGTCCCAGAACTCCTCGAGGAAGTCCTTGAGCTCTGCGAGCCCTTCGGGACGTGCCCGATACAGGCGTCTCGTGCCGTTGCGTCGCTCGCTCACGAGCCCAGCCTCCTTCAGGACGTTCAGGTGCTGGGAAACCGCAGGCCGCGTCACGTCGAAGTGGGATGCGATCTCACCGGCGCTCAGCTCGTCTTCACGGACGAGTGTGAGGATCTGCCGCCGCCTAGGGGCGGCGATGGCTTTGAGTGCGGCCTCCACGGCTCACTATGTAAGCAGATTCTTACGTAAGAAGCAACTTAAACAACGGAGCGTTACCGTTTCAAGCGTTGGCGGGCACCAGCGACCAGCTCCGAGCGGGCCGCGAGTCGTACTCGGACTCGGCCTGGACCGCAGCCTACGAGTCGTTGTCGCGTGTCGAGCAGGAAGCGCTCCTGGCCGCCGAGGATCTCGAGTTGCTCGCGACCTCGGCCTACATGCTCGGCCGCGAGGACGAATGGATGCAGCTCCTCGAGCGCGCGTGCCGGCGCCACTCGGATGCCGGACTGCCACTGAAAGCAGCGCGCTGCGCGTTCTGGATCGGAACCCACCTCGCGATCCGCGGAGAGATGGGTCCGGCGAGCGGTTGGCTCGGTCGCGCCCAGCGACTCGTCGAACGCGATGGGAGCGACTGTGTCGAGCGGGCGTACATGCTGCTACCGGTCGCCTTGCAACACGAGGCTGCCGGCGACTACGAAGGTGCCGCCGCTACGGCCGCGACGGCAGCGGAGGCCGGCGAACGTTTCGGCGACCGAGACCTCTTTGCCCTTGCGGCGCACGTGCAGGGCACGCTCCTCGTCACGGACGGCCACGTGCGCGAGGGTCTCTGCGTCCTGGACGAGGCAATGGTGGCGGTAACGGCGGGGGAGGTTTCTCCGATCGTCGCCGGAATCGTTTACTGCGGCGTGATCTTGGCGTGTGAAGAGATCTACGAGGTTCGCCGTGCACGGGAGTGGACGTCGGCCCTGACGCGGTGGTGCGAGCAGCAACCAGACCTCCTCGCTTTTACCGGCCGCTGCCTCGTGCACCGCGCTCAGCTCATGCAGCTTCACGGCGACTGGCGGGCGGCCCTGGAGGAAGCGGGACGGGCAGGCCGCCGCTTCGAGGATGCAATGAATCGCGGGGCTGCGGCCAAGGGGTGGTATCTCCGAGGCGAGGTCCACCGACTTCGTGGTGAGTTCTCGGAGGCCAAAGAGGCGTACCGCGAAGCGAGTCAGCTCGGGTTCGAGCCGCAGCCGGGGTTGGCGCTGCTCCGGTTGGCACGAGGGAACGCGGACGCGGCAGCCGCGGCAATGCGGCGCGGAGCTGTCGAGCTCGTCGACGGCGATGCCGGAGCCGCCCTGCGAAGTCTCCGTCAGGCCTGGCAGGCCTGGGAGGAGCTGGAAGCGCCGTACGAGGCGGCCTGTACCCGCGTGTTGATCGCCCGCGCCTGCCAGAAGCTCGGCGACGGCGATGCCTACACGCTGGAGGTCGCGGCGGCTCGACGCACCTTCGAAGCGCTGGGGGCAACGCCCGATCTCGTCTCGCTGGACGCCAACGCCGCTGGCGGCGTCTTGCATGGATTGACGCCCCGTGAGCTGGAGGTGCTTCGGCTCGTTGCCAGCGGGAAGAGCAATCGAGAGATCGCGGTGGCGCTCGTCATAAGCGAGCACACGGTTGCGCGGCACGTGCAGAACATCTTCTCCAAGCTCGACGTGCCGTCTCGGACCGCTGCCGGCGCTTTTGCGTTCGAGCACGATCTCGTGTGACCCTTGCGTGGTCAGAAATGACCACGCGCCTCGAGTGGCAAGTTGGTAAATCCGCGCGATGTGCGCGCCTTCCTTCCTCCGTACCGTCCTGACGAGGTCATTCGACGATGGAGGAACGGTCATGGCGACACAGGAAACAGCGATCGACGGCAGACGCGATGCACTCCCGAAAGTCGAGAAGTTCGACACGATCGTCATCGGCGGCGGTCAGGCCGGTCTGGCGATCGGTTATTACTTGAAGAAGGACGGCCGGTCGTTCGTGATTCTCGATGCGAACGAGCAGATCGGCGGCTCCTGGCGGACGCGCACCTGGAATTCGCTCCGTCTCTTCACCCCCGCACGCTTCGACGGGCTGCCTGGCTGGCCGTTTCCGGCGCCCGGCTGGTCGTACCCGACTGCGCGCGAGACGGCCGACTACCTCGAGGCCTACGCAGCGCGGTTCGATCTTCCCATTCGAACGGAGACGCCTGTGAGTCGCCTCGTGAGGGATGGCGACCGGTATGTGGTGGAGTGCGGCGAGCGGCGGCTCGAAGCCGACTGTGTGGTCGTGGCGACGGGTTTCTACGGGAAGCCGTCGGTGCCGGACTTTGCGTCCGAGCTGGACCCGCGCATCGTGCAGATGCACTCCAGCGACTACCGGGATCCTTCCCAGCTGCGCCCCGGCGGCGTTCTGCTCGTCGGCGCCGGGAACTCCGGGGCGGATATCGGCATGGAAGTGTCGGCGACCCACCGCACCTGGCTCTCCGGCAGGGACAAGGGAGAGGTTCCCATCCGCATCGAGAGCCGCAAGGCGCGCTTCGTCGTGCCGATCCTCTGGTTCATCGCCTCTCGAGTTCTGACGGTGAAGACCCCGATTGGCCGGAAGGTTCGCCCGCACGTTCTCGAGGACGGTGCTCCGCTGATCCGGGTTAAGTCGAAAGATCTTCTTGCCGCGGGCGTCGAGCGCGTTGCCAAAACCGTTGGAGCGCGTGACGGGTTGCCTGTCCTGGAAGACGGACGCGTCATCGACGTCGCGAACGTCATCTGGTGCACGGGGTTCCGGCAGGACTTCAGCTGGATCGACGTGCCGGTCTTCGGCGAGGACAGCGAGCCGATGCACGAGCGTGGCGTGGCGTCCGAGCCCGGCCTCTACTTCCTCGGGCTGGACTTCCTGTACGCGTTCACGTCGGAGAACGTCGGCGGCGTGGGGAGGGACGCACGACACATCGCCAAGCACATTGCGTCGGGAAGTTGAGTCGCACGGCGCAGATCGTCAGGATTAACCGATGACCACCGCCAGGAAATACGACCTCTACAGCGACCGCTTCCGCGCAGAGACCTACTCCACGTTTGCGCGGATGCGCGAAGAGGATGCCGTCTTCTGCCAGCCTGGGATCGACGGCGAGACGCTGCTCTGGTTCGTCACCCGCCATGACGATGCCCTGGCGGTCCTCCTCGACGACGAGCGCTTCGTGCGCGATCCCGCGCTCGCGCTCACGCCCGACGAGTTGACGGCTTTCCAGAGCGGCATGCCGGAAGGGCTCCAGTTCATCGACAGCCACATGTTGAATAAGGACGGCGAAGACCATCGACGCCTTCGCAGGCTTGTGACCAAGGCGTTCACGCCCCGGATGGTCGAGCAGTTGCATCCGCGAATCCAGGAGATCGCCGACGAGCTGATCGACGCGGTGGAGTCGCGCGGCGAGATGGATCTCGTCGACGAGTTCGCCTTCCCGCTCCCGATCACCGTCATCGCCGAGCTGCTCGGGATCCCGGTTGCGGATCGCGATCGGTTCCGGCGCTGGACGAACGCGATCGTCACGCCGGCATTCACGCCCGAAGATCTGGCGCAGTTCGGCGCGAGCGCGAACGAGTTCGTCGCGTACCTCCGTGAGCTCTTCGAGCGGCGGCGTTCCACGCCCGGCGACGATCTCGTCAGCGCCCTCCTTCAGGTCGAGGATGGCGGCGACACGTTGAGCGAGGAGGAGCTCTTCAGCATGGTCGTGCTGCTGATCATCGCGGGGCACGAGACGACGGTGAGCCTGATCGGGAACGCCGTGCTCGCGTTGCTCCAAGATCCCGACCAGCGCGCGGCCCTCGAGCGCGATCCGACGCGAATGTCACACGCGATCGAGGAGCTCCTGCGCTACGACGGCCCGGTCGAGCGGACGCTGAACCGGTGGGCTGCTACCGACGTCGAGCTGGGCGGCCAGACGATTCGCAAAGGAGAAGGTGTGATCGTGATTCTCGGCTCCGCCGATCGCGATCCGTCGCGCTTTCCCGACCCGGACAGACTCGACTTCGCGAGAGAAGACGTCAAGCATCTCGCGTTCGGTCGCGGCAGCCACTACTGCCTCGGTGCGCCGCTGGCGCGCCTCGAGGCGGAGGTCGCCCTCACGACGCTGCTGCGACGCCTGCCCGGTCTTCGGCTTGCGATGTCGGTCGAGGAGCTGTACTGGCGCCCGGTACCGCTGTTCCGCAGTCTTGCGTCGCTGCAGGTCGCCTGGTAGGTCTCCTCCCGGGTTTACGCATCGCGCGTGCAGGTTCGCCACGCGCCGACCGCGAGAGGGACGATTGTCCACATAGCGATCACGAGAACCGCCGCAGCAAGCGACATCTTTACCTTGGGGCTGCCTTCGAAGAGAGCAGCCGGCGCCAGCCGGTCGGTCGCCGCGCCGAGGAGCCCGTCGCGGAGAGACCCGAGCGCTCGGATCTGAAGCAGGACCGGTGCAGCGACGATCTGCCAGCCGAACACGATCCCGATCGTGGTCCCGCGCGAGCCGAGCACCGAGGAAACCCCGAGCGCGAGCACCAGAGCGAGCGAGGCCACAAGCCCGAGCCAGGCCGCCGAACCGACGAGGAGGCTTGCGCTGGGCGCCTCGAGGGACCCCGCAAACACGATCGACCCGGTCGCCGTGATGGCGAAGCCTGCACCCACGATCGGCAACAGGAATCCGAGCCCGGCAGGAACGCGCGCCGCGAACAGCGCGAGCCGTGAGCGTCCGGTGACGACCAACTCTCGGAAGACGCCGGAGCCGAGGTCCCCCGCCCCCAGGGTCGCCCCGACAAGGATCCCTGCGACGATGCTGAGCGTGGACAGCATGTCCATCGAGCCCGACAGGTTCTTCAACCCTCCTGCCGGCCCATGCTTGCCAGGATTCGCGGCGTGGAGGGTCAGCAGGACGGTGTAGCCGATGATCATCGGCAGGACGGTGAGCGCGAAGACCGAGATCAGGAGGCCCCGCCGCTTGCGTAGCTTCAGAAACTCGGCGCTCACGAGTCGCGGCCGCCAACTTCTTTGGGCTCGCGTCCGCGGAACCGTTGCGGTGACGGTTGTCGTGCTCATGCTGCTTCCTCCAATCGGGATGTGATCTCCAGGAACCGCTGCTCGAGCGAAACCCGCGCCGGCTCGAAGCGACGTATGGCGAGACCTGCCAGTACGAGTCGTCGGCTGATGTCGTCCTGTGCTTCGGTCGAATTTGCAGTGAGCGTGACGCGGATTCCCATGGACTCCGTGGCGGCGGATTCGACTCCGCGGTGCTCAGACAGGATCGTGAGTGCCTGTTCCTCGTCGCTCGTTGCGATCAGAATCGTCCGTTCCCCGCCTGTGGCGAGATCTGCAATCGACCCCTGCACGACGACCTGGCCACGATCGACGATCGCGACCTCGTCGCAGATCTTCTCGACTTCGTCGAGCAGGTGCGAGGAAAGGAGCACGGTCCGTCCCTCGGCGACAAAGCCGCGGATCATGTCCCTGAACTCGTGGATGCCGGCCGGATCGAGCCCGTTGGTCGGCTCGTCGAGGATCAAGAGCTCCGGGTCGGCAAGCAGGCTGCGTGCGACGCCGAGCCGCTGGCGCATACCGAGCGAGTAACGCTTCACGCGTTCGTCCGCCCGCTGGGAGAGACCGGCGCGTTCGAGCGCGCCGTCGATCCGGTCGTGCGCCTCAGGCCCGCGTGCAGCCGCGATCACGGTCAGGTTCTCGCGCCCGGTCAGGTGCTTGTGGAAGCGGGGCTCCTCGACGATCGCGCCGACGCGTGCAAGTGCTGCGGCGCGTTCGTCCGGCACCGGCCGGCCGAGCAGGCTCATCGTGCCTGCTGTCGCCTGCGTGAGGCCGAGCAGCATCCTGATCAGCGTGGTCTTGCCCGCGCCGTTCGGGCCGAGGTAGCCGAAAGCGGAGCCGCGCGGGACCCGCAGCTCGACGTTGTCGACCGCGACCCGTTGGCCGAAACGCTTCGTCAGCCCTGAGGTCTCGACGACGAATCCCGTAGATCCCTGCATGTTCATCTGTCCTCCTGTGCCGAAATCCGGTCCTCACCACGCTAGGCCCACCAACTCCAACTGTCTTCGGCCGGGCTGGCGATTCCATGTCGTCCGCGCGGACGATGTTTGGTTCGTCCTCGAGGACGAGGCGGCGCGCCCGCATTCGGAGTACCTTCAGATCGTGAAGAGACTCTGGCCGTGGGCGCGGCGCTACTGGTTCGACGCTGTGATCTTGGCTGTGCTCGGCATCGGTCTCACCGGCGCGGTCCTCGGCCGGGGGCACGAGAATGGGCCGGAGGGCCCGCTGTGGTTCGACGTGCTGGCGATGCTCGCGATCGTCCTCCCACTTCTCGCCCGGCGACGCTTCCCGTTCGGCGCACCTGCGGCCGTGGGTGTGGCGGCGGCCCTGACCTCGTTTGTCGACAGGACGCTCGGCCCCTTCGACGGAGTGACGTTTGTGGTGGGGTGCGCGGCGCTCTTTCTGGTCGGATCGCTGCGAGACCGACTTCAAGCCGTTGCGGGCTTTGCCATCGCCGAAGGTGTCCTTGCGGTGGTGGTCCACAACGACCGCAGGTCGGGTGTGGGGAACTTCATCGTGGCCAGCATCATCTTCACCATCGTCTGGACGATCGCGTTCGGCGTCGGCCGCAAGTCCGTGGAGGCCGACGAGGCGAAGGAGCGGGCAACACGGGCCGAGCGGGAGCGCGAGGAACGGGCTCGCGCCGCGGTCACAGAGGAGCGTGCTCGGATCGCGCGTGAGCTTCACGACGTCGTCGGCCACAGCGTCAGCGTCATGACCGTGCAGGCATCGGGGGTCCGCCGGCTCCTCCGACCGGATCAGCAACGCGAGCGCGAGGCATTGCTCGTCGTCGAACGGACCGGGCGCGAGGCGTTGGCCGAGATGCGCCGAATGGTGGGCGTGCTGCGGCGGCCCGAGGAAGCGCCGGCTCTCGCTCCTCAACCGACCCTCGATCACCTGAGTCGCCTCGTCGAACAGGCCCGCGAAGCCGGCTTACCCGTCGACCTGCGCATCGAAGGCGAGGCCATCCAGCTTCCCGCTGGTGTCGACCTGACCGCGTATCGACTCGTCCAGGAAGGGCTGACGAATGTCGTGAAGCACGCTCGGGCGACACGGGCCGAGGTGCTCGTCAACTATGGCGACAACCACCTCGAGGTGACGGTCAGGGACGACCTCGAGGTGACGGTCAGGGACGACGGCAGCGGCGTCGGGAATGGGGACGGCGGCGGGCACGGTCTCGTCGGCATGCGAGAACGCGTGTCTGTCTACGGTGGCGAGCTCGACGCCGGGCCTCAACCGGGAGGCGGATACCGCCTGCGCGCGAAGCTGCCGCTCACGCCATGAACTTGAGCGTCCTCATCGTCGACGACCAGGCGCTCGTGCGTGCGGGCTTTCGCATGATCCTCGACGCCGAGGAGGACATCGAGGTCGCCGGCGAGGCTGCGGACGGCGCGGAGGCCGTTACGGAGGCGCTGACGAAGGTGGTGATGCTGACGACCTTCGACATGGACGAGTACGTCTACGACGCGCTCAGGGCCGGCGCGAGCGGCTTCCTGCTCAAGGACGTCCCGCCCGAGCAGCTTGTGGCCGGCATCCGTGCGGTCGCGCAGGGGGACGCGCTGCTGGCGCCGTCGATCACGCGCCGAGTCATCGAGGAGTTCGTCCGCCGGCCGCCACAGTCGGTTCGGACTTTGCCTGCCGAGCTCGCGGAGCTGACGGCACGCGAGCTCGAGGTGCTGAAGCTTGTCGCGCGAGGTTTCTCGAATGCAGAGATCGCGAAAGACCTCTTCGTCAGCGACACAACCGTGAAGACGCACGTGGCGCACGTCTTGACGAAGCTCGACGTCCGCGATCGCGTGCAAGCGGTCGTGCTTGCGTACGAGTGCGGCCTCGCCGGCGGCGACGCGGAGTAGACCGACGTCATCCGCAAGGATGACGCCCGCGTTCTGAAGATCAACGCCACGACGACGCGAGATCGTTCGCCGCGCCGACGAAATCCTGGTCGTGCGGACCTAGCCTTCGCAGTGTCAATCGAACACTACGAAGGAGGCTCGAGATGATCCGCACCGGAGACACGATCCACAATCCCGTCACTGGTGAGCGCATCACGTTCCATGCCACCTCGGCAGACACGAACGGCGAATCAGTCGTGATCGAGTGCACGGTTCAGCCGGACGGCTTCGTCGCCGCCACGCATCTCCATCCGTCCCAGAGCGAGAGGTTTGCCGTGATCGAGGGCACGCTCGGCATCAAGGTCGGCAAGGAGAAGCGCACGCTCGGGCAGGGCGAGATCGCCGTCGTCGAGCCTGGGACGCCTCACCGTTTCTGGAACGGCGGCGAGGACGAGGTGCGTTTCGTCTGTGAGGTGCGGCCCGCGCTCCAGTTCGAGTCTCTGCTCGAGACGATGTTCGCGCTTGCCGAGGACGGCAAGACGAATCGGAAGGGCATGCCGAATCCGTTGCGGCTCGCGGTGATCGCCCGGACGCACTTCGAGACCGTGCAGCTCCCGCACCCGCCGGCCTGGTTGCAAAAGGCCGGCCTCGCACTGGGCGCGCCGCTCGGACGGGCTCTCGGCTACGGCCCGACGTACACGCCTGAAGTCACCGCACCGCCGATTCCCGCAGTCTGATGAAGAGGCGCTTCTACTTCATGCTGCTGGTGCTGGCCCTGATCCTGCTCGCTCTCCCCGGGTTCGCCGCCAAGGCTGCAAAGCGCGCGGCCGGGCCGGCTCTCCGGTTCGCCTAGATCGCGATGCTCGTGCCCCGTCCGATCTTGGGCGGGGCATGCGGCGGATCAGTCTGATGCGCGGCCTCTGAGAAATCTGGCGACGACCAGGGTGCCGATCACGGTGGCGGTCACCTTGACGGCCTTCCGCCCGCGGAGCTTCGAGACGCCGCTCGCGCGTGGTTCCATCCTCACGGGAACTTCCTCGACGCGCAGTCGGGCGTGGCTGAGCCGGAGGAGGGCCTCGACCTCGGGCGCTTCCGTCCGGAACGGCTCTGCAAGCACGGGGAGTGCTTTCGCATTAACCGCATAGAGACCGCTCGTCGCGTCGGCGAAGGGCCGCCGCAGGGCGAGCTTCATTCCCCGTCGGAGCAGTCCGGTGCCCACCCGTCTCGCGGGGCTTGGCAGGTAACGGTAGGGCTCGTAACCGTCGCCCGAGACGAAGCGCGAACCGACCGCGACGTCGCAGCCGCCCTCGCGCACGATGGCGAGTAGCCGCCCGAGCTCGGACGGCGGATGCTGCCCGTCGGCATCGACCCGGCCGCAGTACGCATAGCCATGATCGAGCGCCCAGCGGTAGCCCGCGGCGATCCCGATCGGCAAACCGCGATTGGTTCCCAGCGAAAGGACCTCTGCTCCGCGTGCGAGCGCGATCTCGGCAGTGCGATCGGTCGAGCCGTCGTCCACCACGAGCACGTCCGCGTCGGGCAGCTCGCGCGTGAGGTCGTCGAGGACGGCCGGAAGGTTCTCCTCTTCGTTCCACGCCGGAATGAAGACAACGGTGTCACTCACGGCTGCCGTTGTCCCCGCTTCAGCTCTTCCTCGGCTGCGCGCAGCTGGCGCGACCGAACGGTCAGGGCGCCGAGCTCCCAGATGACCGCCGACGGAGTGGGAACGACTCTCGGGGCTTCGAAGCTCGTCCGAATTCCGTGTGCGGCGTACAGTCGCCTGAAGAACCAGCGAGCGCGGTAGACGTGCGGTGGCGCGCAGATCACGACGGCATGCTCGATCTGGCGGTCCAGGAGGAGCGGTAGCGTCCGCGCAGCGTTCTCCGCGGTCGTCGACGCCGTCGGCTCGAGGACGAGCTCAACCTCCGGACCGCGCCAGAGGTTCTGCATCTGCTCCGCCTCCGAGGCACCGCCGTTCGGCGACCAACCGCTGAAGACGGCGACGCGCGGCTCGAGCTCCTCCGCCATCTCCGCGGCTCGAGCTACGACTCGCCGGCAGGCGCGGCTGATGCGGTAGGCGCCCGCGCGGTCGCGGCGGCTGCTCCCGAGCACGACGAGTGCCAGCGATGCCATGCGCGAAGCGTACGCGCGCCGACCACGACTCCGATCAACGTGTGTCAAAGTCAGCATCGAGCCGAGAAGGAGGAGTTATGTTGAAGGAGTTCCGAGATTTCTTGCTTCGGGGAAACATCGTTGAACTGGCGGTTGCGTTCGTGATGGGTCTTGCGTTCGCGGCCGTGGTCAACTCGCTGGTGAACGATCTGATCATGCCGGTCATCGCAATGATCATCGGGAAGCCGAACTTCAGCGACCTGACGTTCACGATCAACGATGCGAAGTTCCGGTACGGCACATTCATCACGAACGTCATCCAGTTCGTCGCGATCGCCGGTGCGGTGTTCTTCTTCGTGGTGAAGCCCATGAACGCACTGCTGACGCGCTTTCGCTCGCCGGCAGAAGAAGGGCTGCCTGACGAGGAGCGCCGTCACCAGGAACTTCTGGCCGCGTTGCGCGGTTCGTAGGTCAGACGAATCGATCTGTAGCAGCGAATCAGTAGACGCGGAGAGCCGCGGAGACTCCGAGGTTCCCGCCGCCGCAGCGAGCGGTGATCAGGTAGCGCCCGGCGCGGATGGCCGTCCGGATGTGGACGAGTCGCGAGAAGGCACCGCTCGGGCCGGCTCGCGTCGCAACGGAGTGGGGCACGAATGCGTGGCCGACGAACGCCGACGAGATCAGATAGACCAGATCTCCGCTTCGACAGCCCTTGCCGCTGACCGTCACCGTGCCACCGCGCGCCACGCTTGACGGGTGCACACTGAGCCGCGGGGTCGCAGCGCTCAGGGGCCCTGCGAGCACAAGCGCCGCGAGGCCGACGGCAGCCATGGCGCTGGGAAGGCCCTTTGGTCCCGCAGGCATCACCTCAGGTTACGCTCGCCGGATGAACGTCTGCCCGAGCTGTGGTTCCGAGAACCCTGAGGGGTTCCGCTTCTGCGGCTCCTGTGGAGCCGCGCTGGCAGAAGCGCCGTCGGCGCGCGAGGTCCGGAAGACCGTGACCATCCTCTTCTGCGACGTCACCGGATCGACTGCACTCGGCGAAAGACTTGACTCGGAGTCGCTTCGCCGAGTGATGGAGCGGTATTTCACGCTCGCTCGCGAGGTCTTAGAGCGGCACGGCGGCACGGTGGAGAAGTTCATCGGTGACGCGGTCATGGCGGTTTTCGGTGTCCCCGTCGTGCACGAGGACGATGCGCTCCGTGCTGCACGCGCTGCGCACGAGCTGCGCGAGGAGCTTGGCGGTCTCAACGCTGACCTGCGGCACGAGTTCGGGACAGAGCTGCAGGTTCGCATGGGTGTCAATACCGGCGAGGTCGTGACGAGCGAGGGCGGCACGCTCGCAACGGGTGACGCCGTCAACGTTGCAGCAAGGCTCGAGCAGGCCGCAGAGCCGGGTGACATCCTCATCGGTGACGCGACGCGGCAGCTCGCGGAGGGCGCGCTCGAGCTCGAACGTATCGAGCCTGTCGAGGCGAAGGGCAAGTCGGAGCCGCTCCTCGCCTACCGGCTGCTCGGCGTGCGAGCCGACATGCCGGGCTTCGAGCGACGGTTCGACGCGCCCTTCGTCGGCCGAGGTGGTGAGCTGGAGCAACTGGTCCAGGCGCACGCGCGCGCGGTGCGCGACAGCTCGTGCCAGCTCTTCACGGTGCTCGGGCCGGCCGGAATCGGCAAGTCGCGCCTCGTCCTCGAGTTCGTCGAGTCGCAACGTGACGCGATCGTCCTGCGGGGACGCTGTCTCGCCTACGGCGACGGGATCACGTACTTTCCACTCGTCGAGATCCTCGAGCAGATCGCCGCGGATCCCGAGCTCGGTCGAGTGCTCGCAGCGGATGCTGAGGCACGAGGGCTCGTGAACACGGTCTCGACGTCTATCGGGCTGGCGAGCGAAGAGGTCGTGTCGCGCGAAGACACCTTCCGCGCCGTACGAAGGCTCATAGAGACGCTCGCCGCTAGTCGCCCGGTAATGCTGATCGTCGACGACGTCCACTGGGCGGAGCCGACTCTTCTCGATCTCCTCGATCACATAGCCGACTGGAGCCGAGAGGCCCCAATCCTTCTCCTCTGCATGGCGCGGCCCGAGTTCCTCGACTCCCGCCCCGGCTGGGGAGGAGGGAAGATGAATGCGGCCACGATCCTTCTCGAGCCTCTCTCCGAACAGGAGGCGGAGACGCTGATCGAGAACCTCCTCGTCGGGTCGGATCTCTCGGACCGGGTCCGGCAACGGATCACGGCGTCGGCCGAAGGGAATCCGTTGTTCGTGGAGCAGATGCTCGCGCTGCTCGCGCAGAACGACGGCAACGGCGATGTAATCGTCCCGCCCACGATCCAGGCGCTACTCGCCACGCGGCTCGAACAGCTCCCATCGGGAGAGCGTATTGCCGCAGAACGCGCCTCGGTGATCGGCAAGGAATTCTGGCGAACTGCGCTCATGGAGATCGGTGGCGAGAGTTCGGCTCTGCCGGGGCTCGTGCGCAAGGAGCTGATTCGACCGTATCGCTCGGCCATCTTCCCCATCGAGGATGCGTTCCGGTTTCGGCACCAGCTGATTCGCGATGCCGCGTACGACGGCATGCCGAAGGAGTTGCGCTCGGAGCTGCACGAGCGGTTCGGACGCTGGCTCGAGACGAATCGCAGTGAGTACGAGGAGATCGTCGGCTATCACTTCGAGCAGGCGTTCCGGCTGAAGGAGCAGCTTGGCCCGGTCGATGACGAGCTGCGAGCCCTCGCCGGCCGTGCAGGCCAGCTGCTCGGGCGGGCCGGCCACCGTGCGTACGAGCGCGGAGACATACCGGCGGCGGTCAGCCTGCTCGCCCGTGCCACCGACCTGCTGCCGCCAGGGGACCGGCTCGGGCTCGAATGTTCGATCGCGCTCGGATATGCGCTCCACGACGCCGGCGAGCTCGAGCGCGCGAACGAAATCTTCTCTCGCTGCGTCGAGGAGGCCGAGGGGGCAGGGGAGAATGCGTTGGCGGCGCGCGGTCGGGTAGGGCGCGTGTCCGTCGCGGTTATCACCGGAGCGGCTTTCGCGTCTCCCCTCGAGGCTACGCGCCTCGAGATCGCGAAGCTTGACGAGCTTGACGACGAGCCGGGCCTTGCGGAAGCCTGGTACCTCGTGGGGAACCTCGAGGGCTGGCTCGGTCGGTCGGAGCTGTCGGTCCGTTCCCACGGCACCGCGATGGAGCACGCCCGCAGAGCGGGAAATCGCCGGCTGATCGGGCTGTCGGTCGGTTTGCCGGTGATCATGGAAGCCTGGGGGTTCGGGGCTGCTCCCGATGGTCTTCGCGTTTGCGACGAGCTGCTCACGAAGTACCAGGGAACGTCGATCGAGCCGTCATTGCGAATCGCCCGGTCGCTTTACCTCTCCTTTCTCGGGGAGGCCGAGGCCGCGCAGGGCGAGCACACTGCGGGCGTAGAGCTTTATCGCCAGTTCGGCAACGAGCTGTTCGGTGCTGCTACGGGGATGAGCCTCGCCGATCTGCGGATGCGGGCAGGCCGCCTCGAGGAGGCAGAAGCTGCCGCACGCGAAGGTGCCGACCGGCTTGAGCGGCTCGGGGAGCAGGGCTTTCGGTCGACAGTGGCGGGGTTCCTGGCCGAGGCCCTGTGTCGCCAGGGCCGCTACGAGGAGGCCGACGAGTGGGCGAGGACGACGGCCGACCTGGCCATGGAGGGGGACTTCGATCCGGAGTTCCGGTGGAGAGCTGTACGGGCGCGCGTGCTCGCGCACCGCGGTGAGTTCGAGGAGGCCGAGAAGCTGGCTCGTGAGGGCGTGGAGATCGTCGAGCAGACAGACTGGTGGCTGCACCGCGGGCAAGCGCAGTCGGCGCTCGGCGAGGTGCTCGAGCTTGCAGGTCGTGTCGACCAGGCGCGCGCTTCCTACGAGCAGGCGGTCGATGCATTCGAGCGGAAGGGCGTGCTGCCCGACGCCGAGGCCGCGCGTCAACGGCTCGAGCAGCTCGCATAGCCACCAAGGCGTTGTCAACCTCGACGCCGCGAGGTGCGGTTATCCGAACGTCAGATTGACCGGTTGAGACCCTTGGCCAGCCCAGCTGCCGTGGGCAAGCTGGATCTCATGGTGCGCGGGTCGTCAGACCAACACGGAATTGCCCGGGAGCGGCGCGGCCGCGGCATCGAACATGCGCTCGAGGAGCTCCCGGTCGCCCTCGACCTTGACCGCGTCCCAGCGCCGCTCGACGAAGAGCCAATAGAAGGAATCGACTTCTCCTTCGACGACGACGTCCGGGTCCTCGATCGAGCCGCGTCGCGGCTCGCCGTCGACGAGCCCTGCGACTTCGGTGCCGATCCGAAACTCGAACGAACCTGGCGGGGCAATCGGTGCGAAAACCGTGTCGAGGGCGCCGTAGAGCCAGCCGGGAGCAAGGTCGTCCTCCTCGGTCGGCGGGTCGATCGAGCGCAGCCCCCAGAGAGCAAGCGTGCGCATGACCGGCTTGAGCTCCTCGCCGTAGGGCGTCAATTCGTAGACCTGCGACGCCGCCGGCGGATCGAGCCGATGCTTCGTCAAGACCCCGCAGCTCTCGAGCTCCTTCAGACGCGCGGCGAGAATGTTCGTGCCGATGCCGGGGAGGCTCGCGGCGAGATCCGTGTAGCGCTTCGGGCCGTGGAGCAGCTCACGCACGATCAGGAGCGACCAGCGCTCCCCGACCAGCCCGAGGGCATGGGCAATGGGGCAGTACTGCTCGTAGCGCTTGCTCACGGGCCCAGTGTAGCGCCGGGGCTTGCTGTTGTGAAGGATCTACTTGCAAAAAACAAGCTCCCTCTGGTAGGTTGAAAGTCTTCCCTGCCCAAGCGAAAGGAAAACGGACGACATGGTGACTTCTGATCGACGTAAATGGCTGGCACTGGCGCTTTTGAGCGTCGTCCAGTTCATGGTCGTCCTGGACATCGCAATCGTGAACGTGGCGTTGCCTTCGATTCAGGTCGATCTCGGTTTCTCTCAGCAGAACCTGCAATGGGTGATCAGCGCGTACGCGCTCGTGTTCGGCGGGTTCCTGCTCCTCGGTGGGCGTGCCGCCGACCTGCTCGGACGCCGGCGCATCTTCCTCGTCGGCCTCGTTGTCTTCACGCTGGCCTCGCTCTTCGCCGGTCTCGCGTGGTCCGAGACATCCCTCATTGCGGCACGGGCCGTGCAGGGTCTCGGCGCGGCGGTCATCACCCCTGCGGCGCTGTCCATCCTTTCGACGACGTTCGTCGAGGGTCGGGAGCGGAACATCGCGCTCGGCGTGTGGGGCGCCGTCGGCGGCTTCGGCGCTGCCGCCGGTGTGCTGCTCGGCGGCATCTTGACGAGCGCGCTGAGCTGGTCCTGGATCTTCTTCGTCAACGTCCCTGTCGGCGTGGCGTCCTTCGTCCTCGCGCCGATCCTGCTCAAAGAGAGCCGGGACGCGAGCGTCAAGTCTTTCGA
>WNGI01015606.1_pt1 | contig 17482 bp, 19 predicted proteins | sample 5400621 | NCBI WGS metagenome assembly WNGI01 (sample SAMN13153374, study PRJNA577476) | soil metagenome | isolation source: 20 cm soil or saprolite under Garry oak tree replicate 1 | place: USA:California | collected 2016-06-15 | reverse complement strand
TCGCCGAGCAGCACCACCCGGCCTGCGTAACCCTCCTCGCGAAGCGCCACGGCGGCGTTCCCGCCGGTCATCGCCGCGCCGACGATAACCATGCTCCCGGTCCGCTTTGCCATCTCTAACGTAGTCGACCACACTCAACGGCCTGCGCGTAACGCCGCCACGCGGTCGCGGTATTTCCAGAAAAATGGCCACACTCGGCACGGAAATGCCGCGACCCAGCATCGCGGAGCAGTCTCCAACCGGGGCGTTGGGGTCAATCGGCCGACCAGGTGTGGACAGCGCAATTGCCGCCGGAGTAGAGTTGGCGCCCAGAGTCCGGGTTAGATACTCGATCAGGCTCAAAGATATGGATAAGGAATCTGCAAGCACGGTCCTAGCGACACCGCTGGCGCAGGAGTTATTGCGCTCCTCTCCTCTGGCTCACCTGGCCTACATCGGCCGAGATGGATATCCGCGGGTGATCCCGACCGGCTATGTGTGGAAAGGGGGGAAGTTCGTGGTGTGCACTCCGGACAACGCGCCGAAAGTGCGAAGCCTCGGATCTAATCCCAGGGTCGCCCTCACCATTGACACTCAAACCCAGCCACCACGCATCTTGCTCGTGCGTGGCACGGCGAGCATGGAGTTCATCGATGGCGTCCCGGACGACTACCTCGAAGCTTCGCACAGGTACGTTCCCCGAAAGGAGTGGGATGGGTTCGACGCGCAGGTTCGCGGCTTATATCCACGAATGGCACGAATCAGCATCACGCCCGAATGGGCAAAGCTCCTCGACTTCGAGACGACGCTTCCCCAAGCCGTTGAGGAGTTGCTAGCTCAGCACAAGTAGTTGCATTTCACGAATCAGGCCAGGCGGGATGTCAAGCCATGACGGCGAAGACCTCCCAGGACTCGGGTACGCCCTTCAGCTGATGCGTGCCCCGGCTCTCCAGCCGGAGCGACGATCCAGCAACGAGATCTTTGATCGTCCGAGAAACGAGGATTTCGCCAGGTCCCGCAAGAGCCGCGATCCGAGCGCCGATGTGCACGGCGATCCCGCCGATATCGGCATCCTCTCGCTCTTCCAGCTCCCCGGTGTGCAGGCCGGCCCTGACTTCCAAGCCGATTGCCCGGAGTGCATCGCGAATCGCCTCGGCGCAGGCGATGGCCCGCGCTGGTCCATCGAACAGGACCAGGGCGCCGTCCCCAGTTGTCTTGATCAGCTGTCCACGATAGCGCTCGACCTGGCGGTTCAGGATCCGGTCGTGCGACTCGAGAAGGTCCCGCCAGCGGAGATCGCCGATGCGCGCGGCAATCGCTGTCGACCCCACGATGTCCGTAAAGAGCACGGTGCCCAATGAACGATCCGGATCCGATTGTTGAAAGCTGGCTCCAAGAAAATCCGCGATGGCTGGGAACATCGCGTTGGTCACAGCGAGGAGGTCAGTCCCCTCCAGTTCGACGAAGCGAGCCCCGGGAATGTGATCGGCGACATACCGAGAGAGCATGGGGCTGTACACGGGCTGGTTCTTCAGGCTCAAGACCAGGGTGGGCACACGAATCGCGGGCAGCACGCGGCGGACGTCGATCTCGTGCCATTGGGCGATCAGGTCGGCGGCCGTCCCCGGGCTTGCGGCCAGCCGTTCCATCTGCGCCGCCCAGGCCCGAAAGCGCTCATCGTTCGCCATTGACGACGCCATGGCGGGAATCGATGCCCCTTTCCCCCATTCGGCAAGCGTGAGTCCGACCAGCCTATCCACCACCTCAGGAGTCGCGCCGATGGGGTAGTCATCATCGACCCGCAGGCGGGCATACGGTGTCCAGAGGATGAGTGATTCCACCCGCTCTGGATGCGTGGCGGCAAACATCATCGCGGGCGCCCCACCTGCCGCGTAGCCGAGGACGACCGCGCGTTTGGACCCGACTTCGTCGAGGATCATCCGCATGTCCTCGACGTGCTCTTCGAGGCGCGGGACCTGGTGGGGAGCAACTGGATCGGATAGTCCGGTCCCGCGCTGATCAAAGAGCACCAGTCGGCCATATGAGGCGAGGCGGCGTAGCACCCGCGCGATGGCCGGCTGCTCCCAGATTTGCTCGACATGCGACAACGGGCCGGAGCTCACCCCCAAGAGATCAGGCGGACCGGTCCCGAGCGTCTGGTAGGCGAGGTGAATTTCGCCGTTTCGCGCGTACTTCGTCTCGGGAATGGTCGGCGCGAGCAAGGAAAGAGCCATGGCCGGCTACGCCTCTGCTACCGGCACGGACGCAGGCCGCCACTCTGCGCGAAGCGCCGGCACGCTTTCCGAAAGTAGGCGGAAGTCACTCCGGTCCATCGCGATGACCCCGGTGTCCTTCGCGGCGCGGACGCTGGCCGTGCGCCGCACACCCTGGCTCAAGGCGATTTCACCGAAGTGTTCACCTGGGCCCAGGCGGCCCAGCACGCGTGCCCGGTCACGGCGGTCGATGATCTCGACCTCGCCATCGGTGATCACATAAAAGCGGTTCCCAAGCTCACCCGCCCGAACGATCTCGTCGCCGGCCTTGAAGCGCATCCTCGACAGCCCGCTGGTACGGTCCATCTGCAGTTCCGTGACATCGCGTCCGAAGAGACCGGATGTCAGCCAATCAAGGAGCAGCCGGCCACGCCGCCGCCAATTTGGCATATAGCTGAGAAACAGCAGGCGACCAGCAAGAACACCAAGCCGCCCCTGCACGGCCCAGCCCCGGATCTGAGCTACCGCGTAGCGCCGACTCATGATTCCGACCTGGGCGACGCTTTCGTGCTCGATGCGCCGGAGCGGCTCGCCGCGTAAGGTTGCGAGGACATTCATGCCGACGGATTCCCCGGCGGCGATCGCGAACGTCACGGTTGGCGGATACGGGGTCCGATGAGAATCCGGAATGGCGGCCACATCACCCGCGGCAAAGACGCCCGGCCAGCCGCTGACGCGCCCGAACTCATCGCAAAGAATTCGTCCGCGAACGAAGTTGACCGCTAGGGGCTGCACGACCGGGTTGATGCCAGTCCCTGCGGTCGCGATTAGATTGCGGCTAGCAATCACCTCTCCGTTCGAGAGCCGCACGTCGTGCGCCGAAGCCGACGCCACCGCGGTGCCCAACCGCACCTCGATCCCGCGCCTTGTCAGGTTCTCGTACGCCATCGCCGAAACCCTCTCGCTCATGCTTGGCAGCACGCGCGTTCCCGGGTCGACGCTGATAATCCGAAGCTGCGGCCTCGACAGGTGAGGATACAACGGCAGGGACAGCCCTACCAGCTCGTCGATCTCGGACGCAACCTCCACGCCGGCGAAGCCAGCGCCTGCCACGACGAAGGTCAGCTGTTCCTCGCGAACCGACGCGTCTGACTGCTCGGACGCTGCCTCGAGCATGCCGATCACCTGATTGCGGACGTGAACGAAGTCACCGATGGTTTTGGTGGGCAATGCATGCTCGAGCATGCCCGGAAAGCGCGAGAGATCGATGGTCGATCCCATGGCCAGCACGAGGGTTCGATAAGTGAGGATCAGCTCCTCGCCGTCCGTCCCTCGATCGATCGTCACCCGTTGATGCTCGAGGTCGATCTCGCGGATTTCGTAGACGTAGATACTGACTCCTTTCAGGACCTCTCGGAGCGGCACGACGACGTGCTCCGGTTGCACCGTGTTGGCCAGCATTTGTGGCATGAGACCGTGCCAGAGTTCGACGTTGTCGCGGCTGACAAGGGCTACGTCGAGCCGTTCGCCGGGACGCTGGCGCCGGATGAGTTGGCGGGCGGCTCGGACGCCGGCGTGACCGCCGCCCAGGATGAGGACATCGTGTGCGAGGTTGTTGATTGCCATTGGCTTGTCTCCTTGGAAAGGGGAATTTCGCGACACGGCCGATCACACGAGATGTCGCCAGGCCGGCTCAAAGGGCAGCTTTCGCCGTTGCAGCCAGGAAGGCCAGCTCGCCTCGGTCGGGTTCGGCCGCGGACGTTCGACGTGCTTGCGTTCGGTGGCGGCCCGGCGAAAGAGCCGGCTGATGCCGGCCTCGTGCCCAATCGGCGTTTCCTCGGCCAGCCAGCCGCACTCCATCCGGAGCCACCACTCGGGCTCAATGGTCATGCCAAGGTGTGCTTCGCGGATCCAGCGGTCGGCGCGCGCGTTTCGATCGCCCGTTAAGGATTGGATCTCCCGGCTCATTTCGTCACCGTGATGGTGCCGACCATCGAAGGATGAATAGTGCAGCGATACGGAATGCTGCCGGTCTGGGTAAACGTCACGATGAACTTGTAGCCCGTGTTCTGAAGGCAGGAGTCGAAGCTGGTGCCGTCGTCCGATGTGACCGAGTGTGGGACGCTCGGGTCCTGCCAGTTCCACTCGATGGACTGGCCTACCTTGACTGTCATGTTGTTCGGAACAAAGCGGCCAAGCGTGTTCGGATCGGGGATGACGTTCGATGTCACCGCAGGCGTTGCCGTACTTGCCCCTTTGACGATGCACCCGGACTGGTCCGCGGTCCCATTGCCGCCCGAGGCCACAGTTCCACCGCATGCCGCGAGCGTCAATCCAATGCCGATCGCCATGACGGCCGTTTTCCACCAGACCATGGCTACGCCGCCTGCGGTTGCTGGTCCCGGCGACCAGAAGTCATAGCGCTTGTGGCTGGTACCCTCCGCAGGACCAGGAAACGTCCCAACTCCAGCCAGGCGATCGCGATTCCGAGCGGGACGATGAGCAGTTCGACCGGGATGGCAGTGGTGAGATCGCGTCCCGGCATGATGGCGGGTAACCCTTCGCCCATCAGCATGCCGATGGACAAGGCGAGTCCGGCGGCCGCCAGTCCAGCGAGCGCCGAGACCAGTGCCACCGGGGCCTCATACCCATGCTGGGCGCCCAGCCGTCCTGAGAAACGCCGCCTACCGATCTCGACGGCGCCGATCAGCAGGATGGCTCCGACCAGCAGTTCCGTGACCTCGATGAACCCGGCGAAAAGGCTGATATGGGGGAGGACCAACAGCTGCACGAGTGAGGACAGAATCCCTCCCCTCGCCCCGGGGGTCGAGCGGACGAACGCGTTGAAGTTGGCGACGTAGTGGGGATTGGCCAGTTTGTTCAAACCGGACAGGGTGAACTCGAGTCCGAGTGCGGCCTGGATCAGGGCGCTCGCCGCGAGCGCACTGTTGCCGCTCGCTGGCAGTCGCTTCGAGGGGATGGTGGGTCGATCAAGTTTCGTCATAGCCATTTCTCCTGTGTGCTTCGATTCCACTAAAACTCGCTCTTCGATCCGATGTCGCTCGGCCTGGCGCTGGGCGATGCGGCGTTTGTCGTCAATGCGATCCCTCACCGCCAAACGGCGCCGCGCTTCAACGAGGAGGGCATCTTGTTCGAGGGTTAGTCGTTGCAGGTCGTCATTCATGCCGGTGGTGGATGTGCTCATCTGTGTTTCTCCTTCTCAAAATTGCCTGTGTGCTTCCGCGACCTTCTTTGCCCACCAGTCACCGATGGCCGCGGCGTAGCGATCGGGGTCGTCGTTGAATGGAAAGTGATGACCGCCCTCGATTCGGACTGCGGTCACGTTGCGAAATATCCGTCCGAAGCGCTGCTGCCAGCCCAACGCATCGTTCTTGCACCCGAAGAGCGTCAGGACAGGAATGTCGGCGAGCTTGGTCTTCAGCTCGAGTTCGAGCTCGCTCATCAGCGGATCGATCCTGATCAATTCCGCCAGCACCTGCTGCGTGGCGCGGCGCACCGGTTGGGATCGCCAGGGTCCGAGAAAGGCCCGTCGATCCGCCTTGCTCAGGTGGCGGCCGACGCCCCACGACGTTGCGGTCAGGCGCGCCAGCCCATTCGTGTTGGTGTTCAACGCGCTGATCAGAGGGTTGCCGATCACTTTGAGCATCCGTCGGACCGACGGGTACTCGCGAAGCGGCCAGCCGAACGTGTTGCTGATCACCAGGGCGCGGAATCGTTCAGGGCGCATCGTGGCGATCAGAAACCCGATTGGTCCGCCAGCGTCGTGGACCACCATCGTGATGTCCTGAAGGTCGAGCGCCTCGATAAAGCCATCGAGGACCCAGGCGTTGGCGCGCACGCTCTGGTCGTGATCCTCGGCGTCCGGGGATAATCCACTGCCGGGGAAGTCGAGCGTCAGGCAGCGGAACTGGTGGCGCAGGCGCAGGATCACATCCCGGAACATGAAGGACCACTGCCCGGCGCTGACGAACAGCAACGCGGGGCCAGCGCCCTCGTCGATGTAGTGGACTTGCTTGCCCTCGATTTCCACGAATCGACTGTGGAAGGGAAAGACCGGCTGCGGCAGCCAGCTGGGGCGTTCGGGAAGAGTCGTCGCGTGACCAGCCATGAAACTGATCGCCTCCAAGTGGTCGAATTTGTGTTCGACCTCAGCATGTGGCTGGAGGGGTGCTGGCGACTTCCCCGGAACCATGCAGATCCCGGTAGCGGAAACCGTGTACTAGGCGGCCATCAACCCAGACCGTGCCGCAAGGCGTAGGCCGTCGCATCGGCGCGGCCGCGGGCCTCGATTTTGCGATAGATGTTGACCACGTGGCGCTCGATCGTGTACGCACTGATCCCGAGACGTCTGGCGATCTGCGCGTTCGACTCGCCCGCCGCGAGCAGACGCAGGACCTCAATCTCCCTTCGGCTCAACGTTCCCACCGGCACGCCCTGCCGACCCGACGCCGGTAAGGCCTCGATGCTGGAGGTCGATATCTCGCTCGGTACCAGGCCGTCGCAGAAAAAGTCGAGAAGCAACTTGATAATCCCTTCCGTGCCTTCTAGAAGCAAGTTCGGCTGAGAGCCCTCGAGGACGACGAGGTGGCCGCGGGGTAGGTCCATTGCCATTGAGCGAGAGACCTCCATCGAGACCTGGCTGGCGCACCGCGCTGGCGGCCTGAAGACTCGCGCGCGCCATTTGCGGGGTGACGGCGCCTCGAAACGCCTCCGCGGTGGCGCGCCCAGCCTCGACTGCCGACCACCCCATCCACTGGTGCGCGGCGGTGTCCACGAACAGGTTCCAATCCTGCTCGATCAGGCTCAGGAGGGCCTGCGTCCCAGGGGCACTCATCGCATCCCAGAGCCGCGCGGCCCCGCCGAAGAGAACGATTCGATTCACGCGGTCGGGGTGGCGCGCAGCGTAGGCCAACACATGAGGGCAGGAGCTGTATTGGCCGATCAGGTCGATGACCTTCGGCCCCGTTTGCTCGACTACGGTTTCGAGGTCCGAGACCATCGCCGCGAGCGATAGGTCGGTGACATCCCGTTGGGAGTGACCGGTCCCGCGCCCGTCGAATTGGATCAGCGTAAGGCGCCGCCCTAACTGCCCATAGGCGCTCCGCAGGAGTGGATTCTCCCACTCCATGCGAAGATTGCTAAAAGGCACCCAGGGTGCAAAGACCACTGCCGGCCCTTGGCCCGAGACGGTGAACGCCAGGCTCGCGCCGTCACGACTTCGCGCGTAGCTGATTCGAGGCCGTTCCGCCAATCCGATCAAGCCCTCCAATCACGGTCGATTTCTCATCACCTAGCCTACGTCACACTCGAGCTGGGCCCTCCTCGTAACCTGCGCCTGGCGTCCACGCGGCTCAATCCCAGGGAGCAGGCAGGCCAGGGCGCCCGCGAACAGGCCGGCTGGCGGAGTCCAGCGCTAGGCGGCGGATTGGTAACGGGAGGAGAGGCACGCTTGACGGCAGCGCCGGAGGCGACGCCGGCGGAGCCGGCTTCAACCCGCGACAGGTTTGCGGTGAGGCGGGCGACTCAGCCTTCTTGCGGTCCCGCGCCCTTGAATTGTTTGGACGGTGCGTGTAGGCTGGCCGCAGCCCGTAGCATCGCTGTCGGCCGGTCCGGGAGTCGATTTCAGTCAAGTCAGTCAGTCGGGAGGAAATATGAGGAAGCTTCTGTCTATCACCGCGTGTGCCGCCGCGTTCTTCGCCCTATCGTTGCCCGTCTCGGCCAGTGGTGCCGGCGCGGTCAGCTTTACGCAAACCTTCCACAACGCCGTGCAGACAATGGCAGTCCCGAACCCGTGTACAGGGGCCCCGGGCACAGTCACGCTTACCTACAACGGTGTCGCCCATGCCACGTTCCTGACTTCGGGGGTGGGCGCCGGCACGGGGTGGGAGACCTTCACGGCCACCGGTGAGTTCGCGTTCGTCCCGGCTGATCCGAGCCAGCCAAGCTTCACCGGGAAGTTCACAACCTGGGACGGCAACAACGAAAATCTGAGTAACTTCACCACCACCGCGACCTTCAGCCTTAGGGGCACAGGGTCTGACGGGTCGACGCTCAACTTCCACGACGTCGCCCACATCACCATCTTGAATCCGCTGACCAATCCCACGATCGTTGTAAGTTTCGACAAGTTCAGCTGCAGGTAATCCGGCAAATGGGGGAGGCGGTCGCTGACCGCCTCCTCGCGCGGCTATGGCTCGACTCAGTGGTCGATTTGGACTGGAATGTGACCGCTTACGTAGGATCACAACATGCAATCCTCGCTCATCAAGCGGATCCTCAGCCACTATCGTCGGGAGTTCAGCAATCCCCGGCAGGAGCGGCTATTCATCTCGTCGCTGAGTTTCCTCGGCGCCTTCGGTGGGGCCCGCGTGATCACCCACGCCATCCAGCACCAGATCGGTTCGTTTCATAATCTGTCGGTCGGCGGCCGGCACCTACACCACCTGGTATTCGGGATCGGCGGGTTACTGACGGTCGGCTATCTCTGGTTGGTGCTGGTCGGGACCGAGCGTCGTCCAACCGCGGCGTCCCGCGCCACGGCAGCACTGTACGGCGTTGGTTCCGCCCTAACCCTCGACGAGTTTGCGCTTTGGCTCAATCTCCAGGACGTGTATTGGGCAAAACAGGGACGAGAAAGCATCGATGCGGTTGCCGTATTCGGAGCCCTGCTGTCAATTGGAGTCTGGGGTGGCCCATTCTGGCGGGCACTGGGGCGGGATCTGCTCGAAAAGCGACCGCTGAGCTAGCCAGACCGCTCAACTGCCTCGCCTGCGCGCGAACATCCCGGAGCAACACAGACCCTATCAGCGTAGGGGCGTCAATCTTAAGTGTGTACATTGTCATCAGTATTTGCTAAAATCCCATCGTACGAATCGTCGCTACGGTGGCGGCAGCGGCCTGAACCTTTGTTCGATCGACCATTCGAGAGCGGTCGACGAGAATCTGCGTAGGCTGCGTTTTTGATCAGGTACCGCTGAGGGCTCGCCGTCTGTTGGGTTTTGCCGTCGCCCAAATCGAAGGCGGCGCTCGGGGGACGTAGCTGATGGCGAAGGGTGTACCGCGGCCGATTCGGTGACCACGCAGTCTGCGATGGCCACGCGGCCCGCTCGGAGTGGGTGGGCGCTCGGTTCAAGTTTCTGATGGAAGGAGGAGTTCAGTGCTTGCCATATCTAGGCGACGCAACGACTTGTCAGGCGTGCGCTTCTGCGCATACTGTGACGCGGACTTGTCAACAGGAAGTCGTCCATCCCGGCGGTATTGTGACCACGTCTGCCGAGAACTTGCATATCAGGCGCGCAAGAGAATAGGGATGAAATCGGACCAGCCGTGACGCTATTAGTGAGGCAATCAGAGCTTGGCGAGAGTCGTCCCAGCTCGCCAAGCCCCCGAATTTAGCCGCAGGCGCTCCGCGGTCATCAGCCCTCATCCGTCACCGCCGAGAGCGGCGGGCCGGCGTTGTTCGCGTAGCGGCAGGGTGTGCAGCCTGGCTCGAGGCCAGGGCAAGGTGCTCCTCCTCCGACTTTTCATCGAGAAACGCATCGATGAGCCGGTTCATCTCAGCGCACTGTTGCCGCATCAGCGCACAGGCCGAGCGGCGTTCCTCGGCCCCGAGGTCGTCATCCGCAAGCAAACTGAGGTAGCCCTGAATCAGGGTCAGCGGCGTGCGCAACTCATGGCCGAGCAGCCTCAAAGTGCCAATTCGGGCGGCAAAATCCCCACTCATGGTTCGCGGTCACCACCCAGCGTGGGGCCGGCACGACTCCCTGTCAAGCCGTAATTCACCTCGCTGACCCGGTATCGGGCCCATAGAAAGTGATAGCAGTGCTAGAATGTTTAGCCGGGGGAGGTGAGCAGACTGAGCTCGGGTACGTCCGAGGACCCTTGGCCCGACATTCTGCGGTTGGTGGCGCACCAACTGCGCATCCCTACGAGCCTTATCGCCGGCTACACCGAGATGCTCGCGTCGGACGAGATACAGAGAGATCACCAGCGGAGAAAGGAAATCCTTGAAAAGATTCGGCAGCATCTTCGTGACCTCAATCGGCTGGCGGTTGAATTGCAGGAGGCCGGCCGAGCAGCAACAAGCGGCCTCAGGTTGCGAAAAGAACCCGTGGCGGTCCGCGCGCTGATTGATGAATCGCTGCGGTTGGCAACCCCGCTCTGCGAGTTCCGAGGGGTCAAGTACGGGAAGCCGGGCGGCACCGTCCGGATAATCACCGAGCCACTCGGTCCATTGATCCAACTTCGGGTGGAGGATGAAGGAATGGGGTTGGGTCCTCAGGGTGCCCGGCTGTTTGACCCATTCGCCCAAGGAGCCCATGCGAACGAAGGAGTTGGCCTGGGGTTGGCTCTGGTGAAAACCATCGTGGAGGCCCACGCGGGATCGATAACCTGGAGGTCCGGAAAAGGAAGCTACGTCGGCTTCACGATTCCGTGGTCGCCCAACTGAGGACAACTTCCCAGCGCTTCCGCTCGAAGACGGTCGCGGCTACGGCGTGCTAAGGTCCAGATGACGCCGTTTCCAGAAGTCGAGCCGGCGCCGGATTCGGTCGCGCTCCGCCTCTAGGACCGCCATATCCGTTCGCGTGGCCTCCACGCGGGCGTCCACCTCGGGCATTTGCGCCACGCTGTGGTGCGCCGTCGCGACGGCGCGCTCTTTGAAGGTCAGGAGCTCGGTATAGACCTCGATCCAGTGGTTCGCTTCCTCCGGGTGCCGAGTCTCAGGATCCTCGCCTTCGAGAAGCCGATCTGGATCGACCGCCTCCCCAGCGGCCTTTTGCGGGTCCACGTCGTTCAAGTCGATACCTTCGAGTGTAAATCGTGTGGAATAAGGGCCGCCACCGACCTCACCTCCGGTTCTGGTCGAGGGACCCGGCTCGACTCGTCGCTATGGTGCCCCGACGAGACGCTTGATCCTGGTAACCACGGCCAGGCGACGCCTGGCTCCGCGGCCTCCAAACCGGCATGCACCGTAGTGATGCTCAACGCCGTCCAGGTTGAAAGGGAGTGTAACCAGGTGGCGGCAGATCCAGATCGGCCCAAGCGGACTCTCCTTTGAGTCAGCTGGGACATACCGCTCCCCGTCATAAAGTGGACATTCGGCAAATCCGTCAGGAAAGGGGCGCGGGTACGGGCAGGCGTCAGCGGGCAGTCTCGCCATCAGCTTCCTCCTCGCCGTCCAGCCCAGTTGTACGCGACCGCCAGGCTAGACCGGGCCACGGCTCAAGCTCTGCCTGATCAATAAAACGCAGGGGGCGGAGTTTTTGTTTGGGCTGGCTAGGCAATTGTGTCAACCGCTCACCAGGCGAAGTGCGTCCATTCGGCGAGGGTGTCCCGGCCACCAGGCCCAATGTCAATAGGCCGATTGGCTCATTCGTAGCGCAGGGTCTCCACGACCCGCAGGCGAGCCGCGCTTAGCGCCGGGATGAAACTGGCCACGGTGGCGATCACAAAAGTGAAAAGGAGCATGGCGAGCAGTGCGGCTGGATCAAAGGCAAAGCTAATGGGAATCAGCACGGCGGCGATCAGGTTGACGAAGGCCAGCGACGCGGGGATACCAACGACGACAGCGAGCGACCAGGCCAGCGCCGAGAGGGCCAATGCTTCCGTCCAGAACACGGCCGCCACCCGCCGACCGGTCGCGCCTAGCGAGCGCAGGATTCCGATTTCACGCCGCCGCTCGAGCACCGAGGTGGTCAGCGTGTTGAAAAGGCCGAGGATACCTACGAGCGCCACGATTGCCGCGACTGCGTAAAGAAGGATGTAGAGGATCTGGAACTGGCCCTGGTTGCGGGTCACCTGCTGCTGCGCCGTCGTTACGTTTGGTGATAGGCCCTCGCGAACCAGCGCGGCGTCGATCCGGTTTGCGGTCTCGTCGACGGCTGGCTGGGCGTGATCGGCGCTGCCCACCATGAACCCGCGGGCGCGATCTGCCGGTAGCTCATAGAAGGCAAGATAGTTGTCGTACGACGTCATCGCTACCCCCGAGGTCCCGAGCCCGCCGTTGACGTCATGAATGATGCCGATCACCCGCCACGACTGGTTCCGAGTCGCGGTCGAGAGGGCGATCGAATCTCCGACCCGCGCGCCCGACTTCTGCTGAAGCTGCTCATTGATCAGGACGACACTTTGCTCCCCTGGCCGGAACCAGCGACCGCGGATCACGTCGCGCTTGTAGAGCGTAGGATCCTGCTCGACGCCGGTGAGCAAGACGATGCCCCAGCGTGAATGCGCGGCATTGTTATCGAATCGCTCGACCACAGCGACGTTCGGCACCGCGAGCAGTTGTGTGCGAATCTGCTCCAGCGGCTCGGGCTGGCCGCCCGTGAACACAAACAGGTCCGCTCCGTACTGAGAGAAGAGATCTCCGATGAATCGGTTGACTGAGTACGTCGTTGTCTGGATGGCGAGGAATGCGGCGGCCGAGAAGGTGAGGGCCAACAACGTCAGGATCGCGCGGCCACGCTTCCGAAACAGGCCACGCAGGCCGAGCCAGACTGTCTGCGGCACCCACGGCCAGCCGGCGCCCGCCGGCCGACGACCGCCACCATCCACTGTCCGCTCGATGCCATAGGCACTGATGGCCTCCCGAACGGTGATGCGCGTCCCCGTCCACAACGGCATGATCGCCGCCAGGAAGGGGACCGCCAGGCCGATCAAGGCGCTGAGCGCAATCGTCCCACCGTCCAGCTGGAATGGTCCCAGGTCCAGCGTGACGATACTCGTCAAAAAGAGCGTGAACTCATAGCCGCCGAACACACCGAGCGCGATGCCGAGCAGGGTTCCAGTCACGGCGTAGATGGCGACGGTCATGAAGTAGCCGCGCATGACCGCAGCGCGCGTGGCACCGATGGCCTTGAGTGTGCCGATGATGCTGGTCTGCTCTCCGATCAGGGTGCTGACCGTATTCACGATCAGGAAGCCGGATAGCACCAGGGCGATCGCGGACAGAACATCAAGGATCGTATACAGGCCGTTGATAACGCTGGGATCGAATTGGTTCCCCGGCAGGTCCGCGCCAAGCACGGCAACCCCTCGCGCACGGAGCAACGCCGTAACGGCTCGTGCCGTGTCCGCGGCGATGCGCTTGTCCCTAACCTGGATCTCGATGTCATTCGGCGTCTCGATGCCGGCGGCCGCCGTCATGCCGGCCTGGCTCATATACGCGCGGGCGAAGGAGCTGAAGCCAGCGGATGTGTAACCCAGCGTTCGCGAGAGGCCAACGACTTTTAGCGAGGTGGACCCCAGCTTGCTTGTAATCGTGATGGCGTCGCCAACCTTGAATGGCTGCAGCGTTCGGTCGCTCGATTCCATAACGATCTCGCCGACGCCGGGCAAGCGGCCGCTCGCCACTTGGAACGGATAGATCGCCACGCGGTTGAAGTCCGGATAGGCGCTAATGCTCATGTTGACGTGGCCGGGTGGGGCGCTGATCTTCCATCGCGTCGAGTAAAAGGTCATCAGCTGAACCACCCGGACATTGGGGAGGCCACGCACCGCGCTGGCAAGCGAGGGATCAACCTGGTCGGCGGAGATCGAGATATCGGGCGTGGCTCGCTCGCTGGCGCTGTAGGCGAACGCGGCCGCCAGTTCGTGAGAGGCGACGTTGATGGCGGTCAGTCCAGCCACTCCCACCACGATCCCGATCACCACCAGCACTGTTCGCAGCTTTCGACGGCTGACGTCACGCAGCGCCTTGTGCGCGAGCGGAGAGGCGATCAAGCCGGCTGCAGAACCGCGGGTGCCGCGCCGTGCTGGTCGATGATGCGGCCATCCAGCAGCTCGATGCCCGCCGTGGCCCGTGCCGCCAGCTCCGTGGCATGGCTGACGAAGATGACGGTCTTGCCATGATCGGTCAGCCCAGCCAGTACATCGAAGACATCACGGGCCGAGCGCGAGTCGAGGTTCCCCGTCGGCTCGTCGGCGACGAGCACGGGCGGGTCGTTGGCCAGCGCCCGAGCGATCGCGATCCGCTGTTGCTGACCCCCCGACATCTTCGAGGGGAGACGGTCAGCGAGGGTCGCCGCACCGACTTCTTGGAGGCAGGCGAGTGCCCGCTCGTGCCAGCCCGCGCGACGGAACGTTTTCGAACCGCCCAGCTCTAACGCCAGCATGACGTTCTCGAGCGCCGTTAGGGTCGGGATCAACTGGAAGAATTGAAACACGATGCCGACGTGGCGACCGCGCCAGCGGGCAAGCTGATTTTCGCTTCGGGCACGCAGCTCCAGCCCATCGAACAGGACGCGACCGGAAGTCGGCCGATCGAGTCCGGTGAGCAGGTTGAGCAGCGTGGATTTGCCGCTCCCCGAGGGGCCGGCGATGCCGAACAGGGACCGCCGCGGAACGCCGAAGCTCAGGTCGTCGAGCACGGTGACGCGCTGCTCGCGGGCCCCGAAAGCGCGCGTCAGATGCTCCACGTCGATCAGCGGTTTGAGTTGCGGCGGAGTAAGCCCCACTTCTGGGTGGTGTACCCGCGAGGGATGCTACCGGATCGGACCTTACCCAGATGAAGGAGCCTCTCCCTCTGTAAGGTAGAGCACGCCATGGCCAGTGATGAGCTCGTCGTCAACCGGGTGCATTCCTCCAGCACCGCCACACCAGGACGCGCTCTCAACCAGGTGCGCACCCACCAACTGGTGATCGACGAACCCACCCACCTGGGTGGACCGGGCGAGCAGATCACTCCGGCGGAAGCGTTCCTGGCGGGTGTCTCCGCTTGCGGCGTGCTGCTGGTGCAGGGGAGGGCGCGGGACACCGGCGTTCGCCTGGATCAGGTTGAGGCCACCATCGAAGGCATCCGGCACCGGTCGGACACCTCCGTCTTTCAGCGGGTCCTGATCGACTTCCGCCTCACGGGTCCGAGCCAGTCGGAGGCCTTCGATCTCGTCGACCACTACAAACGCCGTTGACCGCTCTACAAGGCGGTCGCGGTCGCGACCACGGTGGACATAAGAATCGAAACCGTCGCCCCCGGCCCTCCTACGATGGGCCTCGCTGAGGTTTGAGAGCGCCGTATATAGAGGTATAGCTTCCGCATGGCTACTCGTCGTCCCGTCGAAAAACTCTCTCGCCGAGCCGGCGTCGAACTCGGCCTGAAGGGGGCCCGCCAGGTTGCGGGCAAGAGCGGCCGCATCCGCCGTCCTTACCCGCCTGGCCAGCAGGGCCACGCCCAACAGGGCCGCCGCCGCAAGCGGGATTCCGACTACCTCCTTCAGCTGCGAGAGAAGCAGAAAGTGCAGTGGTTCTACGGGGTCGCCGCCGGACAACTGGCGCGCTATTTCGATGCCAGCCGTCGCCGGCCGGAGGCCACTGGTGAGGAACTGCTGCGCCAACTCGAGCAGCGCCTCGACAACGTCGTCTACCGTCTGGGATTCGCCGGCACGCGTGCCCAAGCTCGACAATTCGTGAGCCATGGCCACGTCCTGGTCAACGGCGAGCGCGTTAACCGCTCATCCTATGAAGTCCGGCCAGGCGAGGCGATCTCGATCAAACGCGACAGCGCCATCGAGCCGCTCGTCCGCGAGGCGATCAGTCTTGGTTTCCGTGTTCCGCAATGGCTTGACGCCGATCAGCAAGGTTTGAGCGGGACGGTGGCCCATCGGCCGCAACGGAGCGAGATCGACGTGCCGGCTTTCGAGAACCGCGTCGTCGAGTACTTCGCGAAGTATTAGATCCGCGTTCAGGCGGCCGGCGGCCGCGAGTAGCCGAGCCGGACGAGCAGCGTCGAGGCCGCGATCGTGACGACGACGGCCGCCAGGATCGCCGCATACAGCTCGCCCGGGATCACCTGGCGGGTGACCCCGATGGTGGCGAGGACAAAGCTGAACTCGCCGATCTGGCCCAGGCCGGTCGCGATCTGGCGCGGGCGGCCAGGAAGGCGCCCGAACCTGGCAAGAAGATAGATCGGGGCAACCTTGGCTACCACTAGCAGCGCGAGCACGAGGCCCAGCCACCCCAGTCCCTTGAGCAGCGCGCCCGGATCGATCAGCGCGCCGATCGCGACGAAGAAGAGCACCGCGAACACATCGCGAAATGGCAGCAGCCGCTCCCGCGCCTCAGTCGATTCGCGGCTCTCGCTGATGGCCAGCCCCGAGACGAAGGCGGCCAGGGCAAGAGGCATGCCGAAGTAGCGCGCGCCCAGCCCGGCCAGCGCGAGGGCACTCGCGACCGAGACGATGAGGAAGAGGTCGTGTTCCTGGCGAAGCTGCCGGAGCAGTCGCGGAAGGAGTCCGGTGGCGATCACCACGATGATCGCGTAGAGCAGCAGCAGCTCGACGGCGGCGACCCCTGATGTGGCCTGCAAATGCAACGCGATCAGGGCAATGATCGACAGCGTCACGCCGGCCACGTCCTGCAAGACGCTCCAGCCCAGCAGGACGTGGTCGGTCGCCGCATCGGTCGTGCGCCGCCGGCTGCGGGTGATGTTGACCACAACGACGCTGGAAGAGAACGCGAGGCAGAGGCCAAGCAGGACGGCGCCGGCCAGGGGAAGCTTGAGCAGAAGCCCCGCGGCCGCCCCCGCCAGCGCCGTGAGGACGGTCTGGAGCGGCGCCGTCCAGAAGAGGCTCCCGCGCTCCCTCCCGAGCTCGGCGACGTCGAGCTCGATGCCGACTTCGAAGAGGAGGAGCACGACGCCGACATCGGCAAACACCTGGAGCTGATGCCGGTCGGCGACGTAGCCGGGCGTAAAGGGAGAGACGAGCAGGCCGGTCGCCAGGTAGCCGAGCACCGCGGGAAGTCCCGCGCGACGAGCGAGCCAACCAGCGATCGCCGCCACCAGGAGGACAAAACCGATTTCGAAGATGGCGGGCGCGGTCGTCTCCACTCAGCGAGGCGCTCGGTCGTGCTGCGTGAGTCCGGCTCCGTTCAGCGCGTCGGCCGCGCGGGTTGGCGGCTGGGTCCGACTTGCGTGTCGAGCCAGGTGGTGAGCGGCTTGCTGTCCTTGATCGCCTGCCGGACCCGGTCTTTCGCCTCGACCGTCTGCAGCCAACCCCCGGGCTTCCAGTTGCGGCTGGCCATCAGCCCCTTGCAACGCAGGAGGTCGCCGCGTGGGTGATCGGCCGCGTAACCCGAGGGGACGCGCTTGAAGCTCGGTTCCGTCACCTGGTATCCGTCCTTGACGAGGGCGCCCACGATCCGCGCCAGCTTTTCGCCGTCCTTTCCAGCGACCGCATCGCGAAAGCGGTTGAGCTGATCGGGCGCCATCTCGTGTGAGCCGACGGCGAGGTACAGGCCGTCGTCGGAGATTTGCAGGTAGAGGCCGCCGGCCC
>WNGI01001981.1_pt1 | contig 17483 bp, 18 predicted proteins | sample 5400621 | NCBI WGS metagenome assembly WNGI01 (sample SAMN13153374, study PRJNA577476) | soil metagenome | isolation source: 20 cm soil or saprolite under Garry oak tree replicate 1 | place: USA:California | collected 2016-06-15 | reverse complement strand
TGCGGGAGCCGCTCGGGGACGAGTGTTTCCGCGGCCGCTTCGAGCTCGTCCTGCGTCCACCACCGGACGTCGACGACGAGCTCGGCGGCGAGATCGACCCGCGGGGCCGGCTCGTGCCGAGGGATCTCGACGAGCCAGATGCGCTCGCGCTGGCGGTGGATCGTGCCGCGCCATGCGAAGGTGTGCTCACGCCTCCAGATCTCGGCGCCGAGGTCGAAGTCGTCCAGCCCGAGCTCCTCGGCGAGCTCTCGACGGAGCGCCGACTCGACGTCTTCGCCCTCGTCGATGCCGCCTCCGGCGTCGTCCACCACACCTGACCCTCGTCGTCGCGGAACTGGACGAGTAATGTGCGGCGATTCTCGTCGAGCACGAGCGCGCGGACCGCGAGCCGCTCGACGGGCTCGAGCCAGTCCCTGAGCGCGCGGAACCAGCGCAGCCGCTCGGCGTAGGGAACTGCGGCGTTCGCGGGCGAGGTCGACGGGAGGACGAAGAGGCCGACGTCGCCGATCGATCGCTCTTGCGGCCCGTGGTCTGCGCGCGTGCCGAACGCCCCGCGGTAGGCCTCCTTGCCGACGAACGCGATCGCTCGGGGGCGGAGCTCGAGGGCGATGCGTCTGAGCCGGTCGGCCGAATCCGCGAAGTCGGCACGACGCAGGTCGCTCGACCCGGGGGTCGTGCGGGCGGCCGCGTTCGTCGCGCCGATGCCGTAGTCGAGCAGCTCGAACTGCTGGCTCGGCTCGAGCAGCCTCGGCGTGAGCCCCGCGTCGTGGAGCAGGCGCCAGAAATCGTTGCGCGGGTTGGCGAAGTGAGCGTGTGCTGCCGCCGACACGCGGCCCGGGTTGATGCCGCAGAAGACAACCTCGAGGCCGGGCGCGAGCACGTCCGGAACCGCGCTCTCCGTTGGTGCAAAGTCGACGCCATTGCGTTTCCCACCCGTCACGACTTCCTCGTTACGATCGCAGTGGGGAGGAGGTTGGGGGTACCTGTTTAGGCGGCGGCAGCCGGCTTGTGGCCGTTCGAGGCCGACTGCGGTGGAACGGCCTCCATCAAGGCGCCAGCTACAGCATCGTGCGCGGGCTCCCGCTGCTGGAGCCTCGACTCGAACGCGAGCCGAAGATCCTCACCAGACACGCCGCGGAACAGGCGCGACCGACGCGGCTCGATCTTGACGGAGAGCACGCTCTCATCGCCTTCGCCGTAACACCGCGCGTAAGCCTCGGCTTCACTCAGCGCGCGCAACCTCACGAAGGCCACCGTACTCCCTTTCCGACGGCCCAGTCAAAAATCCACAGCCCTGTGGACGGATAGCGTTCACGCCATGAAGCTCCTGGTGCTCGGCGGGACGAAGTTCCTCGGCCGCGCGACCGTCGAGGCGGCCCTGGCCCGCGGACACAAGGTCACGCTCTTCAATCGCGGCCAGACGAACGCGGATCTGTTCCCAGAGGCCGAGAAGCTCCGCGGCGACCGCGAGCACGACCTGTCCGCGCTCACCGGCCGCACGTGGGACGCCGTCATGGACCCCAGCGGCTACGTGCCGGGCGTCGTCCGGGCATCGGCCGAGAAGCTCGCCGAATCCGTCGGCTTTTACCTCTTCGTTTCGAGCCTGTCGGTCTACGCCGACCGCAGCAAGCCGATGGTCGAGGGCGATGCGCTCGAGGAGCTCGGCGACATGCCCGACGACCGCCTGCTCGAGGACTTCTCGAACTACGGAGCGCTCAAGGCGCTCGCAGAGCACGTCGTCGCCGAGACATTCGCCGACTCTCACGCGAACGTCAGGCCGGGGCTCATCGTCGGCCCGCACGACCCGACCGGGCGCTTCACCTACTGGCCCCATCGGGTCGCACGCGGCGGCCAAGTCGCGGCTCCCGCGCCGCCGGAGGATCGCATCCAGTTCATCGACGTCCGCGACCTCGCGACCTGGATGGTCGGGCTGTGCGAACGCGGCAACGGCGGCGAGCTGAACGCCGTGAACGAAGGCGCCAGCTGGTCCGACCTGTTGGAGACCTGTCGCGACGTCTCGGGCTCCGACGCGCGATTTGTCTGGATCGACGGCCAGTTCCTTCTCGATCAGGGCATCGAGCAATGGATGGGCCTCCCGATGTGGATCGAAGACGAGGCGGACAAGGGGCTTCACCGCGCCGACATCTCCAGGGCGGCTCAGACCGGCCTCACCCACCGGCCGCTCGCGGAGACCGTCAAAGCGACACTCGAGCTCGCCGAGACGACCGAGGCCGCCGGCCTCTCCCCCGAGCGCGAGGCGGCGCTTCTCGAAGCCTGGGACGGCCGGTAGCATCACGCCGGTGGAGGGGTTCGACTTCGTGCACCGCGAACAGGTCCGCTTTCGGGACGTCGACGAGATGGGGCACGTGAACAACGCCGTCTTCCTCACGTACATCGAGGAGGCGCGGATCGCCTACCTGCTCCGCTTCGACGCCCGCGTGACGGAGATGATCCTGGCCCGCGCGGAGATCGACTTCCGAGCACCGCTGCGCTCCGGCGACGAGCTCGAGATCGGTGTCCGGCCCGCCTCGGTGGGGACGAAGAGCTTCCAGCTCGAGTACCAGGTGCGAAGCGGCGACACCGTCGCAGCCGAGGCGAAGACCGTGATCGTGTCCTACGACTACAAGACCGGCCGCTCCGTCGAGTTGCCGGAGACCTGGAAGGAGGCTCTCGCAGCCTGATGCCCGTGTTCGAACGACAAACACTCTCCAACGGTCTGCGGCTTCTGACCGCGCCGATCGACCACGCCCAGTCGGTCTCCTGCTTCATCATGCTCGCGGCCGGCTCGCGCTACGAGACCGAGGACACCAGCGGGATCGCCCACTTCTCGGAGCACATGTTCTTCAAGGGCACCGAGAACCGTCCGACCGCGCGCGACATCGGGAGCGAGATCGACGGCATCGGCGGCGAGTTCAACGCATTCACGGGCAAGGAGTACACGGGTTACTACGTGCGCTGCGCGGGCGAGCACCGCGCGATCGCCTTCGACGTGCTCGTCGACATGCTCCGGCACTCGAAGTTCGACCCCGAGGAGATCGATCGCGAGAAGGGCGTGATCATCGAGGAGATGAACATGTACTTCGACACGCCGCGGGACTACATCAGCGGCGTCTACGACTCACTCCTCTACGGCGACAGACCCATCGGCTGGGACATCATCGGGCGCAAGGAGACGGTCCGCGGCGCCACGCGCGACACGTTTCTCGGCTACATCGACCAGTGGTACCGCCCGGAGCGCATGGTCGTGGGAGTGGCGGGCAAGCTCGGCGCCGGCCTGCAGGCCGACATTGAGCGGCTCCTGGGCGATCTCGAGCAGGCCGAGACTGGCACTCCTGCTCCTGCGCAGTTCGAGGCCAACGGAGACGCGCGGGTCAAGATCCACACGAAGGCTTCGGACCAGGCGCACCTCATTCTCGGCGTGCCGAGCTACCCGCTCGGCCATCCCGACCGCTACGCGGTCCAACTGCTCTCGACGACCCTCGGGACCGGGATGTCGTCGCGGCTCTTCACCGAGGTTCGCGAGCGCCGCGGTCTCGCGTACTACATCTACGCGATCAACCACAGCTACACGGACATCGGATCGCTCTTCTCGCAGGCGGGGGTCGACATCGAGCGCGTCGACGAGGCGATCACGACGATCTCGGACGAGCTGAAGAAGATCACCGACGAGGCCGTGCCGTCCGACGAGCTCGAGAAGGCGCGCAACGTCGCGAAGGGGCGGTTCGTCCTCCAGACCGAGAGCCCGCACGGACTGATCATGTTCGGGCTGCGCCGAGAGGTGCTCGAGGGCCAGGCAGCGGAGCCGGACGAGATCCTCGCTGGGCTCGACGCGGTGACGGCCGAGGACGTACAGCGAGTCGCGCAGGACGTGATCGGCGGCCACGGGCTGAACCTCGCGCTCATCGGCCCGTTCGAGCAAGACCAACAGGAGCGCTTCGAGAACCTCCTCTCGTAGGGGTCAGACCCCGTCACAAAAGTGTGACCGGGACAGAGGCCGATCTACGCAGTTTGCGGGAGGTTCGCCGCTCGCCGTGGCGATCACGGCACAGAGGCGTGACGCTCTTGGAGCAGGGTCTGACCCCGGCTAGAGGGTGGCGTAGTCCTCGTCGAAATGCTCGCGGTCTTCCGGGTCGGCGATTGCGTCGCCCGCTTCGCGCGCCTTCGCTTTCCACTGCTCGGCTTCGCCGTCGCCTGCGAGCGCGTGCGCCCGAGCCAGCGCTTCGTATGCGTAGGCGAGGTCCCAGTCGCCGATCCCGTTCGCCTCGCAATGCTCGAGGCAGCGGCGTGCATGCCAGATCGCCGGCTCGTGTCGCCCGAGAACCGTGTAGACGCGTGAGACCTGCCACTCGCCGCGCGCGAGATTCTCCGGCTTGCACTCCTCGGCCTCACCCCAGTGGTAGCGCGACGCATGCGTGACGTGCAGCAGCCGGTCGTCATCCTCACGCGACTCCATCAGCCGCCAGGCCTCGTTGTAGAGGTCGACGCCCCGCTGGCGCTCTTCGCTCATTCGTCCGGCGCTTCAGCGACCGACCGGTCGCGGATCTCCTCCACCACGGTCGGGTCGGCGAGTGTTGTCGTGTCGCCGAGCGGTCGCTTCTCGGCGACGTCGCGGAGGAGGCGGCGCATGATCTTGCCGGAGCGGGTCTTTGGGAGCTCGGGTGTGAAGACGATGTTCGCCGGCTTCGCGATCGGGCCAATCTTTTGCGCCACGTGGTTCCGCAGTTCCTCGAGCTTCTCGACGGAGCCCTCCTGGCCGCCCTTCAGAGAGACGAAGGCGACGATCGCCTGACCGGTCGTCGCATCGGCGCGGGCCGCGACGGCTGCCTCGGCAACCTCGTGATGGTCGACGAGCGCCGACTCGACCTCGATCGTCGAGATCCGGTGGCCTGAGACGTTCATCACGTCGTCGACGCGGCCGAGCAGCCAGAAGTCGCCGTCCTCGTCGATCCGCGCGCCGTCGCCCGCGAAGTACGTGTCCGCGTACTTCGACCAGTACGTCTCCCGGTAACGCTCGTCGTCGCCGTAGATCCCGCGCAGCATCGCGGGCCACGGCTTTCGCAGCACGAGATAGCCGCCGCCACCGGGCCCGACCTCGTTTCCCTGCTCGTCGTACACGGCAGCGTCGATCCCTGGGAACGGCTTCGTCGCCGAGCCCGGCTTCAACGTCGTCACCCCCGGCAGCGGCGTGATCAGGATCATCCCCGTCTCCGTCTGCCACCACGTATCCACGACCGGCACACGGTCGCCTCCGATCACCTCGCGGTACCAGACCCAGGCCTCCGGATTGATCGGCTCGCCGACCGACCCGAGCAGCCGGATCGAGGACAGGTCGTGCCTGTCCGCATGCTCACGACCCCACTTCATGTGCGAGCGGATCGCAGTCGGGGCCGTATAAAGGATGTCCACGCCGTAGCGCTCCACGATCGCCCACCAGCGGTCGCGATCCGGGTAATCCGGCACCCCCTCGTACATGACGCCCGTCGTCCCGTTGCAGAGCGGCCCGTAGACGATGTAGCTGTGGCCGGTCACCCAGCCCACGTCCGCGGCGCACCAGTACACCGAGTCCAGCTTGACGTCGAAGATGTAGTGGTGCGTCGCCGCCACGCCGACGAGATACCCGGCCGTCGTGTGCGCGATCCCCTTCGGCTTCGCCGTCGTCCCACTCGTGTACAGCAGGTAGAGCAGATCCTCCGAATCCATCGGCTCGCACGGACAAGTCGACGGGTCGTCGCTCTCGGCCTCGACGAGCTCGTGCCACCAGAGGTCGCGCCCCTCCTGCATCGGCACCTCGTTACCGGTGCGGCGCAGGACGATGGCACGCGTCACACCCAGCGCATCGGCCAACGCCTCGTCGGCGTTTTGCTTCAACGGCACGGATGAGCCCTTGCGCCACGCCTCGTCCTGCGTGATCAGCACCTCGCACCCCATGTCGTTCAGCCGGCCGGACAGCGAGTCCGCCGAGAAGCCACCGAACACGACCGTGTGCGGCGCGCCCAGCCTCGCGCACGCGAGCATCGCCACCGGAACCTCCGGGACCATGCCCATGTAGATCCCGACCGGTGTCCCCTTCGTGACGCCGAGCTTCTTCAACGCACTCGCGAGCCGGACCACCTCGCGCTGCAGGTCAGAGAACGTGATCGTCCGTCGCTCGTCCTCGGGCTCGCCCTCCCAGTGGTAGGCGACCTTCTCGCCGTTGCCAGCTTCCACGTGCCGGTCGACGCAGTTGAAACACACGTTCAACTTCCCACCCAGATACCACTTCGCGTACGGCGGCTCCCACTCATACAGCTTCGCGAACGGCTCGAACCACGTCACCCGCTCCCGCGCCTCGGACTCCCAGAACTCCTCGAAGTCGCGCTCGTAGATGTCCGGCTGCGCGTTCGCCTGAGCCGCGAAGTCCTCGGGCGGCGGATACCGCCGCTCCTCGAGGAACATCGTCTCGATGGCCGCTCCGGGTCCGTCCGAGCTCAAGGCGTCAGGTCGTACGGAAAATCAGTGAGATTCTCGGCGCCGTCTTCGGTCACGAGGACGAGATCCTCGAGCCGGCAGCCGCCGAAGCCCTGGCGATAGAGGCCCGGCTCCAGCGTGACGACATCGCCCGGCACGAGCTCCGCCGTCCCGCCCCGGCCGAGATTCGGCGCCTCGTGCACCTCGAGCCCCACACCGTGGCCGAGGCCGTGGAAGAAGCCGTCCTCGAGCACCTCGCCGGGCTTCTTCGACAGCACCGTCGGCTGTCCGTTCTCCTCGAAGAGCTCGCAGACGAGCCTGAAGACGTCGAGCCCGGGCACGCCGGGCTTCGTCGCCTCGAGCGAGCGGTCGAGGGCTTCCTTGACGAGGCCGTAGTACTCGACGAGCTCGTCCGGCGGCGTGCCGACGACGAACGTCCGCGTCATGTCGGCGTAGCAGGACGACTCGGGATCCTTCGGCCAGAGGTCGATGACGATCGGCTCGTCCGGCGCGATCGCGCCGAAGCCGAGCTCGTGGCCGATGGCGGTCTGCGCGCCGTGCGAGACGATGAAGTCGTCGCTTGCGACGCCGTGCTCCGTGAAGGCGCGCCGAATCGCGCCTTTGATCAGCTCCGACGTGAGCGGCTCGCCGTCGACAGTGAGCCCGCCGTTCGCAGCCTCGGCGCGCGCGAGGATCTCCTTCGCGGCCCCCATTCCCGCCTCGGCCGCCTTCTGCGCCTTACGGATGCCGGCGATCTCGGCGTCGTTCTTGACGCGCCGGCGATCGGCGAAGAAGTGGTGATCTGGCGTGACGGTGATGCCGTTGGCCCGCAGGTGATCCGCGACGATCACGGGGAACGTGCGCGGCACGACGGCCTCGGTGATTCCGAATGCGCGGCACGCGTTGAGGTTGATCCGCAGCCACGTGGCCTCCTCGCGCGGGACCCCTTCCGCGAGCATCTCGTCGTAGCCGAACTCTTCCCAGGCGTGCGCCTCGATCCCGGCCGCCTTGATCCGCTCGACCTCGAACGCCGTCGAGGCCGTCAGCTGCTTGCCGTCCTTCTCGACGTAGAGGAACGGGTCCGGGACGAGCACCGGAACCTCGTGCCGCATCTCGGGCGAGGTCTCGGTGTTCGCGAAGATCAGGACGTCGGGCACCGGGCGGCATCTTACTGTCCTCTGCATAGACTGACTCTTCGTGGAGGAGGAGTTCGAGCGGGCGCAGGCGCTGCTGACGCGGTACGAGGACGAGCTTCTCAACCTGCTGCCCGCGGACACCGAGATCTTCGACGCGCACGTCCACCTCGGCCACGACATCGACGGGCAGATCGGCGTCTACGAGGAGCTGGAGCGCCTCAACGACATGGCCGGCGTCTCGAGGTGCTTCATGTTCTGCATGGACGAGCCGGACCGCCATCCCGCGTTCCGCGCGCCGAACGACCGCACGCTCGAGTACGCGAAGCGCTCCGAGGGGCGGCTGATTCCCTTCGTCCGGCTCGATCTGACGGAGAGCCCGATCGAAGAGGCCGAGCGCTGCCTCGACCTGGGCGCCCGCGGGATCAAGCTCCATCCGCGCGCTCAGCGCTTCCTGCTCAACGACGAGCGGCTGTCGCCGGTCTTCGCGATCGCCGCCGAGCGCGGCGTGCCGATTCTGATCCATGGCGGCCGCGGGTTGCCGCCGATCGCCGACAATCTCGCACGCCTCGTCGACGGCTACCCCGACGCGCAGTTGATCATCGCCCACGCGGGCATTGCCGACCTGGCCGGCCTCGCAGGCCGTTTTGCAGGCCACGCGGGGGTCTTCTTCGACACGTCCGTGTGGAGCTCGGTCGACCTGCTCAGCTTCTTCCACCTCGTCTCGCCGGAGCAGGTGCTCTACGCCTCGGACTACCCGTACGGGCGGCCGCCGAGCTCGCTCCTGATCGCCGTCAGGACGGCGAAGGTCGCAGGCTTCACCGACGAGCAGCTCCGCGACATGCTCGCCGGGAGCGCGAACAGGATCGCCGGCGGAGAGCCGCCGAAGGAGCCGACTAAGCCGACCGGCAACGGGGTATTCACCCAGCCGATGACTATGGCGCGCATCCACCAGTACCTGTCGATGGCGACGCCGCTGCTCTGGATGCGCCAGCCGGACTCGATCGGCGTGATCGGGCTCGCGCTCAACGCGAGCGACGAGCAGGACGGCTACGCGGGCGAGGATCTGGACCGGATCCGCGAGCTCCTGACGACGGCTCGCGACCTGTGGCGGGTCTTCCCCGAGGTCGAGGAGGAGGACCTGAACGAGGTCTCCCGCATCACGCGCGGTCTCGTCCACATCGCGGACATCCTGGCGGTCACGACGCGTGCCTGAGCTCACGATCAACGGCGGGGCGTACGACGTCGACGTTCCCGTCGGGACGACCCTCGCGGAAGCGCTGCGCGATGAGCTCGGCCTGACCGGAACGAAGATCGCCTGCGCGGAGGGCCATTGCGGCGCGTGCACGATCCTCCTCGACGGCGTGCCCGTCTACTCGTGCATCACGCTCGTGCACATGGTCGGCGAGCGCGAGGTGACGACGATCGAGGGCCTGCGCGAGCACCCACTCGTCGACGCCTTCGTCCGCACCGACGCGCTCCAGTGCGGCTTCTGCACGCCGGGTCAGATCGTCTCGGCCTCGGCCCTCGTCGAGGGCAACCCGAGCCCGAGCTCGGACGAGATCCGGCATGCGATGGCCGGGAACCTGTGCCGCTGCGGCACGTATCCGAAGATCGAGGAGGCGATCTCGACATGGCAAGGCTGATCCGTACAGAGAAAGAGGTCGAGGGCCGCTTCGAGGAGATCTGGCTCGTCGTCGAGGAAGACGTGCTCGAGCAGTGGCCGGCCGGGCCGCGCGAGATCGTCGGGCGTCCGGCACAACGGGTGACGGGTGCCATGCGCGCCCGCGGCGAGGCCCGCTACACGTCCGACATGAGGCTTCCCGGGATGTTGCACGCGGCGGTTCTCAGGTCCCCGCACGCGTACGCGCGCGTGAAGAAGATCTCGCTCGAGCGGGCGCTCGCCGCTCCTGGAGTACGAGGCGCGGTCGGCCCCAGAAACGTCGAGGCGCTGACCGATGAGCCCGGCCACGAGGGCCAGGCAGTCGCAGCAGTCGCCGCCGACACGATCGAGCAGGCGCGGGCGGCAGTCCAACTGATCGACGTCGAGTGGGACGTCCAGAAGCCGCTGCTCGACCCCGAAGAGGCCGTGGACAAGGGTCGGCTCATCGGTGAGGCGAGCCGCTACGAGCGCGGCGACGTCGACCGCGCGCTCGCCCAGGCCGACGTCGTGGTCGAAGCTGAGTTCCGGACGCAGACCGTCCTCCACAGCTCGTTCGAGACGCATCAGTCGGTGTGCGAATGGCGCGGCGACTCGGTCGACGTCTACATCTCGACGCAGTTCATCTTCGGCGTCCGCGACGAGGTCGCGGGCAAGCTCGGTCTCCCGCCGGACAAGGTGCGCGTCGTCTGCGAGTTCATGGGCGGCGGCTTCGGCTCGAAGAACGGCGCCGGCGACTACACGTTCATCGCGATCGAGCTCGCGAAGCGCACCGGCCGTCCGGTCCGCTGCGCGCTCACGCGGCGCGAGGAGAACCTCGCCACCGGGAACCGCAACGCCACGATTCAGCGGCTGACCGCAGCCGCCAAGGCGGACGGGACGCTCGTCGCACTCGTTGGCGAGTTCGTCAACGCGACCGGCTGGGACGGCTGGGCCGCACCGACCGACGGCCCGATGCGACTGCTCTACGACTGCGAGAACGTGCGCACGGTCCTCTACCCGGCCAAGATCAACACGCCGCCGATGAAGGCGTTCCGCGCGCCCGGCTTCGTCGAGGGGACGTTCGGGCTCGAGTGCCTGCTCGACGAGCTCGCGGCGAAGCTCGACCTCGACTCGCTCGAGCTGCGGCGCCTCAACTACGCGAACTCGTCCGACGACAAGCCGTACTCGTCGAAGAACCTGATGGAGTGCTACCGCCGCGCCGAACAGCACTGGCAGCGCCGCGACCAGGTGCGGGCGCGGAGCGAGGGGCCGTGGAAGCGCGGCGTCGGCCTCGCGAGCCAGATCTGGTACGGCGGCGGCGGCCCGCCCTCGTATGCCTGGGTGCGGCTCGGCTCCGACGGGCGCGCGACGGTGATCACGGCGATGCAGGACATCGGAACCGGCACGGCAACGGCGATGAGCCAGATCGCGGCCGAGGAGCTGGGGCTTCCGATCGACAAGATCGATTTCGTCCTCGGAGACTCGGCCCGCGGGCCGTACGCGTCGATCTCTGCCGGCTCGTCGACGACACCGTCGATGGGCCCGGCCGTTCGTGCCGCCGCCGCGGATGCCGCGCGTCAGGTGCTCGAGATCGCGGCGCAGCGCTACGACCAGGAGGGGCGCGTGCTCTCGCTGAGAGGCGGCAACGTCGTCTCGTCGGACGGCGGCTCATGGCCGATCGAGGACGTCGTCGGGCTGCTCGAAGACGCGCAGATCCTCGGCAAAGGCGCCCGCGGCCCGAACCCGACGGGAATGCAGGTGCTGACCTTCGGCGTCCAGGTCGCGGAGGTCGCCGTCGACGTCGAGACGGGCGAGATCCGCGTCGAGCGGGTCGCTGCGATCCACGACGTCGGCCGTGTGATCAACCCGCTGGGGGCATCGAGCCAGGTCGAGGGCGGAATCATCCAGGGCATTGGACACACGCTCTCGGAGGACCGCCTGCTCGATCCCGCGAGCGGCGTGACCCTGAACCCGACGTTCGACACGTACAAGCTGCCGACGATCGCCGACGTCCCGGAGATCGTCACCGAGCTGCTCGACATCCCAGATGAGCATCTGACGAACCTCGGCTCGAAGGGTCTCGGCGAGCCGCCGATCGTCCCGACCGCCGCCGCGATCGCAAACGCGATCCGCGACGCGACCGGGGCCGACGTCCGCTCGCTGCCGATCTCGCGCGAAGAGATGCTCCGCGCGCTGCGGGAGGCGAGGGAGCGCGAAAAGGAGAAGCGTGGAGCTCCTGCAGCCGTCTAGCCTCGACGAGCCGATCCCAAGTAACAGTCTGTTACTAAGTGGAGGGACCGAGGTCGTACCGCTGCTACGGGACGGGCTGCTCGAAGCCGAGACGCTCGTCGACGTGCGCGGAATCGTCCCGCGGGGGATCGACGGGACGCGCATCGGAGCCGGAACGACTCTTGCGGAACTGGAAGCCGACGCCGGGATCCCGGACGCGCTGCGGGAGGCGTGCCGGCTCGCCGCGAGCCCGCAGCTCCGCAACATGGGCTCGCTCGCAGGCAACCTGCTCCAGTCGACGCGCTGCTGGTACTGGCGCCTCAACTTCCCGTGCCGCCTCCACGGCGGCGACACGTGCCACGCGCTCGCCGGCGAGCATCGCGAGCACGCGATCTTCGGCAACGGCTACTGCGCGTCCGCCCACCCGTCGGACGTCGCCGCGGCTCTCATCGCGCTCGGAGCCGCGCTGCGGACGACGAGCCGCGAGCTCGCAGTCGCCGACCTCTACCGCCTTCCGACCGACGACGACCGCAGCCTGACCACGCTCGAGCCGGGCGAGCTGATCCTCGAGCTCGACGTCCCGCAACCGGAGAAGAGCACGTACCTGAAGGCGATGGAGCGCCAACGCTGGTCGTTCCCGATCGTCGGGGTCGCCGCGGCCCGCACGAGCGGCGAGCGAAGGATCGTCCTCGCAGGCGTCGCGCCGATCCCGTGGGTGCTCGACTCCCCCGAAGCGCTCGCCGACGCGACGCCGCTCGCGGGAACGGCGTACAAGGTCGAGATCGCGGAGGCGCTCGTCCGGCGCGCGCTCGACGCGGTCGCATGAAGCGCCTGCTCCTGCTCCTGCCGCTCGTCGTGCTGCTTGTAGGGTGCGGCGGCAAGAAGAGCGACAACGCGTCGGGAGGGAACTCGATGAACTGCGAGATCAGCGGGGACAAGTCGAAGGCCAACCTGGTCGACCTCGACGACGGCAAGACGCACTCGGTCGCGGTCAAGACGAGCAAGGGCGACTTCACATTCGACCTGGCGACGAAGATCTCGCCCTGCACGACGGCGTCGTTCGCAGGTCTCGTAGACAAGGGCTTCTTCGACGGCCTGACCTTCCACCGGATCGTCCCCGGGTTCGTGATCCAGGGGGGCGACCCGGAAGGGAACGGCATGGGCGGCGCCGGCTACTCGGTCGTCGACGCTCCTCCGAAGGACACGCAGTACACGAAGGGCCTCGTCGCGATGGCGAAGTCGCAGAACGAACCGGCCGGGACGTCAGGCAGCCAGTTCTTCGTCGTCACGAGCGACGGCGTCAACCTGCCGCCGGACTATGCGGTCCTCGGTGACGTGACCGCCGGCATGGACGTCGTCGAGAAGATCGGGAAGCTCGGCAACCCATCCGATCCGTCGGGGACGCCGACCGAGAAGGTCACGATCGACAAGATGGAGCTCACGTCGGGCTGACCGCCGCGGTCGTGCTCGCGGCCGGAGCGTCGAGCCGCTTCGGAGACGTCAAGCAGCGCATCCTGCTCGAGCCGGTCCTCGACCGCGTTCGCGCGAGCTCGGTCGAGGACATCCTCGTCGTGCTCGGAGCGCACGATGTCCCGAGCTCGGCACCAACCGTGTACTGCGACGACTGGGAGCGCGGGCGAGGCGCCTCGCTCCGCTGCGGTCTGACGGCGCTGGGCGACGACGTCGAAGCCGCGGTCGTCGTGCTCGCCGACGGCCCAAGCCTCTCGCCGGGCGCCATCGAACGCGTGCTCGAGGTCTGGCGCGAAAGCGACGCCGAGGTGGTGGCCGCGACGTACGAGGGCAACCGAGGCCACCCCGTCATCCTGGCCCGCGCCGTCTGGGAGCAAGTCCCCGACGAGGGCGCCCGCTCGCTACCGGCGCTGTTGGTCCCCTGCGACGACCTGGGCGCGCCCGGCGACGTCGACTTCCCCGACGATGTGCCCGAAGCGCTCTAGAGCTCGAGCCTGAGCGCCGCCAGCTTGGCCTTCAGCGCCGGCTCCATCGGCTCGACCGCCGCCTGCCGCACGAGGCGCCGCAGGTCGGTCTCGAACGTGAAGCGCTTCTCGCACCAGCTACATCCGGCCAGGTGCATCTTGACCTTCTCGACGTCGGTCTCGTTCAGGTCACGATCGAGGTACGGCTGAAGCACCTCTTCGCACCAATCGCACGGTTCGACTTCGCTCATGGGGCCTCCACGGCCAGTTCCGCAAGCTGCTGCTTCAGGATACGCCGCCCACGATGAAGGCGCGACATGACGGTGCCGATCGGAATGTCGAGGATCTGCGCCGCCTCTGCGTAGCTGAACTCGCCGATGTCGACGAGGACGAGCACATCGCGGAAGTCGTGCGGCACCGCCGCGAGCGCCTCGGCGACGTGGTCCTGCGAGAGCCGCTCGAGAATGCGCTCCTCGTCGCTCTCTCCACTCGTCGCCTCGAGCCGGTTGTAGAGGAAGTAGTCGCCTTCCTCGAGCGGCTGGGAGTCCGGTGTCCGCTGCGCGCGGCGGCCGCGGTCGATGTTCAGGTTCGTGAGGATGCGCAGCAGCCAGGCGCGGAGGTTCGTCCCGGGAGCGAACGACTCCCAGCTCCGAAACGCCCGGGCGTACGTCTCCTGCATCAGGTCCTCGGCTTCTTCCTTGCTGCGCGAGACCCCACGGGCCACTCGATATACCTGGTCTGCAAGCGCAAGCGCTTCCTCCTCAAAATGGACACGGTCTCGCGCGCCTTGTGCGATTCGCCGGGCTTCCTCTGGCGAGGTCTCGCTCATGCCGGCGACCCTAGCAATCGCAAACGGCGCCATACGCCGAGTTATTCCCGCTCGAAACGGGTATCAGCGACGCAACCCAACGAAGGAGGACCATTGGAAGGCTACGAGGTAGTCACCGTCGACGAGCACAAGATCGGCAAGGTGGTCGGGCAATCCGGCGACTTCCTGATCGTCGAGCAGGGCACCCTTCTCAAGTCGAAGCACGCGCTCCCGCGCGAGTTCGCGCACGTCGACGACTCCGCTCAACTGGTGCGAGTGACGGTGCGGAAGGAGATCGTCTCGGACTCGCCCAAGGTCGACGACCGGATCGACGAGCGAGAGGTTGCCGAGCACTATGGCCTCTCCACCTCGCCGGGCCCGGCTTCGGAGGGCCAGGGAGAGATGCCCCGACCGACCGAGGAGGAACGGGCGCGGATCCGTGAGGGCGACGAGCAGTCCGCCCTCCCGGAATCGTCGCCGGCACTGCTCGGGGACCGGCTCGCCGGAATCGACGAACGGGACCAGGAAGAGCGCTAGGCGGGCCGGAAGCCGCCGCGAGCCAGCGCGGCGAGCAGGTCGTCACGACTCGTCTGCTCGTCGTCCCACGAGAGCGTGACCTGGCCCATCAGGTTCGCGTTCGCCTGCTCGAGGCCCGGGTGATCGCGGAGCGTCGCGGCGAGGCGGCCGACGCAGCGCTCGCAGCGGACGCCGGTCACCTGGAGCGTCTCGGTCTGGACTGCCACGCTCTTAACCTAGCGTGCGCTCGACGAGGTCCGCGCAGACAGCCTCGAGACCGGTCGCGCGCCCGATCTCGAGTTGGCGATCCGCTTCGGTCCGCCTTGTGTCGAGCCGGTCGCCGGCGAGCTCGGCGGCGAGCTCCGAGGCCCGCGCGGTCCGCTCGGCCTCGGGATGGAAGAGCTCCGCGTTCAAGCCGAAGCGCGCGGCTGCCCAGCGGTTCTGCTGGTAGAAGCCGCGCGCGGCAGGGTCGTGCTCAGGGCGAGGACGGTCGAGCGCTGCCCGGCAGAGCTCCTCCAGGATCGCCGTGATCACGGCGGTGACCGTGAGCGACGTCGGCTGGTCGGGCATCCGGATCTCGAGCGTCCCGAAGTTCGGATGGGGCCTGATGTCCCACCAGAACCGCGTGTAGTCGGCGCCGATACCGAGCCGCGCGAAGTAGTCGACGAACGCCTCCCACTCCTCGTAGGACGCGAACGCGGGCGGGGCGCCGCTCCTGGGCAGCTGCGCGAGTACCTCGGCACGGTTCGACTGCATGCCGGTCTCCTCGCCGGCGAGATAGGGCGAATTGGCGCTGAGCGCGAGCACGACCGGAAGCCAGGGCAGGACGCCTTCGAGCGCGTGGAAGCAGGCCTCTGCGCTCGGCATGCCGACGTGGACGTGGAGGCCGCTGACACCCTGCCTCCGGGCAGACACGCCCGCGTAGGCGACGAATTCCGCGTAGCGGGACTCTTCGGCGATCACCTCGTCCTCGGGCCGGCTCGTCGGGTGGCTGCCCGCGGCGGCGAGGCGCAGGCCCCGCTCCCGGGCGAGCCGATTCGCAGCGGCGCGCAACTCGCGCAGCGCCTCCTCGGCCTCCGCGGGCGACGCGCAGATCTCCGTGTTCAGCTCGAGCGCCGAAGCGAACAGCTCGGCCTTGAGCGTCCCTGGCAGCACGGAGTCCTGGGACGCAGCGATCAGCTCGGCCGCCCGCGGAGCGAGGCGCAGCGTCTCCGCGTCGAGAACCATCAGCTCCTCCTCCACTCCGATCGAGAACGGCGACGACTCCCCGAAGTGCTGCTCGATCACGAGGGAAGTCTTTCAACAGGCAGGGGCTTACGGGGGAACCGGTTCGTTCCCCCGTGGCCCCCTGGTGGGTCGGGCTTATCTCAGGGGAGGGGAGATTGCCGACCGAGCTTGATTTCAGCCTTCAACGGCTCAGCGCCGCGGTAGAACACGACGGAGAGCGAGTCACCGGGCTTGTGCTGCGAGATGATCTCGCGCAGGCGCTCCATCGTCGGGACAGCCATGCCGTCCGCCTTCGTGATCACGTCGCCGCCGAGCTGGTAGCTCTCGCCTTCGACCACAACCTGATCGGTACCGCCGTGCAGACCCGCCCGATCTGCGCCACTTCCGGCGGCCACGCTCTCGACGAGCAGCCCCTTCTGGACCGGCATGTTGAAGATCCGAGCCATCGTCGTCGACACGGGCCGCGTGACGACGCCGAGGTACGGGTGGTCGACGTGGCCCTGAGCCTTCAGCTCGGCGACGACGTCGCTCACGGTGTTGATCGGGATTGCAAAACCGATTCCGATGTTGCCCTCGGCGCCAGTGTCTCCGGTCGAGATCGCCGAGCTCACGCCGACGACCTTGCCCTGCGCGTTCAGCAGCGGGCCGCCGGAGTTGCCGTGGTTGAGCGCCGCGTCGGTCTGGATGACGCGATCGATTGGCGTGCCCTCCGGAGACGTCAGCGAGCGGTGGAGCGCGCTCACGATCCCGAGCGTGATGCTGCGGTCGAGGCCCAGCGGGTTCCCGATGGCGGCTACCTGGTCTCCCACGTGAATCCCGTCGGAGTTGCCGAGCGGGAGAGGCTTGAGCGCCCGCGAGCTCGCCTCCACCTTGAGCAGGGCCACGTCGGTCGCCGGATCCTTGCCGATGACCTCGGCCTTCATCGAGTCGTTGTTCGAGAAGCTGACGTGGACGGACTGGGCGTTGCCGACGACGTGGTAGTTCGTGACGATGTATCCGGCCTTGTCGATGACGAAGCCCGAGCCGAGCGAGCGCTGCACCTCGGTGCCGGGTGGGCCGAACGGGTTGCCGAACCAGTCGGTCTGCGGGAGCTTGATCTTCGTCGTCGTCGTGACCTGGACGACGCCTGGCGCGTCGCGGTCGTAGATCGCGCGGACCGTTAGCGGGCGTTCCCGGGAGGTCTGCGAGACGTCCCCCGGGACACTCGTGGGAGGCTGGACGAGCTCGCGAATCGTGGTCGTGTGCTCACCCGTCCCGACGAGCGCCGCGCCGATGACCGCAACCGTTCCGCCCGCGAGCGCCGCCACGAGTAGCGCGCCGGCCATCGGCAGGGATTCTTTCCGCACGGGGATCTGCACCGCCTCTGTATAACCCGCGGCTCGTTAACCCGAGTTTGAGGGACGGTTAAGACGCCGCGGGCGCCGTAGCCACGCGGTACCGGCGGGCTTCGCGGCGAGCCTCGATTCTGCGACCGGTGAATGCGAGCGTCGCGATCCCGGCCGTGAGCAGGAACACATAGAGGACGCCGCCTGGAAGCCTCGTCACGA
>WNGI01004545.1_pt1 | contig 17484 bp, 15 predicted proteins | sample 5400621 | NCBI WGS metagenome assembly WNGI01 (sample SAMN13153374, study PRJNA577476) | soil metagenome | isolation source: 20 cm soil or saprolite under Garry oak tree replicate 1 | place: USA:California | collected 2016-06-15 | reverse complement strand
GAGGATAAGCGCAATGGATTGATCGATGGCAAATTTGCCCTGGATCGAGTGATCCACGACAAGATTTTAAGGCTCGCTCAACAAGAATTGCGCGCGGAAGGGCGGCTAAAATAGCCGATGGCCGATGCTCATCATCACTCGGAGCCAGGGCCGGAAATTGCGCTGACGCAAGGATCGGCAAAATGGGATGGAGCGAGGGGTCTTTGGTACATTGGTTGGCTAGTCGAGAACAGGAGCAGAGAGTCGCTCGAGGTTTTGGCGACGCGCGTGCCACACGGGCAATTCAAATCGGAAGATCGGCGCTTCGAGCCTGCACTGATCTTGGCGCCGGGAGAAAGCGAGGAGTTCCACGTCTCCGTGCGATGTAGTGAACCGGTGGGTCTCGTTACCGAAAACGCTTTCCTGATTTTCAATATAAATTGGTCGGGCGAGCCTTGGCGGATTTTTGTCCGAATCCGCGTTACGATGAATGCCGACGGCAGACCGGAGACTGAAACCCAATCGATCACGACGCAGAGAGTCGGCTTCTCCGGAATAGATTCTTAAACGTTACCGAATCTTAAGGAAACGATAGTGACTGAAAAGGAAAAAGATATCTATATTCTTTCGCGCATGCGCGGCTGACGGCGCAATTGAGGCGTCGGCTTCGAAGAGACCACGGGTATGGTCTCCAACGCGGTGAAGATGGATCAGAAGGAAGTCGTCGCGGCGCTCAAGCGCCTAAAGGCAAATCACAGCGATGATCCGGAGTATAAAAAGCTCCGCAAAGATTTGCCAAAGGAGTGGCCGATCTAAGAAACAGTTTTGCGTCTCAGGTATCGAGTCGATTCAGCGGAACTAATTCACTTCTTGACGCTGTTTCTTCCCCTTTGCGGGACTATGTCGCAATGACCAAGAATCCGATGGATGTCATGCAGAGCGCAGCGAAGCATCTCGCATTTTCGGTCGCCTAGGAGGACGAGATCCTTCGGCAGAGTTTATCCTGAGCGTAGTCGAAGGGCTTCAGGATGCCATTCCGACACAGCCTCGCAGAGGGAGAGGCTTACACACGAGGCCGCAATCGCGCCTTCGGTTGGCGCAAATTTAAATTCTTAACACCGCTCCAGAACTCTCTCTTTCCGGTCATCGCCTGCACGTGTCCGTCCCATTCCAGCGTAAAGGCGGTCAAGCCGAGCTTCACTGCAGCGCGGACTTTGTTTTGTGTATCTTCGTCCTTCGCCAATAATCGAATCGCATCGATCTGACGGCTGCCGTGACCCTCGTCTTCGTCGGCGTGGAGTTTGTAAGTTTCCGCGGCGCGCGGCGAGAAGCCGTAGTAGCCGGTCAGCTCGCGATAGACTTTATCGGATATCTTGCCCGCTCCGCCGAGCTGACTTTCGACGAAGGCCAGCATCGCGACGCCTTCGAGCGCGGAACGGCGCTGGCAGCAGCCGAGGATCATCTCGATCGCCGCCAGCGTACCCGGTGCCGGCTCTGCATTGTCCGCCTCTTCACGCGAGATGCCGCCTTCTTCGAGGAACTGCAGCATGATGTCCATGTGAGTTTGTTTGCCGCCGAGCTCTTCCATGAAGTTTTCCAGCACGGTATCCATCACGGTATATTCCTTGGCGCTAACGGCATTAATCGCCATATAACCAAAGAAAATCGGGTTGGTGCGCACCCTCAAATAGTGTTGCACTTCGCCAAATATAATTTGCTCCCGGCTCCAGCGGTGCTTGATGATGCCATCGAACCAAGGGTGCTGCACCATCGGCACTTCGTCGGCGAAACTCCAAAGCTCGGTAATGAATTCATCGGGCGTCATAGAGAAGCATCTAACTCACTCGGGCGATAATGTCTATCCGAAGCGCTTTTATTGACCCGCCTTGTCCAATCGACGCAGTGATGTGAAAAGGGCAATTCGCGAAATCCACCGCATTCCCCAACCTCAAGGCTTGGTTTATTTAAACGTATCTAATACTTGAAGTTGTGTTTTCTGTTCCGCGAAAACTAGCTGCGGACGAAGTTAAGCGCCCCGCGGTTAAAGGTGGTGTGACTTCGACTTCCGTTGCTTCTGCCAACACGTTTAGTGACGAAAGGGCATCCGGTCGCGGAAGCGTGAAGCGAGCAGATCACGCAATGCTTTTAGTGGAGCTTTTGGTTTAATAAATTCTGCGATGAAGAATCCGATGAACGCATAAAGGATCGTCATTTCCTGTTTTATGGATACAAAAACACCCGTCATCTCGTTTACGAGCAATCCGATGATTATAAAGCAAAAAGCGACCTTAGTTTCCGAGACGATCTTTTTGAGAGCAGCCCAATTTGCGCGCAAACAAATGCGCAGCACGACTGCGTAACAGAGAAGCAATAAGATAATCAATACGGCGGTCAGTCCCCAATTGGCTGACCCGGAACTGCTCCAAAGTACGATGGGACCCATGGTAGACCATAGTCCCAAAGCCCCCCACAGAAACCGCCGGAATGCCAACCTAAGTGAATCGACAAGTTTTGTTGTCATTGGCTGCCTTCTGCCGAACCACAAATCGTGCAATAATCACCGCTGCTGTTATCGCATTAGCGCCGTAAGGCATTAGAGCTGATGGGAAATAGATATTGAACACCACGTCCATTCTCACGTTCAGAAATATCACATTCGGCCCCGGCGGCGGGCCGTTTCTTAACGGATCGTCGTTTATTCTTTGATCGCTCGAACCATTGTCACCACACTCTTGTTGACGGCCAGGAAAGGAGCGTCCCATTTCATGTCGGGATCGGGTAGTGCTTCTACATTCACGTTTGTCAGCGCGAGAAACGCTTTCTCCGGACTGTTCAGGAAGTCCGACAGCCGCGCACTATAGCCATCCTTGCCCGCTAATGGCACGAAAAGCGTCCCGCGAATCTTATAGGTGTCGGTGAGTATTTCAACTTCAACCTGTTTGCCTTTGAACTTCGATACGACTTCCGCCATTGCCTGCCTCCTTTGCGGGCGCCTACGCTGCCGGCGGCGCTATTGTCTCATTCCAGCGGACAAAAAGAAAATTATCAGAAGTTTCTCGACAAGAACACTTTAGAACCAGTCGAGCTTCACAGGAAGACTTTAGATCTGACCTGTTTGCTCGCCGCGAAGGAGCACATAGGCGAAATCGCTCGTTCGCAAATCAAGCGCCTTGGGGAGGGTGCCGGTGCGCAGCATCCAGTCGTGCGCCACGAGGTTCGATAAACTGTCCGGGTTTGAGATTGGGCGAGTAGAACGGCCCGGTCCAGCCGTTTTTCGACCAACCAGATGTGCCGGCGGGCCAATTTTCAGGAAACTAGTAACATTGTCACCATCTCATCGTCTACCGGTCAATGGCCCCTTTCATTGACAATCACCGGTCGGCAGTTTACCTTTATAAAAACACCTTTGTTTTCATTTCATTAGATAGAAGTTGCCGGATGGAAACCTACGATAGCAAGACGGCGAGCCGGATCGTCGGTGTCAGCCTGCGCCAACTACAATACTGGGACGAGCAGGATTTTCTCCGGCCTTCGGTAAAGCCCGCCGACGGGCGAGGAACCAAGCGTCTATACTCGTTCAATGACCTCATTTGCCTCAAGGTCGTGAAGGATCTCACGCGCCACGGTTTCAACCTGCAAAAAATCCGCCGTTGCGTTAAGCCACTAAAGGAAAACTCGTCGCAGACCGAGCGTCCGGCTCAGTCGCTAAAGTATTTGACCGACGGCGAGGACCTTTTTGTCATTACGAGCGATCGGCAGAAGATTCTCGCTGCCATGGAACATCAGTTCGTGCTGTCGTTGGGGATCGGCAATTTGGTGCGCGAGTTGAACCGTGAAGCGCACCGCGCCGCACCGAGTCAAAAATCTGGGAAAAAATCCCAGCAACCCGAAGAGCGGCGTAGCGGCTCTGCCTAGGCGATTATGGAAACCATCAAAGTAACCCCGATGATGCGGCAGTATCTGGAAATCAAAGATCGTTATCAAGATGCGATCCTGTTCTTCCGTCTCGGCGACTTTTACGAGATGTTCTTCGAAGATGCTCATACAGCGTCGAAGATTCTCGATATCGCGCTGACAGCCCGCCACAAGACCGAAGACGGCTCGGTGCCCTTGTGCGGTGTGCCCTATCATGCGGCTGAGCCGTATATTCAAAAATTGCTCGAAGCCGGTCACAAAGTTGCCGTTTGTGAGCAGATGGAAGATCCCGTGAGTGCGAAAGGGATCGTGAAGCGGGAAGTGGTGCGGGTGATTACCCCCGGGACGGTCACCGCGGCAGAAGGGCTCGACGCCCGCGGCAATAATTTCTTGGCGGCAATATGGAAAGGCCAAGGCGGCTTCGGATTGGCTTCCACCGATGTCACCACGGGCGAATTTCGTTTTACCGAGATTGCTGAGGAGCAGTCGCTCTTGGACGAGCTCGGCCGCATCCATCCGAGCGAGCTGTTGTTGGCGAGCCGCGATGGCCGCTTGCGTGAGCGTCTCTATAAGGAATATCCGCTCATTCATTTCACATCGGTTAGCGACGAGCTGTTCAGCGACGCGGCGAATACCCGAATGGCGGCGATTAACGCAGCCAGCGCGCAAGAATTCGTCGACGGTTTGCGCGCCGCATCAGCCATCTTGGGCTATCTGGAGGCGAACGCGACGGAGTCGCTGAAGCTGATCGGCGATCTCGAACCCTACCAAGTTTTCCATTACCTCGTATTGGACGAGGCGACACGGGCGAATCTCGAGCTAGTCGCCAATTATCAAGGCGATCGTCATGGCTCCTTGCTGTCCATCCTCGATTGCACGCTGACTTCGATTGGCGCACGCCGGCTGCGCCGTTGGCTTTTGTATCCCTTGCTTGATCCGAAGGAGATTGGCGCGCGTCTTGACGGCGTGCAAGAGCTGGTTGACGGCTTCTCCTTTCGTCAAGAATTGAAATCTGGATTAGCGAAGATTCAGGACCTGGAAAGGCTCGCGGGTAGAGTTGTCTCCGGCAGCGCTCTGCCGAAGGATTTGATCGCCATCAAGGGCACCTTGCGCGCCGTAAATGAGATTCGCGCTCAGCTCGCAGACTTCCGTGCGACAATTCTCACGCGTATTCGCGGCGATTTGGCGGAGCTCCCGGAGGTTGTCGATCTGATCGATCGCGCCGTTGTCGATGATCCGCCGTTTTCCATCAAGGACGGCGGCTTTATTCGCGCGGGGTTCGACGCCGAGTTGGATGAGATACGGGGTATTCGCACACATGCGAAGGAATGGATTCGGCAGTTTGAAGCCGGCGAGCGGCGGCGCACCGGCATAAATTCGCTCAAGGTGCGTTACAACCGGGTGTTCGGCTACTACCTCGAAGTGACTAATTCCCACCTGAAGTCGGTGCCGTCCGATTATTTGCGCAAACAGACGCTGGCCAATGGCGAGCGCTACATCACGCCGGAGCTCAAAGAGTACGAAGCCAAGGTCCTCAACTCAGAAAGCCTGATGGAAAAACTCGAGGGCGCCATTCTAACCCGCGTGCGCGAGCAGATCGCCGCCTACTATCCGGCATTGAAAGAAGTCAGCGACGCATTGGCGGACTTGGATGTGTTGGTCTCTCTGGCGGAGGTCGCCGAGGCGCGCCATCTCATCCGGCCCGAGATCGACGCCGGAGTGTGCTTATCGATTCGCGACGGGCGCCATCCGGTCGTCGAAGCCGCTGTCGGCCGCGGCGCGTTTGTCCCCAATGATTGTTTGATCGATCCCGAATTGCAACAAATCATCCTTCTCACCGGCCCGAATATGGCCGGCAAATCCACGTACATGCGCCAGATAGCGCTGATCGTGATCCTCGCCCAAATGGGCAGTTTCGTGCCGTGCGCCCAAGCGCGCATCGGCATCGTTGATCGCATATTTACGCGCATCGGCGCCACGGACTCGTTGGCGCGCGGCGAGTCGACGTTCATGGTGGAGATGAAAGAGACCGCGAATATTCTACACCATGCAACCAGCCGGAGCTTGATCCTGCTCGACGAAGTGGGGCGTGGCACCAGTACATTCGACGGCATCTCGATTGCCTGGGCGGTTGCAGAATCGCTGCATGACGTCGACTGCCGGCCGCGGACGCTTTTTGCCACCCACTATCATGAGCTCACCGACTTGGCGCAATCGAAAGAGCGGCTCAAGAACTATAACTTTGCGGTGAAGGAATGGCACGGCGAAATTATTTTTCTGCGCAATCTGGTCGAAGGCGCGGCGAGCCACAGCTATGGCATTCACGTGGCGCGCCTGGCCGGGATGCCGCTGAACGTCATCGCCCGCGCCAAAGAGATCCTCGCTCGACTCGAAGGCAGTCATGACCGTAAGGTGGACGATTTCGAGCTGCGCGACTTGACCCTATGTGCCGTGCCGGCGCAGATGGGCCTGTTCAATTCCCCCGACGACGTTTTACGCGACCGCTTGAGCCGTTTGGATCTGTCCATCATGACGCCCATAGAAGCGATGAACGTTCTTCATCAGTTGACCGAAGAGGCAAAAAAATGATGCGTCCGAAGGCGGGTGCTCTGATGAAACAAAGAATAATTTATCATTTAGCTGTCTTGGGTCTGCTCGCGATGGCGACGTCATCGCCGCTGATGCGCCCAGTTTTGGCGCAGAATCAGAAAACGGATACGATGAGGGAACAGGGCCGGGCCGGACCTTCGGCGATACCGGCAAGACCGAACGACGGCGAACCGGTTGCGAACGGTGCGCCGTCCAGAGGCGCGGAAGAGGAGAGACCAAGCGCCCGACAGCCTTCCGACAAAGTCCAAGTAACCGCCCTGCGTTTTTTATCCTGGAACGGTTACACACGGATTATGCTGGATCTGTCTCGGGAAACGCAATATCAAGTGCGCCGTTTGAGAGAAGATCCGGCGAAGGGAATACCGCCGCGAATTTATATCGACATCCTTGGCGCCCGGTTAGCGCTCGCTTCCAAGGAGCCGTTGCCGGTGGAGGATGGACTTCTGCGCCAAGTCCGTCTGGGCCAGTACAGCGGCGATGTCGTGCGTGTGGTGCTGGATATGAACAGCGTTCGAGATCACAACGCTTTCCTTCTCGCCGACCCCTATCGCCTGGTGATCGACGTTTACGGAACGAAAGCTCAAGAGCGCTTAGCAGGCAGGGAATTACCAGCGACACCAGCGTCGAGCGGACGTAAAATTACGGCGCAAATAAACAAGCCGAGCGCTCCGCCCCAGGCAAGTTCTGGCCTGCGAAAGATCGTGTTGGATCCGGGGCACGGTGGCAAAGATCCGGGAGCGGTGGGTCCGGGCGGGATAACGGAAAAAGACATCGTGCTCGCCGTCGCCAAAAAGTTAGCCGCGAAGCTGAAGAACGAAATGGGCATTCAGGTGGTCCTGACGCGCAAAGATGACCGTTTTATTCCGCTGGAAGATCGAACGGAACTGGCGAAAAAAGAAAACGGAGACCTGTTTATTTCGCTGCACATGAACGCCAGCCCGAATGCCGAGGCGAAAGGAATCGAGACGTATTATCTGGACAATACCACCGATGAAGCGGCGATTCGGTTGGCCGCCCGGGAGAACGCTACTTCGCGCAAGAATATTTCGGATCTACAATTCATTTTGAGCGACATGACCCAAAATATGAAGCTCGAGGACTCGATCACGTTGGCCCACCGGGTACAAAATTCGTTGGTGAGCGGCATGACTAAGGTCATGGGCGACGTTAAAGACTTGGGAGTCAAAAAAGCTCTCTTTTACGTTCTTGTCGGCGCGCCCATGCCGAGCGTCTTGGTGGAAATGTTTTTTATCACCAACCGCGGCGAAGGCCGCGCTATGAACCAAGATAACTACCAAGACGCCATGGTCGAGGCGCTTTTTGAAGGCATTCAAAAATTCAGTCAATCCAATCTCATCGCCAAAACGCTTTAGGGATACTTGTCCATGGATGCGGTTGCCATCTCGCTCGCTCTGCTCGAAGAGGTACAGGCCGATCATCAGCTCAAACGTGCGGCGCGCCAATATGTCGATCATGGCCGGCGAACGCTATTTGACAGACACCGTGCGGGCGCGGGTGGGCTGGAGGTCGCTTCGGCTTGGTCCACCGTCATGGATCACTTGATACGGCATCTGTTCGCGACCATCAGCGCCGAATATACCAATCAGTTCCCTGCGCCGAACCGGCGATTTGCTCTCGTCGCTCAAGGGGGTTATGGCCGGGGCGAGCTCAACCCTCAATCGGACATCGATCTGTTGTTTCTGTACGGCTGGAAGGTTTCACCGTTTGTCGAAACGGTGACCGAAAAGTTGCTTTATACTCTGTGGGACGCGGCGCTGCAGGTCGGCCATGCCACTCGGAGCATCAGCGAATGCGTGCGGCTGGCGGCAAGCGACATGAAAGTGCGCACGTCCCTCCTGGATGCGCGTTTTCTCTGTGGTGACTATGCTCTCTACGAAGACTTTGAAAAGAAGGCCGAGTCGCGCCTGGTCACAAAAGGGGTGAAACGGTTCATGCGCGAGAAGCTCGAAGAGAATCGCGCGCGCCACGAACAGTTCGGCGGTTCCGTTTATTTGCTTGAGCCCGAAGTCAAAGAAGGAGAAGGGGGGCTTAGAGACGTTCAGACGGCGCGGTGGATTGCGCGCGCCAAGTTCCGAGTCAAGGATTTGGACGCGCTTGCGCTCAATGGCATCGTCAGCCCGACGGATATCGCGCACTTGAAAGAGTCGCAGGATTTTCTGCTGCGGGTGCGCAACGAGCTGCACTTCGCGACCGGCAAACACCAGGACCAATTGACTTTTGAACATCAAGAAAAGGTCAGTTCGGCGTTGGGTTTCGAAGGCGAAGGAACGTTGCGTGGGGTCGAGGTATTTATGCGCAGCTATTATCTGCACGCGGCCCAGATCAATCGACTTTCTGAGCTTATCGTGCACCGCGTCACCGAATGCGACAAGCCACGCTTCGGTGCCTCCTACGTCTTTGGCCGCACGCTGCGCGAAGGGATTCGTCTCTCGCGAGGCCACCTGACGGTCACCAAGCCCGAGGTTCTCGAAACCAGTCCGGATAATCTCATCCGCGTCTTCGACGATGCACAGAAATACAATTGTCAATTGACCCATGAAACTCGCGAGATGTTGCGTCAAAATTTACACTTGATTGACGATGATTTCCGCCGCTCGGCGGAAGCCAACGCGACGTTCTTTAGTGTACTTAAATGGAAGGAGTCGGTTTACGAAACGTTATTGGAAATGCACCGCGCCGGCGTGTTGGGCGCGTTTATTCCGGAATTCGGCCGCCTCCTTTGCATGGTGCTGCATGACGCCTATCATATCTACACGGTCGATCAGCATTCGCTGCGTCTGATCAAAGAGATCGAGAGGCTCAAAGCCGGCGATTATGCCGAGAGCGCGCCGTTGCTGACGCAGTTGGCGCGCGAAGCGGAGGAGATCGAGCTGCTCTATCTCGGCCTGATGTTCCATGATATCGGCAAAGGCTTCGGCGGCGGCCATTCGGAAATCGGCGCGCACATGGTGCGGACGATTGCGCGGCGCATGCGCTTGAACGCCGATGCGGGCGCCTTGGTCGAGTTTCTCGTGCGGCACCATCTGCTGATGACCCACACGGCCTTTCGGCGCGATTTGGAGGATGAGAAAACGATTTTTGACTTCGCTAAGGTTATGGGCAGCGTGGACAATTTGAAGATGCTTTACTTGCTCACGTTTGCCGATGTCAAAGCCGTGGGCCCCGAAGTTTGGAATCCTTGGAAAGCGTCGCTGTTGGGCGAGCTCTATGTAAAAGCATTGCATCTCCTGGAGGAAGCGGAAAAGGGTGAATTCCACCGCGAGGATGTCCGTGCCGCGTTGCGCCGGGTTCAAACGAGAGTGCGGCGCCAATTATTGAAGGAATATGAAGAAGGCAAAGTTGACGAGTTTTTGGCAGCCATGCCGGAGCGATATTTTCTATCAACGCCCGAGGACGACATCCCCGAACATTTTAAGTTGATGGACCGCTTCCGCGGCAAGAGGGCAGAGTTGTCGGTCGAGCATTTTCCCGAACGCGACTGCACGGCGGTGGTCATCTGCTGCCAGGACCGTCCGGGTTTGTTCGCGTCGATCACGGGCGTTTTTTCTGCGCTCAATTTCGATATTCTCAACGCGCGGATTTTTACAGCCACCGATGGGCGGATTCTTGACGTATTTCGAATTTCCCATCGGGGGCGCGCTGAGGTCGTCACTGCGGAACAAAAATGGTTCAAATTTCGCGCTGTTCTGGACGGTGTGTTGGACGGCAAAATCGATATCGCCCACTTGGTGGAATCGTTCAAACCCTCGCTGTTATTTCAAAAAAGAGCCCCGAAGGTACCAACGGCGATCAATATCGATAATGACGCGTCCGACGATTTCACGATCGTCGAGGTGTTTACCGAGGATCGCATCGGCGTTCTGTTTACGATTACCTACAGCTTGCACCGACTCGGATTGTCGATTCATGTGGCGAAAATTTCGACCAACGTGGATCAAGCGGCCGACGTATTTTACGTGACCGATGAAGCCGGCGGGAAGATAACCGATCCCGAGCAGGTCTCGACCGTGCGTAAGTTCCTGCAGCAGAATTTAGCGCCGCAAAATGAAACCAGCGAACGACTCGTTGAGCCCCTCCATTGATCGCTTCCTGGCGATGGTGGCCGTAGAAAAGGGCCTTGCCCGGAATACGGTCGAAGCTTACGGCCGCGATCTCACCAAGCTTCTGGACTACCTCGACTCGGTGAAAATATCCCGTTGGAGCGATGTCGATGCGACCCGGATTCGCGCTTTTCTTGGTTCTCTTCGCGCCACGGGCCTGAGTTCGCGAAGCATGGCCCGCCATGCGGTAACTGTGCGGCGGTTATTTGTTTTCCTCGAAAGCGAAGGCCTGGCCAAAGATGATTCCATGCCGAAGATTTTGTTGCCGACGGCATCGAAAAAACTACCTCACACGTTATCCGGCGGTGATGTCCGCAAATTACTGGCCCAACCGGATTCATCGCAGGTCCTGGGCGCCCGTGACCAGGCGATGTTGGAACTGCTCTACGCTACGGGCTTGCGCGTGTCGGAGCTCGTCGCGCTCGAGACCCGGCAGATCAATTTCCAAGGGGATTATATTACGGTCAGGGGGAAGGGCTCTAAGGTCAGGGCCGTGCCGTTCGGCAGATGGGCGCGAGAAAAACTGACGATGTTTATCAACGAAGTTAGGCCACGACTCTTGAAGGGAAGGGTCAGCGCTTTTGTCTTTACGAACCGTTCGGGCAAGCGTCTAAGTAGGCAAGGATTTTGGAAACTGATTCGCCGTTATGCACTCATGGCCGGGATCGACAAGCGGGTGACACCGCATACGATGCGTCATTCGTTCGCAACGCACCTGCTGGAAGGCGGCGCGGACTTGCGATCGGTGCAATCGATGTTGGGGCATGCGGATATCTCAACAACGCAAATCTATACCCATGTCGACGGCGCGCGTCTAAAAAAAGTGCACCGGGAGCACCATCCGCGAGAGCGAGGCACTATAAAGAAAAGGGGGAATGGAGCACTAAAGTAATGGAGTACGGGTGGAGATGGCTTGATGGACGCAGCACTCCACTGCTCAATTGCTCCGTTGCAGTTCGTTTTCGCCTTGTCTTTTCTCCGACCTTGCCGTATTCATATGACAGTAGCTCTCCCCCGGGACTCTATTGGAAGAAGCAATCCGCCAAATCGCAATTTGGGCGCCGCCGCTCTTAGCGCTCTTAGTGGCGGTCGTCTTTCACGAGGTCGCCCACGGTTGGGTGGCAAACCGGCTCGGCGATCCGACCGCAGCGCGACTTGGCCGGCTGACGCTCAACCCCATTGCGCATATCGATATTTTCGGCACGATCCTGGTACCTTTGATGTTGATCGTTACCAACGCTCCGTTCGTCTTCGGCTATGCTAAACCGGTGCCGGTCAATTTTAATAATTTGCGTCATCCCAAACGCGATATGATCTGGGTGGCCGCAGCCGGGCCTGCGATGAACCTCGCCCTGGCATTTGTTTTTACGATTGTCTGGAAGTCGCTCGCGCCCATGGTCGCCGGGCATGCGGACCAGCCGGGATCATCCGGCGCGGCCAATTACCTCGGCGCAGTTGTCTTAATGGCTCAAAGCGGGATTTTGATCAACATTGTCCTGGCAGTTTTCAATGCCTTTCCACTGCCTCCGCTGGACGGCGGGCGCGTCATGGTCGGCTTGTTGCCGCGCGCGCTATCGGTGAAGTTGGCGAGAATCGAGCCGTTTGGGTTCATTATCCTGATCGTACTCCTGATGACTCATACTTTGGACTATATCATCGATTGCGGCCCACAGGGCGGCTTCATCTGGGTCATTTGCATGGGGCGCTTAAGAATTGGTTGAGGCTTCAAGAGCAATATCAATGTTACTTCTTCGTCGCCGACTGGCACGCGCTGACAACCGATTACGCGACCCCGCAGGGCATTCAGCAGAGCACTATAGAAATGGTCATGGACTGGTTGAGCATTGGGCTCGATCCGGCGAAAGCAGTTTTGTTTCGTCAATCGCGGGTCAAGGAACATGCGGAGCTCCATCTGCTGTATTCGATGATTACGCCGGTGCCGTGGCTCGAACGCAATCCGACGTATAAAGAACAGATCAAAGAAATCGTCGACAAAGATCTGTCCACCTATGGATTTCTCGGCTATCCGGTCTTGCAAGCCGCCGATATTACAATTTACAAAGCGAATAAAGTTCCGGTGGGCGTTGACCAGGCGCCGCACGTTGAGCTGACGCGCGAAATCGTGCGCCGCTTCAATCAGATATACCGGCCGATTTTCCCCGAGCCAGAAGTATTATTGACGGAAACGCAAAAAATGCCCGGCTTGGACGGCCGCAAGATGAGCAAGAGCTACGGCAACGCAGTGTTTCTCTCGGATACGCCGAAGGAGATCGATCAGAAATTGAGCCGTATGATGACGGATCCGGCGCGGGTAAGACGAAACGATCCGGGTGAACCGGAAAAATGTCCGGCTTTCCAACTGCACAAGGTCTACTGCACACCTCAGGAAATCGATTATGTTTCGCAAGGCTGCCGGAGCGCCGGCATCGGCTGCCTGGACTGCAAAAAAATCATGATCAAGCATGTCATCGATGATCTCGCCCCGTTTCGCGAAAAGCGCGCGTATTATCAGGATAAGCCGGGCGAAGTTGAGGCTGTTTTGGCGACGGGAAATCAGACGGCACAGAAAGCCGCCGCGGCGACGATGGACGAAGTGAGAGGAACCTTAGGGCTGTGAGCACTCACGTTCAGTTGGAAATTTTCGAGGGGCCGTTGGATCTGCTGCTCCATCTGATCAAGAAGAACGAAGTCAGCATCACCGACATTCCGATCGCGACAATCACCGAGCAGTATCTGGCGGCGCTGGATCTCATGCAGACCCTGAGTCTCGACGTCGCCGGCGAGTTCCTCGTCATGGCGGCGACGTTGATTCACATCAAGTCGCGTATGTTGTTACCGGCGGGCGACGACGAAGCGGATGAAGACGAGGGCGTCGATCCGCGCGACGAGCTGGTGCGGCGATTATTGGAGTACCAGCGATACAAGGACGCGGCCAGCGAACTGGAGCAGCGCGAGATTCTCACGCGCGACGTGTTCATTCGCGCCGCGCCTCCAATGGAGGAGACCGGCCCGCGCGGATTTCGCGAGGTTTCGATTTTCGAACTGCTGGGTGCCTTGAAGCGGGTCATCGAACGGTTGCCGAAAGACGCCGTCCACGAAGTGACCTTGGACAAAATAACCGTGCGCGAAAAGATGACCCTGCTGCTCGATAAACTGCGCATTCAGAGTCAAATCCTATTCGAAGCGCTCTTCGACGATGTGAAAACTCGCATGGAAGTCGTGGTGACGTTTCTCGCGATGCTGGAGCTTGTCAAAGTGCGGGCGATCCGCATCGTGCAAGAAGAAATGGCCGGGCCGATTGTGATCGAGGCTGCGGCGGGCATGGATGAAGCGGCCGAGCGCGTGGTGCTGGACGAAACCGAGGAAAAGCAAAATGGAGCGTGATGAAATAAAATCCGTACTGGAGAGTCTCCTGTTTGTCGCGGACGGGCCGCAGTCCGTTCAGCGTCTCGGCGAGGTGCTCGATCAAGCCGACCGAGAGACCATACAGAGCCTGCTTAGGGAACTACAGAATGACTTCGAAGGGCAGAACCGCGGGATTCGTTTGGTGGAGGTCGCTGGTGGATATCAGTTGCGTACGCCGAAATCCAATTCGGAGGCGGTCAAGAAGTTTCTCGGCGGGCGGCCCGCCCGGATGGGCAAAGCGACGCTTGAAACCCTGGCGATCGTCGCCTATCGCCAGCCGATTACCAAGGCCGAGATCGAAGCCATCCGCGGCGTCGACGTCGACGGCGTGATCACTACCTTATTAGAGCGTAATTTGATCCGCGCGGTGGCGCGCAAAGACGTTCCGGGCCGGCCGTTTCTCTATGGTACGACGCCCGAGTTCCTGCAGCTTTTCAATATGAAGGACTTGTCTCAATTGCCCACCCTCAAAGAAATGGATGAAATCTCACTGCCAGAGATTCCCGGCGACACTATTGCCATCGACCAGCTCGAAGAAAGCTGATGGCGCCGAGCTATGGAACGGCTACAAAAAATTCTCGCGCGGGCGGGCTTGGCGTCCCGGCGCGAGGCGGAACGTTGGATTGTCGAAGGGCGTATCACCGTCAACGGGAGCGTCGTCCGCAAACTGGGCTCTCAAGCGGATCCGGCGAAAGACAGCATTAAAGTCGATGGCAAACGCGTCAGACCTGCGGCATCGCCACTCTACTACGCGTTCCACAAACCGCCCGGGGTTATCACCACGCTGAACGACCCGGAACACCGTCCTGATCTCACTCCATACCTGGCACACCTCGGCGAAAAAAAGCGCGTCTTTCCCGTTGGGCGCCTCGATTACAATACGACCGGACTCTTACTCCTGACCAACGACGGAGACTTGGCGCTCCGGCTTGCCCATCCGCGCTACGGCGTCAAGAAACTTTACCGCGCGAAACTCAGCGCGTGTCCCACGGATGAAGATCTGGCGCATCTGCGCAAAGGAATTCGCTTGGATGATGGCATGACCGGGCCCGCGCGCACTCGGGTAGTCGATAAACTTAAAAAAAACGCTTGGGTGGAGATCGAAGTTCAAGAAGGACGCAAGCGCGAAGTGCGCCGCATGTTCGAAGCGTTGGGATATTTTGTCGAGAAGCTGATTCGTATTCGGATCGGTTCGGTTTCGCTCGGTCCGTTGCCGCAAGGAGAACTGCGACCTCTGAGCCAGATCGAAATCAAATCGCTCAAGCGGGACGTCGGTCTCGAACGCTCTTGAGTTCGATCATTGACTGACTGTCCATTGAAAAAGGAAAAGGGCGGTTTTTTTGAACCGCCCTTTTTATCCCTCGAAAAAAATTTCCAGGCTTAATGCCGCAGACTGCAGAACTCTTCGTAATCGATTAGCTCCTTAATCGTCGGATGATCGCCGCACATCGGGCAATTGGGATCGCGCCGCAAATTCAGCGTGTTGATCTCCATCGTCAGCGTGTTGAAGCAGAGCAAGCGGCCGATGAGATGCTCGCCTTTGCCTAAAATAAGTTTGATCGCTTCCAGCGCTTCAATAACGCCGATCAGTCCCGGCAATACGCCCAACACGCCGGCTTCGGCGCAGCTCGGCGCAAGCTCTGCCGGCGGCGGCTCCGGATAAAGGCAACGATAGCAGGGACCTTTCCCCGGGTAGAAGACTGACGCTTGGCCTTCGAACTGAAAAATACTGCCGTGCACGTTGGGCTTCCCGGTCAGGACGCATGCGTCGTTGACCAGATAACGCGTCGGAAAATTATCGCAGCCATCGACCACGAAGTCGTAGTCTTTGATGATGTCCATGATGTTTTCTGACGTCAGCTTGGCTTGATAGGGGATCACTTTAACGTCCGGATTCAACGCCTCGAGGGTTTTCTTAGCCGACTCGACCTTGGGCATGCCCACGCGATCGTTGGCGTGCAGAATTTGCCTCTGTAAGTTGGAAACATCGACGACGTCATTGTCAATGATTCCAATAGTCCCGACACCGGCGGCGGCCAGATAATATGCCGACGGCGAACCGAGACCGCCGGCACCGACCATCAGCACTTTCGCCTGCAGCAGTTTAGCCTGGCCCTCTTCGCCGACTTCGGGAAGGAGAAAATGGCGGCTATATCGGATCAATTGGTCCGGTGTGTACTGAAAATCCTGGACCCACTTAAAGCCGCCGTTCTTCCACGCCGCGTAACCGCCGGCCATCGATGAAACGTTCTGATAACCCATCTCTTTCATCACTTTGGCCGCTAGCAGCGAGCGCACACCGCCGGCACAGTACGCAATTATCGGCGAATTTTTGTCCGGCACGGTGTTTTCCACTTTGATTTCGAGAAAACCGCGGGGCAACGGCAGAGCTCCTTCTAGATGCCCCTGACGCCATTCATCGCTCTCCCGAACATCAAGCAAAACAGGTGATTTGCCATTATTCTTAAGCAATTCGTTGACTTGTTGCGCGGACACTTCAGGCACTTCCTTGCGCGCCTCGGCCATTATTTCTTGAAAGTTCTTGGCCATGATTCCTCCCACGTAGACCTTATAGGTCTAAATTATGCACCGGCCTAATGAATGTCAAGACGAGTGCTCGATATCTACGAATAGAGTGATGTCCATCGACGATGCTCAGCATGGCAAACATACACCCATCTTGAATCCCTGGTGCCTTTGACAAACAGCGTGGTCCGCTTAACGTCGCATAACGGGTGATCTCGGTGTTCTTGCCTCTGAGCGAGATCCGAATTCATGCGATGATCGCGCTGAGATTAGCTGGTAACTTTTCTCCACCTCAAGCTACGATCCAAGCCTATTTCTCCCGGACGAAGCCGCGCGATTCCAACTGCCTTGCGCAGCCTTCCACTGCGTCGGCAAGTACCGACGGGTCGGACCGACCTAGCGGATCACTCGCGTTGCAAGCGAGTGTCTGATTGGTTTCCGGATTGTACATCTTGATCGACAGCGGCGCCGGCGCTGAACTACAACCGGCTAGAAATATTTTCATCGCAATAGACACACATAAGAATAATGCGGCTTCGCGCGAGCTTCTGCGCGGCTGCAACCGTCGGTCCGAGATCATAGACATTGAATGTATTCGCCGAGATAAAAAAATCATCGTTGATTGACCCCACTTTGCGATTGATGGTAACAAATAGTGGAGCGGTCGACAAAGTAAATCGCATGGGATCGGCGTAGTGCGCCCCCGTAGCTCAGGTGGATAGAGCGCAGGATTCCTAAAAGTGCTCACCCGTTAAACTGAGTTCCTTTCCGTTCATATCAGCTAGGAAAATCAAGGTTTCGTGTTGTGTTGATGCCGGTGGATTCAATTGTCTTTGGCACAAACTTGGCACAATGCAGGCCCTTTAGCCGAAGAAGTAAAATATACGAACACGGAGGTCTGAATGGCATCAAACGTAACTGGCGGTTT
>WNGI01013760.1_pt1 | contig 17491 bp, 16 predicted proteins | sample 5400621 | NCBI WGS metagenome assembly WNGI01 (sample SAMN13153374, study PRJNA577476) | soil metagenome | isolation source: 20 cm soil or saprolite under Garry oak tree replicate 1 | place: USA:California | collected 2016-06-15 | reverse complement strand
CAACCAAACCACGCTCGGCGAAAAAGAGGACGATATCATCGCGCGCTTGAGCAAGGTGATTGAAACGATCATCGAAAAGGAACACGACGCACGGCAGGTATTGATCCAGAAAAAGCCGAACACGCTCTGGGACCAAATTGGGCGCGCTTATGGAGTGCTCACTTACGCGCACGCCATGACGTCAAAGGAAGCTCTGAATTTATTGTCGATCGTTAAACTTGGAATCGATCTCGGCACTTTCCCGGAGGATAAACGGTTGCCGATTGATGAACTTTTCATCGAGACGCAGCCGGCGCACTTGCAAAAAGGCACGCAACAAAAATTGAACGCGGAGGAACGCGATCATTTACGCGCCGAGATTATCCGCGAACGTTTGAAAACGTTTCCCAAACCTGATATGAGTAAAGTGGCGCGGGAGCCGACCTCCGGGAATTCCGAGCCAGCGAAGCATGAATAATTTTACCCCGCGCGCTCAGCAAGTTCTGCAACTTGCGCGAAAGGAAGCCGATCGGTTCAATCACAATTACGTCGGGACCGAGCATCTGTTGCTCGGCCTGATCAAGCTCGGACAAGGCGTCGCCGTCAACGTCCTGCAAAAGATGGGGCTCGATCTCGAGACCGTACGCATGGAAGTGGAAAAGCAGGTCGGGTCCGGTCCGGAGACGAAAATGGTCGGCAACATTCCCTACACGCCGCGGGTAAAAAAAGTCCTGGCTCTTGCCGGGAAGGAAGCGAAAGCCCTGAATCATTCTTACGTTGGAACCGAGCATATTTTGCTGGGACTTCTGCGCGAAGGCGAGGGCGTCGCGGCCCGGGTACTGAAGAGTCTCGAGATCGATATCGAGCGAACACGCAATGAAATTTTGAAGGAACTCGATCCAAATTTCACGCCGCCGGAGGGCGAGCCCGAAGCAGAACAGGGAACAGCCAGCGCCGGCAAGAAAGACGTGAAAACGCCAGCCCTGCGCGCGTTTGGCCGGGACCTCACTGATCTAGCCAGGAAATCGGAGCTCGATCCGGTGATCGGTCGCAAGAATGAAATTGAGCGCGTCATTCAAGTGCTCTGCCGGCGGACGAAGAATAATCCGGTGCTGCTCGGGGAAGCCGGCGTGGGAAAAACAGCCATTGTGGAGGGATTGGCGCAGGAAATCGCCAACGGAAATGTGCCGGAGCTTTTGCGCGACCGAAAAGTAATCACGCTCGATCTCGCGCTCATGGTTGCAGGAACGAAGTACCGCGGCCAATTCGAGGAGCGCATCAAAGCGGTGATGGATGAAATTCGCCGAAGCAAGAGCGTCATCCTGTTTATCGATGAGCTACACACTATTGTCGGTGCGGGCTCGGCCGAGGGCGCGATGGACGCGAGCAATATCATCAAACCGGCATTGAGCCGAGGGGAGTTGCAGTGCGTGGGTGCAACGACCTTGAACGAGTATCGCAAATACATCGAAAAAGACGCGGCGTTGGAGCGGCGTTTCCAAACGGTCAAGGTGGAGGCACCCACCGTCGAAGAAGCGATTCAGATTTTGAAAGGGCTACGACCGAAATACGAAGCGCATCACAAAGCGAAGTTGACCGACGAGGCCCTTGAAACAGCGGTGAAACTCTCGGAGCGGTATATCACGGGAAGATTTTTGCCGGACAAAGCAATCGATGTCATGGACGAAGCTGGCGCCCGGGCCCGGATCAACGCCATGACACGTCCGCCGGACGTGAAAGAAATCGAGAAAAATATCGAAGTCATCCGCGGCGAAAAGGAAGCCGCGATCAAGGCACAGGACTTCGAAAAAGCCGCCAGTCTGCGCGATAAGGAAAAACAGACTAAGGAAAAACTCGACACGATTTTGGCTGAATGGCGAGAGGAACGTGAAGAAAAAGAAGTCGTGGTCACGGCGGACGATATGATGTCGGTGGTCTCGAAAGTGACGGGTGTTCCGCTGCAGCGAATGGAGCAGAAGGAAACGGAGAAGCTGCTGCAAATGGAAACCGAACTGAAGGGGAAAGTCGTCGGGCAGGACGAAGCGGTCGTTGCTATTTCCAAGGCGCTCCGTCGTTCGCGCGCCGACCTCAAGGATCCGCGCCGGCCGATCGGTTCTTTCATTTTTCTAGGACCAACCGGAGTCGGCAAAACCTTTCTCGCCCAAACCCTCGCCGAGTTCATGTTCGGCGACCGGGACGCCTTGATTCAGATCGACATGTCTGAATACATGGAAAAATTTACGGCTTCGCGCCTGATCGGATCACCGCCGGGCTATGTTGGCTACGAGGAAGGCGGGCAGCTTTCCGAAGCAGTCCGTCGCCGCCCCTATGCCGTGGTGCTGTTCGACGAGATCGAGAAAGCGCATCCGGATGTGATGCACTTGCTCCTCCAAATTCTGGAAGACGGAAAAATTACCGATTCACTCGGTCGCAAGATCGATTTTCGCAACACCATCATCACCATGACGTCAAATGTCGGCGCCGAAATTTTGCGGCGTCAAACGACGATGGGATTCGCCGCCACGAAACCGCTGGGTGAGCACGAATTCGAGGCGATGCGAGATCGGTTGCTCGAGGAAGCGAAGAAGGTGTTCAAGCCGGAGTTCATCAATCGGCTCGACGACATCATTGTCTTCCATCAGCTGACCAAGGGCGACCTGATGCAGATCGTCGAACTCGAAGTCGCTAAAGTATTGCGCCGGGTCAAAGCGAAAGATGTTCATATTGAGCTGGATCAATCCGCGAAAGAATTTCTGATCGAGAAAGGATACGATCCACAATATGGCGCCCGACCAATGCGCCGCGCGGTCGAGCGTTATCTCGAAGATCCTTTTGCTGAGGAATTGCTACGTGGAAACGTGAAGGTCGGCGACGTGGTCCAAGTCGGTGCTTCCAATGGCAAGCTTGTCTTCAGCGTCGCTGCTCCCGCCGGCAGCGAAGCGGCGAGCGCGAGCTAACTGACGCGATAACGCCTGCAGATGCGCTGGAGACAGCCCACTCTACAGCGCAGTCAATGTAGCCCCGAAAGCATTCGGGCTGTCCTCAGCGGGTTCATGCCCGCGGATGCGCCTCGTCGTAAGCTTTTTTTAGCCGCTCGACCGTGACGTGGGTGTAAATCTGGGTTGTTGATAAACTGGCATGACCGAGCAACGCTTGGACGCTGCGCAGATCCGCACCACGATCCAGAAGATGCGTCGCGAAGCTGTGCCGCAATTTATGCGGGCTAATCACGATCGGAATCGAGGTCTGTCGAAGATAACGGCGCAGGGTAAGCCAAACTGAGCGTGCCGAAATTCGTTTTCGTGATTTGTTGATGAACAAAGGCCCGCTATGGACCTTCGCCACCGCGCGATATCTTTGAATGGCCTCTAGTGCCGGAATACCCACCGGACAAACCCGCTCCTTTCTGCCTTTGCCGAAGACGCGCACCGATTCGGTATAAAGATCGACGTCGGCTACATCGAGCGCAGTCAACTCGCTCAGGCGCAAGCCACTGCTGTAAAAGAGCTCGAGAATCGCGACGTCACGATCCTGCATCCATTTGGGTGCCTGTTTCTCGGGTGCTGCCTTCAATGGCGCCGTCAGCAGCTCTTCAATCTGCGTTCTGGTCAAAACGATAGGTAGTTTTTTCTCCAGCTTCGGCAAATGGATGTCGCTACTCGGATCCTGCGCCAGATTTTTTCGCAGCCGAAGAAACTTGTAAAACGTGCGCAGGGCGGAGAACTGCAACCGGATGTAACTCCGGGCCACATTTTCTTTCATTAAGCGAAACAGGTAATCGCGAAAGTTGTCCGCTGTGCATTTCGTCCAGGGCTTGGCCTGAAGATAGTTGCGAATATTCGTCAGTGCGTCCGCGTAGGCACGCACAGTGCGTTCGGAAGCGCTGCGCTCGACGCTGAGGTAGCGCACAAACTCGGTCACTAGCGGATCGCGCCGTTTCCCGTCAGAACTGTGGCTTTTCAATGAGATAACGGCTGGTTGCGGCCTCCGCGCGGCTGGAGAATTGACTCGAGAAAATCGGCGGCGGATTGATCGAGATCAGCTGGTAGTTCTTTAAGACAAATTCCGGGTAAATGGTATTGCTTGCCGGCTCGTAAACTTTGTCATCACTGAAGTAACCGTAGAGTTTGTATTCGTAATTATTGTCGCTGCCGAAATCGAGTCGCTCGCGATCGGGAGCAAGTTTCTGTTTCTCGTTCAACATGACGAGTTGCGATTCGCTCCATGGCTGTCCGGGCCGACGAACATACCCCCAAAATTTGAAATCCGGTTTGTAGTAGCGTCGCCCAATGAAATAATCCCCAGGCGTTTCTGCGGCGTAGCGCTGCACCATTGCGACTTTCGCGGCTTGAATGCCGGGCGGTGTCGTTTCGCATCCGGCAACGAGTGCAATGAGAAGAAAACCGCAAAGAAAACGAAAAGCGGGCGTCATTGCACGATTTCTTAACCAGCCGCGCCCGTAACGCAATGTGATTTCCGCTTTGCAACGGCTGGCTCGTCCGTAAGCTCACTGCCATGTTTAGCGCGCGCCGCTCCAAAAACAGCAGGGAGATATTCGCGAGCTGATCAATTCCACGCGACGGTTTCGCGCTCAACATCGACATGATCGCGCGTTTCTTCATTACCCTCGGCGCACTGTTTGTCGCGTTCGTGCAATATCTGGGCGAACTGCTACTCCTGGCAGCTGACACGATCCGATCGGTTTTTACCCGTCGCCTTCGGTGGCGATTGTTCCTGCGACAGATCGTTGACGTGGGCTTGCATTCTCAGGTCGTCGTCATTGTTACCGGGGCTTTCACCGGCGCGGTGTTCGCGGCGCAAACCTACTTTCAGTTCAACAAGATCGGATGACCGAACAAATCGATGCCCTGCGCGCTCTCGCTGTCTACCCAATCGATTACCTGGTCGTTCCGCGTGTCTTGGCCATGATCATCTCGATGCCTCTGCTCACGGCCGAATGCATTGGTTTTGGAATCATTGCGAGTTGTTTCGTCGCCGTCTTCGCCCTGGGTGTTAACGGAACCTATTACATCGCAAACATGGTGCGATGGACTCTCATGCGTGATCTGATCATGGGCATGACGAAGGCGTTTTGCTTCGGTTTACTCATCGTCTTCATCTGTTGCCATAAGGGATTGACGACACAGGAGGGAGCCGTTGGGGTGGGGCGGGCGACAACGGAAGCGGTCGTAATTTCGTCGCTCGCCGTACTGATCTCGAATTTTTTCCTGACCATGGCCCTGAACATCGTCTACCCAGCTGGTTATCAATGAGCGCGCAAGTGTTGTCTTGCATTGTAGCTGCCGCCGTCCTTGGCGGCAGAAACGGAAATGACATTACATTGGCAGAACCTCCGTTCAGGCCTCTTAGTCACGAGAAATGCAAAATGGATTTCCAAGCTAAAATTGCGTTGATCAAGTAGCAATGAACGTCACGAAAGAGGATCGGTCTCTGCCGGGAGAGACGGTGGCGGCTGCAAGGCCAGGGGCGGCCTCAGCTGCAAGTGAAATTGTGCTAATCGCTTGCGTATGAATGGCAGGAAAGAGGATCGGCGTCTGCCGCCAGAGACGGCGGCAGCGACAAGCCGAGATGCGGCAGCAGTTACGGGGAGGACGGCAGGTGTAACCACCGAAACAAATGTGGTCTCATCGGGACCAAATGGTGCCATGATTTCCGTGCGCGATTTGCGGAAGAAGATCGATAAGGAGGAAATCTTGCGCGGCGTTGATCTTGACGTCGCCGTGGGCGAGACGCTCGTCATCATCGGTCGTAGCGGCGGCGGCAAATCGGTTTTGCTGAAAAATCTGATCGGCCTCATGCGACCGGAGCGCGGCGAAATTTGGATTGCGGATCAAAACATCATTGGAATGAGCGAGCGACAACTCGGCAGTGTTCGACAGAAAGTGGGCATCCTTTTTCAAAGTGGTGCACTCTTTGATTCCATGACGGTCGAGGACAATATCGCTTTTCCTTTGATCGAAGCAGGCATGCGCAACCCAAATTCGGTTCGCACACGCGTGAATGAAGTGCTCGAAGTTGTCGAACTCGAAGGGGAAAACGCGAAAATGCCCGAAAGCTTGTCTGGCGGGATGCGCAAACGAGTCGGTCTGGCCCGGGCCATCATTCGGCAGCCGTCGTGCGTGCTCTATGACGAACCAACTTCGGGACTAGATCCGGTGGTTTCCGATAGCATTAATCGCTTGATCCGCCGGCTCCAGCATCGGTTTGGAATGACCAGTATCGTCGTTACTCATGACATGAAAAGCGCGGCCAAAGTCGGTGATCATATTGCTTATCTGCACGAAGGCCGGATTTATTTCTACGGAACGCCGGACGAACTTACACGCTGCCAGGATCCGATTATACAGGATTTTTTGCAGGGGCGTTCGGAATCGACGGAGCGGTAAAATTAATTTTTGATTGCGCCAATCTCGTTAAGGTAACCGGGACTGGTTTGCCATGAATCGCGATCGCACACTCGAGCTAAAAGTCGGCATTTTCGTTTTCATCGGACTGGCAGCGATTGCCGGGTTCGTTGTCGAGTTCGGGCGTCTGGGAGAAGGTTTCAAAACCTACTACGGAATCACAGTGCGTTTTAAAGACGCAAGTGGTCTGCTGAAAGGTTCGGACGTTTTGTTTAGTGGCGCCAAGATCGGCAAGGTTGCAGGCCCTCCTCACCTTGTCCGTGAAGGCGAAGGCGTGTCCGTTCTTCTCAAGATTTACGATTACGTGAAAATTCCGGCGGGAAGCAAATTCACAGTCGGCAGCTCGGGATTACTCGGAGATCGCTTCGTCAACGTCATCATGCCACCGGCTCCAGCGAAACAGTTCCTGGCCAAGAACGCCACCGTGGAAGGCACCCGCGAAACGGGAATCGACGACCTTACTCGCGAAGGAAATCTGCTCATTCAGGATTTGCGCGGCACCGTCCAAAATATCAATGGAACCTTTACCCGTTTGAACACGGAGGCGCTCTCGCCCGAGACGCTGAAAAACCTGCGTTCCAGCATCGATCATTTGAATGATGCGACCGGTTCGCTCTCTCAGTCGTTGAAAAAATTCGATGGCGTCGCCGACAAAGCTGACGCGGCCATGTCTTCGGCAAAGAAGGATGCCGACGACCTTCAAAACACGATTGCGGAAGCGCGGAAAACTTTCTCCACCGGAACCCAATTGCTCCGCGAAGCAACCACGGGCAAAGGTTTGCTGGCGGCCCTGATCAACGATTCTGAACTGGCACGCGATCTCCGGGGGTTGGTTGCTAACCTGCGAGCCCACGGCGTCCTTTTCTATCGCGATTCGGCTGCCAGGTCAGAGCCGGCCCAGCAACCGCCGCGGCAGCCGCCGGCACGACGTTCGCCCGGGCGATGACGCCGCTCTTCACGGTCAACCTGCTGCGTGTGCTTTTTGTCACGTTCTGCGGCGCGATCGGCTCGCTCATTTCGGGCGAATTGCAGGGTAGTACCATGCCAGGTTTGCTCATCGGTCTGCTGGCCGGACTGATCATCGTCCTGATTGATCGGCTGCTGAAGGGAATTTCCCTGCGCGCTTTTTCGTCGGCGACGTTCGGACTGCTGCTCGGGCTTATTTTTGCCAATCTGCTTGCAGCCTCGGAAGTGTTGCGCTTCCAGCCCGAAACGACGCAATGGGTAGTACGGCTGATTGTATACTCCACCTTCGCCTATCTCGGCATGATGCTGGCCATGCGCAGCAATCGCGACGAGTTCTCGCTCATTATCCCGTATGTCCGTTTTACCCGCGAGACAATGGAACATGAGTCGCTTGTGCTCGACACCAGCGTCATCATCGATGGCCGGATTGCGGACCTTTGCACCACCGGTTTCATCAGCCGCTCGCTTATTGTCCCACGCTTCGTCCTCAGCGAACTGCAAGCCTTAGCCGACTCGCGGGAACCGATGAAGCGGGACCGCGGCCGTCGCGGTCTCGACATTTTGAACCAATTGCAAAACTCGCGCGAAATCGAGCTCACGATTCACGAAAGTGAGTCCGGAGAAGGTCCGGTCGATGAGCGCCTCGTGCGGACAGCAAAGCTTTTACAGGCGCGGTTACTCACCAACGATAATGCGCTTGGTCAGGTCGCGCGTTTGCAGCAAGTCCCGACGTTGAATTTAAACGATCTCGCCCGGACGTTGCGGCCGACGGTGGCGGCCGGTGACGAGCTCGAATTGCAATTGGTCAAAGAAGGCCGCGAAGTCCATCAAGCCGTCGGCTATTTGCCGGATGGTACCCTGATCGTGGTCAATCACGCGCGAGCAAAGATTGGCACGAGCGCGAAAATTGTCGTTTCCAGTGCGCTGCAAACCGCGGGCGGCCGTTTAATTTTCGCGGAGTTGAAAGACTCGACTGCGAATCGCTCGTAATCGGCCTTGAGAGGTCGTCCAGATTTTCTTAAAGGCGTTCCGCGAAGATGTCGACAGCGTGGAGGCTGGAAGCCGCCGGTCTGGTCGCCGCAGCCATTAGCGACCTTTCCTCAGGTCAGACCCACCGCCGCACGGACGCGTATCATCACGCCGTCAGCCACTTCGTTCGCGCGCTGCGCGCCGCGGACGAGCACCTTGTCAACGTATAGCTCGTCAGCCAGAAGTTCCTGGCGACGTTTTCGCATCGGTGCGAAGTAATCCCACAGCTTGTCGAACAATTGTTTCTTAAACTCGCCGTAGCCGGTCCCGCCTTTGCGAAATCGGTCGCGCATCTCAGCGATTTCGTCTTTGGATCCGAAAAGTGAGAAGAGCTGAAAAGTAGTCGAAGTATCGGGATTTTTCGGCGCTTCTACTGGAGTTGAATCCGTCACGATGCTCATGACACGTTTTCGCGTTTCCTTTTCCTCGCCGAAAATGTCGATGGTATTGCCGTAGCTCTTACTCATTTTTTGTCCGTCGATCCCAGGCACAGTTTCGGTCTCGGGCTGAATCCGTGGCGCGGGCAACTTGAAAATCGGCCTGTCCGGCTCGGATCCATAGGTCTCGTTCATCTTTACCGCCAGATCGCGCGTGATCTCGATGTGTTGTTTCTGATCCTTTCCCACTGGCACGATGTCGCTATCGTAAATGAGAATGTCTGCCGCCATCAGCACCGGATAGATGAAAAGACCGGCTGAAGCGACCATCCCGCGCGCGAGTTTGTCTTTGTAAGAATGGGCGCGCTCAAGAAGACCCATCGGCGCGACGGTTGACAATATCCACTCCAGCTCCGCCACCTGTGGAACATCGCTCTGCAAGAAGAGCGCGCCACGATCAGGATCGAATCCACAGGCGAGGAAATCGATCGCGATACGCCGGCTGTTTTCCCGCAGCCGATCCGGATTCTGCACGCTGGTGAGCGCGTGGTAATTGGCGATGAAATAGAACGCCTCGCCTTCGGCTTGCAGCGCGATGGCAGGCTGAATCATTCCGAAATAATTGCCAATATGGAGAACGCCACTTGGCTGGATCCCAGAAAGAATGCGCATCTTAATTATAATTCAGAGGGAAGCGGAAAAATTTCGCATCTTGCAAAGAGTGGAACGGCGCAAACCCGAATAGCGAGAGATTTCTCGACTTCGCTCGGAATGACAACCTGTTATGGAGAACGCCCCTTGGCTGGGTAATGGAAAAAATGCGAAACATTTTAAATCTTAGGTTTGTGATTTAATATCCAAAAGAATAAAAACCGCGCGTAGCTCTGGCACGTCGCGCGTTTCAGGAGTATGGAAGAGGATCTTGATCAGCTCAAAAAAGAAGTGGCCCAACTTCGTCGCGACTTGGATCACGTCCTGCGGGTAATTGGTCAGGAGGAGGAGCTGCCGGAGCAACCGCGTTCTCCATTTTTGCTACTCGAAGCCGAAATGATTTCTATTCGACAAACGTCGGACAGAATACCGATGGTAGTCAAAGCGCAGGAAGGATCTGCCTACATTTATTTGAACGATGATGAGGCGCGCGCGCGGGGCATCTTTCAGATAGACGAGGAAGGCCGTGCCCGGCTCGAGATCTGGAACAAAAAACAGCAACTGGTGGTGTCGATCGGCGAGACGAACGAGGGCGGCGGCGAAATTTATGTGGCGTCGCCTGAGGGGAAGCCGCGCGCCGGTATGAAGGCGACTGAGCTTGGCGGAATTGTGAGCGCGCAAAACTCCGCAGGACAACCAAACGCCTTGCTGGTCGGAAAGGATGAGGGCGGTACGATCATCGTCGCCGATGCCAATGGCCGGCCCCTGGCGGAGATTGCAACCAGCGATGAAAAGGGTGCGACGCTCGTGTTCTTCGATGACGAAGGCAAACCGAAAGCGACTCTTCCGGGTAAACGCCTCTGGTAGAACAACGTCGGAGGCGGGGCCGAGTTAACCAGCAGCGTCTTAGTGATGTCCCATCGCGTGGATCATCGACAGGATCGGCCAAGCCATGCCGAGCAACGTAATAAGTCCGAAAATGACCACTTCAGGGATGCAATCGCGGTTCGTTTCGGGACAGTAGACGCCGGCCGACAGCTGTCGCAACGAGTGCACTTCGGAAAGTAGGTCTTTGGCGACCGCGGGTGGCCGGTTCGCCTTGGAACGCGGTTCCGGTTGCGCCTTGAACTCGGCTAAAGGAAAAATTTGCCGGCCCGGCAATTTGCTCGTCTCTGTTTCTGCGATAGGCGGGAAGCTGGAAAGTATGTTCTTTGCCGGTTTTTCAATGTTTTGGCTCAGGATGCCGGGGGCGACACCGTGAATGACGGGGTCGTGACGGGATTGGAACCCGCAGTTACGCAACCAGTCGGTGTTCGGCTGTGCGGATGAGCGGGCTGGTGGCGTTTTCATCTAGAGTCGGTCTAGAACAGAGCGATTCTTATGCCGTTCTGAGGATTTCTCGGCCCATCGCGTCCAAAAAGTAGGCAAATCGCACGCATTTCCACGATTCCATCAATTTGCGAGCGCAGCAGTCCCATCCAAGGCGCAGAGGCGACGGGATTCTCGCGAGTTGTTCAAAATTGTGTGAGCAGATGAGAGACTCCTCACTTGAGTCCGGGATGACCCGACGGTGAGCGGCATTCCGTCTAGCGCGAAAATCACTGGCAAACAGGGTCGCGTACCCTTACAAAGCCCTCCAAATGCCCGCCCGCCCAAAGCTCGTTTCAGTCGTAACCGGGGGCGCGGGATTTCTCGGATCGCACTTGACCGATCGTTTGCTCGCGGAAGGTCACCGCGTCATTGCCATCGATAATCTGATAACTGGCAATCAAGCCAACATCGGGCATCTGGCCGGCAATCCCGACTACCATTTCATTCGACATAATGTCTCTAATTTCATTTTCCTGCCCGACTCAAAAATTGATTTCGTTTTCCATTTCGCATCGCCGGCAAGCCCAATCGATTATCTCGAACTGCCCATCCCGACATTGAAAGTCGGCGCACTCGGGACTCACAACGCGCTGGGCTTGGCCAAACACAAGCAAGCGACCTTCATTCTGGCTTCGACCAGTGAATGCTATGGCGATCCGCTCGTTCACCCGCAGCCGGAAGATTACTGGGGCAACGTGAACCCGATCGGGCCGCGCGGCGTTTACGACGAAGCCAAACGTTTCGCCGAGGCAATGACGATGGCCTATCACCGCTTCCACAATCTCGACACCAAGATTGTGCGCATCTTCAATACCTATGGGCCCCGCATGCGTTTGCGCGATGGCCGGGTGGTGCCGGCGATCATCGGCCAGGCGCTTACCGGTAAGCCACTCACGGTTTTTGGAGATGGCACTCAGACTCGGTCGTTCTGCTACGTCAGCGATTTGATTGAGGGAATATTCCGCCTGGCGACGAGCGATTTTCACGAGCCGGTGAATCTGGGCAACCCGTGCGAAATGACGATTCAGCAGTTCGCGGAAGAGATCCAGCGTATCACCGGCACGAAATCTTCGATCGAATACAAACCATTACCGGTGGACGATCCGAAAGTGCGGCAGCCGGACATCGGCCGGGCGAGAAAAGTGCTCGGCTGGGAACCGAAAGTGGATTTCGACGACGGAATTCGCAAAACGATCGAGTACTTCAAAGAGCACATTGAATTGATGAACGGAGCGAACAAATGAAAGGAATCGTAGCCATTACCCTGGTCTGGGGTTCGATCTCCGCCTTCGGGCAGACGCCGCGCCCGAATTCTCCGACGAGCTAACGGTAAAATATTTCATTTTGTTTAATGGCAAATTGCTCACCGGCGAGGTAACCCATACCAATATTCCGGCTGGTCGGGAAAATCGCTCCGTCATTTATGTCACGCCCAAAACCCTCCAGCGTTTGATGCTGGGCCGAACAGTCACAAACGCGGCGTTGCAAAACATCACCGTGCAACTCCTGCAGCAACGGGGGATTAAGGATGAGATGACTCTGACGCGGGCTCCGGCGCAATGGTACGCGGCGATGCCCCAAATCGCGGGTCTCACTTTGAATAAGAATGAGACGCCTTTTGCGCCATTGTATTGGGATCGCTATCTCCAGATTAAAACTGCGCGCTGATTGTTGATGGCTGGGCCCGCTCGCATCGTCACTGTAAACCTGGGGTCGCAAACGATCTCGCTCGCCGAATTTCGTCGGAAAGGAAAGGCCGGACTGATCTTGCACTCTTATCGCGTGCGCGATGTGATGTCCGAGAATCCAGTCGATCCGCTCCGTCTTGGGCAAACCACCGACGCACTGCGCGAGATACTGGCCGGGCTCGGGATCAAAAGTGTGAGAGTGAATTACGCGGTGCCGACTCAGTCAGTCTTTACCCGTTTCGTCAAATTGCCCGCCGTCGAGGAGGAAAAGATCGAACGCATTATCGCGTTTGAGGCGCAGCAAAACGTCCCGTTTCCGATTAGTGAAGTAGTCTGGGATTACCAACTCGTTGGCAGTGGGACGGATGAACAACTGCAAGTGGTGCTTGTCGCCATCAAATCCGATCTGCTGGAAGCTCTGAACGGCGCAGTCGAAGCGGCTGGCTTACGCCCAGTCATCATTGATGTAGCGACGATGGCTTTGGCCAACGCCTTCCGTTATAACTACGATGAAATCGAGGGTTGCTCGCTCCTGATCGATATCGGTGCCCGCACGACCAACCTGATATTTATCGAGCAGGACAAGATTTTCACCCGCAATGTGCCAATCGGCGGCAGCTCAATCACTTCCGCCTTGGCTAAGGAATTGAACGAGTCGTTCACCCGCGCTGAAGCGCGCAAGAAAGAGAGCAAATTCGTCAGTTTGATCGGACCAACGGGGGAGGTGTCAGCGGCGAACATCGATCCGATATCGAAGACGATTCTTAGCACGATGACTCGTTTGCATGCCGAAATCATGCGCTCGATCAGTCATTACCGATCGCAGCAGGCCGGTATCGCGCCATCGAGAATTTATCTTTGCGGTGGCACTTCAGGCACTCCGAACGTGCGCGACTTCTTTGCCAGCAAACTTCAACTCCCGATTGAATTTTTTAATCCGTTGCAGAGGATCGCCCTTTCACCCAAGGCGCAAGATGCCACCGCGTCTGCCCATCTGCTTGGAGAAAACGTTGGACTCGCCTTGCGTGCATTCACGCGTTGCCCAATGGAACTAAATCTGCGGCCGCCTAGTGTCGTCCGCGTGCACGAAGCGCAGCGGCGACGGCCATTTTTGGTCGCCGCGGCTGCATGTCTCATTCTCGCCCTGCTGGGCTGGAGCGCATATTACACTCGGGGTGCCACTGCCTTGCGCACAAGCAGACTGGGCCTCGATCAAAAGGTCCAGGCGCTCCGCCGTGTCCAAACACAGCTGGATGCCATCCGCAAAGATGCAGGCGCCCTCGATCAAGTGGCGACGCCTCTGGTGGACGCAGTCAGTGCGCGCAGTTTCTGGCCCCAGCTGCTTGAAGATCTGAATTCGCGCCTGCCCCGGGAAAACATCTGGATCACAGAATTGTTTCCTTTGTCGGCGGGCAGACCAGTCGCGCCCGACGCAGCGCAAATTACGAGTGAGGGTGAACAAACGGCGCAAGCGCCCGGACGACCACGTTCGTCATCCGGCGGAGCCATCAACGGATTATTCGTGCGTGGTTTGTATCTCAGCAATCCGCGGCAGCAGGAGGTCGTGGTCGATTATTTCCACAATCTTGTCCGCTCCGGCTTTTTCAAGCTCGATCCGCACGATCAAGCCCGGGTCATCAAACCAACAATGCCAAACAATGCCGAGTGGGCGTTTCCTTACGAGCTCCGGCTCGATTTGAAGCAACCGCTTCCGTTGCCATGAATTGGTTCCGCGCTAATCCAGTTTGGGGCGCAATCACTCTCGCGACCACGATCGCGCTGTTAATCGTCCTGGGTTTGCTTTGGATGACGAAAGGCAAGTTCGAGGCCGAAAAAGAACAGTACCTGGCAAGCATCTCAAACCTTCAGCAATTGGAAGATTCAAATCCATATCCGAGTGCGGTGAACGTCCGAAAGATGAGAACTTACCTCGAGACTTACCGCACCTCACTGGGCAAGCTGAAGACCGAGTAGACCCAGCACGTTCTGCCTATCACACCGCTGCTGCCGAATGAATTTCAGATGCATTTGCGTGAAGCGATGACGGCAACGGCAGCGAATGCGCGAGGTCATCGCGTGAAGCTGCCGGAGAATTTCAATCTCGGCTTTCCCGAATATATCGCGACGCTGCCTTCAACGCCCGACGCACCAAAGCTTGGCCAGGAGCTGACGCAAATTCAGTTTTTGTTGAACATCATCATCGAGGCCCGAGTCGATGCCATCAAGATGTTTCGCCGCGCTCCGCGCGAGGTGAATGCGACCGCCGCATCAAATGCTCCTACGCCACGGAGCGCCCTGGCCGGAAGCACGCCGACGGCGATCGAGCGACATGTTGTTGAGTTCGCCATCTCTGCCTCGCCAGGGGCCGCGCGCAAAGTGATTAATGAAATCTCCGCAGCGGACGAGCAATTCTTCATCATCCGTTCATTGCACGTCAAAAATCAGAAAGAGAAAGGCCCGCCACGGGAACGCGGGGCGACTGAGACGGCAAACGCGACCTCGAATTCGGCGATCAATACGACAGCGACCGCACCGCCCAGCCCGACCAGTTCCGCTTCACCTCCGGCCGCCTTGAATTTCATCGTCGGGAACGAACACATCGATGTCTCGGCTCGGGTCGAGATAGTTGACTTCACACCTTGATGGACTGGGTGCGGAAAAATTACGAACGCGTCGCACTCGGCGCCGCCACCGCGATCCTATTGCTCTCCGGGGTCTGGATTTGTTACCGGGCGATACATTTCAGCGAACAATTCGCGACCAGACTATCGCGGCCGCCACAGTTGCCGGCGACGCCGCCGGGAAAAGCAACGGCTGTGGAAACGACAGCGCAGCATTTGCGTCAGCCCCCACAATGGACATTTGGCGGGCGTTCCGGGTTATTCGTTCCGGAGAAGCATTTCATCGGCGCTGACGGCCAGCCGGCGACTTTGCATACGACGGAAGTGCATCCCCCAGTGCCGAACGAATGGTTCGAGCAATTCGGTTTACCGATCGCGGATGGCGATGTGCTCGAGCAGGATCCCGATGGCGATGGTTTCACCAATTTCGATGAGTGGGAGGGGCACACCAATCCGACGGATCGAAACTCGCATCCGGATTACGTCACAAAGTTGAAGCTGAAGTCATTTACGCAGGAATCGTTCCGGTTCGTTTTCGCTTCGAGAATGGAACACACCTTTGGAATTAACACCATCGATCTGAAGGAACCGACTCAATTCGTAAGAATAGGCGACATGATTGCCGGCACGCCTTACCGCGTTTCAACGTTCAAGGAGAAGTTCGAGCGGAACCAATACGGCACCAACGTCGATGTCTCGGAGTTAACTCTGGAGAACGTCGATACTTTTGACCAAGTCACCCTGGTAAAAGAGAAGGTCGCAACCTCGCCCGCCTCAGTTGTAACGTTGGTCTATACCTGGAAGGGAAGGCGGGAATTCGTTGTTAAAAAAGATCAGGAATTTTCATTGCCCCCAGAGACGGATATCAAATATAAGCTGATCGACGTTCAGCCGACCAAAGCGGTGATCACGAGCAGCCAAAAGCCCGAGGCGCCGATTGAAATCGGACTGCTCGCGCCCTAACCCGTTAGCCCATGAAACACTTCTCCGCCTTGTCCCGGCTGATTCTGTTGGGACTCATAATCGGTGCGCCGTTGTCGCGCGCACAAACAGTCCAAACCATCGCTGAACGCGAAGTGGCACGGCGTCAATCGCAAGCACCGCACGGCGACCAGGCAATCACTCGCGCTCAGAGCGAATTAGGGCGGAAGGAGTTCGCCCAAGCGCATGAGGATTTCCGCCTGGCGTTGACCTACGTCTCCGATTCGAAGGCAACCGGGAGATCGTACGAACGCGCCATGGAGGGGTTCTGCGAAAGCGGTGTGAGACTGGCGGAACAACGCATGGCTGAGGGTAAATACGCCGAAGCTGAGGCAATTCTGACCGAAATTTTGAGCGATCGTTACAATCCGAGATGCAAGGAAGCGGCTACCTTACTCGCCCATTTACGCGACCCTGGTTACATCAACAAAACAATGGGCCCGAAATTCCTCGCTAAGGTCGAGGAAGTCAAACGGCTCCTAACTGAAGCGGAAGGCTTCTATCAATCTGGTCGCTACGATCTGGCGATGAAACGTTACGATCAGGTGCTTAAACTGGATCCCTACAACACCGCGGCACGCCGAGGGCAGGAGCGGATTGATAACACGAAATATCGCTATGGTGAGGAGGCTTATAACGAGACGCGCGGCCGTGCCATGTGGCAGCTCGAGCATGGTTGGGAACAGCCGGTCCGTCAGTACGGACAGGCCGTCGGGCCGGTGGTTGAAGCGTTGCAGCGGGACGCGACCGGCACGGCCCGCATCAATAATAAGCTGAACTCAATCATCATTCCACGAGTCGAATTTCGCGACGCCAGTATTCGCGAAGCCATCGATTTTGTGCGTCAGCAGGCGGCTGCCAACGATCCGAGCCCGGAAGGGCGGCGCGGTGTCGATATCGTGTTGCGCTTGCACTCGATCGGTCGCTCGAATGAGCCGACGCCCGTCACCGGCACAACTACGGCAGGAGAAGCGCTCGCTTCCCCGGCGCCGACGGGCGCGCTGCCGCCGGGGGAAAGCGCGCCGCCTCCCGCGACGGCTGTCGCTCCGGCGCCCGCGCCAGCGGTTACCCCGGCAACACCATCACTAGCTCCGGTCAATCCGGCCGAGGCGAGAATCACTCTGACGCTCAACCAAATACCGCTGGGTGAAGCGTTGCGCTATATCGCGAGCCAGGCAGGATTGAAAGTAAAGGTCGAGCCCTACGCGGTTTTGATTATTCCGCTGAGTGAACAGAGCAATGAGCTCATCACGAAAGAATACCGCGTACCACCGGGATTCATTAGTAGCACGGTGAACATCAGCGCGAGCGCGCTCAATCGGGCGGCAACCCGCGTGGGAGCTGGCGCCGCTGCCGCCGCCGGTACCGGGAAAGACACGCAAGAATCTACTGGCGGACAGCTG
>WNGI01002121.1_pt1 | contig 17493 bp, 16 predicted proteins | sample 5400621 | NCBI WGS metagenome assembly WNGI01 (sample SAMN13153374, study PRJNA577476) | soil metagenome | isolation source: 20 cm soil or saprolite under Garry oak tree replicate 1 | place: USA:California | collected 2016-06-15 | reverse complement strand
TCGCCAACGCCATCTTTCGAGAGGCTGAGTCCCTCAACATCTACGCATTCGGACAGATGTGTCGCTCGGCTGAGCTGACGCCGGAGCGCTTGATCGACCAGTACGCTGGTTTCGTTGCCGACGAGAAGACGAGGGGCGTTCTGGGGCGAGTCCTCCGCTACATTGAAAACCACAGCAATTGGCAGAACAGCCTCCCGGTTTCGTACCGTCTTGAAGACTTCGACCTGCCGCACGCCCTATCGGCGCGAGTGGCGCTGGACCTGCTAGCTCAGGTCAGGTCCCGTGTTCAGCCGGCAATTCCGCTTTTGGAGCCTCCAGCCATTTACCTGGGCCGACTGAAGAAGCGTTTGGAAGCCATCGCTGCGGGGCATATCGGCGGCACCTCAGGCTAAGCGCAACCGAGATTCTTGAGCGAGCAGAAAGATCTTCGTATCATCGCGGGCGGTCGCGAATCGGACGGCCGGCGCGTCGCGACCGGCCGCGCCGCAAGCTAGATTTCGCGCTCGTTCGCGCGCGCAAGCGACGATGGTGCGGGCCACGGCAGCAACTGAAAATCCGCGTGTCGGCAGTTCGATTCTGCCCCTGGCCACTCGCCGCACCCTCGACGGGCAGCCTTCCCGGAAACGGAGGTCACTCATGGTCAATGCGGACGAGCAAGGCGTGGTGGTAGTGCGTGGGGGTCCGAATGGATTCGCCCAGGAGATCACGGCCGGGCGTCATCACCTGATCGCCGACGAGCCGGTGTCCGCCGGCGGGACCGACCGGGGGCCTGGACCGTACGAGCTGCTGTTGGCGGGCCTCGGCGCCTGAACGTCCATGACGATCGCGCTGTACGCGCGACGGAAAGGCTGGCCGCTGAGAGGTGTCACGGTTCGCCTTCGCCATTCCAGGATCCACGCCGAGGACTGCGCCGAATGTGAAACCGGACAGGGGATGCTCGATCGGATCGAGAGCGAGATCACGCTCGCCGGCGACTTTACCGAGGAGCAGCGTACCAGGCTACTCGAGATCGCCAACAAGTGTCCCGTCCATCGGACCCTCACGTCGGAGATCAACATTCGGACGACGCTCGTTTGAGGATGCGGTGTCGCGTCACCTCGACACCGCCGAGGAGACTTCGCGGGAACCGCGGTGCCGGATTCACCATTACCCACGTGAACACAGCTGACAGGGTGACGCTATGTCCGGAGTCGTGTACCGCTCTGAGGTTCGGATTGAGCGAGTCAAAGGACCGGTGCGCCGCGCCTTCCTCCCCGGTGAGTCGCAGCCGGTCGTCTTCGGTGTCCACGGCGCGGTGGCTGAGCACTACAAGGTTGCGCCCGGCACGCTCGAGCCGCGTGCCACCACGCTCGACTACATCGTCGCGGCGACGGCCGGCTGACTTACCGGGACCTTCGGAGGCGCGCTGGAGGCGCGCGACGTCAGAGCCGACGGGGACCGCCTCACGGGCGAGGCGGTTGGGGAAATTGAGGAAGGTGACGACAAGGTCCTCGTGATTCGACGCATTCACGTGCGGCTGCATCTCAGGGCCGCGGCGGAGCAGCGGGCCACGGCCGAACGCACGCACGGCATATTCGCGAAGTTCTGTCCGGTCTACCGGTCGCTGCACAAGGCGATCGACATCACCACCGAGCTCGTCTTCCGCGAGGCGTAGCGCGCCTGTCGGAAGCCGGTCTAGCCGACGTCGAGCAGCACTTTCAGCACGCCGGGGCGCTGCGCGTGCTCGAACGCCGTGAGGGCCTCGGCGAGCGGGTAGCGCGCGTGGATCAACGGCTCGACCGCCACCCGTCCCTCTGCGAGTAATCGCAACGCCGGCGCGAAAGGCCCACAGCGCGACCCCACGAGCGTCAGCTCCTGTACCACGATCGCTGAGGCATCGATGGTCAGGGCACCGGCGTAGGTGCTCTTCAGCACCACCGTGCCGCGGGGTCGGAGGGCGCGCTGGGCCACGGCGAAGCCTTCGGGATTCCCGGTGCACTCGACGGCCACGTCGAATTCCCCGCGCCGCGCTCGGTCGGCGCGCCCGGTTTCGATGCCCCGCGCGGCGAGCAGGGACAGCTTGGCGTCGTGCCGTCCGACTACGAGCAGGGCGCAGCCGGTGAGCGCGAGCGTCTGCGCCACGAGCTGGCCGAGCTTCCCGTCGCCCACCACCAGCACGCGGTCGCGTGGGCCGATCGGGACCTGCTCCTGAATCTCGAGCGCGGCGGCGAGCGGCTCGGTGAACACGGCGGCGTCCGAGGACACGGCGTCCGGGACCGGATGCAGGTTTTCGGCGGGCAGGACGAGGTAGTCGGCGAACGCGCCGTGCCGGCTCACGATGCCGAGCACCGTGCGGCGCTCGCAGTGGGTGCGCCGGCCCGCACGACACGCGCCGCACGCGCCGCATACGGCGTTGATCTCACCGACGACGCGCCGGCCCGCGAGCGCCGCGGGTCCCTGCTCGACGACGCCGACGAACTCGTGGCCCGGGATCCCGGTGAACGGGTAGTACCCGCGCGTCAGCTCGAGGTCGGTATTGCAGATGCCGGCGCAGAGCACACGCACGAGCGCCTCGCCAGGCGGCGGTTCGGGGATCGAAACGTCGGCCCGCGCGTGCAGGCGGCGATCCTCCAGCCAGAGGGCCCGCATGCCCCGTAATATGCCGCGGCCCGCGTCGTTGACAGAATCTCGGGCCCCGTGGTAAGTCTCGGCCCCATGAGTGAGCTGCCGTCCCTTCCCGGCTGGGCCAAGACGCTTCAGCGGCGCATCCGCCAGCGCGGTATCGGCCCTCGGAAAGTCGGCGTGACTCGATCCCCCTAACCCGGGTCTCAACGCGTGTGGTTGCTCGCCCTTCTCCTCCTCACCGACAGTACCGCGGTGCCGCAGTCGCTCATGGTGGCCGTGGCTCCAACGGAGTCCTTGTCCGTCGAACTCACGGGTCGCGGCGATCCGGTGGTGCTCATTCCGGGGCTCTTCGGCTCGGCGTTCGGTTTCCGTAAGCTCGTCCCACTGCTCGTCACCGCGGGCTATCGGACGATCGTCATCGAGCCGCTCGGCCTCGGCGCATCCGGCCGGCCCGAGAAGGCGAACTACTCGCTCACCGCCCAGGCCGACCGCATCGCGGCCGTGCTCGACTCGCTGCACGTGCGCCGCGCTCTCGTGCTGGCGCACTCCATCGGCGGCTCCGAGGCGTTCCGGCTCGCCTACCGGCGGCCGGATCTCGTGCGGGCGCTGTTGTCGATCGAGGGCGGGCCCACCGAGCGAGCCATCACGCCGGCGTTCAAGCGAGCGCTCCGGCTCGCGCCGTGGATCAAGCTGTTCGGCGGGATCCGGCTCATCCGGCGCAAGATCCGAGGCATGCTCATGGACTCCTCGGGCGACGCGAGTTGGGTGACCGACTCGGTGGTCCTGGGCTACACGGCCGCCGCCGGGCGCGATCTCGACGCCACCCTCAAGGCGTATCTCGCGATGGCGAACGCCCGCGAGCCGGAGCCGCTCGCCCCGCACCTGCCGCAAGTCCGGTGTCCCGTGCGCCTCATGGTCGGCGGCGCGCGCCACGACGGCGACGTCGGAGCGCGGGAGGTGCAATTACTGGAGCGCACCCTCCCCGCGTTCGTGCTCGATTCGGTGCCCGCCGCGGGCCACTTCATTCAAGAAGAAGAGCCGGGCGCGGTCTTGGCCGCCGTCGCCCGCCTCAAAACGAGCGTGACCGCGGGCCATGCCATCGGGTCACAGTGACGGAGGTTCGCCCGATGCGCATCGCCTTGGTGGCCGAGGACTACTATCCGCAGCTCGGGGGCGTTCCCGAGCACGTGCACAACCTCGCCCTCCAGCTCAACAGCTGGGGGCACCCAACCACCGTGGTCACGTCCGACATGGGCGACCATCCGGACGCCGAGTTCGTGCGCCGGGTGGGAACGAGCCGGGTGATCTATTCGAACGGCGGCGTGTCCCGCGTGACCACCGGCTGGCGGCTGCGGCGGCGGCTGGAGAAGCTCTTCCGGGCCGGCCGCTACGACCTCGTGCACGTGCACGGCGGGCTCGCGCCGACGCTCGGGTTGGCCGCGCCGTTCGCCGCCTGGCGTGTCGGCATCCCAGTGGTCGCGACGTTCCACTCGTGGTTTCGCCGCTCGATTGGCTGCCGGGTCTTCCGGCGGCCGCTCCAACGGATCCTCGACCGCCACGCGGCGACGATCGCCGTGAGCCGGCCGGTGGTGGACGCGAATTCCCGCTATTTCCGGGCCGACTGGGACGTCATCCCCAACGGCGTGGACACGACCTTCTTCAAGCCCAACGGGCGCCGGCCCACGGACGCGCTCACCGACCATCCGCGGCTCCTGTTCCTCGGGCGGATCGAGCCGCGCAACGGGCTGGGGACGCTGCTCGACGCCATGCCGCGCATCCTGGTGCGCTATCCGCGCGCGATCCTCACCGTGGCGGGAGACGGGCCGTGGCGGCACTACTATGAGCGGCGCACCCGGGCGGAAGGTCTGAGCGCGAGCGTGCGGTTCGCCGGGCAGGTGTTCGAGGATCGCCCCGTGTACTACGGCTCGGCCGATCTGTATCTCTGCCCGACGACGATCGCATCGTTCGGGGTCACGCTGCTCGAGGCGATGGCGTGCGGCGCGCCGATGATCGTCTCGGACAACCTCGGCTTCCGCTCGGTGATCGACGGTGGCGACGAGGCGGTGGTCATCCCGCCGGACGACCCGAGGGCGTGGGCGGACACGACGATCGCCCTCCTGGGCGACCCGCAGCGCCGCGCGGCGATGGGGCGTGCCGGCGTCGCGAAAGCGGCCGGGTTCGCCTGGCCGCGGATCGCGCGTCAGGAGCTTGCGGTGTACGAGCGCGTGCTGGGGCGGAGCGCCAGGGCGGAGAGAAAGCCCGCCACGGATCCGCGGTACGTGCGCACGCCCATGAAGACGTCGGTGATCGCCTCGACGAGCGGCTGACCCACCCGCCGGAACATCCAGCGGCGTGCGCGCGGGTGCTCGTACAGCAGGCGGGCGAGAGCGCGCGCGACGCGCAGCTCGGCAAGCAGCGGCCGGAGCGCCGCGTGGTAGCCGGCGCGCGCGCGCGGCGGATCGAGTTCGCTCGCGATGATCGCGTCGGCCGCGAGCCCGCCGCTCCGCGCCGCCGGACTGATCCCCTCCGCCGTCACCGGGTCGGCGAGCCCGGCCGCGTCCCCGACCAAGAGCATCCGCTCGCGCGCGAGCGGCCCGGCGCGCGGGCGGACCGGGATGACGAAGCCGTGGCGCTCCGTTGCCTGCGGCGCGAGCCCGATCACACGCAGGTACTCCTCGAGCTGCCGGTGCAGGTTGATCGCGCCGCGGCGTGTCGTCAGCACACCCACCGAGAGGTGCGCCGTCTTGGGAAACACCCAGGCGTACCCGTGTGGGATGACACCCACGTCGAAGCGGGGCACCCGCGCGAACCGGTCGAGCGTGGCGTCGTCCACGCGCACCTCGTACTCGAGCGCGGGGATGAGGTGCCGTCCGTCCCCCCACCCAGCGAGCCGGGCGAGCTCGCCCGTGGCGCCGTCCGCCGCGATCACGAACGCCGCCGTCACCGGGCCCGCGTCGGTCTCGAGCCGGACGTGCCGCGGCCCCAGGCTGACGCCGCGCACGCAACAGGGCGCGCGGAGCGTCGCGCCGGCGGCGGCGGCGGCCGACGCGAGCACGTGATCCAGCCGGTCGCGCATGGTCATCGCCATGATCGGCGGGCCGGGCGGATCGCGCGTGGCGCGGTAATGCTGGTTCGCGTCGAGCAAATGGAGCGCTGCCCGGCCGCAGCGCCGCTCGAGCACCGGCTCGACCTCCGGCGGCAGTAGCGGGAGCGCGCGGCCGACGAGACCGCCGCCGCACGTCTTGTAGCGGGGAAGCGTGTCGCGCTCGAGCAGCACGACCGAGAGCCCGCGTCGGGCGAGGGCGAGCGCGGCGGTCGCGCCGGCGGGGCCGGCGCCGACGACGGCGACGTCGAACATGGTGACCCTTAAGCTACTCCCCTCCCCTCCTTGCGCAGGTCCCAAATCGCGCGCAAGCTAGGCGGCCGGTTTATTCGCCTTGCAGGCCCACGCGTCGAGGAGGGTTCTATGGTCACCGCTGGAAGCCGGTTCCTGAGTTTCGCCGCACTCGCCGCCCTGTTGTACGGCATCCCGGCGGATGCCCAGACCGGCCGGATCAGCGGTGTGGTGCGCAGCGCCGGCGGTATCGCAGCGTCGGGAGCCATGGTTCGGGCGACGAACCAGAGCACGGGCGCTACCAGCCGCGCGACCACGGCCGCCGACGGCAGTTACACCGTCTCCAACCTGGCGCCGGGCGCGTACACCGTCTCCGCGTCGCTGCTCGGCCAGCGAGCAGCGTCCCAGAAGGACGTGCGGGTCGCGGCGGGCGCAGCCGTCTCGCTCGACCTCGTGCTGCAGCCGCTGACGCTCGAAGCGGTCACCGTCACGGCCATGCTGCGCGAGCAGGAGGTCAAGGACGTGCCCTTCTCCGTCGCCGCCGCCACCGCCGACGTCCTCCGCGCGCGCGGGGCGGACAATATCGAGGCGATCGCGGCCAACGTACCCGGATTCAGCGTCCAGGATCTGGGGCCGGGTCAGAGTCAGCCCGCCATCCGCGGAGCCTCATCGGGACAGGTCGCCCGGGATCAGCCTGGGGTCAAGGCGGACGTCGGAGTCTATCTGGACGAGGTGCCCATCTCCCTTTCGCTGTTCACGCCGGACCTGGACCTGTTTGATGTCTCCCGCGTGGAGGTGCTGCGGGGCCCGCAGGGAACCCTGTTCGGCGCAGGCTCGCTGTCTGGCACGGTGCGCTACATCAGCAACCAGCCCGAGCTCGGCGAGAGCAGCACCTTTGGTGAAACGGGCGTGAGCTTGATCGATGGTGGCGCGCCGGGCAACAGTGCCAAGATCGGCTTCAACGTGCCCCTGGGGGACAAGACCGCCTTCCGCGTGGCGGGTTATAGCAACCGGCCGGGCGGCTTCATTGACGCGGTGCAACCCGACCTCAGAGTCAATAACGCCGTCAACGGCGGCGAGCGCACCGGGGTGCGGGCCGCCTTCCGTATCGCTCCGAGCGGGCGACTCAGCATCACTCCCCGGGTCGTGTACCAAGACGTCAAGATGGACGGTTGGAACCGCATCGACGGCTACAACATCCTCGCCAATCCTTTTACCACCACGCGGCCAGCGGTGGCGCCGGGCGAACGCCAGCTCTTCACCCAGATCGAAGAGCCTTTCACCGACAAGTTCCTGCTGACTGACTTGAACCTGAAATACGACGCCGGACCCGTGAGCTTGACCTCGATCACGTCTTACACCCACCGCGACATCTTGGTCGTTCGCGATGCGACCGCTCTGACCGCGAGCGTCACGGGCGGGAGCCTTGGTCTCCCGGAGAACATCTACACTATCGACTCGCCACTCGACGACTCCACGAACTCGAAGGTGTGGACGCAGGAGCTGCGCCTGTCCGGCGGCCGAGATCGCATCAAGTGGCTGGTGGGCGGCTTCTACAGCAAGAGCAAGCGCCACTATGCACAGGACCTGTTCGTCCCGGGGTTTGACACGCTCTCGGCGCCTCTTCTTGGCGCTCCCTATGGCTTCACCCAGGGCCTTCGAGCGCCCAAGGATCACCTCTTTTGGTCCAACCTGTCCTACGAGACGAAGCAGTACGCCCTATTCGGCGAAGCGACGGTATCTCTGGGTGCGCGACTCGCGCTCACCGGGGGCCTGCGCTACTACGACTTCGACGACGACCGTGGCATGATCTTCGACGGCATCTTCACAAACAATGACAACGGGACGGCACTGGTCACGGACACCGGCTCGACCAAAGCCAACGGCGTGGCGCCGCGCTTCATCGCCAGCTACAAGGCGTCCGACGCGCTCACGTTGAACGCCCAGGTCTCGCGGGGGTTCCGGCTGGGTGGGATCAACGATGCGCTCAACGTGCCGCTGTGCACCGCCCAGGACCTCGCCACGTACAGCGGCCGGCCCACTTGGAAGGACGAGACGGCGTGGAACTACGAGGTCGGGGGGAAGTCCACACTGTTCGGGGGTCGCGCGTCGCTCAATGTATCCGCGTTCTACATGGACATCCGCGACCTGCAGCTGACCATCACGGCAGGGTCGTGCTCGTCGCGACTGATCTTTAACGCTCCGAAGGCCCGCAGCGAGGGGGTGGAGGCCGAGTTCACCGCCAGCCCGAGTGAGCATCTGGACTTCTCCGTATCTGTCGGCCTCAACGACTCAAAGCTGCAGTCGACCATCAGGGACCCGGGGGGGGCAGTCATCTCGGGCATTCAGGACGGCAACCGCCTGCCCTCTGTGCCGAAGATCCAAGCGGCAGCTGGCGCCACGTACAAGTGGGAGGTGGGCCCGGGGTCGCGGGCCTTCATCAGCGGCAGCTACCAGCACGTGGGCTCGCACTTCACGGCGATCGACGACTACGGCCGGGGTCAGTGTTGGCCGTCTAACACGCCGAACTGTCCGTTTGGGACAGTCGCGTTGACGACGTTCCAGCGCTCCGGGGGAAAGTCCATCGGCGGGCCGCTGACGGATACCCTGTTCACGTTCAATCCGGAGCTGCCGGCTTACAATCTTCTCAACCTGCGCGTCGGCCTGACCCGTGAGAACTGGGAGTTTGCGGTCTTCCTCGACAACGTGACCGACGAGCGGGCCTTGCTCGCCCTGGACCGGGAGCGGGGAACCCGGGCACGCGTCGGCTACCTGAGAAACGAGCCGCGAACGGTGGGAGCCACGCTCCGCTTCAACTACTGAGTTCCGGTCGAACCGCACTCGGGTGCCGGGCCCCGGGGTTCGTTTTGGCACAAGCGCCGCACCTCGGGGCTCAGCCGCCTTCCTTCTTGCGGGGTCGCCGTTCGGGCGGCAGCATATGAAGTGCTCGTGCGGCTCCCCGTCGTGAACTCCGTCGCCCTGCTCGAGGAGGCATCGTGGTAAAGCGCCTTTCGCTCGCCGTGCTGTGCGCAGCGCCCCTGCTGATGGCATTGCCGAACCGGCTCGATGCCCAGGGTGGAACTATCCGCGGGCGCGTCGCGGACGCCCAGGGCGCGCCACTCCCGCGTGCGGGCGTAAGCATCGACGCGATCGGCGTGCGCACCACCACCGACGAGCAAGGGAGCTACGAGATCCGTGGCGTTCCCGCGGGTACGCACACGCTGCGTGTGCGGCTCCTCGGGTACGTCCCCCAGAGCGTCCAGGTCGCCGTGAGCGAGACGCAGCCGACCCGGAGAGATTTCTCGCTCGTGGTCCAGCCGATCGCGCTCGCGCCTGTGGACGTGACGGTCGGGTCCCGTGCCCGCCACGCGGCCGCAGACGAGCTCGCTGTCCCGGTCGACGTCTTCGGCGCCGATGATATCAAGCGCCAAGGGACGACGGAGACGAGCCAGATCCTGCAGGCGCTCGCCCCGTCGGTCAACTTTCCGCACCAGAGCGTCACCGACGCCGGGGACATCGGCCGCCCGTTCACGTTGCGGGGCCTCTCCCCCGATCAGACGCTGGTGCTGCTGAACGGCTGGCGACGGCACCAGACCGCGCTGGTCAACAACTTCACGTACGGCATGGGCGCCGGCTCGAGCGGTGTGGACCTGAACACGATTCCTCAGAGCGCCATCGAGCGCATGGAGGTGCTGCGCGACGGAGCCTCGGCACAGTACGGCTCCGATGCGATCGGGGGCGTGGTCAACATCGTCATGAAGGAAGGGCCCTTCACCCCGTACCTCAACGTCGACGCCGGCCGCTACATCCCCGACAACTACGCCGACGACGGCACCACGACCAATGTGAACGGCGGGTGGGGCACGAAGCTCGGCCGCGGCTCCCTTTCGCTGTTCGGCGAGTTCCTCGACCGCGAGCCGACCAACCGGGCGTGGGCCGATCCGTTCGAAGACGGCGGCACGAACGCCCCGGATTCCATCAACAGCGAAGGCCAGGTGGTGGTGAAGCGCAACGCGGTGCCGCAGCCGAACCACCACTGGGGCGATGGGCTCGAGAAGGACATCATGACCCTCGGGAACTTCCGCCTCCCGCTCAACAATGCGGGGACGAGCGAATTCTACGCGTTCGGCGGTTACAGCTACCGCCGCGGCACGGGCAATGCCTACCGGCGGTACGGCGGGAACGACCGGAACTGGTCGGCTATCTACCCGTTGGGCTTCCTGCCCGAGTTCTCACCCAAAGTCACCGATTACTCGGCCGCGGGGGGCTGGCGCGCGGCAACCGGCGGCTGGTCGGTGGACCTGGGCGCCAGCTTCGGTCACAACCACTTCGACTACGATCTTACCAACACGCTCAACGCGTCGCTCGGGCCGTGCCTGACCCTCGTGCCTACCCTGTGCTCCGATCCCGCCCCGGGCCCCGACGGCACGCCCGGAACGGGGGACGAGATTCCGAACCAGACCTCGTTCTACGCGGGACGGTTGCGGCGTGAGGAATTCATCGCGCAGGCCAACGCGACCAAGTCGCTCAATCTCGGACTGAAGGCACCGGTGAACTTTGCCGTTGGCGCCGCGTGGCGCCGGGAGCGGTACAAGATCGAGGCGGGCGAGCTGGCGTCCTACATCAACGGCAGGGACAGTACACAGAACGGCGGCGGCTTCGACGCCTCCGTCAGCGGCTCGCAGGGGTTCCCGGGGTTCACGCCTTCGGACGCGTCGGACAATCATCGCACAAACTTCGCCGCGTACGCGGACGCGGAGACCGAGCTCTCGTCACAGGTCCTCGCAGACCTGGCGGGGCGGTTCGAGCACTACAGCGACTTCGGCTCTCGGGTGACCGGCAAGCTGGCGCTGCGCTATCAGCCGTCGAAGCAGTTCACCCTGCGGGGGGCAGCGAGCACGGGGTTCCGCGCCCCGGGAATCAGCCAGGAATTCTTCAGCAAGGTCGTCACCAACGTCATCGCCGGCGTACCCGTGCAGGTCGGGATATTCCCCGTGAATACGCGCCCGGCACAGGTGCTCGGCGCGAAGCCGCTGCGCGACGAAACCTCGGTCAACCTGAGCGGTGGCTTCGCTTACTCCCCAACGAGCAATGTGACGTTCACCGCCGACTACTTCTACATCAAGATCGACCACCGAATCATGCTCAGCGCGACATTCCTCGAGGACAGCACCGTAAGGATCCTGGTCGACAGCGGCATCACCGGAGTCGGGGCCGTCCAGTACTTCACGAACGGACTCGACACGCGCACCCAGGGCGTGGATTTCACGGCCAATCTGCGCGTTCCGCGGGTTGCGGGAGGCGCGCTCGACTGGACGGCGGCGATCAACTGGACGAAGAACGAGATCACCAACGTCGATCCCCTGCCCCCGATATTCAACGGTACCGGTGAGGCGGGCCTGATCGATACCGTGACCTGGATCGGGATCACAGAGGAGCGTCCCGACTGGCGGGGAACGCTGACGGGTCTGTATTCCCTGAGCCGGTTCCACGCGTTGGCGCGGGCGTCTTATTACGGCAAGTTCTCGTCGGCGCAGCCGGGGTTCTGCAACTTGTGCCGTGAGGGGTACGGGGCGAAGACCCTCGTCGATGCCGAAATGGGCTACCGCTTCGGCCAGGTGGACCTCTCGATCGGCGTGCGCAACCTGTTCGACGTGTATCCGGACCAGCCGAAGTCTCAGGTGATTGTCGATAGCTCCGGCGACACCTCGCAGCAGTTCAACAACAATTTCGGCACATTCCCGTGGGCCGCGGCATCGCCGTTCGGATACAACGGACGGTTCATATACACCCGGGCCTCGATCACGTTGAGTCAGTAGGTCCGTTCGGTCGACCAAAAACAACGTAGGGGCGCAGCATGCTGCGCCCCTACGGTTTTCCCGCTCTGTGCCTCGCTACATCTCCTTATAGACGTACGCTCCCACGACGGTCGCGAGGGGAATCGAGATCAGCGCTACGCACGTCCCGATCGTCATGAGTCGCTGCGGCATGAACCCCATCGGCGATTCGCCGATCGCGTGCAGCAGGCCGACGAAGAACCACACGGCGAGCCCTGCGATCACCGCCGTCTTCGCGCCCGCGCCGAACCGTGGCCGGATGGCCGCGTACACCCACAGCAGGCCGATCCCGGACACGAAATCGAGCGCCACCCACAACGGAATCGCGCTGTCCATCGCGCTCGGCTGCTTGCCGAGCGCCTGCATCGCGGCCGCCATGTCCGCCTTTAGCCACACGCCGTACGTGAGCCAATCGATGATGTTCAGCACCACCCCCGCCAGCAGCCCGCCCGACACCACGCGACCCCAATTGATTTTGCCCATAGTGACCTCGGGGAGGGAGGAGAAAATCGCACGGCGCTTCGAGAGTAGGGGCCGACCCAAGCGGCGTCAAGCACGCGCTCTTACGGGACGACCAACACAGCTACCATTCCACCCAGCCCGTCGGGGATCGTGGCCACGCCGTGGGGCACGACCCAGTCCGACCCGTCGACCTGCAGGTTGAAGTGGTACAAACCGCGTCGCAGCACCATGGTGCCTTCCCACACGTCCTCGCCCACGGGGCGCAGCCGCACCGGTTCCCAGGCATTCCAATCGCCCGCGATCGCCACTGAGCGGGCATCGGGCATCCGGAATCGCACGACCAGGCTGTCGCCACGCGACTCCGGCACGAGGGGGGTCCATCGCAGGACGACGGCGCCGGGCAGCGGGCGGGGAGCCTTGTGGAGCCGCACGGCGAAGGTGATGAACCCCGCGCGGGGAAGCCCCTGGTAGGGGTCGCTGAGCGAGCTCCCGCCGCTCACCTCCAACGACACGCGCGGTGTTACGAATGCCTGCAGATACGCGCTGCCCGCCGCCGTCGAGGAGTACGTGGACGAGAGGCGTGCCACGGTCCAGAGCGATACGACCGCCCGACCGCGCTCGAACGTGGCGCCGGCGCTCGCGTCCGTGAACCAACCATCGGGAAAGTGTGTCGGCTCGACGCTCAGCTGCACGGTCGGCGACGTCACGCCGTCCCTGATCCGCCACCACACGCGCGCGCGTGTGTGCAGGGCTGTCACGGGCAGGGCACCCGAGATCAACCCTGTGGAGGGACCAGCCGCGAGGCCCGCTCCCCAGGCTGCGGCGGACCATCGCAGCTCTCCTACGGCGTGCGCCGCTCCGGTCGGCCCGGCGCTGGTGCGCGTGGTGCCCGCGAAGATCACGTCGACGCCGAGCTGGCGTCCGCCGGCGGAGGGCGCGGTGGCCGCCGACAGATCCGCCTGGCCCAGGCCGGCCCACTGCCCACCGGGGAGCGAGGCGATCGAACCGGAAAAATCCGCGACGAGCGCTTCCTTTGTGTAGCGAAGGCTCGGTGAGAGGATGGCCGAGCCGAAGCTCGTTCCCCCGGGGTAGCGCACGGTACCCGCGCCCACGCCGACGGACCCATCGACCTGGGCCGCTGCCGGCGCGGTGTGCGTACTAGCCGCCACCAGCAGCACGACGATCCCCCGCCTCACGGCGGCAAAGCTAGCCCGCGGCGGCGGAGATGGATACGGTGAAAAACGCTACGGTCGGTGACTACCCGATTGGCCGCCTTTGTGCGCGGGCCCCGCGCCATGCCAGGCAGTGGCAGGCGTGGCCCGAATGGCGCGTGTTGCCGCGTTCGGGCTGCGCGTGGGGGCGATCCGCACCACGTCGCCGCGGCGGTGCGTCGCGCGATGCGCGGCACCTTGCGAGTGCAACGTGACCATCGCGTTAGCCTGGTCGGACGCGCGACCGTCGGGGATCTGCGGTGTCTGCGCTGCCGCCATCGTCGGCAGGGCCAGTGCCACGACCAGCCCGAGAAGTTTGCTGCTCATCCACCCTCCGCTATCATCGTGATCTGCGCGTCCGGCCCTGGGACGCGGGCTCCGTAAGCTCGTGTCGTAGTGCATGACGCTGTGAAGACGGCTGACGGGGGTGTCGGGTAACGCCTGCGGCCGCAAGTGTCTACGAGGCAGGGCGTTACTAAAGCTCGCGGGGGCGACTCTTTAGGGTGGGAGTGGTTGCCTGCGACACCGCGGCCCTCTACCATCACCTGCATCACTTCCGGCGGTGGGGGTTTCTGTTTGGGTCTCGAGGGCGAGGCGACGGACGCGGAGGTCGTACGGGCCGTGCTGGCAGGCGACGTCGAGCGCTATGCCGTGCTGGTGCGGCGCTACCGCGAGCGCTACGCGCGCTACGCGTCGCGCATGCTCGGCTCCCGAGACGTCGCCGAGGATGCGGTGCAGGACGCGCTGGTGCGCGCGTTCGATCGGCTGGCGGACTGCCGCGAGCCGGACAAGTTTGCGGGGTGGCTGTTCCTGATTTTGCGGAACCGCTGCTACGCGGAGCAGCGACGCCGGCAGCGAGAAGGACGGCCGCTCGATGAAGCGGACGAAATGTTTGCGGCGCCCGACCGGCCGGACGGCGCGTACGAGCAGGTGGAGCGCACACACGCCTTGGAGCGGGCGCTCCAGCACCTGACGGCGGAGCAGCGCGAAGTGTTCGTGCTGAAGCACACGGAAGGGCTTGCGTACGAGGAGATCGCGGGGGTCACGGGCGCCACGGTCGCGTCGCTCAAGATGCGGATGCACCGCGCGTACGACCGCCTGCGGGAGCTGATGAAGGAGCATCTGGAATGATGGGCTATCATCCTCTTGTGAAGCGGTTGCTCGACGGCGAGCTGTCACTCGCCGAGCTGCCGCCCGAGCTGCGAGCCGAAGGCGAGCAGGCCCTGCGCCTGCTCGGCGCGGTGGATCGCGCGCCGGTCGCGCTGTCGCCGCTGCTCGACGAGCGCGTGATGGCCGCCGTCCGCCGCCACGCGGCCTCCCCGGCCCATCGCGCCTGGCGGTGGCTCAACACGCCGCGAGAGGTAGAGCTGCGGTTGCGGCTCCGCCCCTGGACGGTGTGGGCCGGCGCTCTCGCGGCGGCGGCAGGTCTGGCCCTGCTCCTCGGCCGCCCTGCCCCCGCACCAGAGCGGGGGCTCGCCACGCAGGTGCGCGTCGGCTCGCGCGATTCGGTCTTCGTGCGGTTCGTCTTGTACGCACCTGGCGCACGGCGCGTCGCCGTGGCGGGCACCTTCAATCAGTGGGACCGTAGCGCCGCGCCACTCGTGCCGGCTGGGACGAGCGGCGTGTGGACGACCACCCTTGCGCTCCCCGTCGGCCAGCATCAATACGCGTTCGTCGTGGATGGCGCCCGCTGGGTCGTCGACCCGGCCGCACCCGCGGTGGACGACGGCTTCGGCCGTCGCAACAGCATCGTCGCCGTGACCGCGCAGGGGGCGCACACCCTGTGAGGACCATCGGCATCGCCGTCACCCTCGTCCTCGGCACGACCCTCGCGGGCGGACTCGGCGCCCAGGACGTGCAGGTGCGCCTCGACCGGCGTGTCTCACCGGAGGTGCAGCGGGCCGTCCGGGGCATCGCGGCAGACGCCGCGGCGCATGGCCTCCCGGTCGATCCGCTCGTGCAGAAGGCGATCGAGGGTGGGGCGAAGGGGGTACCGGGCGACCGTGTCATCGCGGCGGTGCGCGCCCTGGCCGGACGTCTTGCCGAGGCCAAGGAGGCGGTGAGCGAAGCCGGTGTGGCCGCACCGAGCGGCGACGTCGTGGAAGGAGGGGCCGACGCCCTCAACGCGGGGCTCAGTAAGGGCCAGGTGGGGGAGCTGGTGCGGGTGAGCCGGCCACCACAGGACCCGGCACTCACCCTCCGGGTGGCCGCCACGTTGGCCGCTCTCGGCGTGCCCGCGACGCAGGCGCTCCAGCTGGTGCAAGGGATGATCAGCGCCGGTCGGTCGCCGAGCGATCTGCTCGGCCTGCCGGGCCAGGTCCAGGCGGGGGTGGCGCGGGGCGCCACTCCGGCCCAGGCGGCTGCAGGCCTGGCGCGCGCTGCCGGGGGTCCCCCACCGGGACGCGCCCCCGACTGGGTCCCCCCTGGGCAGCGGAAGCCGCACAACCCCCACAAACCCTGACGCCCGGCCCGCTCGCCGCGGGCGCGTTACTTCCGGCCCCGAGCGTAGGTAGATTCCACGGCCTATGCCCACCTCCCACAATCTTGGCTTCCCGCACCTCGGGGCCGCGCGCGAGCTGAAGCGAGCCACGGAAGGTTACTGGAGCGGCAAGGTCTCCTTGCCGGACTTGCTCAAGACCGGGGCCGAGCTCCGCGCCCGCCACTGGCGGCTGCAACACGACTCCGGCATCGATCTCGTCCCGTCGAACGACTTCTCGTACTATGACCGCATGCTCGACACGTGCGCGCTGGTCGGCGCCGTGCCGAAGCGCTACGGCTGGGCCGGCGGCCCGGTGGACATCGACACGTACTTCGCGATGGCGCGCGGAGTGCAGTCGGGCGGGCGGGACGTCACGGCGATGGAAATGACGAAGTGGTTCGACACGAACTATCACTACCTCGTGCCCGAATTCGAGCCGGGACAGGCGTTCCGGCTCTCGTCCTCGAAACCCGTGGACGAGTTCCAGGAAGCGAAGGCGCTGGGCATCCAGACCAAGCCGGTGCTGATCGGACCGGTGACGTTCCTGCTCCTGGGCAAGGCCCGCACCGCGCGGTTCGACCGGCTCACGCTGCTCGACGCGCTGCTGCCGGTCTACGCGGAGGTGCTGTCGCGTCTCGCCTCCGCCGGTGCGACGTGGGTCCAGCTCGACGAGCCGTGCCTCGGGCTCGACCGCACGCCCCCCGAGCGCGCCGCGTTCGAGCGCGCCTACCGGTTCCTCGCGGAGCGGGCACCCAACGTGAAGCTCCTCGTCGCTACGTATTTCGCGGCGCTCGACGACAATCTGCCGACGGCCCTGGAGCTGCCGGTCGCCGGGCTCCACCTCGATGCGGTCCGCGCGGCTGGGGGGGGCCGGTTCGACGCGCTGCTCCAGGCGTGGCCGGCGGGGGGCGGGCGCGAAGGGAAGGTGTTGTCCCTCGGTGTGATTGTGGGTGGCGCCGTCGTGCTCGCTGCTGCACGTGCCGATCGACCTCGAGCTCGAGACCCGGCTCGACAGCGAATTGAAGGGGTGGCTCGCCTTCGCCCGGCAGAAGCTGGTCGAGGTGGCGACCCTCACACGGGCGCTGCGCGAGGGGCGGGACAGCGTGACGGTGCAGCTCGACGCCAACACGCGCGCGCTCGCGGGGCGGCGCACCTCGCGCCGCATTCACAACCCCGCCGTGAAGCAGCGCGCTCGGGGTGTCACCGAGCACGACATGCGCCGCACGTCGCCGCACGCCGCGCGGCGGAAGAAACAGCTCCGGCTTCCCCTGTTCCCGACGACCACGATCGGGTCGTTCCCGCAGACGGCCGAGGTGCGGAACGCGCGCAAGAGGCTGCATGACGGCAAGCTCACGCCCGCGCAGTACGACGCGTTCATCGCCGAGCAGATCACGCGGACGCTCAAGCTGCAGGAAGAGCTCGGACTGGACGTGCTGGTGCATGGCGAGTTCGAGCGCAACGACATGGTGGAGTATTTCGGCGAGCAGCTCGAAGGGTTCGCGTTCACGGAGCACGGCTGGGTGCAGTCGTACGGCAGCCGCTACGTGAAGCCGCCGATCATCTACG
>WNGI01001979.1_pt1 | contig 17495 bp, 14 predicted proteins | sample 5400621 | NCBI WGS metagenome assembly WNGI01 (sample SAMN13153374, study PRJNA577476) | soil metagenome | isolation source: 20 cm soil or saprolite under Garry oak tree replicate 1 | place: USA:California | collected 2016-06-15 | reverse complement strand
GGGTTCGATCTGGAGCTGCTGCTGGGGAGTCATGGCGATCCTGGTTGATGGACTCCGCGCATAAAGCAGAACGCCCGCGGCAGTGTGGCCGCGGGCGTTCCTCGCTTTTTAGCATTTATTTAACGTGGCTGCAATACGCGGCAAATCACCACAGGCACTTCGATTGTTGGACGCATAATATCGCTACCGCCTCCGCGCGTCAAGGTACAAAAAGCTGGCTGAGGCGAGTGACCAGCCGTATGTTTGCGAGGCTTCGAAAGGTCAGGTCGTGATTACCTCTTCAGTACGTGACCGCCAGTCATGAGCGACGCTCTCGGTCCGGTCGAAACGGACGCTCGCCACGAGTCGACGATAGGGTTTGACCCGATCGCCCCTTTGCGCGCTGCTCTGAAAGATCGCTACGAGATTCAGAAGCAAATCGGACAAGGGGCGTTTGCGACTGTCTACCTTGCGCGCGATACGAGACACGAGCGCAGCGTCGCTCTGAAAGTCCTCAATGCGGATTCCAGCTCGGAAGCGGGCGACCTTCGCTTCATCCGCGAAATCCGCCTGCTCGCCGGCCTCCAGCACCCGAACATTCTCCCGCTCCACGATTCGGGTCACGTCGAGTCTTTGCTGTACTACGTCATGCCGTACGTCGGTGGTGAAACGGTTCGCACACGAGTGAGCCGCGAGCGGCAGCTTCCATGGCAGGTCGCGGTCTCGATCGCGTCTGAGACTGCCGACGCGCTCAATCATGCGCACCGCCAGGGAGTCATTCACCGCGACATCAAGCCAGAGAACATCCTGTTGTCAGCTGGCCACGCGATCGTTGCCGACTTCGGAATCGCTCGGGTGATCGATCTCGCCGGAGTGCGCCAGTTGACGCGGACGGGCGCCGGTGGTCCCGGAACGCCGGCGTACATGAGTCCCGAACAACTTCTGGGAGATCGCGAACTGGACGGCAGAACGGACATCTACAGTCTGGGTTGCGTGATATACGAGATGCTCGCAGGTAAGCCGCCGTTCGCAGGGAAAGATGGATTCGCACGAAGATTTACTCAGCCACCGCCGGTGCCTTCCTCGGCCCGGAAGGACGTGCCGCCCTGGCTGGATGCAATCGTCATCAAAGCGCTGGCCCGGACTCCCGAAGACCGGTATGGGACAGCGAGTGAGCTCGCTCGCGCGCTGACCACCAGAAGCATCCCCGATGCCGGGCCAGTCGTGCGCACGTCCGAAAATGAGGCACGAAGCAGCGCGATACACACCGCGAACGCGATTGCGTACCGACCGATATCCCGGGAATCGGTCGGCGTGCGCGAGGTTCAACAGCCGTCGATCGCCGTCATGGCGTTCGCAAATATGAGCGCAAACCCCGAGAATGAGTATTTCTCCGATGGAATAACGGAAGAGATTCTCAATTCACTCGCCAGCATTCCCACGCTCAAAGTCGCGTCGCGCACATCCGCATTCGCCCTCAAAGGCAAGTCGCTGAGCATCGCGGAAATCGGACAGCAGCTCAATGTGAGGACTGTTCTCGAAGGGAGTGTCCGGCGGATCAACCAACGGGTACGAATCACCGCGCAGCTGATCAACGTTGCGGACGGCTATCACCTCTGGTCAGAGCGATACGATCGTGAGGTCGAGGACGTGTTCGCTATCCAGGACGAAATCGCGAGAACGATAGTTGAACGACTCAAGGTCAAGCTAACCGCCGAGCAGAATGAAGCGCTCGGAAAGCGTCAGACCGAGAATATCGAGGCTTACGAGCTGTATCTGCATGGCAGGCATTGCAGCTACCGCTGGAATATTTCCGGAATGATGCAAAAGGCCCTGGGCTACTTCGAGGCAGCGCTGGCCAAGGATCCAGAGTATGCGCTGGCGTACCACGGCCTGGCTGACGTGTACGCCCTCCTCGGCCTCTACGCCTTTCTGCCTCCCGCCGCCGTGCTCGACAAAGCGATCGCCGCCGCGACCCGAGCGGTCGAGCTCGCACCCGAATTGGCCGAAGCCTGGACATCGCTGGGATTTGTGCAGCTTCTCGATTGGGACTGGGGATCCGCTGAGTGGTCATTTGCCCGAGCCATCGAATTGAATCCGAGATACTCCCCGGCTCATACGTTCCGCGGCTGGCTTCTCAGCACGCTCGACAGACAAACCGAGGCAATTGAATCGGCGAGAGCAGGCCAGGATCTTGATCCGTTTTCGCCTGCCGCCAGCGGCGTCGCGGCACTCGTCTACTACCATGGTCGTCGCTATGACGAGGCGATCAAAGAAGCCGAGCGTGCGCTCGAACGCGATCCGACTTCCGCGCTTTCCCTGCTCTGCGTGAGCATGTCATACGCTGCGAAAGGCGCATACAAGGAAGCAATTCTGCACGCCGAGCGCGGAGTTGACCAGTCGCGAGATGTCAACTTCTTGCGTGGCATTCTCGGCTGTGTGTACGCAATGGCTAACGAACGGGACGCGGCGCAAGGAATTCTGAGAGATCTGCTCGAGCGATCGAGGACGACTTACATCGGGCCGACCATCATTTCCTGGATCTACTGCCATCTGGGCGAGCGTGACAGCGCATTCGAGTGGCTCGAGAAGGCGTACGACCAGCGGGCATGCACACTCGGATTCGGGCTACGCGCACCGTTATACGACGCAATACGCGACGATCCGCGTTTCGGGCAGTTGCTCAGCAAGCTCCAGCTGTCCTAGATCTGCGTCGTCGTCAGCGCTGGTGCGTCTTCGCTGAGAGCGTCGGGCGGATCCGGACGTGATTCTGGTGAAACATGTGTCGCGTTGTTGTGGCGCGCTGATTCTGCTCACGGCGTGTCGCGCCACCCTTCCTTCGTCGTACCAAACGCATTCGCTTGGAGCACCGGTAGGGTGCGAGGGAACCGCGTGTCCCGATCCGGACCAGATCGTTGAGGTGACTTATCTCGGCGTCTCGGGACTGATCGTGCAACATCGAGGGCACGTGCTGCTGACCGCACCATTTTTCAGCAATCCGCGACTCGGCCTGGTGAAACCAAAGGCGACCCGCTTCTTTCGCAGCAGTCCGAGAATTGCACCCGACACGAATGCGATCGAGCAACTGCTACCGAGAACGGCCGATCGCGCGTCGGCAATCCTCGTAGGACACGGTCATTACGATCACCTGCTGGACGTCCCGTACATTGCGAGAAAACGCTCCACGTCAGCGCTGGTTTATGGTGGGCCAACCGTCCGTCATATGCTGATGGGCGATTCTTCACTGCGAGCCGATGGCGGACGTCGGGTAATTTCTATTAACCCGTCGGATGCCGGAACCGTCGAGCGCAAAGGCGTCTGGTTTTACACCAGCGATAGCGCATTCCGCTTTATGCCGCTGGTGGCCGGACATGCCCCGATGCTGCACCTGTTCGGAGGCAGCTACAACTTCGCGTCGGGAAGCGTCGCCGTCGACATGGACAGTCTTCCGCGCACAGCACCGGATTGGAAGCTGGGCGAGCCCTACGCGTTTCTGATTGATGTCCTCAAGCCCAAAACCTCCGATCCTGTCTTCCGCATCTTTTTTCAGGATGCACCAAGTCCGCCTCCACTCGGCTTTCCACCGCTCGATCTAATCAGGGAGCGCGGCGTCGATTTGGCCGTAATTTGCGCCGCGACGTCTTCAAACGTGCGGAACACTCCAGATAGTCTTCTGAAGGTGCTTCGACCGCGGCGTGTCCTGGTTACGCATTGGGAATCTTTTTTTCGCTCCCAGATGTTGCCGCCCGAGGTTAGTCGCGGGCTTCACCTCGAGACCTTTTTTGCCAGTCTGAAGCGAGCACTCGACCCAGCAGTGCCGTGGGCGATGCCGCTGCCGCACACGGTTATACGCTTCCCAGTTTCTCCGCCCTGAGAAGCAAATTGGCTTTGCTATGATTGACGCCGACAAGAAAAAACGGGAGCCGCAATCGCGACTCCCGTTCGAGTTTCTGCCGGAGCAGAAGGTTAGTACATGCCTCCCATACCGCCCGACGGGCCACCAGCACCAGCACCGGCCGTATTCGGCTCCTTCTTCTCTACGATCAATGCTTCGGTCGTGAGCAAGAGTCCCGCGATGGATGCCGCGTTCTGGAGAGCGGTACGCGTTACCTTGGTCGGGTCGATGACGCCGGCCGCGACCAGATCCTCGTACTCGTCGGTAAGCGCGTTGTAGCCGTAGTTGTTGTCCTTCGACTGACGGATCTTCTCGACGACGATGGAGCCTTCACCACCAGCGTTCTGCACGATCATCCGCATCGGCTCTTCGATGGCGCGACGCACGATGTCGACGCCGATCTGCTCATCGCTCTCGTCGAGCTTGAGCGTCTTGAGCGCCTTCTGCGCACGAATGAAGGCGACGCCGCCGCCGGGGACAATTCCCTCCTCCACCGCGGCACGGGTTGCATGGAGAGCGTCCTCGACGCGCGCCTTTTTCTCCTTCATCTCGCTCTCGGTCGCGGCGCCGACGTTGATCACCGCCACGCCACCGGCGAGCTTGGCCAGTCGCTCCTGCAGCTTTTCCTTGTCGTAATCAGAGGTCGTCTTATCTATCGCGGCTTTGATTTCCTTGATCTTGCCCTGAATCTTGTCGTCCTCACCGGCGCCATCGATCAGCGTGGTGGTTTCTTTATCGACCACGATCCGCTTGGCGCGACCAAGATCGGTCACCACTGCGTTCTCGAGCTTGAATCCGACTTCCTCAGAGATGACCTGACCGCCCGTCAATACCGCAATGTCCTCGAGCATCGCCTTGCGACGATCGCCGAAGCCTGGGGCCTTTACCGCAGCGACGCGCAATGTGCCGCGGAGCTTGTTGACGACCAGGGTCGCCAGCGCCTCTCCTTCGATGTCCTCGGCGATGATGAGCAACGGCTTGCCCATCTGCGCAACCTTCTCCAGGATCGGGAGAAGATCCTTCATCGACGAGATCTTCTTGTCGTGGACGAGAATCAGGGCATCCTCGAGCGCCGCTTCCATCTTCTCAGGATCAGTGACGAAGTAGGGCGAGAGGTAGCCGCGGTCGAACTGCATGCCCTCGACCGTCTCGAGAGTCGTCTCGAGGCCCTTTGCCTCCTCGACCGTGATCACGCCGTCCTTTCCGACCTTTTCCATCGCCTCGGCGATCAGATCACCGATCTCCTTGTCGTTGTTGGCGGAGATGGAACCGACCTGCGCGATTTCCTTCTTGCCCTTGGTCGGAAGGCTCATCTTCTTGAGGTCTTCGACGACCGCGGCGACAGCGGAATCAATACCTCGCTTGAGCGCCATCGGATTGACGCCGGCGGTGACGTTCTTTAGCCCTTCGCGGAAAATTGCCTGCGCGAGAACCGTCGCCGTGGTGGTGCCGTCACCTGCGAGGTCTGACGTCTTGGTGGCAACTTCCTTGACCATCTGCGCGCCCATGTTCTCGAGCGCGTCCGAGAGCTCGATCTCCTTGGCGACGGTGACGCCGTCCTTTGTAACCGTCGGCGCACCGAACTTCTTGTCGATGACGACATTCCGCCCTTTGGGGCCGAGCGTGACTCTCACCGCCTCTGCGAGCTGATCGACGCCGCGCTTCAGAGCAGCGCGCGCATCGGTGTTGAAGTGTAGTTCCTTGGCTGCCATATGATCGCTCTTTGGGTGTTTGGTTTAGTTCACAACCGCGAGCACATCGGACTCGCGAAGGATCAGATATTGTTCGGTGTCGATGGTTACTTCGGTGCCGCTGTACTTTCCGTAAAGAACCTTGTCTCCGACCTTGAGCTCCATCGGAACGCGGACGTTCTTCTCGAACCTGCCGGGACCGACTGCGATGATCTCGCCTTGCTGCGGCTTTTCCTTGGCGGTATCGGGAATGAACAGTCCACCGCGCATTTGCTCCGTGTCCTCGAGCGCCTTGACGACGACGCGATCGGCGAGGGGAGCGACCTTGGTGCTGGTTTGGGTTTTCGTGGCCATAGTTTAGCTGCCCTTCTGCTGGAATAAGTGACTGGTGGTAGGGATTGCTTGTTAGCACTCGACCGAGGTGAGTGCTAAGGCCGTCAAGTTAACTGGTCAGGCATGGGTCAGTCAACCCGGAAAAGTGCGGCTAGCGGCCGGGCATTGCGGGAGGTCAGCCGGCTAGCAGGTCGTAGCCGAGGCGAATTCCCTTTAGGGTCAAAAAGGGGTCAACAAGCTCCAGTTCGCTGGAGTGCGGGCGGATGGCTTCCGCCATACCGCCCGTAGCGATCACGAGGGGCTGCGTTCTGTTCGGCCACTCCTTCTTGATGCGCCGGACGATTCCGTCGATCGAGTCCACCGCGCCGTAAAGCACCCCCGCCCGGATGCATTCGTCGGTGCGGCGCGCGATCATCCGCTTGGGCGGGACAATGTCCGTTGCCGGGAGCTGCGCCGTCCGCCTGAATAGGGTGTCGGCCGAAATCATGATGCCCGGCTGGATGACGCCCCCGAGAAACGTCCCTTCACCCGTGATGCAGTCGTAGGTTGTCGCGGTGCCGAGGTCGACGACGATCGAATCCCGCTTGTGAATGCGACTGGCGGCGAGGGTGTTTGCCACACGGTCCGCACCGACCGTGAACGGCTCCTCCACATCCAGCTTGATCGGCAGCTTCGCGCGGGCGTCGATCATGACCGGCCTTTTGCCAAAGCACATCTCGCAGGCTTCAGCCAGCATCGGAGTGATGGCGGGAACGACCGAGCAAATCGCCGAGCCTTCCGCTCCGCCCGGCGATGCGATTTCTGGCCCTGTGATGGAGCGAATCAAGAGCGCCAGCTCGTCCGCGGTTCTTGGCGCGGCGGTGGTCAGCCGCCAATGCGAGACGAGATCGTCCCCATCGAAAATCCCAATCGTGATCTCGGAGTTTCCGACGTCGAACACAACGATCATTGTGCGTCCTCCAGCACCAGAGATCCCGACCGGAATGGCGCCACAGAATCTGCCAACGCCACGAGCAGCTCACCGCTGCTCGTGATTCCCGCCACTCGGCCACGAGCAGGCTCGACGCATGTTCGGCCGCGAGCGAGGTCGCGAGCGTTGAACTCCTCGAGCTCGTCGGGGTCGAGTGGCCCAGTCGCGCGCGCCGCCGCGCGGACCGCTGGAATCAGCTCTCCCAACACATCCAGGCGGTCTGTCCCCGCCTCGAGTCCCGCCGCAGACTCCACGTGCTCGGGCGCGCTGACATTCACACCCAAGCCAATGGCTACCCATTCAACCGCCTGCTCGCGCCAGCGCGCTTCGACCAGAACGCCGGCGAGCTTACGACTATCGACGTAAAGATCGTTCGGCCATTTGAGCCGGATCGGCTCGGATGCGAAGCGATCGAGCGCTTCGGCAGCCGCGAGCCCAACGCGCAGAGAAAGCACTCCGAGGCCGGAGCTATCGCTCGGACGCTCGATTAGCGTCAGCCAGAGACCTGCACCCGGATACGATTGCCAGGTTTTGCCTCCTCGCCCGCGACCGGCAGTTTGTTCGTCCGCGATCACAAGCGTCCCGGCTAGGGCACCTCGAGCAGCAATGCGGTGCGCGACGTCCAGCGTGGACGTAGTCGATTCGAGCAGCTCCACCCGCGGCAGCTCCAGTAGTTTTGCGAGAGATTCTTCCGTAGCGCCATCGAAGCGCACGGCACTAGCCACGTGTATAGATCAACGCCAGGACAGTCAGACCAAGCGCAATGCGGTAGAAAGCGAAGATTCTGTAGCTGTGGCGACTGACGTAGCGCATGAGGATCGAGATGGCGAGCCAACCGCTAATCGCTGACGCTGCGACACCGGACATCAGCTCGTTCGTGATTGCGCCCTCATGCAGCGCCTTCGGACCTTCGAATATCACCGCGGCAGCTATGATAGGCATGCTCATGAGAAAGCTGAATTCCGCTGCGCTCTCGCGATCGAAGCGCAGGCCGCGCGCGCTCGTCATGGTCGCCCCTGAGCGCGAGACGCCCGGAATCAAAGCGATCACTTGGGACAATCCTATCAGGAGTGCGTCGATCCAACGCATCTCGCCGAGTATGCGGCGCTGGTCGACCGTCTTGTCGACGAGCCAGAGGACGATTCCCATCGCAATCAGAGCCACGGCAATCAGCTCCGTGCTTCGAAACGTCGACTCGGCGCGCGCCTGAAGAAGGTAGCCGCCAATGCCGCCCGGAATCGTGGCGATGATCAGGTATATCACCCGACGTTTTTCCGGCGTCTCTACTCGCCCCGAGGTAATGATACCGAACGCGGCTTTTATCAACTGCAGCCATTCCATGCGGAAGTACCACAATACCGCGAGAAGCGTCCCGAGATGGAGGGCGACATCGAACGCGAGTCCCGGATCCTCCCAACCAAACAGCCACGGAGCGAGCGCCAGGTGCGCCGAGCTGCTGATGGGAAGAAACTCTGAGAGTCCCTGGATGATGCCGAGTACGATCGCCTGGAAAGGTGTCATGGTTTGGTTGTTGGTAGTGACTCGCGGTACAGCGACTCGTACTGGTTGACGACAGCATCGCGAGCGAAGCGCTCACGCGCGTCGCGGGCGGCGAGCTTGCTCATTTCTGACCATCGCTTGCGATCGCCAAGTATCTCGAGCGAGGCAGCGGCCATGCCCGGAACATCGCCGACGCCGCACAGGACTCCAGTCTCTCCATCACGTATCACCTCGGGAAGACCGCCGGCATTCGTGCCAACGACTGGTACGCCGGACGCCAGCGCTTCGAGCGCGCTGAGACCGAACGACTCGCTCTGACTCGGCAGCAGAAAGAGGTCGGCGGCCGCCAGCAGAGGAGCGATCTGTTCGAGCTTTCCCAAAAAGGACACCGAGTTCTCGATCCCGAGAATGCGCGCCTCTTCCTCGGCAGCGGGTCGGTCCGGGCCATCACCTATCATGACGAGCACGCTGGGAAGCTCACGATTGACTTCGGCGTAAATGCGGACCACGTCACGAACTCGCTTGACAGTGCGAAAGTTCGACACATGCATCAGAATCGGTTTCGATCGGCCGAACTCATTCTTGAGCAGTGGCGGGTACTTGTCGCGGTTATAGACGTCGGGATCAATGAAATTGTAGATCACGTCGATTGCCGGGCCGTCGCAGCCGAATGCCCGACACGTCTCTTCGCGCAAATATTCCGAGACTGCAGTAATGCGATCGGACTTCTCGATCGAGAACTTCGTTATCGGATAGAACGACGGGTCCTGTCCGACGATCGTGATGTCGGTGCCGTGAAGAGTCGTGATAAGGTGCACATCCTCGCCGGTCTCGCGCAGCATCTCGCGGGCTATCCAGGCGCTTGCCGCATGCGGAATTGCGTAGTGGCAATGCAGGAGCTCGAGCTGATGGGTGCGGACGACTTCGTGCATCCGCACCGCGAGAGCGAGGTCGTATGGTGGAAACTCGAAGAGCGGATAGCGTCCGACATCGACCTCGTGAAAGAAAATGCGTGGTAGAAAGGACGGGAGTCGGAAGGGCTGCCGATATGTGATGAAGTGGACTTCGTGGCCGCGGTCGGCCAGGGCAATTCCGAGCTCAGTCGCCACCGCACCGGAGCCGCCGTACGTTGGGTAACAGGTGATTCCTATCTTCACTGAGCTCTCTCCCACCACTCTCTCGCGACAACACTGGCTCGAGAGTCTCCAGGATCCAAAACTGTGACGGCTTCCGACGGAAGCTGATGTCGGAACCATGTACGCTGGCGCTTAGCGTATTGTCGGGTCTCAATAATGATTCGCTCACGGATCGATGACAAATCCAGCCGACCTTCGACGTACTCGCGCATCACTGCGTACCCGCTGGCCTTCCACGCTGCAGCCTCAGGTACGATCCTGTCTATCAGCTCGCGAACTTCGTCGGCCCATCCCGCTTTGAGCATGGCGTCGACGCGAGTCTCAATCTTCGAAGCGAGCCCGGGACCTGGATCTACGATCAGATACACTGCGCTTTTCTCGTCGGCTTCCGCCGTCAGAGTAGTCCGTTGTTGAGCATGAAGCTCACTGATACGCGACCCCGACAGCAGCGCTGTTTCGATCGCGCGCACCAGCTGTGTGCGGCCGAGATGCGCTCTTTCGGGATCGAGCTCCTCGCACCATCGTCGCAGATCGTCTAGTGACTTGGCCTGGAGCTCGCGTTCCAGTTGCCCGCGCTGGTTCGGATCGAGCTGAGGCGCGGAGAAGAGCGGCCTCACGAGCGCTCTTATATAGAGACCGGTCCCGCCGACTATCACCGGATCTTTGTCGATCTCACACGCGCATTCGATCCACTCGTCGGCTTCGCGCGCCCACCTCGCCGCCGAATAGCGTTCTTCCGGCTCGGCAACATCGATTCCGTAGTGGGTGATGCGATCGCAATCGTCCGCGGTCGGCTTTGCCGTTCCAATATCGAAGTCGCAATAGATCTGGCGCGAATCAGCGCTGACGATCGCGGCGTTGTAGGTCTCGCAAAGCTCCATGGCGACCGCAGACTTGCCGGCGCCTGTCGGCCCACTGATGATGCGAAGCTTATCGCCGGCCAAAGCGCCGCTCTACTTCGTCCCAGGTGAGATGAACGATCGTCGAGCGACCGTGAACGTCGTGCGCCGGCAGAGTCGTGTCGCGCAATGCCGCGAACAGCGAGCGCATCTCTCCCTGAGACAGCTCGTCGCCGGCCTTGATCGCGGCTTTACACGCCACAGTCGCGGCGAGGCGTTCGTGCTTCGCCGCTGCACCGGCGACACGATCGCCCGTCAACGAATCCAGAGTTTCGCGCAGGCAACGCTCGGCGTCGAACCGCGGGTGCGGCATTGGAACTGTGTTGACGATCAGAGTGTGTCCGCCAAATCCCTCGACCTCAAATCCCAGTCGCTCGAGATATTCGCGATTCTCGTCGAAGGCTTCCCCCTCAGCCGGGCCGAGGTGAAGTGTCAATGGCAGCAGCAGCCTTTGCGCCGGAGCTGCTCCACTCTCGAGCGTGCGAACGAACTGCTCGTACAGCACTCGTTCGTGCGCGGAATGCTGGTCAATCAGGACCAAGCCGTCTTCGTGCTCGAATCCGATGTAGGTGCGTCGCAGCTGAAACAGAATCGGGATTGGCTGCGCCGGAGCTGCGACCTCCTGGCCTGCGCCCACGTTTTCGTATTCTGCGTGCCCGTTGCTGCCGGAACCAGCATCACTGGCAAACAGGGGCGAGTCGCGATCGATCTGCGGGCGGAGAATCTCCGAGTCTGGATTCGGCGGCGGCTCGAAAGGGCGGAAGCTGAAGCTCGACCCGCGAAAACCGAGCGATGCCGCGCTATCAAGGGTTCCAAGCGCTCGCCTGACAGCTGTCTCCACCGCGCGCTCGACTGTCCATCGATCCCGAAAGCGCACCTCTGCCTTGGCCGGGTGCACGTTCACGTCGACCGCTTCCGCCGGCAGTGTAACGTTCAGGAAGAACGACGGACGTACGCCTGCGACGATGGTCGAACGGTACGCAGCCTCGACGGCACGCGCGATGCCGGCATCGCGGACTGCGCGTCCGTTGACGGCCAGAAATACTCGCCGCGCTGAGGTACCGACATCAGCCGGTCGCTGTACAAGTCCGCTGGTGTGCACAGGGCCCGCAACGTCGTCCACGTCCAGCAAGTCTTCCGCGTACCGACCGCCCCAGATCGCGGCTAGTCGTGATCGAATGCTCGCAACTGGTGGCAGGGTGAGCGCATTCCTTCCATCGTGTGAGAGATGAATGCGTACGGCCGGATGGGTCAGCGCCAATGCGGTCAACGCTTCAACGGCGCTTCTCCACTCGGATCGGGCGCTTCTGAGAAACTTCAAGCGCGCGGGCATGTTGTAGAAAAGTTGGGCGACAGTGACGGTAGTTCCGCGGCGTCGTGCGATTTGTTCAGCGGGAGCGATCTGTCCGCCGACAGCTTTCGTCGAAGTGCCCTCCCCATCGGTCGCGGCAGTCTCGATCTCGAACTGCGAGACCGAGGCGATGGCTGGAAGAGCTTCGCCTCGAAAGCCAAAGGTGGGGACTCCGACCAGATCCGCCGCCTTTCTGATTTTGGAAGTTCCGTGACGCGCGAGCGCGAGCGGCACGTCCTCCGCGGACATTCCCGAGCCGTCGTCGCTCACACGAATAAGCTTGCGTCCGCCTTCTTCGAGTGAGATGTCGATGACTGTCGCCCCGGCGTCAACCGCATTCTCCAGCAGCTCTTTCACGACGGATGACGGTCGCTCGACAACCTCTCCGGCCGCGATCTGGTCCGCGACCGAGCTGGGAAGGATTGAAATCACCGGCATGACAATACGGAAACTACCAATCCTTTCCCCGCGGCGGAGTGGGAACGTTTTTCTTCTGCCGCTTGCCCTGCACATCCGTCTCCTTGTCCTCCGCAGCGTTGAGCACCGCTTCCGCCTGTTGCGGGGTCATGCCGGGAACCGGCTTCGGAGCCGGCGCCTGGGTTTGACTTTGCGCCGGAGAAGGAGTTGGCGTGCGGCCCTGTCCGCCCCCACCGCCTCCTCCACCACCGCCTCCACCTCCTCCACCGCCGCCTCCTTTTTTCTGGCGCAGAGCAAGCTCGTAGTTCCATCTCGCATCGGAATCAGCAACGGCAACTTCGAGAATCTGCTTGTAGCGATAAAGAGCGCTGTCGAGCGGGACGTCGGCTGAGTCCTTCGCGCGCCGTCCCTGGATCAGGTAGTCGAGGCCGAGGTTGAATCTCGAATGGTGACGTACCTCCGGATCCTTCGAATCCGACGGCCGCGTAAGCGGTGGGATAGCGGCAGCCAGCGAGTCGCGAAGAAGAAGCCGCGTCCCCGTGTTGTAAAGCGCGATACCTTGCTTATCACGTTCCGCGCGACGGCAGGAAATCGTGAGCAGGAGCATCGTCGCGGTCGTCGCAGCAGCGGCTACTGCTCTTCTCCGCCGACGACGAGTTTGGAGGAAGGTGTCAATCGTCAGCAGCAACAACGCCCCGAGGACGAACCATTGGAATTGTGTTCCCAGGTTCTCGCCCGAGACGACAGAACGCGGATTGGCGTGAAGCGCGTTGAGCGCCTGCCGGATTCTTCCAGCCTTGTTTGTAGCTCGCGCATCGATGAAGACGCCTTTGGCCTCGTCGGCGATTGCTTTCAAAAGGACTGGATCATAATGCGTCACGACAATGTTGCCGTTCTCGTCGCGCTTTTGCGTGACGACACGATTCTGCACGACCGGAATCGTCGAGCCCTCGGGTGTACCGAAGCCGACCGTTATTATCGTGAAGCCCATCTCGCGGGCGCGGCGTGCCTCGGCCAGCACTTCATCAGGATTATCGAACCCCTCGCCGTCGCTCATGAGAATTATTGCCTTGTCCCCCTGAGTCTTGTTCAGCGCAAGGAGGTTGGTTGCCTGCCTGAGAGCGCTGGCGAGCGAGCTCCCTCCCTGACCGACAATGGAAGGATCGAGATTCTGCAGGAAGAGATCGAGGGCGCTGTTGTCGACCGTGAGAGGCGTGAGGATGTAGCTGCGACCGGCGAATGCGAGTAGCGCGAATCGATCGCCGGGCGAGAGGTCTCGTAGTCGATCGATTTCCTGCTTCATCGCCTGGAGTCTGCTTGGCTTTTCGTCCGTCGCCAGCATCGAAAGCGAAGCGTCGAGTGCCAGCACAACATCGACGCCCTGTTGCTTCACTACCGTCTGCTCAACCCCCCAGCGTGGCCCGGCGAGCGCTACGCCAAGGAGCAGGGTAGCAAGGCCTCCGCGAAGGGCGGCAGATCGCGTTCGCTGCTGCGTAATCGAAGGCGCGAGGCGCGCGATCATCGATTCAGTACCAAGTCGTGCCAGGCGTTCCCGGCGGGCGCGGAGTCCCCAGCGCACCAGGTACACGCTAACGATTGGAAGCACGATCGCCAGCGCTAGCGCCCACGGCCATTGAATGAAGCGCAGGTAAGGAAGGATCGTCACGGCAGTGGTGCCTTCCAGGCCACCAGTCCCAGCTCCGCAAACAGCGCGATAAGGCCGAGGGTAAGGGGCCACCGATAAAGCTCCCTGTATCTGACGACGGTTGTCGAGCGAACCGGCGCGCGCTCCATTCGATCGATCTGCGCATAAATATTTTGCAGCGCTGCCGCGTCACGCGCTCGGAAATATCGACCGCCCGTCATCCGCGCGATGTTGCTGAGCAGACGTTCGTCGATTTCGACCGGCTGGTATTCGTAGCGAAGACCACCGGCTGCATTTCGACCCACGGGAACCGGAGCCATCCCGACGCTTCCTACTCCGATACCATAGATCTTGATGCCATACGCTTCGGCGGCTTTCGCCGCGACCAACGGATCGACAGTGCCACGGTTGTTGACTCCGTCCGTCAGGATAATGAGAACACGCGATTTCCCCGGAGCGTCGCGCAATCTGTTCGCGGCCGTGGCGATTGCTGTCCCGATCGCCGTTCCATCCTCGAGCTGGCCGGCTTGAAGGTTCGACACCGCCTGTATCACCACCGGGTAATCGGTGGTGAGCGGTACCTGCGTCAGCGCCTCACCAGCGAATGCTACGACGCCAATGCGATCGGAGCTGCGGCGCGCAATGAACTGCTTGACTTTGTCCTTCGCTACTTCGATCCGATTGTTCGGTCGGAAGTCGAGCGCGAGCATCGAGCTCGACAAATCGATCGCGAGCACGATGTTGATTCCTTCGCTGGTTTGAGTCTCGGTGTGTGCCCCCGATCGCGGTCGCGCCAGTGCGATGATGAACGCTGCAAGCGCAATGTTTCTGAGGACGAAAATCGCGCGCGGCACCCAGCTACCAACATGTGGGCCCGTCGCCAACACCGAGGTGCGTGAGAAGACAATCGCGTCCTTGCGCCGAAACCTGCGCCACAGCCACCACGCTGGGAGAATCAGCAGCAGCCACAACGCCTCTGGCGTGTAGAGCTCGAACAGTCCGAACACGCTCACGCCGCTCGCTCCTTGGCGCTGGCCATCCGCCGGGCAATTTCTGAGTCAGGATTAACCCTCGCCTCGACGTGATCGACTATTGCTCTCAGCGTACGTCCGGCATCCCTTGCCTCTTCGCGCGAAGGCTCAGCCCGCGCGAACTTCACCAGGTCAGCCTGCTCGAGCAATCGCGGCAGCGCCACTTCGACGCCGTCGCGCGGCTTCATCGCCCGCAACAGCTCGGATGTGGTGTCGGACCGCCGCACACCTGGCACACGCGCTGCCAGGTACTCTCGCGTTACATCAACCATGGCGGCGAAGTACTCGGCGGACCGGCCCACGTCGAGCAATCGACGCGCCTCAATCCGCGCGAACTCCTGCTGCGCGCGCACGTAGGGATCGATCGGCGCCTTGGGTCGATTGCGGTAGCGCCGCCAGGCCCACCAGAGGAGCGCGGCTGCAATTGCCGCAGCGAGCGCTGCGACCAATAGCCACCAGTTGAATACCCGCAGTACGATCAGCGGGCGGGCAGGCTTCGGGACGCGCAGTGAAGTGTCGGCTGGCAACACTGATTTGACGAACACCGAAGCACCACCCAGCGATGGTCTTCGTTCCTTTCCTTCAAACGTGACGCGGACGTCGGGAAACCTGAGTGGTTGTGTGCCGATGTCCCAGGCGACGAGGTGATACAGAGCAACGGCCGTGTCCCCGAGCATGCTGACGACTTTCTCGCCGCGGAGCTCGATGGGGCGAACACCATTCTGGGTCGTAGTGTCAGGACCCAACGGAAACTCGAAGCGCACTCCTTTGGGAGCGAGAACTTTGATGAAAAGGTTGAACGGCTGACCGATCAGCACCGTGTCGGGCAAGACACGGTATCCCATTTGGACCGGCAACTCTGGCTGCGGGACCTGTGCAGTGTTTTGCGCTAGTGCCTGCAACAGCCACAGCGCGAGACTGACGTAGCTCACCGCCGCCTGGCCCGGGTTTCCCTGGCGCGGAAGAATCGGAGCAATGGCTCGACTACTCCGCCCTCGGTGCGTACGGCGACTTCGTCGATCGCGAGTCGTCGCAGCAAATGCTTCCGCGCTTCCCGCTCGGCAGCAACCCGTTCCGCATACGTTTCGCGAACGTTCGAGCTACTGGTATCCACCTCGAAAGTCTGCCCCGTCTCGGGATCGATGAGGCGAGCGATGCCAATGTCCGGCAGTTCGCGCTCGCTTGGGTCTTCGACGGTAACCGCGACGACGTCGTGACGCTGTGCCAGCAGCTTCAGCGGATGATCAATGTCATCTTCCAGAAAATCCGAAACGATGAACACGATCGCTTTCTGGTTGAGCATTCGGGCGACGTAGTCGATTGCAGCAACCATGTCGGTTCCCCGCCCGACGGGCTCGAAAGCGAGGAGGTCGCGAATAATGCGCAGTACGTGGCGGCGCCCTTTTCGCGGCGGGACGACGTGCTCGATGCGATCGGTAAATAGCAGAACACCGACGCGGTCGTTGTTCCGCACCGCCGACATCGCCAGCACCGCGGCGAGCTCACTGGCCAGCTCACTCTTGAATCGTCTTACGGTTCCAAATCTCTCCGACCCCGAAAGATCGACGAGCAGCATCACCGTGAGCTCACGCTCCTCGATGTATCGCTTGACGAAAGGACGCCGCATGCGCGCAGTGACATTCCAGTCGATCGAGCGCACTTCGTCTCCCGGCTGATACTCGCGCACTTCGGAGAACTCCATTCCCTGCCCCTTGAAGACCGAGCGGTACTCGCCGGTAAAAACCGAGTTGACGAGACCGCGTGTGCGGAGCTCGATCAGCTTCACCTGACGCAGAATTTCCGGCGGCACTCCCATCGGCTTCTCGGGAGTCCGCTTTGGTGCATCTCTGCGCCGTCGACGCCCAGCGAGAATGCGGATCACGGAACCGGTATCGCTTCCAGGATGCGCGCGACGATCTCGTCGCTGGTAACTTCTTCCGCTTCCGCTTCGTAGGTCCGAAGCACGCGGTGACGCAGTACATCGGGCGCGATCGACTTTACATCGTCCGGCGTGACGAAGGCCCGGCCGCGGAGAAAAGCGTGGGCCCGGGAGCCCTGGGCGAGTGCCAATGTGGCACGCGGGCTGGCGCCAAACTCGATCAGTGGCTTCAACTCACCCAGTCCCGCCTGATCGGGAGTCCGCGTCGCGTGCACGATCTCGACGATGTAATCGACCACACGCTCGTCGATATACAGCTCCGCGATGTGACGTCGCATCTCGAGTATCTGTTTCGGCGACGCCACGCGATCGACCGGAATCGGCTCACCGCTCGACATCCGTCGCAGTATTTCCTTCTCCTCATCGCGCGATGGATAACCGACGTGCAGCTTCAACATGAAACGGTCGACCTGCGCCTCGGGCAGCGGATACGTTCCTTCCTGCTCGATCGGGTTCTGAGTCGCCAGGACGAGAAACGGCTCCTCCAGCACGTGCGTCACGCCGCCGATCGTCACCTGCTTTTCCTGCATGGCTTCCAGCAGCGCTGCCTGGACCTTCGCTGGCGCGCGATTGATCTCGTCCGCCAGAATGATGTTGGCGTGGATCGGCCCTTTCTTGACCGAGAAGCGTCCGGTCGATTGATCGTAGACCTGAGTGCCGACGACGTCCGCCGGCAGCAGATCGGGCGTGAACTGAATACGGCTGAATG
>WNGI01008218.1_pt1 | contig 17501 bp, 27 predicted proteins | sample 5400621 | NCBI WGS metagenome assembly WNGI01 (sample SAMN13153374, study PRJNA577476) | soil metagenome | isolation source: 20 cm soil or saprolite under Garry oak tree replicate 1 | place: USA:California | collected 2016-06-15 | reverse complement strand
TTAAGCCGAGGTCGTCATCTGCACCAGCCCCTCAAGCTTCTGCCGCGCCTTGCCAGAATCGATCGACTCCGCTGCCAATCGCATGCCCTCCGTAATGGAAGCGGCGCTACCGCTGACATAGAGGGCCGCGCCACTATTGAGCAGCACCACTTCCCGCGCAGCCCCTTTCTTCCCCTGCAACACCGAGCGCACTATAACGGCGCTCTCTTCCGCGCTGCCGCCACGGAGATTCTCTAGGAGACATCTCGTAAGTCCCAGTGCTTCAGGCTCGATCACGTACTCTTTAACCTGTCCATCGCGAAGCTCGGCGACTTTGGTTGGACCGCAGAGGGAGATTTCGTCCAATCCTTCAACACCGTGAACGACCATGGCCCGAGCGCTACCGAGGTTCTTCAAAACATGAGCGATGGTCCCGACCAATTCGCCACTGTATAGACCCAATAGCTGATGCGTCGCCATCGCGGGATTCGTCAAGGGCCCCAGCAGATTAAAGATCGTACGAATACCGATATCGCGCCGCGGCTGCACAGCATATTTCATCGCTTCGTGAAGTAAGGGCGCGAACAAAAAGCCGATGCCGACCTTGTCGATGCAGGCCTCCACGCGTTCCTTTGGTGCATCCACCTTGACCCCCAAAACCCCCAAAACATCGGCGCTTCCCGATTGGCTCGATACCGAGCGGTTACCATGCTTGGCAACCCGGACCCCTGCTCCAGCCACCACGAAGGCACAGGTGGTAGAGATATTAAAAGTCCCTTTCTGGTCCCCCCCGGTCCCGCAAGTATCCAAGACGGGTTTAAACTGGACGTTGACGCGATGAGCTTTCTCCCGCATCACGCGGGCAGCTCCAGTAATTTCCTCTACCGTCTCCCCTTTCATTCTGAGCGCAGTGAGAAAAGACGCCACCTGTAAAGGCGTTGCTTCCCCTGTCATGATCTCGTTCATGACGGTGATCGTTTCGTTTTCGGAGAGATTGACCTGGTTAACCAGCTTCTCGATTGCTTCTCGAATATCCATCTTGGCCTGCAACTTTACTGACGGGTGGCAAATGCCTTGGTAAAGTTCTCCTTAGATTTCAGGATATCCGCTATCCTTTCCGCCTCCTCACGTGAACTGAACTCGCCGACGCGAACACGGTACCAGAGTTTCCCATTGTTTCGCGCTTCCATCAAATAGGCGTTGTAGCCCTTATTCTTAAGCCTATCAACCGAGACTTTACCCGATTTCTGATCGGGAAAGGCATTGACCTGCACATACCAAGCTTTACCGGATTCTTCGAAAGGATTTGACAGTTGAGCCGCATTCGACTTTTCTGCGGGGGGTTTCTCCTCCGCTCTCAACGACACCGGAGCGGATGCTTCCCGCCTCTTGGCTTTGACTTCTTTTCTTTCCGACTTGACCGCCTTCTCGGGTGGTTTCGGCTCGCTGGCTTTTTCCTCGATCGAGGATCCGCTGTTGGATGATTTGGCCAACGTGTCGTAAAATGTCAGCTCTTCTTTTGCCTGACCGGCAGGTCCCGCACCGCTACCTTGCGCCGATGGGTTTACGGGAATTTTGATTAGGGGTTCCTCCGGCCTAGCCATTTTTCGTTCTTCGATTCCCCTACCAACGACAATGCCCAGGAAAAAAATAATCAGCGAAGCTAGCGTAAATGCGCCACCGAGCAACACCAACTGCCCACGACTAAAGTAAAAACGCTTATCCCGGTCTCTTCTATTCTCAGCCATCGAAACTCTCCGCGATTGACCAACCGCCTCAGGATTCAGGCGGATCTTCTTCCGAACGGGAGGCCATCTTCATCGGCGCTTCAACTCCCAAGATTTCCAGCCCTCGGCGAATAGTTGTTTGAACGTTCTGGACCAGGAATAAGCGCGCGTGACTCAATTCTAGATCATCGGAAATCACCCGAAAGCGATTGTAATAGCGATGAAACTCACCGGCCAATTCAAGCAGATAAAAGATCATGCGATGGGGTTCGAGCTCCCGCACGCTGTCTTCCAAGACATCGTTAAATTGAATCATCCGGCGAATCAGCTCCAACTCCTCCCCTAGCTTCAATCGCTCCAGCGCAACCGGGGGTTCACCCCGAACGACACCGTCCGACATGCCGCTTTTGCGCGCCTGCTCAAAAATGCTAGCGACGCGCGCATGAGCATACTGCACGTAAAAGACCGGATTATCGCTTGACTGTCGCTTCGCTAGATCTAAATCGAAGTCGAGATGGCTATCCGATTTGCGCATCAAAAAGAAAAAACGGGCCGCGTCGCGCCCGACTTCCTGTAAAACTTCTTCCAGAGATACGAACTCGCCGGTTCGTTTGCCCATGCGCACCGGCTCGCCGCCGCGCGTCAGCTGCACCATCTGGACCAGGACGACGTGCAAGATGTTCGGGTCATAGCCCAGTCCCTGCATCGCCGCTTTCAAACGCGGTACGTAGCCATGATGATCCGCACCCCAGACATTGATAAGCTTATTGAATTTCCGCTCGAACTTGTTTCGGTGATAAGCGATGTCGCTGGCGAAATAAGTAAGCTCACCGTCGCTTTTGATCACGGTGCGGTCTTTGTCGTCGCCGAACTCTGTCGACCTGAACCATTCCGCAGCGTCCTGTGAATAGATCAAGCCCTGCGAACGCAAACGTTCGATAGTTTCGACGACTTCGTTCCTCTCGCGTAGCGCCTTCTCGCTGAAAAACGAATCGATATGGATGCCGAATTCTCCAAGCTGATTTTTTATCGTTTGCAGCAACGCATCGCCCCCGTATCGGGTAAAAAATTCGATGGCGGCGTCCTGCGATACGGCGGTAAACTCGGAGCCGTTTTCACTCTTCACTGTTTCGGCAAGCTCCTTCACGTAATCGCCATGATACCCGTCTACAGGAAATTCGGACGGCACCCCCAGCAACTCTTGATAACGCGCGTACAACGATCGTCCCAAATTCTCCATCTGTTTACCCGCGTCATTGACGTAGTATTCGCGCTCGACATCGAAGCCGACGGCCTTGTGCAGCCGCGCCAACACATCTCCAATGACTGCGACACGCCCGTGACCGACATGGAGAGGACCAGTCGGGTTGACACTGGCAATCTCGACCTGCACCTTGCGGCCTCGACCGATATCGAGATTGGCTTCTTTCCCTCCCGCAAGTTCCTTCAGTCGCTGGTAGTAAAACTGCGACGAAAAGGCAAAGTTCAAAAAACCTGGACCGGCGATCTCCTTGCGCGCGAGAAGACCGTGGGGATCCTCGAGATTATTGAGGATCATCCCCGCGATAACCCGTGGCGGTTTTTTGGCCTTTTGCGCCCACAACATGGCGACGTTGGTTGCAAGGTCGCCAAACTCCCGCTGCTTGGGCGGCTCAAGAAGCAAAGGGGGGAGCTCCGTTGAATTCAGCTCTCCCCCCTTCGCCGTTTTCTCGATGGCTTGGGTTAAAAGCTCCCTAAGGTGACTTCGCATTTCTATTCTGGTTTATTCTGAGCGTCTCTAGGCATGTGCCCCACCAGTACCCAAATAGCTTTTTCATACAATTTTTGCGGGAAAACTCGTTTATAGCAGAGGTGATTATTTATAATGGCTTTCTACGTCTGAAGCAAGCGGCCGCTGAAGCTGCCTAGGTAGATTGATGAGTAGCAGGAATTCTTAGGGTAAATTTATTATTCGAACGCGGATGTTCGAACCTGGCTCAAACAGGGTCCTTTGGAAGCCGCCCGCCGGGGGCACGTTCAAGCCTATCCTCGATCTCCCCAATGTAAGCGGCAAGCGTATTTCCGGACTGCTCGATCACCGAGCGCAGCTCGCGTTCAAGCGCTTCGAGTTTCGCCGACACGGCCACCTTCGATTCCTCGGTTTTTTCCCCGAGCCTACGCAGCTCACTTTCCAAAAATGAGCGCAGTTGGTTGATACGAGAAACTTCCGCCTGCTCGGCGAGTTCCCGCTGCGTTTGCAGCTCGCGCGCATTGCGCCGGTTTTCCACGAGGACGGAGGACTGCAAATAGACCACGTACAGGAGAAATAACAAAGTGAGCACACCGACAACCGCCAGCAAAATAAGCCCGAGCGGCGCCTCCACGTTGGCGAAAACCATTGACAACGTTGTCGGTGCCATGAATGCATTCCAGTTGATGGCCGCGAAAATAGCCACGGCTCCGATCACAATCAGGATGACTAACGTGCGCAAGTACATACAAACCTCCCTTCATGGGCGGGCTTCGTTCACTGTCTCAAGTTTGCCGGCTGCAAGGCCTTTCGAGTTAATTGCCCGATCGTTTTCCGCGGAGCCGAAACGAAAGGACACATAGCGCCGACGATTTGGCATAAATATGATTACGCTGCGGCTTCGCTGCGCCTTCAAATCGCTTGAACGGAGCCGCTCATTTTTGATCCAACGACAGGAATTTAGAGGAGACGTGCTCTGCCAGAAACAAAGGGCCCGAGGCGAAGAAGCGAACGCCCTCGGTGTGGGCGACGAAGATCGATTGAGCGAGATCCCGCGCGGTTCCAAAGTAGAGTTGCCGCGGCGGCTCCACGGGTTCAAGGCCGAGATCCACCGGAAAAGAATGACCGTAGGTGGCGCGGACTTTGCCATCTTTTAATTCGAAGCGTTGCTTGTCGGAACCGATGACCACGGCGCACATTTGCTCCTCAGTGACTTCCCGAAACCGTTCCCGTACAGTGTCGACAACCTCGGCCCACGGGGCAAACCCGTGGCGGTCAAACGCGATCGGATACTCCTGCGGCCGATGGCGTAAGAGATAGCTAAGAAAACGCGAGAGGCGTTCCGTGGGAAACAATCTCCCCACACTCCTTCAGTAGCCCTTTTTTTGCCCCGTAATCAGATCGAACACTTTGCAGGCAATGCCGGTGGCCTCATATCCGTCGAGGCCGGTGGCCTGGGCGATAGAAAACATCTGATAAGCTAATGCGGTGAAAGGAACCGGCACCTCCATCTCGCGAGCCATGTCTAGGCCGAAGCCGACATCTTTGGGCATCCATGACTTGCGGGGTTTGTATTTTCGACTCACAACAATCTCGCAGATACGGTCAATGGCTTCGGAGCTCTGCTGGGAATTCTGCAAAACGGTGTAAAAGGTGTTTTCCGTCACACCGCCTTTCTTGAGCCAAGAGAAAATCTCTGCGAGCCCCAAGTGTTGAATTGCTGCGAACATCGCCATGGCGTTTTTCACCAACTTGGCGTTGCCGAGCTCGCCGACGTGGAGGATCTTTTTGCCCATCGCCTTAAAGACAGGCTGATGTTGATCAAACAGTTCTTTCGATCCCGAGATCCAGAGCGACAACGTTCCCGCTGCTGCTGCTTCCTCGACACCGCCGGCAGAGCCGTCGAGAACAGTCCACCCTTTTTTTTCCAACTCAGCATTTACCCCAACAATCGTCTTCTTGTCGATACTGCTGAAATCGACCCACAGCTTGGCGCCGCTAGCGGCTTCGTGCAATCCGCCGCCACCCAGTCCGACCGCTCGAACCGCTTCATTGTACGGCAGCATCGAAAGCACCATCTCACAGGACTCGGCAACCGCTCGGGGCGAGTCCTTGAACGCTGCCCCCTGACTCTCCAATCCCCGCGCCTGCTCCCGCCGCAAATCATTAACGACCAAGCTGTAACCCGCTTTGATCAAGTTGGCCGCCATGCCACTGCCCATCCCGCCCGTACCGATAAATCCCAAGGTTTTCATAAATCCTCCCGTCGTTGATTGTTCCTGTTCAATCTACGATGCGCACCCCTTCGGGCCATAGCACTAATACTACCGTATCGCCAACTGCCCGTGGCGTATGTACCGACTGCGGATCCAAAAAAACCAGGTCGCCTTCCACATACTCTCCGGTCTCATCGGCGATTTTGCCTCTAAGGACAAGATAAAACTCGCCGCCAATGTGTTCGTGCTTCAGAAACGCGTCTGAAGCGGCGTTGGCGGCAATTCGATAAAGAATCAACTCCCGTTTCTCTTCTCGCGCTAATCGGGACATGGAGAGACCCTTGCCGAAGTCGCGCCACTGGAGCTGATCCAAAGCACCAACGTTTAAGTCAATGCGCAAGATATCGTTGAGCGATCGATGCAGTAACCCCATCGCCTTTCCTTTCCCTCGTGCCTCATATCACGACCGTCCGGCGAACAAAAGCTATCGGTTCCCTATATTGACGCGAGGATTGTCACGCTGACAATAAAAAAGCCGGCAGCTAGGTGAAACAAACAAATCACCTGGCTCCAGCTCTTGTTTTGCCGATAAAAAGGGATGACTATACTGACGCGGTCGGCGGGTTTTTCCCTTGGGCGCCGGCCTCTTTGGCTGATGCCCTTCCTCGACTGCGTCTTCTCCTCCTCCCGGACGGAGCTTCAACCGCATTCTCCGCACTGGCTACTAATTCTATCAACGAAATCGGCGCTGCATCTCCACGCCGCCGACCGATCTTGACGATCCGGGTATAGCCGCCAGGACGATCCTTGAAGCGTGGCGCGAGGGTGTCGAACAGTTTGCGCACGGTCGCTTTATCACGAACGATTTCCAGGGCCTGACGCCTAGCATGCAAGCTGCCTCGTTTGCCCAACGTAATAACGCGGTCAGCCCACCGTCTCACCTCTTTGGCTTTCGGGTCTGTGGTTTGAATCCTCTCATCGCGTAGCAGACAGGTGATGAGATTGCGCATTAAAGCCCACCGGTGACTGGAAGTTCGACTAAGTTTTCTGCCTGACTTGAGATGGCGCATGGTTTATGCCGTTTCCTTCTCACTGGCGCGCCGGCGGTTTTCAATCTCTTCGCGGGAGGGAAAATGATCGATCTTCATGCCCAGTTCCAGCCCCATCTCACGAAGAATTTCCTTGATCTCGTTGAGCGACTTGTGGCCGAAATTCTTCGTCTTCAGCATCTCTTGTTCGGTCTTCTGGACCAGCTCACCAATGTACTTGATATCAGCGTTTTGAAGGCAGTTCTGCGAGCGCACGGAAAATTCCAACTCATCCACGCTGCGAAAAAGATTATCGTTCAATGGAATCGTGGGTCCATCTTCGCGTTTCTCCTGACGGGGTTCGTCCTGGAAGTTCACGAAGATCCCCACCTGGTCCTGGAGAATCTTTGCCGCATAGGCCACGGCGTCTTCCGGCTTGACGCTACCGTCGGTGTAAACCTCAAACACCAAACGATCATAATCGGTCCGTTGGCCCACCCGAGCGTTGGTCACATTAAAGTTCACCTTGTGGATGGGCGAAAAAACCGCGTCGATAAAAATCGTATCCACCGGTGCCCCCTCTTCTTTATTCCTTTCTGCAGGGACATAACCGCGACCGAGTTTTGCAGTGATCTCTGCTTCTAATTTGGCGTCGCGCGATAGGGTGGCTATCTTATGTTCAGGATTTAAGATTTCCACGGTAGCCGGAGCGACGATATCTTTTGCTTGCACCGTTCCAGGCCCTTTGGCATCGATTTTAAGCGTCTGCTGCTCGCCATCATTGAGCCGGAGTCGCACCTCTTTCAGATTTAATATGATATCGGTTACGTCTTCCGTAACCCCGGGGATGGTAGAGAATTCATGGAGAATCCCCTTGATACGAACGGCGACAATCGATGCGCCCATAAGCGAGGAAAGCAGGATTCTACGCAGGGTATTACCGATGGTCTGGCCAAAACCGCGCTCAAAGGGCTCCGCATAAAACTTTCCATAGGTGGAGGTTAATGACTTCTCTTCGACTTCCAGTTGCTTGGGTTTGATCAAATCCGTCCAATGCTGATACATTGTGGACATAGCGTCTCCCACATTCGAAAATTACTTCGAATATAATTCTACGATTAATTTTTCGTTAATGGGCATCGTGATGTCGTTGCGTGCGGGCATTAATTTGACCCGCCCACTAAATGCATCCCGGTTGAGTTCCGCCCATTCCGGCACACCGCGACGCTGTGCGCCCTCCATCGCCGTCAAGACTCTCGCCATCTGTCGACTATCCTCTTTGACAGAAACTTCGTCGCCAACACGAACAACATAAGACGGAATATTGACTCGCTTCCCGTTAACCAGAATATGCCCCTGCCGAACGAGCAATCGGCCTTCTGCTCTGGAACTGGCAAACCCCAGCCGATAGGTCACGTTGTCGAGCCGCCGCTCCAGTAAAACTAGCAAAGCCTCTCCGGTAATCCCCTTCTCGCGGCTCGCCCGTGCGAACGTACGACGAAATTGATTCTCCAGCAGGCCGTACATCCGTTTTACCTTTTGTTTCTCGCGCAGCTGAATGCTGTATTCAGAGAATTTGGGTCTCTTCTGGCCATGCTGCCCCGGGGGATAGTTGCGCCTTTCAATGGCACACTTGTCCGTGTAACATCGCTCCCCTTTCAAAAAGAGCTTGAGGTTTTCTCGCCTGCAAAGCCGGCACACAGATTCTGTGTATCTAGCCAATCCTTCCTCCTTATCAAACCCGCCTTCGTTTCGGCGGACGGCACCCGTTGTGGGGAATTGGGGTTACATCTTTAATTAGACTGATGTTGAAACCCGCTGACTGGAGCGCTCGCAGCGCCGACTCTCGCCCCGCACCCGGGCCTCGGACAAAGATCTGAACGCTTCGCAGCCCGTGATCCATCGCTTTTTTGGCCGCGCTATCCGCTGCCTGCTGGGCCGCAAACGGAGTCCCTTTTCGAGAGCCTTTGAAACCCATGCTTCCGGCACTTGACCACGAGATTACGTTACCTTGGTAATCCGTAATCGTAACAATCGTGTTATTGAAGGTCGAATGAATATGAACTACGCCCTCGGAGATATTTTTTCGTCCCCGCTTCTTGCGCGCGGCCTTGTCCGCAGACTTCTGCTCGGCCTGGCCTTCAGCTTTCTTTTCCTGTTTTTCCTCGACGGCGTCTTCGGCTTTTGCCATATGGTTCTCCTATTGGGACTAACCCTTAGAGGGGGCTGGCTTTTTCCCCGCGACGGTTCTGCGTGGCCCCTTGCGCGTGCGTGCGTTTGTGTGCGTCCGTTGGCCGCGCACCGGCAGGTTCTTACGATGGCGCAAGCCTCGATAGGATCCCATGTCGATGTGCCGCTTGATATTCATGGACACGTCGCGTCGCAGATCACCCTCGACTTTGTGTCCCCCGTCAAGAATCTGCCGGATCTTTACCACGTCCTCGTCCGACAGATCGTCGCTCTTCAGCTCGAAGGAGATTCCGGCTTGCTCAAGGATTTTTCGCGAGGCGCTCCTGCCGATTCCATAAATGTAGGTGAGCGCAACTTCCATCCTTTTGCTTCTCGGCAGATCGACTCCTGCAATGCGTGCCATATTTTCCTCTTAGCTCCTCTCTAATCCATCAGGTTTTGAGCTATCTACCCCTGTCTTTGTTTGTGCTTGGTGTTAACGCACAACACTCGCACAACTCCCTTGCGCCTTATGACTTGACATTTGTTGCACATTTTTTTTACCGAGGCTCTGACCTTCACGACGACTCCTATTCTTCTTAGCGCTCCCGAAAGACGATCCGCCCCCGTGCCAGGTCGTAGGGAGACAATTCGATCTTGACCTTGTCCCCCGGCAGGATCTTGATGTAGTGCATCCTCATTTTTCCCGATATGTGAGCGAGTACTTTATGCCCGTTGTCCAACTCCACTCGAAACATCGCGTTGGGCAGGGTCTCCAGCACCTTTCCAGTCACTTCGATGGCATCTTCTTTAGGCATACCAAACTTTCGGGCTGTTCGATTGAGTGAATACCCAACTACTATAACTTGCTTAAAATAAACGGGCCGTTCTTTGTGACGGCCACCGAATGTTCAAAATGAGCCGCCAGGCTGCCGTCTTTGGTTATCGCCGTCCAGCCGTCCTCTTTAATTTCAACTTCGTAACTTCCGGCATTGACCATGGGCTCAATGGCCAAAACCATCCCTTCCTTCAGTCGAACTCCGCGGTCAGGCTCACCGTAATTCGGCACCGGCGGTTCCTCATGCAACTTCTTGCCGATGCCATGACCGACGAAGGCACGGACAACCGAGTAGCCCGCGCTCTCTGCAGTTTGCTGAACCGCAAAGCCGAGATCTCCCAGCCGCTTTCCGTCTTGGAGCTGTTCAATGCCCCTATAAAGCGCCTGCTCCGTAACCTCCATCAGACGCTTGGCTTCCTCGCTCACCTTCCCCACGCCAACCGTCACCGCCGAATCGCCATAGAAGCCATCGAAAATCACGCCATAGTCAAGCCCGACGATGTCTCCCTTATGCAGCGCTCCATTGGACGGGATTCCATGAACAATCTCCTCGTTGATCGATACGCAAAGACAGCGCGGAAAAACTCTACCGGCTACGCTGTAACCCTTGAACGCCGGAATGGCCTTTCTTCTTAGCGTCAGCTCCTCAGCCACCGCGTCTAATTCCAGCGTCGTTACTCCGGGAGCCACTGTCTGTTTCAGCTCTTGCAAGACCTCAGCAACAATTATGTTCGCCCGCCTCATGATGTCGATTTCTCGAGGCGATTTGAGCGAAATCACGTTACCGGGCCCCCCAGAGCCTTGATCACACGGTTTCGGATGTCGTCGACGTTTCCGACGCCATCGATTTCCCTCAATATCCCTTGCTGGCGGTAGTAATCGACCAAAGGCGCGGTCTGATTGTCATATACCTTCAAACGTGCACTGATGGTTTCTTCGCGATCATCGTCCCGTTGCACCAGCTCACCGCCACAGCGATCGCAAATACTCTCCCTTGTCGAAGGATTGAACTTCAGATGGTATAGCGCACCACAGTTCTTACAGGTTCGGCGACCTGCAAGCCGTTCAACAATTACCGTATGAGGCACCTGGACCAACAAAACAGACTGCAGCCCCAATCCCATTTTCTGCAGGATCTCCTCAAGGCTTTGAGCCTGCGGAATCGTCCTCGGGAAGCCATCGAGAATAAAACCCTGCGCACAATCCTTTTCGTTAAGCCGTTCTGCGACCAGCTTAACGATCACGCTATCCGGCACCAAATCCCCACGCTTAATGTATTCGGAAGCTTCTTTTCCTAAAGGACTTTGGTCTGCCACCGCCTGTCTTAGAATATCTCCTGTCGATACCTGACAGGCTTCGAACTTCTCGCGCAGCAGTTTCGCCTGAGTCCCTTTGCCAGCGCCCGGTGGCCCTAGCAAAACGACGCGTAAACTCGCCAACCTTTAGCCCCTTCTCCCCCGCAAACGCCCTCGTTTCATGAAACCCTCATAGTTGCGGGTAATCAAATGCGTCTCCATCTGCGCCACCGTGTCCAGTGCAACCCCGACCACGATCAACAGCGCTGTCCCGCCGAAGTAGAACGGCACGTTAAACTGCTGGATCAAAATGGTTGGCAAAAGCGCAACAACGGCAATGTAAAGTGCTCCCCCCAAGGTAATGCGGGAGAGAACTCGGTCGATGAATTCCGCGGTCTTCTGGCCGGGTCTGATTCCGGGAATATAGCCACCAAATTTTTTCATGTTTTCCGCTACATCCACGGGATTGAAGACAACCGCAGTGTAAAAATAGGCAAAGAAAATAATCAGTACCACATACACCAAGTCATGAAGCCATTGTCCTGGGCTCAGCATGCCGGAAATAGATTGTACCCAGGGGTAGGGCGCAAACTGAGCAACCGTGGCGGGAAAGATCAGAATGGACGAGGCAAAAATCGGCGGAATCACTCCCGCCGTATTGATCTTTAACGGCAAGTGGGAGCTTTGCCCACCGTACATCTTTCGTCCAACCACCCGTTTGGCGTACTGGACAGGAATGCGTCTCTGTCCTCGTTCCATGAAAATAATGACTCCCACAATGACGACGGTGAAAACGAGCAGAAACAACGCTATCAAGACTCCCAATTCACCTTCGCGAATGAACTGAAATGTTGTCGTAAGCGCCGACGGGAGCCGGGCCACGATACCGGCAAAAATGATCAGAGAGATGCCGTTGCCGATTCCACGCTCGGTAATTTGCTCACCCAACCACATAATGAAAGCCGTGCCGGATGTCAGTGTAATCACAGTCATCAGCCGAAAGCTCCAACCCGGATCTAACACAATGGCGGCGCCTCCCGGGCCCCGCGTTCCCTCCAGCCCAAAGCTAATCATGAGTCCCTGAATGATCGATAAGACCACAGTGCCATAGCGTGTATACTGTGTGATTTTTCGGCGCCCGGCTTCGCCCTCCTTCGAAAGTCTTTCAATGTAGGGAAAAACCACCGTCAACAACTGCAGAATGATTGACGCGCTGATGTAGGGCATGATGCCCAGGGAAAAGACCGAAAATTGCTCAAGGGCGCCGCCAGAAAAGAGATTAAAAAGTCCGAAAATCGTTCCTTTGACTTGCTCAAAATAAGCGGCCAGCGCCTGCCGATCGATTCCCGGCGTTGGCACATGAACGCCGAGCCGATACACCGCCAACATCGCCAGGGTAAATAGAACCCGACGCCTGAGCTCGGGTATTTTCGATGCGTTCTGGAAACCGCTAAGCATAAGCTTCCAACAACTCCAATTTGCCGCCGCAGGCTTCGATTTTCTCTTTAGCCTTGGCAGAAAACCCATGGGCCTTGATTGTCAATGGCTTGGTCAGGGCTCCGTCGCCGAGTATCTTGACCCTTTGGTTCTTACCCCGCAAAAGCCCTTTTTCAGCGAGCAGCGCGGGCGTTACTTCGCTCCCCGATGGGAACGCTTCCAGTTGTTCTAGATTAACGATCGCCATTTCAACTCGAAAGGCATTATGGAAGCCGCGCTTAGGAAGACGCCGTTGGAGCGGCATCTGGCCACCTTCGAACCCAGGGCGCGTTCCTCCTCCCGATCGAGCGCCCTGTCCCTTGTGGCCTCGGCATGAGGTCTTCCCATGGCCAGAGCCATCTCCCCGTCCTACGCGCTTCTGTTTATTGTTAGAGCCCTGCGCCGGTCTTAGATCACTTAGTTTCATACTCAGCGAATCTCCGCCAATACCTTTCCGCGCCGGTCTGCGATTTCCTCGGGATGGCGCAGATCTTTGAGCGCTTCAAACGTCGCCTTAACCATGTTGTGCGGATTGTTGGAGCCGAGACACTTGGTCAAAACGTTTTGTATTCCCGCAGCTTCCACCACCGCTCGCACGCCCCCACCGGCGATAACCCCAGTTCCACCGGACGCAGGTTTGAGAATGACGTACCCGGCGCCAAACCTGCCACTCACCTCGAAGGGAATGGTTCCTTCCATAACGGGGACGCGAATCAAATTTTTCTTGGCCTGATCTAGCCCCTTTCGTATCGCCTCCGGTACTTCGTTCGCTTTCCCCATTCCGTGACCGACAACGGCGTGGTTATCACCCACCACCACCAGCGCGCTGAAGCTGAATCGCCGGCCACCCTTCACGACTTTGGCCACCCGGCTAATGTGAACCACTTTCTCTTTCAGCTCCAAACCCTGGGGATCAATCCGTTCCAAAGAAACCTCGCTTCATGAATGTTGTTAAAACTCTAATCCGCCTTCACGAGCGCCATCGGCAATGGCCTTGACTCGCCCGTGAAAGAGAAACCCGTTGCGATCGAAGATAACATGCGAAATATTCTTTTCTTTGCAGATCTTGGCCAGCGCCAACCCGATCTGTTTTGCGGCCTCTACGCCTTTGATATTCTCGACCTTGGTCACCAAGTCTTTAGAGAGCGTCGAGACCGATGCCAATGTTATGCCGCGATCGTCGGAAATGATTTGCGCGTAGATGTGCTTGTTGCTCTTGAAGACAGAAATGCGCGGGCGCTGATCCGTTCCCACGACCTTTTTGCGAACCCGCTGTTTTCGCCTCGTGCGGGCAATGTCACTCTGTTTATTTGCCATCTGTTCTTGACCTCAAGCGCTACGCGCCCGCTGCCGAACCAACCGCTTTTCCGGCTTTCCGCCGATTCAAGCACGCGGCTAAAGCCCTGGCTGACACCCTGGGTCATATTGGCGATCAGCTTTCGCGTAAGCCCATGCAACGCCCGAATTTGACGCTGCTCGCCGTCTCGTTCGACGCGAACGATATTGCCTTCAACTTTTACATTGACCCCCGGCGGAAGAGTCGTTTTGAGCTTTCCTTTCGGTCCTTCCAAACGAACTTCCTTGGGTTCGACGGCCACCTTGACTCCACTTGGGATCGTTATGGGCAGCTTTCCAATACGCGACACTCTACACCTCGCCTCAAAACTACCACACCGAGCAGATGAGTTCTCCCCCGACTCTTGCCTTCTGGGCCTCCCGATCCACCAATATTCCTCTGGGCGTCGAGAGAACGTTGATTCCCAACCCTTTCCGGATCGGCGTCACGGCCTGCGAGCCGACGTAGACCCTGCGGCTCGGCCTGCTGACGCGCTTGATGCCTGCGATCACAGGACGATTTTCTCTGTCGAACTTGAGCTGGATCACAAGCTCCTCCCCCGCGCCCTGGGAAGCCTTTACCTTTTTCGATTCTCTTAAGTAGCCTTCCTCAATCAAAACCTTGATGATGTTTTCTTTCACACTCTACCACGGGATGGCCACCTTTTGATGCGCCCGACCACAAAGGGGACAGCGATTATATTCCCGTACCTTGAACTTATTCGGTCGCTCTGCCTTAATTCGAAGACATGTCTTGGCCAATGGAAATCTCCCTCATCTATCAGCTCCCAAAAGGCATCCCCAGCAACTTGAGCAGGGTTCTGCCTTCGTTATCCGTCTTCGCATTGGTGACGAACGAGACGGTCATGCCTCGTGTTTTCTCTACCTTGTCCACCTGGATCTCAGGAAAAATAATCTGCTCGCGCAAGCCGAGAGAATAATTCCCTCGACCATCGAAGGAACGATCCGAGACCCCCTTGAAATCGCGAACTCGAGGCAGCGCGACGTGAATCAGTCGGTCGAGAAACTCGTACATGCGCTCCTGCCGCAGTGTGACCATACAACCAATCGAAACCCCTTCCCGCAGCTTGAAGTTGGCGATGGACTTTTTAGCGCGCGTCACCACCGGCTTCTGTCCGGTGATGGCGGTGACTTCGGCGACGGCGGTATCGAGAACCTTGATATTTTGCGTTGCCTCCCCGAGCCCGACATTCACGGTAATTTTTTCCAGCCGGGGCACCTGCATGGAGTTCTTATAGCCGAACTCCTTCATCATCGCCGGTACTACTTCGTCCCGATATTTCTGTTTCAGTCGCGCCATTCAATCCATACCTAGTCTAAGGCTTCGCCGCACCGTCGGCAGATGCGGATTTTTTTTCCATCCGCTAGAACCTTTCGTCCGATGCGCACTGGCGCGTTGCATTTGTCACACATCATCATGATGTTGGAAACGCGAATGGCAGCTTCCTTTTCGACAATACCCCCAGGTTGCTGAGGGCCCCGCGGCCGACTGTGCCGCTTTACCATATTGACTCTTTCGATAACGACTGCGTCCTTCTTGGAGAGAACTCGAAGGACCTTGCCGGTCTTTCCCCTCTCCCTTCCCGAGATCACCATTACGCTGTCATTCTTGCGAATCTGCACGCGCGCCTTTTCCTCGATTCCGATTAAAGTACTTCGGGTGCGAGCGATATAATCTTCATGAATTTCTTAGCTCGAAGCTCGCGCGCTACCGGTCCAAATATGCGGGTACCGATCGGCTCCTTTTGGTTGTCGATCAGCACGGCCGAATTGTTATCGAATCGGATATAGGTTCCATCCGGTCTCCCTATCTCCTTTGCCGTCCGAACCACCACGGCCTTCATCACCTCGCCTTTTTTTACCTTGGCGTTGGGAATCGCCTCCTTGACGGAAACCACGATAATGTCGCCGATTGACGCATACTTCCGCTTGCTGCCCCCCAGGACTTTGATGCACTGCACCTTTCGCGCCCCCGAGTTATCCGCCACATCCAACACCGTTCTCATCTGAATCATGAATTAACCTCAACGACGGCTCAGACAGCGGCTGCCTTCGACTCGTCGGCCTCCGTCGTTTTGGCTCGTGCCAGGACCCGACTCACGCGCCACCGCTTATCCCGACTCAGCGGCCGGCATTCGACAATCAAGACCCGGTCTCCCACATGGCTCTGGTTGCGTTCATCATGAGCCTTCACCTTAGTTCTGCGCCTCAGGTACTTCTTATACTTTGGGTGCATGACCGTCCGCTCCACAGAAACAATGACGGTTTTATGCATCCGGTCGCTAATCACTAACCCCATACGCTCTTTTCTGAGTCCTCTCTCATTCATGCCGCGCCTTTCCCGCTCTGAAACGCCTTCTCTCGAAGGATGGTCTCCACCCTGGCTAAGTCCCGTTTCGTTTGCCCTAACTTCATTGGGTTTTCCAACCTGCTTGTGGCCCGTTTCAGTTTCAGGTGTGCGATCTCCTCCCGAAGCTCTGTACGCTTCTGGGTTAGATCGTCCGTACTCATGTCGCGCAGTTCTTTAGCCTCCATGTGCGAGCCCTCTCCTCTCCACAAAGATCGTCGGAATGGACAGCTTGTGCGCAGCTAGACGGAAAGCCTCTCGGGCAAGCGGCCCGTCGACACCCTCCATTTCGAACAATATGCGCCCCGGCTGAATCACTGCAACCCACATCTCCGGAGCACCCTTTCCCTTCCCCATACGAGTTTCCGCCGGCTTTTTGGTTAACGGCTTGTCCGGAAAAATCCGAATCCAGACCTTACCACCGCGCTTGAGGTAACGGGTGAGAGCCACTCGAGCCGCTTCGATTTCGCGTGCGCTCATCCAACCCCGGTCAATGGCCTTGAGTCCATACTCACCGAAGGCCAGAGAAGAGCCGCGCCACGCCGTGCCGCGCCGACGCCCCTTTTGCAATTTCCGGTATTTTACTTTTTTCGGTTCTAGCATGTTATGAGCTTTGAAGTGTTGCGATGATTAGCGACTGGCTCTCAACCCCCTAACATCGCTTTCTGTTGCTCTTCCTCTTCGGTCAAGACCTCGCCTCTGAAGATCCAGGCTTTTACGCCAATAATACCGTAGGTCGTGCGCGCTTCCGCAAACCCATAATTGATATCGGCCCGTAATGTGTGCAGCGGTACGCGCCCTTCGCGGTACCACTCGGTGCGAGCGATTTCCGATCCTCCTAATCGGCCAGCACACTGAATTCTCACGCCCTGCGCGCCCATTCGCATGGCCCGAGAGACGCTTTCTTTCATAGCGCGCCGGAAGGCAACCCGCCGTTCCAACTGGAGGGCAACGTTTTCAGCGACGAGCTGAGCGTCGAGGTCCGGTCGCCTCACCTCATGGATATTGATGTAGGTGTCACGGTTGGTCAATTTGGTGATCTCTTCCTTCAGCTTTTCGATTTCAGCGCCCTTTTTGCCAATGACGATTCCCGGGCGAGCTGTGTAAATGTTAATCTTCGCTTTGTTAGCTGCTCTTTCGATTTCAATCCTCGAGATGCCCGCATGGTAGAGACGGCTCTTCAAAAACCTTTTAACTCGTAAGTCTTCGTGAAGCAGTTTGGGATACTCATGGCGTGCATACCACCGGGAATCCCAAGACTCGATCACACCGAGACGAAAAAGTCTTGGATGCGTTTTCTGACCCATCAGGCCTTAACTCCTCTCACCGATCTCATCCAAC
>WNGI01032386.1_pt1 | contig 17506 bp, 23 predicted proteins | sample 5400621 | NCBI WGS metagenome assembly WNGI01 (sample SAMN13153374, study PRJNA577476) | soil metagenome | isolation source: 20 cm soil or saprolite under Garry oak tree replicate 1 | place: USA:California | collected 2016-06-15 | reverse complement strand
CGTTCGCGAGCTCCAGCCTGGAGGTCTTTACGACTCCGAAGCGCTGGAATCCCCGCGGCTTCCGGCGCTCCGCGTACGCCTCAACGCGCGAATCAGGCCGGGCGTCGACCAGAGTCCCACCGGGTGCGAGAACCCTGTGTACCTCTTCCAGGGCATCGACCATGCCCTTGCGCGCGATTCATCAAAGTGTCCACGACAGGATCACCAGGTCGAAGGCCGCATCTGGATACGGCAGTTGCTGCGCCGCGCCGGCGGCGAAGCGCACGTTTCGAACACCCGCCCTGCGCGCGTTCCTTTTCGCGGCAGCAATGGCCTTCGGGTCGGGATCAATTCCCTCAACCCTTGTCGCGAGCGGCGCGACCCCGAGCGCCAAGCGGCCATCGCCGCACCCGAGATCCAGGACGCGCTTCCCGCGCACGAGCGGCGGGCCGCCCCACTCCCTGAGCTCGTCGTGAGGACTCGGGCGGAGAGCCGAAGACAACGCGGGGACGTGCCTTCCGAAGCCGCCGACGGAGTCCTTTGCGACACGGCTCATCGCTACGTGCAGATTAAACCTGGTCGGGCGGGCGAGATTCGAACTCGCGGTCTCCTGGTCCCAAACTGAACCCGATGGCCTACCGAACTTGACTCGAACTTATCGCACAACCACGGATCGCGCGCAAGTCTCTTAACTTCGGATCAATCAGCCTCGGGATACTCGGCTCGCGATGAAGAGGTAACCGGCCGCCGCGATACCGCCCGGCACAATCATCAACATGACGTTCGGCGCCAGGATGTCCACCATGTAAGCGATGTCTCGTCTGGACCATGCACGAATCAACCCTGGCAGGAACACAAGAACGATCGCTGGGGCGGCCAGCGCCGCGAGCACGACGTCGACGCCAATCCAGATGAAGGCTGCGATCGCGCGGTGACTCATTCACTCGCCTCATGACAGTCCACATTCCTTGCGGCCAGACGTAGCCAACGGGTGCGCCGCCTCCAGCCCGAGTCGCGCACGCCCTGCCGAATCACCTCAACGACTGAATGGCAGCTGTAGAAACATTGTCGCCGCAAACACGGCAGAAGCTAGCAGGATCACCACGCTCGACCGCTTCGCTGACCACCCGAACAGAGTCAGCGCACCTGGTGAGATTCGATCGACCTGCGTAATTTGCATCGCGGAAGCTGTGCCCGCGCAAAGCGAGAATATCGCGGCGCCCAACAGCATGTTTCGAATGCTTCGGTTTGACGTCGTCAACCACAAAAGCACGGCAAGCCCTATGAGTAGGTCGATAGTTGACAGCAACAACCAGATCCACACGGAGCGAGGGACTGGCGGTGCCATTGGAGCGGCTGATCCAGGACCAGATGGCAGCCAATGCCGCATGCGGTAAGAGGTCCACATCACGCTGCCCATCACGATGGTCACCATGCTAACCACGCCTATTAGGATCGCCAAGACCCACTGCGGGTCAGCGAGCGCGACGATCGTGATGATCACACCCAACGACCCGATGAGTTGCAGCGCCAGGCCAAACCTGGGCAACCAGTAGTCTCCGAAAATCTCTAGCAGAGCTGACACATATCTCGGTACCGGTCGGCGCCGCTGTAGGTCCCATTCCGGCACAAAGTCTGGATTGAGTTCGTCCGCGATCCGGCGGAACGCGCTAGGCATCGCTACGGTCTCTCTGATGGCTACGTTACATCCGAATTCGCCGCTCCACTAACAGACGATCGTCCGTCACTTGCTCCGACGGTAGCGAAAGCAATGGCCTGGTCGATATCCAGTTCAAAGGGCCTGGCAAAGGGCGCGCAACGTCCCAAACATCAGGGCAATGGACATAAGCGCCGACCGCGAAGTCCGGTGGGGACTAGCGCAAGTGCCAGGCAGAATTCAACGCCACAGCCACTTGCTCGATGTCATGTTGGCCGGCGTCGCTGATCGGCGCGTTGAAGTCCTTGAAAGCCCGAAGTCGGCCATCACTCAGTTCCGCCACTAGAAACGTGCCGCTGAATGGCCGAGGCCAGACCGGACCTGACTCAGCAGTGAAGTGAGTGACGTCCCGTTTCGCGAGCTTGTAGGTCCAACTATTTCCGCGGACAATGAGCCTTTCCTCGGTCTGGATCACCGCGCCCGACCGCCAGGCTCGCCAGGACATGAACGCGAAGCTGATCAGCAGGAAGCCTGCTGGAACCAGCTGATCTGTCGTCCTCGCAAACGCCAAAAGCCAGGCCAGATCTAATACGGCCAGAGCGCCGGCCCACTTGGCTACGAATTTGCCGTACTGGCTCCGTTTGAATGTGTTCAGGACCGAGCCGTAAGAACCCCTGGCGACGGAATCGCTCGACGATTTGTCAGGCTTCTCGCTCACCGGTACCGAACCACCAGCAAGCCAGCAAGAGCCAGCGACAAGGCTAGTGCGAACAACAATGCGAAAGTCCATGCGTTCGATCTGCGCCACAGGGTGACGCTCGATATGGGTTGCCTACGCGAAAGAGGTCCAATCAAGGACACAGCCCACCAAACAATCCAAAGGTCGAGTGGAGTTGCAGCCACCACGCGCTCGCGGCCTGGAATGTGGGAATCGATGAGGCTCGTACTTGTCCCGAGGCATCGCTCCCTGCGTACAGAACGAAGTGCGCGTCACTTCCACTCCATCGCCGGATTGCTTGCGATCAACTCCAACCAGTCGGCACGCGAGCCCAGGTCGCGCTCCGTGGCCAGCCGCACGTAGCGCTGCAGTATTCCGTAGTCCGAGTGGCCCATCGCCGCCCGGAGGTGACGTTTCGGCGACCCAGAACAGAGCTGGTCGGGCGGGCGAGATTTGAACTCGCGGTCTCCTGGTCCCAAACCAGGCGCTTTACCGAGCTAAGCTACCGCCCGCGCTTGTCGATTGAAGCAGACAGCTTCGACAGCGCGCCCGACTCTAGCAGTGCGCGGGCAGCGGCGGCGCGGTGGCTGTACTTGCGCTTCTCCTCAGGCGGCATCTCGCCAAACGTCTTGCCCGTCCCGGGCACAAGAAAGATCGGGTCATAGCCAAACCCTGCTTCGCCTCGCCACTCCGGCACCACCTCGCCTCGGCACTCCCCTTCGAAAAAGCGCGCGTCCCGACCAGGCACCGCGAGGGCGATGACGCAGACAAACCGCGCCGTCCACGGTCGAGGCACGCCATCGAGGCGTTGGAGCAGCTCCGCCGTCCGCTCCTTCTGTGTCGGGCCCAGTCGCGCCGACCTGATGCCGGGAAATCCGCCCAGCGCCTCGACCTCCAAGCCGGAGTCGTCCCCCAGCGACGGCAACCCAGACTTCGCCAGCGCGGATTCAGCCTTCAGGCGTGCGTTATCGGTGTAGCTCTCCCCCACCTCGTCGACCTCGCTGTCGAACGCGATCAGCTCGACACCGGCGGTAGACAACAGGTCGCGGTACTCGCGCAGCTTGCCGGCGTTCCCCGACGCGATGACGAGTCGCGGACGATCAGGCAAGCGTCGCGAGAGCGCGCTTCTGCGCGACGATCAGCTCCTTGATGCCCTTGAAACCGAGCGCCAGCATGGAATCGAGCTCGGCCCGCGTATACGGCACGCCCTCGGCCGTAGCCTGCAGCTCGACCAGGCGCCCGTCCTCGGTCATGACGCAGTTGAGGTCAGTCGAGGCCTGGAAGTCTTCCGTGTAATCGAGGTCGAGCACCGCTGTGCCTTCGACCACGCCGCAGCTCACGGCGGCCAGGTGTTGGCGCACGGGGATCTGGTCGATCATGCGCGCGTCCTTCATCCGCTTGATCGCCACGTAGAGAGCCACAAACGCGCCGGTGATCGATGCGGTGCGTGTGCCGCCATCCGCCTGCAGGACGTCGCAGTCGAGGGTGATCGTTCGCTCGCCGATCTGCTTCATATCGACCGCCGCCCGCAGCGAGCGTCCGATCAAGCGCTGGATCTCATGGGTACGGCCGCCCACCCGGCCCTGGATCGCTTCCCGTGCTCCCCGATCATGGGTCGCCCGCGGCAGCATCGAATACTCCGCGGTGATCCAGCCCTGACCGCTGCCGCGCCGGTGCATCGGGACCCGATCCTCGACGCTGGCCGTGATCCAGACCCGCGTGCGGCCCATCTCGATCAGGCAGGAACCCTCGGCGTGCACGTTGACGCCGAGCTCGATCTTCACCGGCCTCAGCTGGTCGGGCGCGCGCCCATCTCGGCGCGCGGCCGTGCCGGTCAGCGCCCGAGAAGTTTCAGTAATAGCGCAGTCCCCTCGAAGAAAACATATAGCGGGATGAACATGATGAGCGGAGTCAGCGGATCGGCTCCGGGCGTCAGGAAGTTGGCCAGGAGACCCAAACCCAGAAAGAAGTATGGCCGCCGCTTGTAAAGCCAGCGCGAGTTTGTGATCCGCAGCATCCCCAGCACGAACAGCACCACGGGCAGCTCGAAGACGATGCCGAACCCGATGACCATCAACAACACGAAGCTGATGAACTGGCTGAGGTCTGGAAGATACGTGACGTCCGGAGGCGAGAACCGGTTCAACACATTGAGGTAGAGGGGCAACGCAAAGACCGCGACAGCCACCCCCAGAGCGAAGAAGAAGATGGTGGCGACGATGAGCGGCAGGATGAACCGCCGCTCGCGCGGATGCAGTCCAGGGCTGACGGAGGACGCCGCCGGCCGGTTGTAGGTAGATCGCGTGCTGGATGCCTGCTCTTGTGATCAAGAGCTCGATCACATGCACCGAGATGAAAAAAGCGCCAGTGGTCGCGGCGGCCCACGCGACGAGGGAAATGATGAGCGCCCGGCGCAAGGCCTCGAGATGCTCGATCACGGACATGCGGTGGTCCTCGACCGGGGCCGGGGTCCGAGGCCCGCGCTGCAGGACCCTGCTCAGAAGGGCCACAGGCGGATCAGCTCTTCGGCGAGTTAGCCTCGGACGTCGAGCCCTTGGCGGCGCTCTCAGGCGGGGTGGTTACAGCGGGAGGCTCGGGCTTCTGGGCAGCCGCGGTCATCTCGGTGGTGATCTCGGTCGTCGCCTTCCGGAACTCACGCATCGCCTTTCCGACCGCTCCACCGAGCTCAGGCAGCCGGCCGGGGCCAAAGATGATCAGGACGACAACCAGCAGGGCCAGGATCCAGAACCAGTGAATGGGCATCTCGAGCCGATTATATGCCCCAGGCTGTCAGGGATCCGTCAGACGGCCGTCAGCTCACCTTGATCGCGATCGAGGTGATCGTGTCGCTGGGGGACAGCGTCTGCACCTTGTCCAGGCCCGAGGTGACGGTGCCGAACCGGTTGTAGGCCGCCGTGGGCCCTGGACTCGGCCAGTCCGCCTTCTCGATGAAGAACTGGCTTCCGTTGACGGCGCCGCCTGGCACCCGCGCCATCCCGACCGCGCCGAGACCCCATGGCGTCGTCGTGGTCTCGTCGGGCAGGTTGTAACCGGGGCCGCCGCGGCCGTCCCCGTGCGGGTCGCCCCCCTGCACGACCCAGTCTTCCGCCTTCCAGAACGTGAGGCCGTTGTAGTAGCCGTGAATGGCGAGCACGACGAAGTTGTTGACTGTGACCGGCGCCACCTCCGGGTGGAGCTGAATGACGATGTCCCCCTGCGACGTGGTGATCGTGGCTTGGAGGTCTTGCTTCGCGGTGATGCACATCGGTTGGGGGCCGATGAACTCATGTGGGGCGATCTGGGTCGAGGTGACGCAGCTGGCGAGAGCCGCCGGGACGACAGGCTCGATCGCGTGCTTGATCAGAAGTCCGGAGCCGACGACGGCGGCGATCAGGATTCCCATCACGAGCAAAGCCAGCCAAGCCTGGCGTCCCCATGGCGCCGGCGCCTCGAGCTCATCGGGTTCGACCGGCGCGGCGCGCCGCGAGGTCCGCGGCTGGCTCACTTCCGAGCGGTCGCTTCGGCGATCGCCTGTACGAGACCGTGCGTCGTGTATTCGCGAGCGACGATCGCCACGTCGAGGCCAAGCTTGCGCGCGCTGTCGGCCGTAACCGGTCCCATGCACGCGATCTCGGCTTCGCCCAGGATCGCGGGCAGCCGATCTTCTGGAAACGCCCGGACGAAGTTGTAGACGGTCGATGAGCTGGTGAACGTGATCACGTCTACGCCTTCACCGTCAAAGAGACGGATCAGGGCAGGACCCGTCTCGACCGGGCAGACCGCGCGATAGACGGGCAAGATCTCAACCTCCGCACCTCGATTCGCAAGCAGCGATGGTAGAGCGTCCCGCGCGATCTCCGCACGCGGCACAAGCACGCGCATGCCTTTCATCTCCCAGCCTTCGAGCGCGTTGGCGAGGCCCTCCGCCGTGTACTCCGAGGTGACGAGCTCGGGACGCAGACCATGGCCGGCGAGCGCGTCGGCCGTCTCCTGGCCGATCGCGCACAGCTTCGAGTTGTGCATCGCGCGAGCGTCGGCGCCGGTCGTGAGCAGCATCTGGAAAAAAATGTCCACCGCGTTTGCCGAGGCGAAGATGACCAGCGCGGTTCGCTCCAGGTTCTTGATTGCATTGCGGATGCGGTCGTCGGTGGGCAAGCGTCGGATCTCGATCGTCGGGACCTCGACCACCGCGGCGCCGAGGTCGACCAGCTCGCGGCGGAACGGGTCGACCTGGTGGCGTGCACGGGTGATCAGGATGCGGCGCCCGTGGAGAGGGCGCTTCGACAAGGTGTCCAGCCGCTCCGCCATCTCCACGCCTGGTCCGAGCACCAGCAGCGCGTCGCCGCGAAGCCCATAGGTGGCGGCCTTGCGCGCCAGCTCTCCGAGCGCGGCACTGACGCGATGCTGGCCCGGCTGGCCGGGATTGAGGATCAGCGCAGCCGGCGTGTCCGGTGCTCGGCCGTTCTGCAGCAGCGCGGTGATGCCTGATTCCCACCATCCAGAGGCGAGCCTGAGCACCACCGTCTCGCCACCTGTGACCAGGCCGAACCCGAGCGATGCCGACAGGCCTTCGATGGTCAGCGGAATGCCGCTCATCACCGGCGCGGCGAGCTCGACGATGAGCCCGGGCACCGCCTCGAAGTCGATCCCCGCGCGCTGGAGCCGCTCCGCCATCTCACTGCCGTTGGAGAACGCATAGGGGTTGCCCGGAAAGAGGACGGTGACCTTGCGTCCGCTGCGCGCAAGGCGGACGACCTCATCGATTGATTCGAGCGGCGCAATGTCGGCGCCGGCGGGCGCGAGGTGCAGGAGGCCGGTGCCGCAGCCATCGGAATTGCGAATGACGTCGGCTTCTTTGACCGCCTCGACCGCCTGCACGGTGGCCAGCCCTGGATGACCCGGTCCTACCCCGACGAGCCTGACTCTGCTCATGGCACCACGCCCATCCCCCACCCGGGACACGGCTGTCAGATTAGAGCTTTCGGCTGACCACGTAGGCGGTCAACGCCTCGAGGGCATCGCGCGCCTCACCCTGCTCAATCGACTCGAGCTGACCTAGCGCGAGCGAGGCATACTCCTGTGCGACGGCCGTCGCCTGCCGCGGTGCTCCGCTCGCGCGCACGATCTCGACGACCTGCCGAGCCTGTTCCGCCATCAGCTCATGACCGTCACTGAGAATCGTCTTCAGCCGGCGCGCGGTCGGGCCGTCCTCGATCGCGAGCATCAGTGGAAGAGTTGCAAAACCGTCAGCGATGTCGTGTCCGATCGGCTTTCCGACCTCGCCTTCCGATCCGGAGTAATCGAGCACGTCATCCGCAATCTGAAAGGCCAACCCGAGCCGGTTGCCGTAGATCCGCAAAGCCTCACGCTGCTTTGTTCCCAGTCCACCCAGCAAGGCGCCGATGTCGCAGCAAGCTTCAAGCAGGGTTGCGGTCTTGGCTCGAATGCGACCCATGTACTCGGTGATATCGGTGCTGTAGCGATGCCGAATCGCCTGCTGGCGCACTTCCCCGGCGCAAATCTCCATCACTGCCTTGGCCAGGATGCCGACAACCTCGGGCGCTTCGGTGCGCGCCGCCAGCTCATAGGATTTGGCGAAGTAGTGATCCCCGATCACGATCGCGGGAGCGTCGCCGAGACGGGCTGCCACGGTAGGTCGGCCTCGACGCACCGCCGAACGATCGATGACGTCGTCGTGGACCAGGGTCGCCGCGTGAGTGAGCTCGACGGCCATCGCGGCGGGGGTCAGCCGACCCAGGTCGTAGTGGCCGCACATCGCCGCGAGGAGCACCAGCGCCGGGCGGATCCGCTTGCCCCCGGCCTCGAAGAGGTCCGCCATGGGACCCGCCACCTCGGGAGGGTCGGTCTCGATCTCCTTTCTGAGCTCTGCTTCGAGGGTAGCGAGGTCGTCGGCAACCGGCCCGAACAGCTCTATAGCCTTCTCCGTCAAGCGCCTTTGACCGAGAGCCGGTAACCAAGGCCGGGGACCGCTTCGAGGCTGACGCCCGTGTCGGAGCGCTCCGACAGCTTGCGCCGCAGACGCTGCACGTGGGGGTCGACGGAGTGGTCATCCAGATCGTGGGGGTAACCCCAGACCTTGTCCCGCAGCTGCGCACGCGTTAGCACGCGTTCGGGATTCGCAGCGAGCACGGCCAGGAGATTGAACTCTGTCATGGTCAGGGTGATCTCTTCGTCCCCGACCTTGACGCGGCGCGCGGCGTTGTCGATCTGCAGCGCACCGATGCTGAGAACGCCTTCACGACCGCCTCCGGTTTCGGCGAGCGCCGAGCGGCGCAGGTGCGCATTGATGCGGGCGGCGAGAATTCGCGAGTCGAAGGGCTTCGTGATGTAGTCGTCGGCGCCGACCTCCAGGCCGACCACCTCGTCCATCTTGGTCGACCGGCCAGTCAGCATGACCATCGGGCTGACAACCCCCAGCCGCCTGAGCTCGCGTATGACCTCGGTGCCGCTGATGTCGGGCAAAACCCAGTCGACCAGGACCAGGTCAGGTTGGGCGCTGCGGCCCAGCTCGATCGCCTGCGCGCCCGTCCCGGCTTCGATCACGTCGTGGCCCTGCAGGCGACAGACCTCGGCCACGAGCATGCGCACAGGGACGTCGTCTTCCACCACGAGGATGCGGCGCCGGCGCCGCGGTGGAGGGCTGCTCAGTTGTTCGTAGGAGGCGCGAAACCCACCCGTCGAGACTCACGGGCTGAGCGCTTCGTTCGGCGCATCAGGATCACGCGCTTCTCCCCCCCGTCGATCACGCTGGCAAGCTCCCATCCATCTGCAGCAGCCTCGTGCAGGACCTTGACCACCGTGACGCCGTCAGCAACCTGAGCCACGCTCAGGACGCTGGTCGAATACTCCCATTCCCGGTTCGGATACCCAACCGACGGCACCATTCCGGTCGCCGTGCCACGGGCGCCATCCGGCTGGGTGGGCTGCCCCGGCTCGTCCTGCCTCTGCCATTGGGCTACGGGGGCAAGACCAATTTTGCCCGGTAAGTGCGCCTTCAGTCGTAGTCGAAGAAGCCTTTCCCGGTCTTGCGCCCGAGCCGCCCCTGGCCGACGAGCTTGCGCAGCACCTCTGGCGCTTCAGCCCCTTCCCCAAGTCGGTGGCGATCATTCATCGCGCCGTAGAAGACGTCCAGGCCGCTGAAGTCGAGCAGGTGGAACGGCCCCATCGGCCAGTTGAGGCCTTTCTGGACTGCAGTGTCGATGTCCTCCGCGCTCGCGTAGCCACCTTCGAGCAGGCGCATCGCCTCCTCGGAAGCCGCGAAGAGGATCCGGTTCACGATGAAGCCCCAGATCTCCTTTTTGAGCAGGACAGGCGTGCGGTCGATGCTGCGCACGAACTCCATCGCGGTCTGCACCGTCGCGTCGGAGGTCTTGGGCCCGCGGACGACCTCGCAGAGCTGCATGACCGTGACCGGGTGGAAGAAGTGCATGTTGCAGCAGCGTTCCGGCTGGCCACTGAAGTCGGCGAGCCGGCTGATGGCGATGGTGCTCGAGTTGCTGGCGAGAATCGCGTCGCTCTTGGCGTGCTTGCCCAGTGCCTCGAACACGCTTCTCTTGGCGTCGAAGTTTTCGAGCACGGCTTCGATGACAAGGTCTGCGTCAGTCACAGACGCGGCGAGCTCTTTGGATTGAGTGATGCGTTGCAAAGACTCGTCGGCCGCCTCTCTGGTCAACCGTCCTTTCTCGACTGAGCGGTCGAGGAGCCTTTGGTTTTGCGTGCGGGCTTTCTCGAGCTGGCCCTCGACCGTGTCGATCAGGGTGACGTGGTAGCGGCCGCTCAGGGCGGTCTGGAGCGCTATCTGCGAGCCCATCGTCCCGGCGCCGACGACGGTCACGCGCTTCAATTCATGCATGCGCGTGAGCATGAAGCAATTCGAGGAGGCGGCGCAGGCCGCGATGGATTCCATTCCGGAGCAGTTCCGGCCTTATCTCGAGAACACGGTCTTCATCCTCGAGGAGAGCTCGCCCGACAGCCTGATGGGGCTGTACGAGGGCGCCGGCGCGCTCGCCTCGGGCGAGGGGTGGCCGGAGCGCATCACGCTCTACAAGCAGTCGCACGAACGCGCCACCAGCTCGATGGAGGAGCTGGTCGAGGAAGTCAGGCGGACGATCCTGCACGAGGTCGGCCACCACTTTGGTATGGAGGAGGACGACCTTCCCTATTAGGGGAGGAGCTTCCCTATTAATGGAGAGTCCAAAACGAGCGGTCCCAAAGGATGAGTGGTTCGCCTCGGCCCGCCGCCGCGGCCTGCACCTCTCCGACACAGATGTCGTGGTCGCCGGCCGGATGCACTTGCAGCAGCCGGCACTCCAAGGACGCGGCGCAATCCTCGATGAGCGGGATCCCGTTTGTGCCTAGACGGTGAGGAAGTGTCATCCAGTGCGGGTCGATCGCCGGCGCGCGGCCGGCGAACCGGTCGGCGATGAACTCCTGTGAGCGTGTGAGGAGGCTGACGTTGAAGGCCCTGGTCTCCAGGATCGCCGCCCGGGTCGCTGACTCGCGCTCCAGCCCGACCAGCACCATCGGCGGCTCGAGAGAGATCGAGACGAGGCTGCTCGCGGTCAGGCCGCGGAACTCGTCCCCAACCCGTGCGCTGACCACCACCACCCCTGCCGGCAGGCGCGCCATCGCATCTCGAAACTGCTCGCTCGACACGTGCCGGGCACAGCCTAGCGGTCAGGTGGTCGGGCAGGATCCCAACGGTAGAATCGAGTTCGAAAAACGGGTGGCGACGTAGCCAAGTGGTAAGGCAGAGGTCTGCAAAACCTCCATCCCCAGTTCGATTCTGGGCGTCGCCTCCAACCCCGCTTACGGCGTCAAAAGCGCGGGCGGCGTCTGGACCGTGTTCCCGGGGCTGACCATCGCCTGGTAAAGCGCGAACAGAAACAGCGCCCACAGCGCTCCGAGTACAGCCCCGATGAGACCGATGATCAAGCCTGCCATCGCCAGTGCCCCACCTCCGATCGCGCCACCTGAGCGCTTGATGCGACCGCGGGAGCGCAGCCCCAGGAAGATCGCGACGATCCCCAGGATCACACCCGGTACGCCATATAAAGAAGCGCACGGGAGTGCCAAGATTCCAACCACGAGGGCGGCCACGGCCATCCTGTCGGCCGGCCGCGCCGCCGGCGGCCCGAAGAGGTCCGAGGGCGGAGGCGGCGGCACTGCGGTCACGGCTGCGATCTTAGGCCCTACACTCGAATTCGAGAAGCGCGGCCAGGCACCCCTATCCTGGGCGCCAAACTGCAGCCGTAGGCGAGGAGACGGATGGGCGTTTCGCAAATCAAGATGCCCCAGCTCGGCGAGTCCGTGACCGAGGGCACCGTCGACAAGTGGCTCAAGCACGAAGGCGACTTCGTGAAGCGCGACGAGCCGCTGGTCGAGGTCGTGACCGACAAGGTCAACGCTGAGATTCCCTCGCCGTTCGAAGGCAAGCTGGTGAAGATCGCGGTCAGCGAGGGCGAGACGGTCCGCGTGGGCGCCGTGATCGCACAGATCGAGACCGGCGCCGCGACGCCCGCACCGTCTAAGGAGAAGGAAGCCGCGGTCGCCCACACGGAGGTGCCGCCCGAGCCGAGCGGAGGTAAGGCGCCCACACCTGCAGCCTCGCCGGAGACAGATTCGGCCGATGGCGGCGAGCGGCAGCGACTCTCCCCTGCCGTGCGCAAGCTGGCGTCGGAGCATGGGGTGGATCCCGCGTCGATTCACGGCTCCGGCATGGGCGGGCGGGTAACCCGGGATGACATCCTGGCGGCCGTGGGGAGCGGGCAGCCGGTCGAGGCTGCCCAAGCGCCGGCCAAACCGGCTGCTCCCGCGCCCGCGCGCCCGGACGGCAAGCGAGAGGAGCTGGTGAAGCTCAGCGTGATGCGCAAGTCGATCGCCGACCACATGGTCCGCAGCCTCGCGACCGCACCGCACGCGTGGACGCTGCAGGAGGTGGACCTGACCGGCCTGGTGCGATATCGAGAGGCGGAAAAGGACAGTTTCAAAGCGCGCCACGGGACGACGCTCACCTATCTGCCGTTCGTCGCCCAGATCGTCTCCGAGGCCCTGCAAGAGTTCTCGTGGCTCAACTCCACATGGAGCGATGAGGGAGTCATCCTCAAGCACTACGTCAACCTCGGCATCGCGGTCTCGATCCCGGACGGGCTGATCGTGCCGGTGGTGAAAGACGCAGATAAGCTCGGCTTCACCGACCTGGTGCGGACCATCAACGACCTCGTCGAGCGGGCGCGCAACAAGCAGCTCAAGCCGGAGGACGTCCAGGGTGGAACCTTCACGCTGAACAACACCGGCGCCACCGGCTCGATCGCGAGCCAGCCCATCATCAATCAACCCCAGGCCGCGATCCTGACCACTGAATCGATCGTCAAGCGCACGGTTGTAATTGAGGATGCGATTGCGATCCGCCACATCATGAACATGTGTCTCAGCTTCGACCACCGGATCGTCGATGGCATGATGGCAGGTCAATTCCTCGGCGCGATCAAGAAGCGGCTCGAAGAATGGACGGCCGGTAGCATTCGACTGTGAGCCCAACGCAACCGCTTCAGCCGGCGACAATCCCGGAATGGATCCGGGTCCGGGTCACCGAAGGCGGCAACTTCAAAGAACTCAAACAGATCGTGCAGGGGCGTCGTCTGCACACAGTGTGCGAAGAGGCACGTTGCCCCAACATCTTCGATTGCTGGAACCGGCGCACGGCGACCTTCATGATCCTGGGTGATGTCTGCACGCGAGCATGCCGTTGAGGGAGCTCGGGCTGAAGCACGCGGTGATCACATCGGTGGACCGCGACGATCTCAAGGACGGAGGCGCCGGAATTTTTGCGCGGACCATCCGCGCGATCCGGAGGCAAAGCCCCGGCACCACGATCGAGGTCTTGACGCCAGACTTCCAGGGCGACTTCGACTCTGTGCGCACCGTTGTCGAAGCTCGGCCTGACATCTTCAACCACAACACCGAAACCGTGCCGCGCCTTTACGCCCGGATCCGTCCGAAGGCGGTCTACGCAAACAGCCTCGCCCTGCTCCGCCACGTCAAAGCACTTGCGCCCGACATGGTCACCAAATCCGGTTTGATGGTCGGCCTTGGCGAGACCGAGGGCGAGCTGCTCGAAGTGTTTCGCAACATGCGTGCGCACAACATCGACGTGCTGACCGTCGGCCAGTACCTGCGGCCGTCGAAGAAGCACGCCGAGGTCGTGCGCTACTACCGGCCCGAAGAGTTCACGCGCCTGAAGGAACAGGCGCTGGCGATGGGTTTCGGGCATGTCGAAGCCGGACCACTCGTGCGGTCCTCCTACCACGCTGATGAACAGATCCCAATCGCGCGTAAGAGCCTGCTGGCTGGGTAGCGTGCCTTACCGCGAGGCCTGGGACCTCCAGGCCCGGCTGGTAAGGGGGCTGCGCGAAGGAGGCGGTGAGGACACGCTCCTGCTTCTCGAGCATCCGCATGTTTTCACCATGGGCAAGGCGGCTTCGCCTGACCACGTGCTGTGGGACGAGGACGAGCGCCAACGGCGGCAAGTGGAGGTCGTATGGTCGGACCGTGGCGGCGAGGCCACCTACCATGGGCCCGGCCAGCTGGTTGGTTATCCGGTCCTGGACCTCGCCCATCTCGACCTGACCATTCCGCAGTACCTGGAGCGGCTTGAGCGCTCCCTGATCGATTACCTGGCCGAGCTCGGAGTCGAATCCGAGCCGGGCGAGCCGGGCTTCACCGGCGTATGGCGAAACGGCGAAAAATTGGCGGCGATCGGGATCAAGCTCAACCGCACCGTGGTGAGCCATGGGTTCGCTTTGAACCTGACCACCGACCTTGGATACTTCGACGGCATCGTTCCTTGCGGACATGCTGAGAGGCGACCGACGTCGGTGGCGGTCGTGACAGGTCAGCGCATCGACACCAGCGCGGCCGCGGACGCGTACGCCAGGCACTTCGAGAGGGTGCTCGGCACGAGGCTGGACTGGCTGCCGGCCGCCAGGCTGGAGGTGCCGGAGGGAACACCCGTACGGAGCTAGCCGGAAACGGAGCTAGCCGGAATAGGTGGTGTTACCGGCCGGGTATTCATACCGTTGAGACTTTTCGAGAGGAAGACCGAGGCGGTACTCGGTTTGGTCCCGGTCGTTATCGGGTAAGGGATATGAGCATGGCAACCAACCGCAAGAGCACTGAAAAGACCCGTCCCCAGCTGGTCCGACTGGACAGCGTCTCCATGGACGAGGACGACGAGATCCTTCCCGACTTCGAGGCCGAGGTCGATGACGGCCGCCGGGTCTGGGTGACGGCGGTCCTCGAGCGGACGGCCGTGATCGAGCCTGCGCCGGGCGAGCCCAAGGTGCTGGTCAACCGCCGGCGCCTGTTCGTCGACCCGAACAGCCTCCGCGTGCGGCACCTTGCGAGTAAGGAAGCAGCGCGGCGCGGCCGGGAGGCGGCTCGCCAGCTGCGGCTCCAGGAACAGCAGAGCTCAGCAGCCTAAGCGGCAGGCTGCTTACCCTTCGTAAGTTCGGCAGAGCTCCTCTGGTAACATTCGCTGCTGCCGAAAAGTCGGCGCCTGCTGATTTCCGCGGCGCGATTTCCGCCGCCTAGCCCGAGGGAAAACCACTACATGAGCAAGATCGTCGAACTCGTCTCGCTGGCCAGCATCGTCCCACCCCCCAACCACGAAGTCAGCGGTGGCTTCAACGCGATGGTCGATGGCCAGCCGGTTCGGGTTCGGGCGGTACTCGAGCGGACTGTCGTGATCGAACATCACGAAGGCGGCGAGCGGAGCGTCGTGCGCAAGGACAACTGCATGGTCAAGCCCTCGGCGGTCGCGTTCGTGCCCGGGAACCCGAACAACGGCGTCGGGCCGCGCCAGTGGCGCCGGCTGCCAGGCAAGCCACCCGCCCCGGCCAAGTAGAGCCAAGAGTCCCCGCGCCCCACAAGGCGCAGCTATCGCGGGCCCGCCCCTACCTCGTCCGGTTCCCGCCCCCAACCGGCACGCCTGATGGCAGCCTAGAGCTCAAAAAGGCCGCGTACAACCAAGCCTGTTAAGGAAGCCGCGGCTCAGTCGATGTGCTTGAGCGCCACCAGGGTCAGGAAGGGATGGAACTCCTTCGAGAGCGCCACTTCCTCGAACGCCTTGCGGGCCTCGGTGAAACGGCTCTTGCCCCAAACGTCCTCCCCATACCGCTCGCGCAGCTTCGACATCTCGTCGTCGGCGATCTCGCGCACCAGGTCGGCATTCACCGTCGGACCTTCGTTCAGTCGTGATGCATGCCGCACCCACTGCCACACCTGCGATCGTGAGATCTCGGCGGTGGCGACGTCCTCCATCAGGTTGTTGATCGCCGCGGCCCCGGTCCCCCGCATCCACGACTCGATGTACTGGATGCCGATGCTGACATTCATGCGCAGCCCGTTCTCGGTAATGGTGCCGGCAGGCACCTTGACATTGGTTAGTTGGGATGCGGTCACCGAAACCTCGGGCCTCTGCCGCTCGAGCTGGTTGGGCCGATCACCCAGCACCCGGTCGAAGGCCTCGGTCGCGGTCGGCACCAGGTCCGGATGGGCGACCCAGGTGCCGTCGAATCCGTCGTTGGCCTCGCGGTCCTTGTCCTCCTTGACCTTGGTCAGCGCCACGCGATTGACCTCGGCGTCGCGCCGCGACGGAATGAACGCCGCCATCCCGCCCATGGCGTGCGCGCCGCGGCGGTGACAGGTCTTGACGAGCAGTTCCGTGTAGGCACGCATGAAAGGTACGGTCATCGTCACCTGCGCCCGGTCCGGGAGCGTGAACTCGGGTCGGTTGCGGAACTTCTTGATGATGCTGAAGATGTAGTCCCAGCGACCCGCATTCAGCCCGCCGGAATGATCGCGCAGCTCATACAGGATCTCGTCCATCTCGAAGGCGGCCAGGATGGTTTCGATCAGGACGGTGGCGCGAATGGTGCCCCGAGGGATGCCCAGCTCATCCTGAGCCAGGTTGAAGACGTCGTTCCACAAGCGCGCCTCGAGGTGGCTTTCGAGCTTGGCCAGGTAGAAATACGGTCCGCTGCCCTTTTTGAGCAGCCGCTCGGCGTTATGAAAGAAGTAGAGGCCAAAATCGAAGAGGCTGCCCGACACCGGCTTGCCGTCAACCTCGACATGTCTCTCGTCCAGGTGCCAGCCACGCGGCCGGACGAGAAGGGTCGCAACCTTATCGTTCAGCCGGTACTCCTTGCCTTCGGGACTGGTGAAGTCGATGCGCCGTTCGATGGCGTCGATCAGGTTGACCTGGCCCTCGACGAGGTTTGACCAGGTTGGTGAGTTCGCGTCCTCGAAGTCGGCCATGAACACCCGCGCGCCGGAGTTCAGCGCGTTGATCAGCATCTTGCGGTCGGTCGGTCCGGTGATCTCGACCCGGCGGTCCTGTAGGTCCCTGGGCGCCTTGGCCACCGACCAATCCGAATCGCGAACGGAGCTGGTGGTGACCAGGAACTGCGGCATCTCACCCGCATCGAGCCGGGTCTGGCGCTCGTCGCGAAGGCGAAGCAGCTCCCGCCGCCGGCCGGCAAACTCACGCTGCAGGCGAGCCAGGAAACCCAGGGCTTCCGGAGTCAGGACTTCACCCGCGCGCCCTTCCACCGCGCCCTTCAGCTGGACATGCTGCGTGGTGGCCATCGCCACCAATCTACCTGAGGCCTCTAATTCCCGGCGAGGCGCTCCACGACCGGCGCCAGCTGCTCGGCGGTGTTGCCCGGAATGATCACATCGGAGAAGCCGTAACGCTCGCGGCGGAGCTTCAAGTCCGCCTCGATCTGTTGGATGGTGCCGATTAGAAAGTGCGCCATCTCGAGCACGTCGCGCGGCTCGAATCCCATCGAGGGCGCGAGCGCGGAAGTGTACCTTTGCTCAGTCACGCTCATCTCCCTCATGGCCGGGGAGTGTCGCGTAGCTACCGAGGTAGCTGTAGCGAACCAGCCGAAGGTCTGTCGCATAGGAGCCGAAGGCGTCTTGCCGCTAGGAGGCGAACTTGCACACCCCGATGGTGCCGAGGGCCGGATTTGAACCGGCGACACCTTGATTTTCAGTCATCCTTGCAAATGCACCTTATCTATTGGAGTTCCCAAGCACCTTTTGATATGCGCCGGGCCTCTGGATGCAGC
>WNGI01002681.1_pt1 | contig 17514 bp, 15 predicted proteins | sample 5400621 | NCBI WGS metagenome assembly WNGI01 (sample SAMN13153374, study PRJNA577476) | soil metagenome | isolation source: 20 cm soil or saprolite under Garry oak tree replicate 1 | place: USA:California | collected 2016-06-15 | reverse complement strand
CGCCGACGCAGGCTCTCGTCGGAGAGGGAGCGGAGGTCGAGCCAATCGAACCGATCGATGCTGGGGGCTCGCACGACCCCATCCAGGCCTTTCGGCTGCTGGCGGTGGACGAAGGCGCTCCACTCCGAGGGTTGAGCAGCGTGGCCTTCATCGGCAGACAGGGCGAGCTCGAGGCGCTCGAAACAGCATTCCGACTCGTCCGCGACGAACGGCGGAGCCGGGCTCTGATCGTGCTCGGAGAAGCAGGCCTCGGGAAGACGCGCCTCGCATCGGAGTTCGTCGCTTCGCTCGGCGAGCAGGCCTCAGCGCTCGTCGGCCGCTGCGTCTCGTACGGCGAGGGAGCGACGTACCTCCCACTCGCCGAGATCGTCCGGCAGGTTGCCCCCGAACGACCGCAGGCGACAATTGAACGGTTGCTCGTAGGCGACAAGCACGCAGCCGTCGTCGCCGAGCGGATCGCCGAGCTGATCGGCCAGACCGAGGGCACGGCGCCTACCGGAGAGCTCTTCTGGGCCGCGCGGCAGCTCTTCGAGGGGCTCGCACGCCGCAGTCCGCTCGTCGTCGTCTTGGAGGATCTGCACTGGGCCGAGCCGACGCTGCTCGACTTCGTCGAATACCTCGCGGCGTGGCCGGTAGAGACGCCGCTCCTTCTCGTCTGCCTCGCGCGGCCTGAGCTGCGTGATGAACGGCCGGGCTTGGGCGCCGAGGCGGAGGTGCTACGGCTCGAGCCTCTCGAGGACGCTGCGATCGACCTGCTCGTAGGTGAGCTAGGCGGCGTAGAGGTCGGCGCTGAGACGCGACGCCGGATTACCTCTCTCGCGGAAGGAAACCCCCTCTTCGTCGAGCAACTCCTCGCCTTCCTCGAGGAGGCTGGGCCAGACGCGCTCGAGTCGGTCCCGCCCTCGGTCGAGGCGCTGCTCGCAAGCCGGCTCGACCGTCTGGAAACGGGAGATCGTGTTCTGCTCGAGCGAGCCGCCGTTGCCGGCCGTGAGTTCTCGCGAGGAGCCGTCATGCACTTGACCCCGCCGGACGAGCTCACAGGGATCGACCGGCGGCTAAGGAGCCTCGCCGGACGGAGCCTGCTTCGAGATGTACGCGGGGAAGACGACGCGCTCCGCTTCCAGCACGTGCTGATCCGGGACGTCGCGTATTCGGCGATTACGAAGGAGCGCCGCGCCGACCTGCACGAGCGCTACGGATCGTGGCTCGATGCGCGCAACGAGCCGGACGAGCTCGTCGGCTACCACGCCGAGCAGGCGCACAGGTACCAGAGCGAGCTGCATCCGGGGGACCCCGCGGTCGGGCGGCTCGCGTCGTGGGCAGGTGAGCGCCTTGCTGCGGCCGGAATTCGTGCATGGAAGCGAGCCGATACGCCGGCGTCGGTCAACCTGCTCGGCCGCGCGGTGGAACTGTTGCCGGCAGAGAGCGAGGAGCGGGCCACCCTCCTGTGCGAGCTCGGCGTCGCACAGAGGTGGGCGGGAGAGCTCGAGGTTGCCGAGACGACGTTCGCCACTGCGATTGCTTCCGCCTCGCGCGACCCCCGAATTGCCCTGCGGGCGAAAGTCGAGCTTGCACACGCCCACCTCTTCCGAGATCCAGCCCATGGGGCAGACGAGCTGCTCGAGCTTGCCGAGCGCGCGATACCTGTCTTCGAAGAGCTCGGCGACGACCGTGCTCTGGGGCGCACATGGCGTCACATCGGCTACGTCCGGGGCGGCATGCAGTGCCAAAACCGCGAATGGGCGCGGGCTGCGGACAAGGCGCTCGTTCATTATCGACGCGCCGGTTGGTCGGCCGGAGGCTGCCTGGCGGAGCTCGCGGCGGCCCTCTATTTCGGGCCGACTCCAGTGCCGGATGCGATCAGTCGTTGCGACGAACTGCTAGAGGAGGCGACGGACAAGGCGGGCCGGGCGAACGTCCTGGTCTACAAGGGCGGGCTCGAGGCGTTGGCGGGGCAGTTCGACGCGGGCCGGAGCGCGATCGCCGAGGCAAGCTCGACGTACCAAGAAATGACTATGCCGCCGCGGACCTCACGTTGCGCGAGAGTTGCGAGACGCTCGAGCGTTTCCACGACTGGGCCGGCCTTTCGACCTCGTCAGCCGACCTGGCGCAAGCCTTGTACGGACGGGATCGAGGCGAGGAGGCGATGGCGTGGGCCGAGTGCGCCGAGTCTCGCGCACGAACCGACGATCTCAGCGCCCAGTTCTCGTGGCGGGCGATCAGGGCGAAGTTGGAAGCGCAGGCTGGGAACCTGGAAGAGGGAGCGAAGCTCGGCTTCGAGGCTTTGGAGATAGTCGAGCAGACCGACGCGCTGACCCAGCATGGCGAGGTCTTGCTCGACCTCGCACAGGTCTTGAGCCTGGCGAACCGACTCGAGGAAGCAGTTGACCGCGTCGAGTCGGCGCTCGAGCTTTTCTCGCAAAAAGGGAACGTCTCGTCGGCCGATCGAGCGCAAACGCTACTCAGTGCGATCGCCGTCGCATGAGGTCCCTCAGACACGCGAAGAGCCCGTAACCGGGCTCTTCGCGCTTTCCGATCCAGTCGAGGATCAGGGGCCGCCGCCGCCACCGGGCTGGTTCGCCGAGTGAACCGCCGCCGGACTGTGGACGCTCAGGAGATCGAGCCCAACCGGCGAGGCGAAGACGGTCAGCGCCGCCGCCAGAGCCGCCAGATAGATGAAGAACTTTTTGCCCATTGCGTGCCTCCTTTCTGGAGGCCACGCTCGGGCGGAGGCCCAACGGGCAAGTCACGGCCGGCTCACGGTGGGCTAACGGAATTTCGCCGCGGCGGCTGGGCAGGGAGGGATTCTGCAGCGCCCGGGTAAGATCGCGCCGTGGCGAAGATGCTCTTCCGGCTGCCCGAGGCGGCCAACGTCATCGAGAATCCGAGCGCCGACGAGGTCAAGGCCCTTGCGGCGGAGATGCCCAACGCAAAGCCGACGGTCTACGGCAACCTCAACGTGCAGACCGAGGTCGTCTCCCGCTCGAAGCGCTCGACGTACATCGTCACCGACGAGCCCGACGGGCAGAACCAGGCGATCACACGCGAGGAAGGCCACAAGTGGGCCGAGGCGCAGGACGCCTACATCGCTGATCAGGACATGGTCGTGATCGACGGCTTCATCGGGAACGACCCGGACTTCCGCACGCCTGCGAGGCTCTACATCGAGGCGGCGAACGCGAACATCGCCGCGATGCAGCAGCAGCTCTACTTCACGCCCGCCGACGGAGAGCACGAGCCGGAGCTGACCGTCGTCTACACGCCGAACCTGAAGGCCGAGGGCTATCCGGACGACCGCCTGATCGCGGTCGATCTCGAGCAGGGCGTGACGCGCGTCTTCAACTCGGACTACTTCGGCGAGTCGAAGAAGGGCGGGCTGCGCATGTGGAACAAGCTCGTCTATGACCGAGGCGGGCTCCCGCTGCACGCGGGCTGCAAGATCATCCCCACGCCCGCCGGCCGCAAGGTCGGGCTGATCGTCGGCCTCTCCGGCACGGGCAAGACGACGACGACCTTCACGCGCCAGAACGGCTCGCTCCCGGTCCAGGACGATTTCGTGGCGTGGATGCCCGACGGGCGGATCATGGCCACCGAGAACGGCTGCTTCGCGAAGACGTTCGGCCTCAATCCCGACGACGAGCCGACGATCTACGGCGCGGTCACCCAGCCCGACTCGTACCTCGAGAACGTGTCCCAGCACGGCGACGAGGTCGATTTCTACGACACGAGCTACACGCCGAACGGACGAGCGACGTTCCCCTTCGGCGTCATCGAGTCAGGCGTCGACGAGGAGATCGACGACGCGCACTTCCTGCTGATCCTGAACCGGAACGAGAACATCATCCCGGCCGTCGCCAAGCTCGAGGGGCCGCAGGCAGCGGCCTTCTTCATGCTCGGCGAGACGCAGGGCACGAGCGCGGGCGGCGCGGACGAGGCCGGCGTGTTCCTCCGCGTGCCGGGGACGAACCCGTTCTTCCCGATGCCGCACGACCTCCAGGGCAACCGCTTCCTCGAGTTGCTCGAGGAGCACCCGCTCGAGGTCTACCTGATGAACACGGGCCGCGTGGGCGGCGGTGACGAGGACGAGCGCTCGAAGAAGGTCAGGATCAAGCACTCCTCCGCGATCGTGAAGGGCATCGCCGAAGGCACGATCGAATGGGTCGAGGATCCGGACTTCGGCTACATGGTCGCCGCCTCGGTGCCGGGGATCGACTCCGCGGACATCGACATCCTTCAGCCACAGCGGCTGTACGAGGCCACCGGCCGCAAGCAGGAGTGCGACGAAGGCATCGCGCGCCTCAAGGACGCGCGTGCCGAGTTCCTCACGAAGTTCCCGAGCCTCTCGGCCGAGATCGTCGACTCGGTGCACTAGCAGGCGATCGCGCTACGAGCGCGAATCCGTCTGGGTGTCGGACCGCGCCCTCATCGAGCGGTTCCTCGACTCGCCCGAGCTGTCGGATGCGACGCGTCGCGCGTACCGGGTCGACGTCGAGGAGTTCGCCTCCTGGCTTCGGAAGCGCGGGCGGTCGTTCGAGGACATCGACGCCGCGACCCTGAGCGCGTACACGGCCGAGCTCGGCGCCTCGCGTCCGGGGCGCGATCCCAGCAAGCTCGCGCCGGCGACGATCGCACGCAAGCTGGCCGCGGTGCGCGCCCTGCTGCGGTTCGCGCTCGGCGCGGGACGCGTCCCGGACGCGCAGCTCGGGCCCAGGCGTGCGCGCCGCCTACCGGACGCGCCCAAGTCCGAGGAGGTCGACGCCGTACTTGATCAATACGCCGGTTTTCACCCGCTCGCGCTCCGCAACCGCGCTCTGCTCGAGCTCGTCTATTCGGCCGGACTGCGCAGCCGCGAGGCGGTCGACCTCGATCTCGGGGACGTCGACTTCGAACAGGAGTCGGTGCACGTGCGGGGCAAGGGCGGCAAGGAGCGAGTCGTGCCGCTCGGCGAGGAGGCCGCGTACCGGCTGCGGCTCTACCTGGACGACGCACGTCCGAACCTCGTCAGCGGCGCCGAGGACGCGCTGTTCGTCTCCGCGCGCGGGCGGCGACTCGATACGAGCACGCTCAGGCGGCTGTTCCCGCACCCGCACCGGCTGCGTCACGCCTTCGCCACGCACCTGCTCGAAGGCGGCGCCGACCTGCGCGTGATCCAGGAGCTGCTCGGCCACAGCTCGCTCTCGACGACGCAGACGTACAGCCACGTGGACGGGAAGCGGCTGCGCAAGGTCTATGACCGGGCCCACCCGAGATCCTGAGGTCGAAGCCTTCTTGGCGGTCTCGGCGGCGCGACTCGCGCCGAGGACCGTCGAGGCCTACCGGCGCGACCTGACCGCGCTGACGGACTTCCTCGGCCACAAGCCCTCGCAGGCGACGCCCGAGGAGCTCGAGCGCTACGTGGCCGAGCTGCGCGCGCGCGGGCTGGCGGCGACGACGATTGCGCGCCGCATGGCCGCTGCCAGGTCGTTCTTCCGCCATCAGGTCCTGATCGGAGCCCAGGAGGAGAACCCCGCAGCGGACGTCGGCCTGCCGCGCAGGGCGCGCCGCCTGCCGCGCACACTCTCGCCCGGAGAGGCAGAGCGCCTCGTCGAGGCGGCCAACGGTGTGGGGCCGCGCGACCTCCGCGACCGCGCGCTCGTCGAGCTCCTCTACGGTGCGGGCCTGCGGGTCAGCGAGGCGGTCGGGCTCGAGCGAAACGGCGTCGACCTCGAGGAACGGCTCGTCCGCTCGATCGGCAAGGGCGGCAAGGAGCGGATCGTGCCGCTCGGGCGCAGCGCCGCCGACGCGCTCCGCCGCTACCTGAGCCGCGGCCGGCCCTTCCTGGACAAGCGCCACCGCCCGGAGCTCTTCCTCAACGCCAAGGGCGGCCCGCTGACTCGTGCCGGAGCTTTCCTGATCCTGCGCCGCCTGGCCGAGAAAGCAGGCCTCGAACCGACGAGGATCCACCCGCACCTGCTCCGCCACTCGTTCGCGACGCACCTGCTCGAGGGCGGCGCCGACCTGAGGAGCGTCCAGGAGATGCTCGGCCACGCCGATCTCGCCACGACCGAGCTCTACACGCACGTGACCGACCGGAGGCGCCGAGACGCGTATTTCTCCGCACACCCGCACGCGAAGAGAAGGCTCAAGGTTTCCGGCGGCGCGCCGATGGCAACACCTAAGAAGGATGGCTCAACTTGACCCGCACATGGCAGTGCTCTTCGCCCTCACGAGCGGCGCCGGCTATCTGATGGTCATGAGCGGGATCGGCAAGAGCATGCTGGACTGGAAACGCCGTCGCTCGTGCCCTTCCTGCGGCCGCACTCCCTGCAGCTGCAGCTAGCGCCGGGCCGCGCCCTTCTTTCTCAGCCGCTCGCCGATCTTGCCCGCGGCCGCGCGTAGCTCCCGGTCCTGCTCGTCGTCGTCTGCGATCGAGCTCAGGAGCAGGATCGTCTCGCGCTGCGGAGAGCCGTGGTCGAGGCAGATCACGGCCAGCCGGCGCACGGCCTGGTTGTCGTCGTGCGAGGACAGCTCGTGCAGGAGCGGGCGCAGGTCGTTGACGAGCCCGGGATGGTCACGAGAGAGGAGCTCGAGCGAGATGAGCGCCGAGCCGCGGCACGCAGGGCTCTCGTCCTCGAGCCCGCGCCGTAGGAGCTCCGTCTTCTGCCGGTACCGGAACTGCCCGACCGCCCGGTACGCGACGGCACGCTCGCGGTAATCCGGCGAACGGATGGAAGCCTCGAGCTCGTCCTGCCATTTCGTCCTCAGCTCGGCGAGCTCGCGCTCCGAGCCCTGTTCTGCGAGCGAGGCCGCCTCGGCAGCAGCTGACGCGAGGTCAGACAGCGCTTAGCGACCGTGGGCCGGGACCGACGTAGCGGTCGGCGGGCCTGAACAGTCGCCCGGTCTGCTTCTGCTCGAGGATGTGCGCCGACCAGCCGGCGACGCGTGAGCAGGCGAACATCGCGGGTGTCAGCTCCGGCGGGACATCGGCCGCGTCGAGAAGCACGGCTGAGTAGAACTCGACGTTCGTCGCGATCACGTAGTCCGGCTTCCGTTTGTGGAGCTCGGCCAGCGCCGCTTCCTCCAGCGTCTCAGCGACTTCGACGCGCGGTGAACCGACCTCCTGAGCCACGCGCTTCAGGATCCGCGACCGAGGATCCTCGGCGCGATACACGCGATGGCCGAAGCCCATGATCCGACCGTGCTGCTCGAGGATGTTCTTGACGTACCCCTCCGGATCGCCCGTCTTCGCAACCTCGTCAAGCATCGGCAGCACGCGCGCAGGCGCGCCGCCGTGGAGCGGCCCGCTGAGCGCGCCGACAGCCGCTGACATGGCCGCACCGCAGTCGGCTCCGGTCGAGGCGACCACGCGCGCCGTGAACGTGGAGGCGTTGAGGCCGTGCTCCGCCGTGCAGATCCAGTACGTGTCGATCGCCTTCACGTGATCCGGGTTGGCCTCCCCACGCCAGCGAAGGAGGAACTTCTCGGCCGCCGTCTCGCCTCGCGCCACGACGTCGTCGGGCGCAGGCTCGCGTCCTTCGGCGAAGGCGGCCGAGCGCGCCACGATCCCCATCATCTGCGCGGACAGCCGCCCGAGGTCGGTGCGCGCCTGCTCGTCGTCGATATCGACGAGCTTCTGGAGCTTCCACTCGCCCGCGAGATGCGCCACCTCGGACTGCAGGTCTGCGGGCGCGTTCCCGGTCAGGCCCTTCGGCACGTACGGCTCGGGGTCGGGCATCTTCGAGTCGAGGTCGCCGTCGACGAGAAGCCCCCAGATGTTCTCGTAGGGGTACCGCCCGACGAGGTCCTCGATGTCGTAGCCGCGGTAACGGAGCGCGCCGCCTTCCCGATCGGGGGCCGCGATCGCCGTTTCGACCGCTACGACGCCTTCGAGTCCTGGCTTGAAGTCGTTCATCGCCTCGAAATCTATCGGTAGAGTCGCCGCCGATGGCTCACCGAGTCACCCTGATCCCCGGCGACGGGACCGGCCCAGAGCTCTGCGAGGCGACGCGCCGAGTCCTGGAGGCGACCGGCGTCGACTTCGACTGGGACGTCCAGTACGCGGGCAGCGACGTCATGGATCAGTACGGCGGGAATCCGCTGCCCGAGCAGGTTCTGGACGCGATTCGCGAGAGCCGCGTCGCGCTCAAGGGCCCGATCACGACCCCGGTCGGCGGCGGCTTCCGGTCGGTCAACGTCGCGCTCCGCAAGGGCCTCGACCTCTACGGCCAGGTGCGGCCCTGCAAGAGCTATCCCGGAGTCCGGTCGCGGTACGAGGACGTCGACCTCGTGATCGTCCGCGAGGCGACCGAGGATCTCTACGCGGGCATCGAGTACGAGGTCGGCACTCCGGAGGCAAAGGAGCTCACCCAGTGGATCCGCGACCACGGCGGGCAGCTGCCCGACGACTCGGGGATCTCGATCAAGCCGATCTCGATCGAAGGCACGCGCCGCATCATCCAGTTCGCCTTCGATTACGCCCGCCGACTCGGCCGTCGGAAGGTGACGAGCGTGCACAAGGCGAACATCATGAAGTTCACGGACGGGCTCTGGCTCCAGGTCTCCAGGGAGGTCGCGGAGCAGAACACGGACATCGAGTTCGAGGACCGCATCGTCGACAACCTCTCGATGCAGCTCGTCCAGCGGCCCGAGGAGTACGACGTGCTCGTGCTGCCGAACCTCTACGGGGACATCGCCTCCGACCTCGCCGCAGGCCTGATCGGCGGGCTCGGGCTCGCCCCGGGCGGCAACTTCGGCACCGAGGCGGCCGTCTTCGAGCCGACCCACGGCTCCGCGCCCAAGTACGCGGGCCAGAACAAGGTGAACCCGATGGCGATGATGCTCTCCGGCGTGTTGATGCTGCGGCATCTCGAGGAGGCCGAGGCCGCTGACCGCCTCGAAGGCGCGATCGCGGCCGTGATCGCCGAGGGCAAGAGCGTGACCTACGACATGAAGCCGTCGCGCGACGATCCGACCGCCGTCGGGACGAGCGACGTGGCGGACGCGATCATCGAGCAGATGGGGGTGACCGTTTGAGCGAGCGGCGCAAGGTGACGGTCGTCGGGGCCGGGAACGTCGGCGCGACGTGCGCGCAGGAGCTCGCTCGGCGCGACTACTGCGACGTCGTGCTCGTCGACATCAAGGAAGGCCTGCCCGAGGGCAAGGCGCTCGACATCAACCAGGCGGGCGCAGTGCTCGGCTACGAGCCGAACGTGACCGGCTCGACGAGCTACGAGGCCACAGCAGGCTCCGACGTCGTCGTCATCACCGCGGGAGTCCCCCGCACCGGAGACATGAGCCGGGACGACCTCGTGTCGACGAACGAGAAGATCGTCGGCGCTGTCACCGAGGCCGCGGTCGCGGAGTCGCCCGACGCGACCCTGATCATCGTCTCGAACCCGTTGGACGCGATGTGCCACGTCGCCAAGAACGTCTCCGGCTTTCCCAAGGAGCGCGTCTTCGGCCAGGCCGGGATCCTCGACACGGCGCGTCTCCAGACGTTCATCGCCTGGGAGACGGGCTCCTCAGTGAAGGACGTGCAGGCGACCGTCCTCGGCGGCCACGGCGACCAGATGGTGTCGGTGATCTCCGCGACGACGGTCGGCGGCGTGCCGCTGACCAAGCTCGTCTCCATGGATCGAATCGGTGAGCTCGTCCAGCGAACTGCCGTCGGCGGAGGCGAGGTCGTCAAGCTGCTCGGCACCTCGGCCTGGTACGCGCCCGGCGCCGCGAGCGCGCAGATGGTCGACGCGGTCATGCTCGACGAGAAGCGCGTCCTGCCCTGCACCGCCTATCTCGAGGGCGAGTACGGAATCGACGGCCTGTACATGGGCGTCCCGGTCAAGCTCGGTGCAGGTGGGATCGAGGAGGTCGTGGAGCTCGACCTGACCGACGAGGAGCAGACCGCGCTCCAGGCCTCGGCAGACGCTGTCCGCGACGTCGTCGCCGTCCTCGGCTCCTAGTCATGGAGCTCGGTCTCAGCGGCCGGACTGCGATCGTCTGCGGCTCGTCCGCCGGAATGGGCCTTGCCACCGCCGAAGCGCTGAGTGCCGAGGGCGCGAATGTCGCGATGTTCGCTCGCCGGCGCGATGAGCTCGCGCGCCAGGCGGAGCGGCTCGGAGGACTCGCCGTCCGCGGCGACGTCACGAACCCGAAGGATTTGAAACGCCTGGTCGAGAAGACGCTCGAGGCGTTCGGCGGCATCGACATCCTCATCAACAACAGCGGCGGACCGCCGCGCACGACCGCGCTCGAAATGACCGACGAAGACGTGGAAACAGCCGTCGACCTGCTTCTGATCTCTGCGATCCGGCTGACGAACCTCTGTCTCCCCCACCTTCGGCGAAGCGGGAACGGGCGGATCATCAACATCGAGTCCAGCTCGGTCCGCGAGCCGCTCGACAATCTGGCGCTCTCCAACTCGGTACGCCCGGGCGTGATCGGCTGGGCGAAGACGCTCGCCCGCGAGGTCGGCCCCGACGCGATCACGGTCAACTCGATCGCACCGGGCAAGATCGAGACCGAGCGCCTGGCCGAGTCGTTCGTGAACCGCTCGCGTGCCGAGGAGATGGCCGTGATCCCGCTGCGCCGCTTCGGCCGGCCGAAGGAAGTCGCGGAAGTCATCTGCTTCCTGGCTTCCGATCAGGCCTCGTACGTGACCGGCACGGTGATCCCCGTCGACGGCGGGCTCAGCCGGTCTCTGCTCTGAACCACACCTCCACGCCGCCCGTATCCTGAGGAAATGGCCCGGTTCTTCAAGCTGTTGATCGCCGGCGGCCTCGTCCTCGCGGCGGTCGTGGCCCTGCTCTACATCATTCCCTCGAACGAGTACATCTTCCTGCCCGACAAGGCCCGGCCGCTCGCGCCCTACGTCACGGTCAAGGGTGAACGCTCCGACCGGGACGGCGGAGGCATCTACTACGTCGCGGTCGAGGTCAAGAAAGCGAGCCTGCTCGAGAAGCTGTTCCCGGGCCTGCGCGAGGGCTCGACGCTCGTTCCGGCCGCAGCGGTCGTCTCGCCCGGCCAGAGCGACCAGCAGCATCAACGCCAGGAGATTCGGGTGATGGCCCAGTCGCAGGAGATCGGCGCAGCCGTCGCGTTGAAGCAGTTCGGCTACCGCGTCCCGATCAAGTCGCCGGGAACCGTGATCGCCGACGTGAACCCGAACGGGCCCTCCGCGGGCAAGCTCCGCGCGAACGACGCGATCGCGGCCGTCGACGGACAGGCGACCCCGTCGTTGCCGGCCCTGCGCCGTCAGATCACGAAGCACAGCCCTGGCCAGAGCGTCGCGCTGACCGTGCGCCGCGACGGCGCCGTCCGCACCGTCGACGTGAAGACGGCGCCGGACCCCCAGGACAAGAAGCGCTCGATCATCGGCGTGCTCACGAGCTGTGCCCTGCAGACCCCGACGAAGATCTCGCTTCCGGTGCCCGTGCACATCGACCTCGGCCAGGTCGGCGGGCCGTCTGCGGGCCTCGCGTTCGCCCTAGACGTCGCCGAGAAGCTCGGGCACGACGTCGACCACGGCCACAGAGTGGTGGCGTCCGGGGAGATGTGCCTCGACGGCTCGGTCCTCCCCGTCGGCGGCCTCAAGCAGAAGACGATCGGCGCCAGGCGCGCCGGAGCGGACGTCTTTCTCGTTCCGGCTGGGGAAAACGCGCAGGAGGCGCGCCGCTACGCAGGCAACATGCGCGTCCTCCCTGTGCACACTTATCGACAGGCGTTGCGCGCACTGGCAACACTGAACTGAAAGCGTCGGAAATCCTCAAATTTCAGCAGTTTGATCCTGCCGGAATTTGCTCGGTTTTCGTCCGCCGCGGCTCTTGAAACTCGAGGCACTAACCCTCATGATCGCTCGGTCGCCGGGTACGCGAGGTAGGAGCAAAACAAACTGTGGCCAAAAAGAATAAAGCAAGCTGTAATCTTTGCTATTTCAGGCAGGCGGGCCTATGCGCCCTCCCCGAGTCGCCCTGCCCGACCTTTCGCCCGGTTGGTAGAGGCACTCTCTCTCCCCCGCAACAGGCCAGCCTGATTCCGCGGGTCGCCCAGCACGCCGCCTAGCGGCGCGCTGGGCCGCCCGTAGAGTTTCGTCGCACTCCGGGTCTTTAGACTCGGTTCATGGGTCTGTTTCGACGTCCCAGCGGGTCGCTCGAGGATTGGCAGCCCCGCCTGTACGCGGTCGTGATCGGGCTCGTCCTGATCGTGCTCTGGCTGATCGCGTTCATCGTCAAGAACAACGACCCGGTCAAGATCGACTTCGTCATCTTCTCCGCGCACGCGCGGCTGATCTGGCTGTTCATCCTCCTGATCGCGATCGGGTTTCTCGGCGGAGTGCTCGGCTCGCAGCTCTACCGGCGGCGCCACCAGCTAGGCGGCGCGGCTCAGCACGATCGCCGCGCGGACGGCTGAGGCCAGGCGGCGGACGCCCTCCTCGATCGCGGACGGCGACTCGTAGCTGAACGCGAGCCGAATGGCGTTCTCCCCACCCGGCCCGCAGAAGAAGTCCGATCCGGGCACGAACGTGACGCCCTCGGCGCGGAGATCCGACGCCGCGATCCCGTCCGGGAGGTCGACCCAGACGAAGTAGCCGCCTTCCGGAACGGTCCACGTCGCCTCCGGCAGGTGCCGCTCGAGCGCGCCGATCATCGCGTCGCGACGCTCGCGCAGCAGCCCGCAGATCCGCTCGAGATTCGGCTCGAAGCTCCCGCTGCGCAGGAACTCGTACACGGTCGCCTGCGAGAAGAGCGCGGGCGTGATGTAGGAGGCGGTCGCGGCCGCCACGACCCGGTCGGCCAGGGCGTTCGGCAGCACGAGGTATCCGACGCGCAATCCGGGAGCGACCGTCTTCGAGAAGGACGAGCTGTAGATGACGTTCTGGCCGCGCGCCAGCTCGAACACGGTCGGCGGCGGCTTGCCCTCGAAGCGGACGAGGCCGTACGGGTCGTCCTCGAGCACGAGCAATCCGTCGCGGGCACGCTCGGCGAGCCGCTTGCGGCGCTCTTTGGACAGCGTCCGGCCGGTCGGGTTCTGGAAGGTCGGGATCGTGTACAGGAACGAGACGCCTCCGTTCACGGCCGGCTCCTCGTCGAGCGGCACGCAGATCACCTCCGCCTCGAGCTCCGCGAGGATCTTCAGCGGGCGGTCGTACGTCGGCGCCTCGACGATCACAGTCCCTATCGGCGACAGCAGCTCGGCGAGGAAACGGAAGCCCTGGAGCGAGCCGTTCGTCAGGACGACCCGCTCGGGCTCCACTCGATGGCGGTCGGCGATCCATTCGCGGAGAGGCGCGTAGCCGCCGGCCGGGCCGTAGTTCAGCGCGGTGGCGCCGTCTCGCTCGATTGCGGCGCGCGCGCAGTCGGCAAGCTCTTCGAGCGCGAGGCACTCGGGCGCCGGGACGCCGCGTGCGAACGAGATCGGCTCCACGAAAGCCACCCTAGAATCCGGCCCGGACATGAAGCTCCTCGCCGCCGCGTTGCTCGCGCTTGCCCTTCCGGCCTCGGCCGTCGGAGCACTCGCCGTGAAGCTGACCGTCGTGCCGAAGGCGCCGAGGGCGGGCGCTGCCTCGACCATTCAGCTCCGGCCGTACTGGGTGTACAAGCGGGCGGATGGATCCTGCTGCGTCCTGAGACCGTCCTCAGCGGGCTACCCGTACAGGGTCGAGGCGATCGACCCGAAAGGCCGTATGCATCGGGTCAGAATCCGCCGAACGGCGGACCGCTACGTCTGGTCGGCTGTCTTCCGCTTCCGAACCGTCGGCCGCTGGGTGATCCGCGACCCGCAGTGGGGCCCGCGCTACAGCCGGAACTACGGCGCCAGGCCGCGGATCGAGGTCACCGTCCGACGCTAGCGGTGTCGGCCGCCAGCTCGGCGACCTCGGTCGGGGTCGTCCCCACCTTGACGCCTGCGGACTCGAGAGCGGCCTTCTTCGCCTCCGCCGTGCCCGACGAGCCTGAGATGATCGCGCCCGCGTGGCCCATCGTCTTGCCCGGCGGCGCCGTGAAGCCGGCGATGTAGGCCACCACCGGCTTGGACATGTGAGTCTCGATGTAACGCGCCGCCTTCTCCTCTTCGTCGCCGCCGATCTCGCCGACCATGACCACGACGTCCGTCTCGTCGTCCGTCTCGAAGCGGCCGAGGACATCGATGAACGACGAGCCGACCACCGGATCGCCTCCGATGCCGACGATCGTCGAGTTCCCGAGCCCGCGCTGCGCGAGCTCGTAGCCGATCTGGTACGTGAGCGTCCCGGAACGGCTGACGAGGCCGATCCGGCCCTCGCTCAGCACCTCCGCGGGGATGATGCCGACGTTCGCCTTGCCCGGCGAGAGCACGCCCGGACAGTTCGGTCCGAGCAGCGTGATCCCCTTCGGCCGGATGTAGTTGTAGATCCGCAGCATCTCGTGGGCCGGGACGTACTCGGCGATGCAGATCACCGTTCCGATGCCGGCGTCGACCGCCTCGTAGATCGCGTCGGCCGCGAACCGTCCCGGCACGAAGACGAGCGTCGTGTTCGCCTGGGTCTCGGCGACCGCTTCGCGAACCGTGTTGAAGACGGGGATCCCGGACACGTCCCGGCCGCCCTTGCCCGGCGTGACGCCGGCGACGACGTTCGTCCCGTAGTCGCGGTTGCGCACGGCGTGGAACGAGCCCTCCGAGCCCGTGATGCCCTGAACGACGAGCCGCGTCTCGTTGCCCACGATGATCGCCATCAGCGCTTCCTTGCCTTGAAGATGGCGCGTTCGAGCCGGAGCTTGCCGTCCTCCACCCGGTCGGTGAGCAGTTCGCGGATCCGGTCTCTGTCTTCGTCCGGAGTCCCCGATCGGTCGAGCCACGCCTGGAAGTCGATCCGCTTGTCCTCGAGCTCGTACGCCTCGAGCTCGAGCCCCGCTTCATCGAACATCCTTCGCCACTCGTCCTCGGAGTAATTCCGCACATGCGTCGGGTCGCGCAGCTTGTCGGCTTCCTCACCGGAATCGCCCATGAAGAGGTTGTCCGAGACGAGCACCAGCGCGCGGCTGGCGCGGGCCATCTCCTTGAGGGCGCCCGCCGGATCCTGGAAGTGGTGCGCGGCCACCCGGCAGGCGACGACGTCGAAGCTCGCCTCGGCGAACGGGATCTCCTCCGCGCGACTGACGACCGTCGGCTGCATCCCCGGCGCGGAATCGATCGTCACGACCTCGAGCCCGGCTTCGCTCAAAACGCGTGCGACGTTTCCGCCTCCCGTGGCGACGTCGAGAGCTGTCTGTCCTTCTGCCCACTCAGCGAAGAGCTCCAGATCGCGGCCCGCGCGGTGCGCATCGCTCTCCCGGTACGCCTCGGCTCGCTCCGACCAGAGGTCAGTCAAGAGACAGCTCCACCGCCCGCGTCGCCGCGTCGAGCATCGTCGCCTCGACGTGGATGTTGTCGCGGCCCGCGTCCTCGAGGATCTGCCGCCCCTCCTCTGCGTTCGTGCCGTCGAAGCGGACGACGATCGGATGTTCGATCCCTGTCTGGTCGAGTGCCTGGAGCATCCCCTGCGCCACGACGTCGCAGCGTGTGATCCCGGCGAAGATGTTGAAGAAGATCGACTTCACCTGCGGGTCGGCGCTGATGATCTCGAGCGCGTCGACGACGCCCTGCGCGTCGCCGCCCCCACCGAGGTCGCAGAAGTTCGCGGGCTTGCCCCCGGCGAGCGCGATCACGTCCAGCGTGGACATGACCAGGCCGGCTCCGTTGCCGAGGATCCCGACCTCGCCGTCGAGCTTGACGTAGGTGACGCCCTTCTCGCGCGCGGCACGCTCCTCGGGCGGGTACGCCTCGAGGTCGCGCATCTCCGCGATGTCGGGATGCTTGTAGAGCGCGTTGTCGTCGACCGTGAACTTCGAGTCGAGCGCCTTGACCTCGCCCTCGGGCGTGACGATCAACGGATTGATCTCGCAGAGCATCGCGTCTGCCCCGACGAACGCGTCGTAGAGCTTCTGGACGATGGCGAGGATCTGCTTCTGCTCGTTCGGATCGTCGATCCCGGCGGCGTAGATGAGCCTGCGCGCCTGGTAGGGCTGGAAGCCTTCGAGCGGGTCGACGTGCAGGCGCGCCAGCGCCTCGGGCCTCTCTGACGCAACCTCCTCGATGTCGATCCCGCCCTCCTTGGTGAGCATGAACAGCGCCTTCTTCTCGCCGCGGTCGAACGTGACCGAGAGGTAGTACTCGCGCGCGATGTCCGACGCTTGCTCGATCCAGAGCGTGCGGACGACATGGCCGTTGATGTCCATTCCGAGGATCGCCTCCGCGTGCTGGGCGGCCTCGTCCGGCGTGCTCGCGAGCTTGATTCCGCCGGCCTTTCCGCGGCCGCCCGTCAGCACCTGGGCCTTGACGACGACCTGCGTCCCGAGCTCCTCGGCCGCTGTCCGAGCCTCGTCGACGGTCGCGGCGACGCGGCCCTCCGAGACGGGAATCCCGAAGCGTTTGAAGAGCTGCTTCCCCTGGTACTCGTAGAGATCCACCGGCCGCGCGACTCTAGCTTAGAGTCCCGGGGTCACCGACCAAGGAGGCGCAGTGAGCGAGCAAGACACATCGCTGCAGGACGAGGAGATTCGCGGCGAGACGACCGAGGAGTCTCCGGACGAGGGCGACAGCGACGGCACGGACTCCGGCGGCGACAGCGACGGGATGGACAGCGACGACTCCGACTCGGACGGCTCGGATAGCGATTCCGACGGCAGCGACTCGTAGCAGCAGCGCGTTCCGGCGCTGCCTCTCACCCGTCGAAGCCGAGCGCTTCTTCGGTGAGTACTGGGAGCGGAAGCCCCTCCTCGTCCCGCGGGACGAGGAGGGGCGCTTCCTCGACCTCCTGTCGATCCCCGAGGTCGAGCGCCGGGTCGCGGCCGGCGGCCTCCGGCATCCGGCGTTCCGGGTCGTCAAGGAAGACGCGAAGATCGTGCTCGGCGACTATGCGGAGGACATTCCGTGGACGCCAGCCTCGTTCTCCGGCAGCGCGCAGGTCGAGCGGATCGCGTCGCAGTTCGAGGGCGGCGCGACGATCGTCCTCCAGGCTCTCCAGCTCCAGCATCCGCCGCTCGCCGAGTTCTGCCGCGAGCTCGAGCGTGAGCTCGCCCATCCCGCGCAGGCAAACGCGTACTACACGCCTTCGAGCGCGCAGGGCTTCAAGGTGCACCACGACACGCACGACGTCCTCTGCCTCCAGGTTGAGGGCGAAAAGCGGTGGCTCGTGTATCCGCCCGTCCTCGAGCTGCCGCTCAAGAGCCAGAAGTACTCGCCCGAGCTGGGCGAGCCCGGCGATCCGGTGATGGACGTCACGATGCATGCCGGCGACACGCTCTACCTCCCACGCGGCTGGCTGCACCAGGCGATGACCTCGGACGCGGCTTCGCTGCATCTGACCGTGGGCATCAACGTCGCGACCTGGCGCGACGCGGTCCGGGCCGCGGTCGACGAGGCGGCGCAGGAGGACGTCGTGTTCCGGCGAGGCGTGGGCGCAGACGGCGCCGCTCCGGAGGGCCTCTTCGACGCTCTGGCGGAGCGGCTCACGCCCGAAGCGGT
>WNGI01001976.1_pt1 | contig 17514 bp, 17 predicted proteins | sample 5400621 | NCBI WGS metagenome assembly WNGI01 (sample SAMN13153374, study PRJNA577476) | soil metagenome | isolation source: 20 cm soil or saprolite under Garry oak tree replicate 1 | place: USA:California | collected 2016-06-15 | reverse complement strand
CGAGACCGGCGCGATGGAACCCGCGCAGCGCGAACAAGCTCGCGGCGCGGTGGTCGTCATGCTCGCTGCCGGCGCCCTCTGGCCCGAACGTGCAGACCACGTCTGGCCGGAGCTCGCGGATGAGCTGGACGACGTCCGCCGTCACCCGCTCGACCGGCGCGTCACGCAAACCGCCGTCGGGCCATTCGAGGAGTCGGCAGTGGTCGAATCCGATGACCTTGGTGGCTTCGCGCCATTCCTTCGAGCGCTGGCGCGCGAGCTCCTCGGGTGTCCACGAGCCTGTTTCCCTACCGAACCACATGCCCGCGTCGCCGCGTGTAAGCGTCAGGAGTCCGGTGATGTGACCTTCGTCTTTCAGCTTCATGGCCGTCCCCGCGATCCCGAAGGACTCGTCGTCGGGGTGCGCGTACACGAAGAGGACGGTAGCCATCCCGGTCACGCTAACGTGGCCGCGTGACACCCTCAAACGACCACGACCGTCGGATCGCGGCGATGTTCGATCGCATCGCGCCGCGCTACGACCTCTTGAACCGGGTGCTGTCGCTCGGCCGCGACGCCTCGTGGCGCCGCCGCGCGGTCGCGGCCGCCGGCCTCGGACCTGGCGAGAGAGCCCTGGACGTGGGCGCGGGCACCGGCGATCTCGCACTCGCGCTGGCGAAGGCGGGTCCGAGTGGCCGGGTCGTCGCGCTCGACCTGGCGCCCGAGATGCTGAGTCGCGCGCGCACACGCGCCGATGCGTCGCTCCGCTTCGTCGTCGGGAGCGCGGAAGCGCTGCCGTTCCCCGACGCCCTCTTCTCATGTGTCGTCGCGGGCTTCGCCGTACGCAACTTCGGCGACCTTCCGCGCGCCCTAGGCGACATGCGTCGCGTGCTGGGGCCGGGGGGCCGTGTCGTGGTGCTCGAGCTATCGCTGCCGCCGAATGCCACGCTCCGCGCGATGCACCGTTTCTATCTGCACCGTGTCGCGCCGGCCATCGCGACGGTCCTGGGCTCGAGCGCCGAGGCTTACCGATACCTGCCCGCTTCGATCGAGGCCTTTCTCGACCCGGAGCGCGTCGCCGCGGCTCTTCGTGAGGCGGGGTTCCAGCGCGTGCGATACGAGCGGCTCACGTTCGGCGTCGCGACCATCCACGTCGGAGAGGCCTAGTCGTATCGTTCGCGGCGAAGGGGAGACAGGTGGACTTCGACATCCCTGAGGAGCTGCAGCTGGTCGCGCGCACCGTGCGCGACTTCGTTGAAACGCGCCTCCAGCCACTCGAGAAGCAGGTCGAAGAGAACGACAAGATCCCGGATGGCGTCCTGAAGGAGATGGCCGAGCTCGGCTTTTTTGGGCTGCCATTCCCCGAGGAGTACGGCGGCGCAGGCGCGGGCGATCTCGGCTATTGCCTCGCGCTCGAGCAGTTTGGACGGACGTCGGCCGCATTCTCGAACGTCATTGGCGCGCATACCTCGATCGGCTCGATGTCGATCTTCCTCGGCGGTACCGAGGAGCAGAAGCACAGATATCTGCCGGATCTCACGGCCGGGAAGAAGATCGCCGCGTTTTCGCTTACCGAACCGTCCAGCGGGTCCGACGCGGCATCCATCCAGACCACCGCGATTTGGCGAGACGGCTGTTGGATCCTGAACGGGACGAAGATCTGGGTCACGAACGGACCGATCGCCGATGTGGTCGTCGTGTACGCGTCGACGGACCGCGCAAAGGGGGCGCGCGGTGGCATCACCGGGTTCATCGTCGAGAAGGGCTTCAAGGGTTTCCGCGTCGGCAAGGTCGACGACAAGATGGGGCTGCGCGGCTCGTACACGGGCGAGCTCGTATTCGAAGATTGCGAGGTGCCCGATGCGAACGTCCTCGGCGGACAGGTTGGCGCGGGGTTCCGCACGGCGCTCGGCGCGCTCGATATCGGACGCATCTCGCTCGCGGCCGGCGCGGTCGGATCGAGCCAGCACCTCCTCGAGCTCGCGATCGCGCACAGCAAGCGCCGCCAGCAGTTTGGCAAGCCGATCGCCGCGAACCAGGCGATCCAATGGATGCTCGCGGATAGCGCGGTCGAGATCCACGCGGCGCGGCTTATGGTGTACGACGCGGCGTGGAAGATGGATCAGGGAAAGCGCGCCCCGCTCGAAGCTGCGATGGTGAAGGTCTACGCCTCCGAGATGGCCAACCGCGTCGCCGACCGGGTCCTCCAGATTCACGGAGGCATGGGCTACATGAAGGATTCGCCGGTCGAGCGCGCGTACCGCGACGCGCGGATCTTGCGCATCTATGAGGGCACGAGCGAAGTGCAAAGGATGATCATCGCGGAAGAGTTACTAGAGTCATGAAGAGTCGAGCGACGACCGGTTCACCCGCGAGGAGCGAGTCCACCAGCCTTGAGCGCGTCTCTGGGCGCAGCCCAGAGATTGAGCAAGTGCAAAGGATGATCATCGCGGAAGAGCTCCTCAAGGCGTAGGCGGAGGGACGGGATGGCGAGCAAGATCAAGGTCGAGGTCAAAGACACAGCGCCGCTGACGGAGCGTCCGTGGACGCGCCACTACGACCCGGGCGTGCCCGCGACGCTCGTCTATCCCAAGGTCCCGTTGCAGGCCATGCTCGACGACGCTGCCGAGAGCAACCCGAACGCGACGGCGACGATCTTCTTCAATCGCAAGCGGACCTACAAGAGCATCTCCGATGCGGCATGGCGTTTCGCGAACGGACTCCGTCGTCTCGGCGTAAAGAAGGGCGACCGCGTGGGGCTCGTCCTCCCGAACACGCCCCAGTTCGTCATCGCGTTCTATGGAGCTCTCCGCGCGGGCGCGACCGTTGTCCCCTGTAACCCGCGATACACCGCGCCCGAGATGCAGCATCAGCTCGCCGATTCCGGGGCGACCGTGGTCGTCGTGCTCTCACGTCTTTATCCACTGGTCAAGGCCGCGCGCGCTGGTACCTCCGTCGAGCATGTGATCGTCACGAACATCAAGGAAGAGATGCCGCCGCTCCTGCGAATGCTCTTCACGCTCGCGAAGGAGAAGAAGGACGGGCACCGCCAGCCGTTCGCCGGCGATCCAGGGGCGGTCGCGTTCCGGGACGTCCTCGCCGCTTCGGCGGATCCCTTCGACGTCGGCACGCGAACCGATGACCTGGCGCTCCTCCAGTACACCGGCGGCACGACGGGCATCTCGAAGGGCGCGATGCTCTCGCATCGCGCGCTCGTCGCGAACACGCTTCAGTGCCGCTCCTGGTTCACCAATCTCCGCGACGGGCAGTCAACGGCGATGGCGGTCATGCCGTTCTTCCACGTCTACGGGCTCACCGTGGTCATGAGCCTCGCGGTCCAGTGCGCGGCGGCGATGGTCCTCGAGCCGCAGCTCGACCTCGAGCATCTATTGAAGGACGTCCAGCGTCATCGCCCGCAGATGTTCTGCGGCGCGCCGATCATCTACAACGCGATCAACAACTCGCCACTCGCCAAGAAGTACGACCTCCGGTCGATCGAAGCGTGCATCTCGGGCTCCGCGCCCCTGCTCATCGACACGCATCGGAAGTTCGTTGAGCTCACCGGCGCGAAGCTCGTGGAGGGATACGGCCTCACCGAGGCCGCGCCGGTCACGCACAGCAATCCGCTCTTCGGCGAGGGCAAGCAGAAGGTCGGGACCATCGGCGTGCCGTTCCCGGACGTCGAGTCCAAGGTGGTCGATCTCGAGACCGGGGAACGCGAGATGCCGGCGGGCGAATCCGGCGAGCTGATCGTCCGCGGTCCGCAGCTCATGGACGGCTACTACAGGCGGCCCGACGAGACGGCCCTCACGCTGCGGAACGGCTGGCTGTACACCGGCGACATCGCGACCGTCGATGAGGAAGGCTACGTTGCGATAGTCGATCGCAAGAAAGAGATGATCATCGTCTCCGGCTTCAACGTGTACCCGCGCGAGGTCGAGGAGGCCCTGGTAACGCATCCTGCGGTGCTCGACGCAGCCGCGATCGGCGTACCGCATCCGATCAAGGGCGAAGAGGTCAAGGCCTTTGTGGTCCTCAAGCCTGGCGCGACTGTGACTGCCGATGAGCTGCGCGCCCACTCCGCCGAGCGTCTCGCGTCGTTCAAGCGGCCCCACGAGATCGAGTTCCGCCAGTCGCTCCCCAAGACGCTTATCGGAAAGACGCTGCGGAAGGAGCTCGCCGCGGAGGAAAGGGCCAAGCGCGAGATAACTGTCCCGGCGTGAGCTTCGGAGCGCTGGGTTCCTAGCGCCTGGCTGCGCTCGCGGTGATGACGAAGTAGTCGTTCACGATGCCGTCGAGGGTGTTGAAGACGACCCGCACGACCACGTTCACCGGCTCGATCGCCGATACCGCCTGCATCTGCGGGTGAAGGAGCTTCGCGCTCCAGATCGCCGGGTATCCGCTGTACATGGCGACAAGATCGCATCGCGAGATGCGTGCCACATCAGCCGCGGGAGTGATGATCTCTCCCGATCGCGTACTCCCCCGATGAAGTCCTACCTCTCCTGGGGGGTCCACGGGGGCAAGAGCCCCCCGGCTCGCTACCGTAAGCGCGTGGTCGAGCCCGATGTCGTCGTCGTACCTGCCGGCGACGCGCTCCTCGGCGATCCGCCCCGCACCGAGCACGTAAATGTTTTTGCCATTGCCCGCCGCCCGGTCACGGTGGGCGAGTACTCGGCGTTCCTCGAGGCGACGGGGCACCCCGCGCCTGTCAATTGGAGTACACAACGCGCCCGCACGGACGGCGCGATCGAGAACGTCTCGTGGGCCGACGCCGTCGCCTATTGCCGCTGGCTCACGATCGGGAGCGGCCGGATCTACCGCCTACCCGACGAACGGGAGTGGGAGAAGGCCGCCCGGAACGAAACCACGCTGAGCGGCCTCGGCGCCCTTCGGGAGTGGACGAACAGCTGGCAGGGCGGCGGTCGTGTGGTCCGTCGGGGCGACGATCTCGCGGAACGGGCGTTCGCCGGCACGGACCTGCGGGGGATCGGCTTCCGGATCGTCCGCGGCATGACCGGTCGGTAGTGCCGTCCATCATCGTTGCGAGCGGCAACGGGGCCTCCGCACTACCTGCCGGTATCCGCATCCTGGCTCGCGGCGGATCGGCACTCGACGCGGTCGAGGCCTGCGCGAAGATCATCGAAGCCGATCCGAGCGACACGAGCGTCGGCCGCGGCGGCAAACCGAACGTCCTCGGCGTGGTCGAGCTCGACGCCTCGATCATGGACGGCACCACACACCGGACAGGCGCGGTCGCGGCGCTCGCGGGGTTCCTCCATCCGATCTCCGTCGCTCGCGCGGTAATGGACCGGACGCCGCACGTATTCCTCGTCGGCGAGGGGGCCAGCCGGTTCGCTCGCGAGATCGGCGCCACGCGCACTCAGAACCTCACCCCTTCGACCCGCAAGCTGTGGGTCGAGCGCCTGCGCAAAGCGGGCGAGACGCCCTCCAGCGTGCGCCGCCGCGCGAAGCTCCTCCCGGTCGTCCGGAAGACTGTGAAGGAGGAACGGGGGACCGTGAACTTTCTCGCGGTCGACCGGCACGGGGATGTCGCCTCCGCGGTGACCACGAGCGGGTGGGCGTATAAGTACCCCGGGCGCGTGGGCGACTCGCCGATCATCGGCGCCGGCAACTACTCCGACTCGCGTTACGGCGCGGCCGCGTGCACGGGCTACGGCGAGCTCGCGATCCGCAGCGTCACGGCGAAGACCGCCGTCGATCGGCTCGCGTCGGGGATGCCCATCGACGTGGCGGCGCGGGCAGCGATCGAGGATGCGAACGCGCTCGAGGATGCCGCGTTCAACATCGTCGTGCTGAGCGCGGACGGCGCCCACGCCTCGGCCACGAATCGCCAAGGCCGCCGCTACGTGTGGATGACCGCGACGATGAGTGAGCCGGCTACCGCGCTTCGAGCTTGGGTGCCGCAAGCGCGGCGAGGATCTCGATCGTCTCGGGCCACCGTTCGAGCAGGGTCGCTTCGCTGAGGCCGCACCAGCGGTAGCGATCGTGTTCCTCGTTCAGCGTCGGCTCCCACTCCGGCGGAACCTCGACGGAGAAGTTGCCGATCGTGACCTCCACTACGCCCGGACCGTACTCGTGGCGGAGCATCTCCGGCACCGCGTAGCTCTGCGGCATGGCGAGATCCGCGACCGCGGCGTGCAGCCCGGTCTCTTCCAAGAGCTCGCGCGCCGCCGCCTCTGCGAAGGTCTCGTCCGCCTCGACCACGCCCGCGACGACGTGCCAGTAGTCGTCGGGAACGCGATGGAGCATCAGGAACAGTTCGCCGCGTCGGACGATGATCGCGGCCTCGCGCTCGGTCCTCATCCCTAGAGCGCCGCCACCGCCGCCTGCAGCTTCGCGGTCGCGTCGTTCGCGTTGGTCCCTGCCGGGAAATAGATCGGATCGCCGAATACGACCTCGACGTCGCCGCGCCAACCGTTCGCCCGGTCGCGGCCCCACTTCTTATCCAGGTGATCGAGGATGGAGACGCGGTTGATCTTGAGCTTCATCGGGACGACCGGGCTGGCGCCCTCGACGGCGATGAGTCCGGCGCCGGACTTGAAAGGCTGCGTGGGACCGCCGATGGTGAGCTTGCCCTCGGGATAGATGAGCACCGAGAACTGCCGATCGAGCCGCGCCCCGAGCAGTTCGAGACTCCGGCGGATCGCGCCCTCCCTTGCGAGCGGAAAGGCGTTGGCGAGGATCGCGCTGAACGCGCCGTTGAGCTTGTTGCCGAAGACATCGTCAGCCGCCGCCGCGACGGCCAGGCGCCACCGCCAGGTGAGGGGGATGGCCATGATGATGATGCCGTTGTCCCAGTGCAGGCAGTGGTTCGGTGTGAAGAGCACCGGACCATCGAGCCCGCGAAGCTTCTCGAGGCCGGTGACCTTCACGTGATAGAAGAGGTGCACCAGCGGGTAGAGCAGCGTCTCCTGGAGAAGGATCCCGAAGCTGCGCACCAGCGGGTGAAGCGGCCAGCCGAAGATCCCGGTCTCCTTCTTGGTGTCGCGCGCAGCGGCCACCATTTGTTCGAGGTCACCGACGGTCGCGTTCGGCAGGACGGCGGCGTCGTCGATATACGTGCCGGTCTCCTCCTCGATGACCCCGAGGAGGTCGACCCGCCCGAGTGAGTCGAGCCCGATGTCCTGTGAGAGCTGTGCGTCGCCGTGGATGCGCTCGGCAGGTACGTTCGCGACCTGCATCACGATCCGCTCGACCTCGCTGAGCTCGCGCGCCGATCCTGTCGCCGCCACGGGCTCGGGCTCGCCACGTCCGATGGCCCCAAGACGCTCGACGATCTCGCGCTTCTTGACCTTCTGCGTCGGTGTCGTCGGGAATTCCGCGTCCGGCCAGATCGTCCAGCCGCGGATCTGCTGGCTGCTCGAGAGCTTCGCGTTGGCGTCGCGGACGATCTGATCGACGGTGGCGCGGTCCTTTGGCTCGAGGAACACGGCGTGGACCTGCAGCGTCTCCCCGGGGCGCTCGAGACCGACGACCGTGGCGAGCACCGGCCGCTGCGGCGTGGCGATCTCCTGGAGCCGCGGGTCGGCCGCGAGGATGTTTTCGATGTCCTCGGGATAGACCTTGAGGCCGTCGGGGAGCGCGATCATGTCCTTCTTGCGGCCGTGCAACCAGAGGAAGCCGTCCGCATCGAACTTGCCGAGGTCGCCGGTGTGGAACCAACCGTCCTTGTCGATCGCGGCCCGGGTGGCTTCCTCGTTCTCCCAATAGCCCTTGAAGATGTTCGGTCCGTGCGCGATGACTTCGCCCTCGTCGGTGATCTTCACCAGGACGCCGGGCAACGGAACGCCGACCGAGCCGAGGCGGTTGCGGTCGAGGCGGTTGAACGTGAGCGCGGGCGACGTCTCGGTGAGTCCGTAGCCCTGCAGCACGTCCACACCGAGCTCGCGCCAGGCTTCACCCAACGCGGGATCCAGCGCCGCGCCCCCGGACACGATGTAGCGGAAACGGCCCCCGAACTGACTGTGCACGCTGAAGAACAGCAGTCGGCGAAGCGGCATGGGTAAACGCCGGGCGATCCGGCGAAGTCGCGCGAAGAGCTCGGTCTTGCCCTCTTGTTGCGCGCGCCGCTCGATCGCGATGAAGAGCGAGCGCACCGCCGCGGGCGTGATGAGGATCATCGACACCTTGCGCTCGCGGAATGTTCGGCGCACCACCGATGGCTGACGGCTCGTCGGATACACAACCGATGCGCCCGCGAGCATGAGGCACCAGAACCCAGCCATCTGCTCGAACATGTGCGAGAGCGGGATGAAGGACAAGAGGCGCTGCTGTGGACCGATGGGGAAGATCTGCGTCGCGGCGATCGAGTTCGTGAGGATGTTGCGATGCGTGAGCATCGAGCCCTTCGGGTCGCCGGTGGTGCCCGAGGTGAACACCACCTCCGCGAGGTCGTCAGCACCGACGTCCGCTTTCGGCAGAGGCTCCAAAAGGCGCGCGCGGTCGGGGAGCTGCTCCATGTCGAACAGCGTCAGACCGAGCCCTTCCGCGCGTGGCCGCGTCTGCTGCGAGACGACGGCGGAGCTCGCGCGAGTGAACGTCGCGATCTTTTTGACGAACTCGGCGGTCGAGTTCACGTCGAGCGGCACGAGCACCGCGCCGACGCGGAGTGCCGCGAGCATCGCCATGCCGTACTCGGGCCGGTTCACCCCGAACGTGATGACACGGTCGCCCTTGCGGACGCCGGACTCGCTCAGGTATCGAGCGATCCGCGGAACAATGTCCTCGAGGTCGCGGTAAGTCCAGGTCCGCGTGCGGAAACCCGGCTTGATGATGAAAGCGTCCTTGCGGCCGAACTTCGCGGCGGACACCTCGAGGATGTCGTTGAGCGTCTCCACCCTTTTCCCCCTCAGCTCCCCAGCGCGCGCAACGTCTCTCGGGCGCGTTCCCGGTACGGCGCGTAGTGCGAGAACAGGATGGTCTCCACGTCAAGGTCCGCGAGCCTGGCGATCGATTTGCGGGCCTGGGGCATGTCGTCGGTGAAGAAATAGTTCGGGAGCGTGACCTTTCCCTTCACCCGCTGCAAAAGGTCGCCGACGATCACAAATCTCCTCTCGGCGGAGTACAGGCAGATGCTCCCCGGGGTGTGCCCGGGGGTGTGAACGACGCGCAAGCCGCCGAACACGGGCAGCTCTTCACCATCCGCGACCGGTGTCGCGTTGGCGGGCGCGCGCGTCAGCAGCGCCACGATCGGACCGGGTGAGAAGTTCGCGATCACTTCTCGGAAGCGGATCCGCAGGCGCTCGCTGTCCGCCGGGTGCATAAAGACGCTCGCGCCGGACAGCGCCGCGATCTCGTGGACGCCGCCGATGTGGTCGGGATGCCCATGCGTGCACACGATCCGCGTGATGTGCTCCATCGAGCGGCCGATCCGGGCGAGGTAGCCGCGCAGCATGCGGCTTGATCCTGCGTGCCCGGCGTCGACGAGCGTGATCTGGTCGCGGTCGACGAGCAGGTAGGCCTGGGCGCCGATGAGCTTGATCGCATGGACGTTGGGTAGCACTTCCACTGGAGCGAATGCTAGGTCGCTTGTTTCCCCGGGAGCGTCGGCTATCGGACGGTCATTTATGCCAAAAAGGTCCGCCAAAGCAGGTTCCCCACGCTCGCGACCAGGAGGACGACGATGACCTGCCGGAAGCGGACCTGGTCGAGCCGGCCGCGAATGGCGATCCCGGCCATGAGCGCGAGCAGCATCGGGATGCAGGCGACGACGCCGAGCGTGAAGAGGTCCGGCGTGAACAGTCCGAGCGCCGTGTAGGAGACGAGCTGCACGATCGACGAGAGCTGGAAGACGGAAGCGAGCGTGATCACGTACTCCTTCGGCGGCAAGCGCAGTGCGTGGAAAAACGAACCGATCACCGGGCTCGAGATCGATGTCGTTCCCTGCATGACGCCGCCCACGAACCCGACGACCGGCGTGAGCACCCGCGCGCGCCGTGCACCGGGGTCGCCCACGAGACGGTCGCCGCGGGCGAGGAACAGCACGACCATCGCCGTGATGAGGATCGCGAACGTCCGCTGATCGAGGCCGACCAGGAGCAGCGCGCCTAAAGCGGTGCCCGCGGCGTTCGCGATGACGAGCGGGAGAAGTGTCCGAAGGTAGCCCAACACCCGCCATGACTGCAGCAGGAGAAGCGTGTTCGCCACGAAGATCGGGATCGTGATGATGACGACCGCCTGTTTCGGGCCGAAGACCGAGGCGAGGATCGGCGTCGCGATGAGCGGAAGTCCCATGGCCGTCGCGCCTTTGGCAAGTCCGGCGACCGAGAGGCCGACGACGAGCGTCAGGAGCTGGAGTGCGCCCAATCCTTCTCGCTCACGAGGGACCTCCAGTCCACCTGGTGCAGCCGCTCGCTCTCGATGTACGTGCGGCCGGTCTTCGCCAGTGGACGGCCTTCCACGCGAACGATGTCGGCGGTGTGATCGAAACCTGAGCCGTGTACGAGAGCGGAGCCGACCCCATAGACGTCGACAGGAACGCGAAGGTCCTCGAAGCGGCGGATCTTTGGAGCGTCGAAGCCGCCCGACGCGACGATGCGCACATGACGGTATCCGTTGCGGTCGAGCGCTTCACGCAGTAGCTCCACCAGTCGCGGCGTGACGCCGCGAAGCTCGCCGACCGCAACGCCTTCCTTCTTCTCGAGCTCGCGCAGGATCGCGCGGTCCACGAGTGACTCGCTCGTGTCGACGCGCACTCCCCACAGGCGGGCCCCCAGGGCGTGCGCGACGCCGAGGGACGTGTTGACGACATCGTTCTGAAAGTCGACGAGACTTGTGACGTTCACGTGCCCTTCCGGCGTCCCCTTGGCCGTGAGGTGTCCGATGGCGTCCGGAGCGCGGTTGATGTACTCGTCGAACTTGAGCGTGGCCACGGTGGTGTCGCCGCCGTAGACGGCGATGAGCGCGTGCGGGACGGTCCCGAGCCCCGTGGAGCCCCACCACTCGCCCTGCTCGTCGGTCGAGACGGCGGTGGCGCCGCCGACATATGCCGCGTATCCCGATCCGGCCTGCGCCTCGTGCACCTGGTGCCGCGCGCCGAACATGATCACCGGCTTGCCGTTCGCCGCGGAGACCACGTCGCGAGTGTTCGTCGCGACGCGCGTCCCTTCCGAGAGCGCGCCGAGGTACAGGGTCTCGAGATGCGCAAACGCCGCGTACTCGCCCTCGATGTGCATGACCGGCTCGTATGGTGCCGCGGTCTCGCCGTCGTACAGCGAGGCGACCGAAAGCTCGCGCCAACCCGGCTCCCAGAGGCCGGCGAGCTCGCGCGAGATGTCGAAGACCTCACGCGCGATCGGGGCGTACGCGGTCCAGTCGAGCGCGGGTAGCTCGAGCCACGCCGCATAGAGCCGGCGCTCCGCCGCGAGATAGCGTTCGAACAGAGCCTCGGACTTCGCGCGATCTCGGTACCGGCCGGCGCCCACATGGAGCATCGCGAGCGTCAAGTCCGTTCCGACGACCACCGCATCCGGCCGTTTTTGGAAGACCTGCATCGTGACGCGATCGCGCCGCCCGTCCCGCTCGAGGATGAGCTTCGTCCGCGCGAAATAGATGTCGCTCTTGTAGCCCGCGCGGATCTTCTCGATCGGAAGGCGAAAGACGCGCGGTCGAAGGCGATCGGTGAGGATCACTCGCGCACCGTCGATCCGGGAAGGTCAGAGATGCCGGGTCCGGTCTGCGCGCGAAAGACCACATTCGCCTGAAGCGCATCGCGGATTCGCTCAACCTGAAGCGGTGCCGTATTCGGGGGAAGCGCGTTGATGGGGAAGTAGCCGACCTGATCGGCCTCATCGCTCGTCGCGGGGACGCCGCCGACGATTCTGCCCTCGAAGTTGAAGACCAGATCGCTTGACATCGGCTTCCAGTAGAGGCCGGTCAACCGGACGACCTCGATGTCGACGCCGACCTCCTCCCGAGCCTCTCGCACAGCGGCATCCCATGGCGCCTCGTTGTCTTCCACCCCGCCACCAGGCAGGTTCCACACATCGAAGTCTCGGCGGTGGCAGAGAAGCACCTGCCGATCGCGATCGAAGATCACGGTAAAGGCGCCGACAATCATCAGAACATGCTCATGAGCATGCCGCCGTCGACCTGAAGCGAGACGCCGGTGATGTACGAGGCCTTCGGCGACGCGATGAAGACGACCGCCGCGGCATATTCCTCGGGCTTGCCGTAGCGGCCCATGGGGATCACCGAGGACTCGTAGCGCTTGCGAACCTCGTCGGGACTCGTGCCCTGCCGTCGCGCCGTGTCGGTGTCGAGCTGGATGAGCCGATCGGTCGCGATGCGCCCGGGCTGGACCGCGTTCACCCGGATCCCATCTTTGGCAAGGTCGGACGACAGCGTCTTCAGCATTCCGTGCACCGACGCGCGTATGGCGTTCGACAGGATGAGGTTCAGGTACTGCGTCGGCTGGCGGACGCTCGTCGAGGTCGAGTACACGATCGAACCGCTGCCCTGCTTGCGCATCTGAGGAAGGACGAGCCGCGTGAGCCGCACCGCCGAGAAGAGCGTGAGGTCGACGGCCTTGTGCCACGCGGTGTCGTCGAGATCGTCGAATCGTCCGGGCGGCGGGCCGCCGGCGTTGACGATGAGGATGTCGATCGCTCCGAACGTGCTCTGCGCCAGCTGCACGAACGACTCGCAGCCCTCCTTTGTCGAAACGTCGGCGGCGATCGGGAGAAGGTCGGGATTGCCGGTCTTGCGCTCGATCTCCTGCGCCGCGGCGCTGATGGCGCCTTCCTCGCGGCTGCACATCGCGATCTTCGCTTTCTCCCGTGCGAACTCCTCGGCGATCGCGCGACCGAGACCCTTGCTCGCCGCCGCGACCAGGACGACTTTCCCGTTCAGGCCGAGATCCACGGCGCTATCGTGCCATGCGCGATGCGCTGGCTTGGTCTGCTGCTCGTCGCCGCGGGCGTCGGCCAACTCATCGCCTTCTGCTTGATCTGGCCGCCGATCCTTCTCTACGGCAACGACGTGGCTTCACCGAACGGGATCTTGGCGATCGGCGCGATCCTCGGCCTGGTGTTCGTCATCGCCGGGATCATGGTGATCTTCGGCGGCCGTGGTGGTCCCGACGTGGCCTAAGGGGCGAGCAAACCTGCCGCGATCGCAAGGACGATCACGGCCGCCAGCACCACCCGATAGGCGACGAACCAATTCAGCGAGTGGCCGCGGAGGAAGCGGACCATGAAGGCGACTGCGGCGATGCCGAAAAGGAACGATGTGACGAATCCGATGGCGAGCACGTCGGGCTCGGCAAAGAGCCCGGCGGCCTTGCGTGCGTCGAGCAGGGTCTTCGCGCCCGCTCCGAGGATCACGGGGGTTGCGAGGAGGAACGAGAAGCGCGTCGCCTCTTCTCGATTGAGCTCGCGAACGAGGCCGGCAGAGATCGTGATGCCCGAGCGAGAGATGCCGGGGAGGAGCGCGATCGCCTGAGCGGCGCCCATGAACAATGCGTCGACGACCGTCAGGTCGCCGATCGTTCGGCGCTGCCGCGCGACGGCCTCCGCGGCAACAAAGACGATCGATCCGATGACCAGACCGGCCGCGATGAAGACCGGACTGCGCAGCTCTCGCTCGACCGCGGACTGAAAGAGCACGCCGGCGATCGCCGCCGGTGCGGTGCCGAGCACGACGAGCGCGGGCATCCGCCAGCGGCCGCGGAACACATCGGCCACCAGGCCGATCCATGTGCGGGCGAAGTAGAGGAGCACGGCGAGGGCGGTGCCGAGGTGCAGGGCGACGTCGAAGCTGAGCCCGAAACGTTCCGGATCGAGCTTGAGCACGTCGCTGGCGAGAATGAGATGCGCGGTCGAGCTCACCGGAAGGAATTCGGTGAGCCCCTGGATCACCCCGAGGATCGCCGCCGCCGCCGCGTCGTTCATCGCATCGAGCGCCGGGCGGCCGCGAGCGCCTCCCGCGCCTCGCGGTCGTTCTCGCGCACCGCGTCGAGGTTCTTGGCCCACGCGCGCCGGTGACCCACGTCGAGAAAGCGCATCGCGACTCCTCCGTCGAATTCGCCGACCCCGCCCTTGGCTGCCGACTCCGCGGCGTAGCCATACGACTCCGCGGCGCGCAGCAGATCGCCGCCCGGCGCGTTCGCGAACATGCCGCGCGCGCCGCGAAGAAATCGCGCCGCCGCGCGACGCTTGTCGACCAGGACGGCGCGCATCGCATGATCGGCAAACGCCGCGGTCCCGGCGTGCTTTGCGTCGCTCCATCGCGCATCCTCACGGAGCGCGCCGGACCATGAGGCCAGCGCCCGATCGCTCGCGTCGCCGGCCGTGAGCCCCGCATCGATACCTTCGCGCACGGCATTCGCCCGGTCCGGCGCCGCGCCTTTGTCGAGAAAGACGAGCCCGCCACGATCCTCACTCTCGAACGCGTCCCACCCGACGCGGCGCGGGTCGTCGCCTTTGTCAAAGAACGTGCGCGCGAAAAAGGTCGGTCCCTCTTGATCGAAGCCCACGACGAGGCCGTACTCGGGCGTGCCGCCGAGACCGAACACGAGGGGCGGCAGCTGCGCATCGACTGCCTCCATCACGCGATCCAGGATGAGCTCGCGCATCTCCTCGTCGTACGGTGGCGGTTCGGGATCGAGGCGCACACCCGCCGCGCGCGCCGCGCGACGGAGCGTGTCGGAATCGCGCGGTGTCGCGGCAAGCGGGTCCCACCCCGTCTCGTCGATCGTCGCGGTGAACGCGGCGGCCGAGGAGCCCATGAGCCAGTCGTAATCGGTCTTCGTCGCGGCGGCGAGCGCCGCGGGGAACGTACAGTCGTGCCCTTCACCGAACCGGAGCGGCGCGATCTCTTTAAGGATGCGGCGTTTGGTCAGGCGCCGTTCTCGGGGAAGGCGTGCTTCAGGAGCGTGCAGACCTGGAGCGTCACCCACTTGCTCGCGTCGACCTTCGATGGCATGCGGGCGACGTACGGTGCTCTTCCGGCCCAGCGGCCACGCGGGTCCTGGCGCGAAAGGAGCCACGCGATCGCCGGCTGAACTCGGTCGTCATCGATCGCGCCGGCGGCATCGAGGGCGCGGAGGACGAAGAGGACGTCGGCTTGGTAAAAGAGCGGGAACGAGAGCTGGCGCCAGAGATAGCTGGGCTCTGTGTCCGTCGGGTACTTCCCACGCTCGACCCGATAGGACAGGAGGAACTCCACGCCGCGCCGGATCGTCCGAGCGACCTCGCGCGTGCGTGCGCCCTCGGGAAGCGCCGCGAGCCCCCAGATGAGTCGGGCATAGCCCCACGCGCAGGGTTGGTCGCCATTGATCCAGCACGCGGCGTCGAATTTCTTCGAGTCCTGCACGAGCCGCTCGACGAGGGGCTCGACTCGCGGATCGTTGCCGTAGCCTGCGATCGAGACATAGCGCACCAGGTTGCCGATGACGCATGACGCGCCGTGATCTCTGTTGAACACCCAGCGCATCCCACCCATGTCTGGTTGGCCGAGCTCGTCGAGAACGTATCGCGCGGCCCGCTTCACGCGGGTATCCGACGCATCGACCCCGTACTCGATGAGAAGCAGATTCGACCAGAGCGTGCCCTCGTACTTCGGGCCGTACATATTCGGGCCAGGCCATCCGCCGCTCGGACGCTGACGCCCCAGGATCGTGGAGATCGGCGGCGTACCCATCGCCCGCTGCTGCGCTTCGCGCACTTCAGGATCGCGGGGCCCTCGGTCGAGCAGGGATCGCAGCGCCAGCGACCGGACCGCCGGATCGCGCCGCTCGAGAAGCCACGGGACCGGGTCACCCTTCAACAGGGACCGCCAGGACACCTAGGCCCCTCCGATAGACAACTCTGAGATGACGAGCGTGGGACTGCCTAGGCCGCCCGGCCCAAATACCAGATCGTTCCCGACGCCGACCACCGCACCAAGCAGATGAGTGAGGTTGCCGGCGATCGTGATGCCCTCCGCCGGATGCACGCGTCCCCCGCGCTCGAGATAGTTCCCGGTCGCGCCGAGCGAGAACTCGCCCGACACGGGATCGATCGTGTGCAGATTCAGCAGTGACGTCACGGCAAGCGCGTGGTCCAGCCCGCGAACGATCCCCTCGGCGTCGTCGGAACCGGCGGCAACAAAGAGATTCGACGGCCCGATGCGCGCCGGCGAGCCGTAGCCGCCGCGTCGCGCATTGCCGCTGGGGTCGATGTGCAGCTTGCTCGCCGTCTTCAGTGATGTGAGATACCCGCGGAGGGAACCGCGGTCGATCAACGTTCGCGTTGTGGTCGCGACGCCTTCGCCGTCGAACGGTGCGCTCCGAAGGCCGCGCGGCTTCCGCGCATCGTCCACGATCGTGATCTTCTCGTTTGCGACGCGCTGCCCCACCTTTCCCGCGAAGAGACTTCGCCCTTTGAGCACGTTGTCGGCCGAGAACAGCGGGCCGATCGCGCGCAAGAGATCCATCGCCATCCACGGATCCAGGACGACCGGGAGCTTCTGCGTCGCCAGAGGACGGGAGCCGAGCTTCTCGACGGCGCGCTGCGCGGCGCGCTGTCCGACGCGCACCGGGTCGAGCTCGGCGAATCGGCGAGCGGCCTCGCCGTGATAGCCGACCTGCCGTTCGCCACCAGGAGAGGTCTCCGTCGCCACCGCCGAGGTCATGACGCCGCAGTACGACTCACGGTACGAGGCGCGGACGCCAGTCGTCGTGGCGATGATCGTGGTCGACTCCGAATCGCTATAGGTCGTCTTCCGAAATTGCTTGATGCGCGCATCGACCGCGCGCGCGGCCTCTTCGACAGTCAGCGCGACGGCACCCCGCTCAGCCAGCGGCCGGTCGACCACGCCGGCCTGGTAGATGTCCAGATCGGCGTCGTCGATCGCTTTCTTCGCAAGAGCGAGATCGGGATCGGCCTCGGTGACGCCCGACATCCGGCGCGCCGTGTCGGCGCAGGTTCGGATGCCGTCCGCGCTGAGGTCGCTCGTGTAGGCGAAGCCGAGGCGCTGCTCGTCGAGGACGCGGATGCCGACGCCGCGCTCGCCGCGCGCGATGGCGCTTTCGATCGCGCCCTCCTTGATCTCCACGGATCCCGACTGCGCCTCGCGGAGGAAGACCTCCCCGGTCGCGACGCCTAGCGAGCGCAGCGCATCCAGCGCCGTGTCGACCGTAGCCTCGTTCGTGAGCCGCTCGCTCATTTCAGCTCAATCTCTGCCTTCGGCAGAGACACGCTCAAGACTGGCGGTCTCGCTCCTCGCGGATAAACCGCTCGTCGCTCGCTCATTTCAGCTCAATCTCTGCCTTCGGCAGAGACACGCTCAAGACTGGTGGTCTCGCTCCTCGCCGGCAGGGGTAGGGGCCCCTGGGCGCGGAGCGACCCGCTCGTCGCTCGCACTTCATTTCAGTTTCCCGCCCACCACGACCGAGGGGATGCGGATCGTTGGCTGGGCGTCGGCGACCGGCGCTCCCTGCCCGTCCTTGCCGCATGTCCCGGTGGAGTAACCGAGATCGCTCCCGACCATGTCGATCTCGCTCATGAGCTTCGGGCCCTGGCCGACGAGCGT
>WNGI01007771.1_pt1 | contig 17521 bp, 9 predicted proteins | sample 5400621 | NCBI WGS metagenome assembly WNGI01 (sample SAMN13153374, study PRJNA577476) | soil metagenome | isolation source: 20 cm soil or saprolite under Garry oak tree replicate 1 | place: USA:California | collected 2016-06-15 | reverse complement strand
CCGAGCCGTCCGAGACGATGAACTCCCCCGGCGCGACCGCGTCCCACCCAGCCGCCACGTCGTCGGCGTGAGGGCCCGGGTCGACGGCGCACAGCGTCCCGACGGGCAGCGCCTCCCGAGCCAGGGTGACGACGCGCCGGCGGGTCGGCACGCCGGGCAGGGCGGGCGCCGCGCGGAGCTCGCGCTTCCAGCGGTCGAGCTCGGCCACGTCCCAGTTGGAATGCGAGCGGCCCCGCAGGCGCGGCGCCAGCTCCTCGACGATCAGCGCGACCTCGCCCTCGACGTGCGTCACCGGACGCCGGACGCCCGCCGGCGGGGGAAAGGGCGCCAGGTGCAGCAGCGACGCGTCACCGGGCCACGTGTTGGGTGACGCCTCGATGGCGTCGAGACCGAGCGTCACGATGAGATCCGCGCGCGAGAGGAGCCGTGCCTCGACGTGGCCACCGGGCAGGACGCCGAGCCTCAACGGGTGCGGGTCGGGGACGGCGCCCTTCCCCTTCCGCGTGGCGAGCACTGGCGCCGGCAGCGCTTCGGCGAGCGCGCGGAGCCACGCGGCGCACTCCGGCGCGCGGCAACCGAGCCCGGCGACGAGCACGGGGCGCGACGCGGAGGCGAGGAGCCTTGCGGCGGCATCGAGGGTGCCCGTCACGGGCGGCGGCAGAGGCTCGGGACGGCACGCGGTCGCGACGGGCACCGCCGCGGCGCCGGCGACGTCCGGCGACACGTCGAGGTGCACCGGGCCGCGCGGCGGCGTCATCGCGAGCTGCGCGGCGTGGGCGACCCAGTGGGCCGCCGAGGCCGCTTCCACGCGGAGGCTCGCCTTGCACGCGAGCAGCGTGGCCGGGTGGTGGTCGGTCAGGAAGATCAGCGGCGAGCGGTCGAGCGCCGCGTGGGCGACGCCCGTGACCGCCGCGGCGACGCCCGGCCCCGGGCCGGCGAGCGCGGCGCCCGGCGCGCCCGTGAGGTCGCCCGTCACGGCGGCCATCACGCACGCCGCGGCGTCGCCATAGGCGAGGACGAACGGGAGGTCGTGGGCACGCACCGCCTCGAGGAGCCGGACGTTGACGGCGACGCCCGGCACGCCGAAGAGCCGGGGCGTGCCCGCGCGCTTGAGCCCGTCGACGACGACGTCCGCGACTGTCTTCACGAGGGGGCGTCGCTCAGCGCCGGGTCAGGCTCTCGAACACGGGGCGCATCCGCTCGAGGGCCAATGTGAGATTCGCCTCCGAGTTCGCGTACGAGAGCCGCAGATAGCCCTCGCCGTGGGCGCCGAACGCCGTGCCGCCGAGCACGGCCACGCCCGCTTCGTTCAGGAGCCGCTCGGCGACCTCGCCCGATGGCCGGCCGGCTCCCGTGATGTTGGGAAAGACGTAGAAGGCGCCGCGGGGCCGCGCGCAGCGGACACCGGGCAGCCGGTTCAGCCCGTCCACGATGAGATCGCGTCGTCGCTTGAACTCGGCGACCATGCGCCCGACCGACGCCTGCTCGCCCTGCAGCGCCGCGAGCCCGGCGAGCTGGACAAACGACGCCGTGCAGGAGGCCGAGTTCACCATGAGGCGCGTCACGTGCTCGGCGAGCGGCTGGGGCATGACGCCGTAGCCGAGCCGCCAGCCCGTCATCGCATAGGACTTCGAGAAGCCGTCGAGCAAGATCGTGAGCTCGCGCATAGAGGGGAAGCCCATGATCGAGGTGAACTCGCCCTCGTAGAGGAACTGGCGGTAGATCTCGTCGGCGAGCACCGGGATCCGTCGCTCGGCGGCGATCCGCGCGACGACCTCGAGCTGGCGGCGGTCGAGCACGCCGCCCGTTGGGTTCTCGGGCGAGTTGATGATGATGAGCCGTGTTCGCGGCGACACCTTCTTCTCGAAGAGCTCGAGGTCGAAGCCGAAGCCCTCCTCCTCGCGCAGCGGAATCGGCACGGGCACGCCGCCGACGAAGTTGATGACCGACTCGTAGATCGGGAAGCCCGGGTTCGGGTAGATGACCTCGTCCCCCTGGCCGACGAGCGCCAGGATCGTGAAGAACATGATCGGCTTCGCGCCCGGCGTCACGACGACCTCGTCGGGCGACACGGGCACGCCCCGGGTCTCGCCCACGTGCTTGGCGATGGCCTCGCGCAGCTCGGGCAGCCCGGCGGACGGCCCGTAGTGCGTCGCGCCGGCGTCGAGGGCCTGCTTGGCGGCCTCCTTGATGTGCGCCGGCGTGTCGAAGTCCGGCTCGCCGATCTCGAGGTGGACGATGTGGCGGCCCGCGCGCTCGAGTGCCTTCGCGCGCGCGAGGACTTCGAAGGCCGACTCCGTGCCGAGGCGCAGCATCCGCGACGCGACGTTCATGGGATTCCCCTTTCGGAAGGCCCCTATTATAAGGCGTGGAATTCGTCCGCGTCCCCGCGGGTCCTTTCCTGATGGGCGGAGCGGCGGGCCACCCCTCGGAGCGCCCCGTCCACGAGGTGTGGCTCGACACCTTCCTGATCGCCCGGACCCCCGCGACGAACGCCGACTACGCCCGATACCTCGCGGCCACCGGCGCCGCACCCCCACCGTTCTGGAAGGACGCCGCGTTCGCGGACCCCCTCCAGCCCGTCGTCGGCCTCGGGTGGGAGGAGGCGGCGGCGTTCGCCGTCTGGGCCGGAGCGCGGCTGCCGACGGAAGCCGAGTGGGAGAAGGCGGCACGTGGCGGGCTCCGGGGCGCGCTCTACCCGTGGGGCGAGGCGCGGCCCTCCGGCAGCTTCGACCGGCCGCCCCGCGTGGGCGCGACGCCCGCGAACCCGCTCGGGCTCACCGACCTCGCCGGCGTCTGCCACGAGTGGTGCGGTGACTGGTTCGACGAGAGCTACTACGCACGCTCGCCGGCGACGAACCCGCGCGGCCCCGCCGCGGGGACGCGCCGCGCGAGCCGCGGCGGCGCGTGGCGCCACGCCGATCCGTGGAGCCCGGTGGCCCACCGGTCCTCGCTCCCGCCGCACCTGCACTACTCCGACTACGGCGTCAGGCTCGCGCGCGACGCCTGATACAATAGCCGCCGACGGTCATGGCGCAAGCCCAGCGATCTGTCTTGAAGGAAGGCATCGTCGCCGGCTTGATCGGGGCGAGCGTCGTCGCGATGTGGTTCCTCCTTCTCGACGTGGCCCGCGGCCGCCCGCTCTTCACGCCGGGCCTCCTCGGAGCGGCCGTCTTCCAGGGCCTCACCGATCCCAGCACGCTCCGGATCACGACCGGCCCCGTGCTCGGCTACACGATCCTGCACGGCCTCGCCTTCATCGCGTTCGGCGTCGTCGCCGCCAGCATCATGGCGGTGAGCGAGCGCGAGCCCGCGCTGTTCGTCGGCTTCGTGATCCTCTTCGCCTGCTTCGAGGTGTTCTTCTTCGGCGTCGTCGGCGCGCTCGGCCGGTCCATGCTCGGTGCGCTGGTGTGGTGGGCGATCCTCGTCGGCAACCTGCTCGCCTCGGTGGCGATGCTCTGGTACCTCGTGCGCGCCCACCGCGCGCTGCCGCGGGCGCTCGTGGGCGGGTGGGGCAGCGTGCTGCGCGAGGGCGTCGTCGCCGGGCTCATCGGCGCCGCCGTCGTCGCGCTCTGGTTCCTCGCGATCGATGCAATCCAGGGCGAGCCGCTACGGACGCCGAAGCTCCTCGGCGCGGCGATGCTCCGCCAGACCGGGGCGCTGCCCGCGGTGCTCGGCTACACCGCCGTCCACGGCCTCGCCTTCGTCGTCGTCGGCATCGTCGGCGCCGCGCTGATCGCCGGCGCGGAGCGCCAGCCGCTGTTCGTCTTCGCCCTCGTCATCTTCTTCACCGCGTTCGAGGTGTTCTTCTTCGGCGCGGTGGTGATCCTGGCCAAGTGGGTGCTGGACGAGCTGGCGGGATGGACGGTGTTCGTCGGCAACCTGCTGGCGGCCGCCGGCATGCTCGGCTACTTCTTCACGGTCCACCGCGGGCTCGCGCACCGCCTCACCGCCGCCTGGGCCGACGAGGACTAGTTGAACATGGGGGCCACGAGATGGCCCCCAAACCCCCCGGGCGCGGACGTCACCAGAGCGCGTCGGGCAGCGGGAGGCCCGCGAAGGCGTCCACGGGCAGCGGCGCCGGCGGCGCGATCCCAAGACGCTCGGCGAGCACGTAGAGCTGGCGCAGGTGCTGGGCGGCGTGCCACGCCGTCCGCTCCAGAAGCTCGTGGCCCGACTGCGGCCCGTAGTAGACCTGGACGACCCGCTCGAACTCGCGCGGCGCCGCGCCGTCGAACCAGCCCTCGATCCGCGCCCTGACGAGCGCGCCGTAGCGCGCGACCGCGGCGCCGTCGCCGAGCTCGGCGGGCGCCTTTTCCTGGAACCAGCCCTCCGGGAGCGCGCCCGTGTCCATCGCGTCCACGAACGCGAGCGAGAGGCGGAAGACGTGGAAGCCGAGGTCGCGCAGCGGGCGGTTCCGCTCGGGCGGCGTCCAGTCCATGCGCTCCGCCGGGATCAGGCGGACGAGCTCCTGTGCTGCGGCGAGGATGCGGTCGAGCCGCTGCGCCAAGGCACCCGGCGCGAGCTTCACGGCCGGGGCGTAGGCCACGCCGAGCAGCGCCGCGTAGGCCGCCGGGTTCCAGCCGGGGACCGCGCGGTCGCCGACGGCCACCGCCGGGACGCGCGGCACGCCGAGCCGCGCGAGCTCGGCGAGCGCGGCGGGCTCGGCTTGCACGTCGACGGGGTCGAACTCGACCCCCCAAGACGACAGCAGCTCCTTCGTCTTGGAACAGGACGATCAGCCGGGTCGGTAGAAGAGACGGGCTCGGCTCACGACGTCACCTCCCCTTGAAGGTCGGCTGCCGCTTGTTGGCGAAGGCGGCCACGCCGTTCGCGAAGTCCTCGGTGTGGCCGCTCGCCGCGATCGCCTGCGCCTCGAGCTCCATCTGGGTCTCGAGGCTCTCCCACGTGGACTGGTGGAAGAGCCGCTTGGCGGCGCCGAACGCCTTCGACGGCCCCTGCGCGAGCGCCCGGGCCAGCGCGTCCACGGCTGGCGCGAGCTCGGCGTCCGGCACGACACGCGTCACCAGCCCCCACTCGAGGGCCTCCCGCGCCGAGAGCACGCGGTTGGTCAGATAGAGCTCCAGCGCGCGACGCAGCCCGATGAGCCGCGGCAGGAAGTACGAGGAGGAGCCGTCGGGCGTCGCTGCGATCTTCGAGTACGCCATCGTGAACCGCGCCGACTCGACGGCGACCACGAGGTCGCCGGAGAGGGCGAAGCTGAAGCCGCCGCCCGCGGCGACGCCGTTGACCGCCATGATCACCGGCTTGTCGCTCCGGCAGAGGCGCGAGACAGCGCCGTGCAGATAGGTCGTCAATTCCTTCACCAGCACGCCGATGCGTGGCAGGTTGTCGGCGAAGTCCTTCACGTCGCCGCCCGCGCAGAACGCCTTGCCCGCGCCCGTGACGACGACGCAGCGGACGGCGGGGTCCTCGTCCAGCTCGAGCACGGCGTGGAACAGCTCGCGCCCGAGCTCGAGGTTCAGCGCGTTGTAGGCGTCGGGGCGGTTCAGCGTGAGCGTCGCGACACCGTCGCGGCGCTCGAGGGTCAGGGTCTGATAGCTCATCGATCGTCCTCCGTCCGGGTCGGATGGGGGCGGCGCCGCCCCGCCTGCGCGACGACGTCCAGGATCGTCTGGATCTCGAGCGGCTTCACGAGCACGAGGTCCACCCCGTGGGTCCGGCACTCCTCCTCGGAGAGCTCGACGCCGAAGCCCGTCACGAGGAAGACCGGCACCTCGGGCGCCATCTCCTTGATCGCGCGCGCCACCTGCCAGCCGGAGACGCGCGGCATCGCGAGGTCGGTGAAGACGACGTCGAAGGGCTCGGCGCCGAACCGGGCGATCGCCTCGCCGCCGTCGCCGAGCACCACCACGCGGTGCCCGCCGCTCTCTAGCACGTCGCCCAGCATCGCGGCGACGACCGGCTCGTCGTCCACGACGAGGCAGCGCAGCGAGGCGCCGCCGTCCGCCGGCTCGGCCGACGGGGGCGCCGTCAGCGCAGGCGGAAGCGGCGCCCCGGCGGGGAAGGTCAGACGGAAGGTCGTGCCCTGTCCCTCCTCGGTCTCGACGCCGATCTGCGCGCCGTGGCGCTCGACGATGGCGTACGTCATCGACAGGCCGAGCCCCGTGCCCTGGGGGCCCTTCGTCGTGAAGAACGGGTCGAAGATCTTGGCGAGGACCGCGTCGGGGATGCCGACACCCGTGTCGCCGACCGTGACGACGGCGCCGCCGTCCTTCGAGCCGGTCGTGAGCGCCAGCACGCCGCCCTGGGGCATCGCGTCCACCGCGTTGAGGATGAGGTTCGTCAGCGCCTCGCGCAGCTCCGCCGGGTCCCCGGCGACGCGCGGCGGCTCCCCGAACGCCGTCCGGAGCTCGACCGTGACGCCCCGGCTCAGGGGCTCCTGCCGCCAGCGCGACTGCGTGATCTCGAGGGCGTCGCGGACGACGTCGTTCAGGTCCACGGCGACGAAGGGCTGGTCGCGGCGGATGCGCGCGAACTCCTGCAGGCGTCGCACCGTGGCCGCGCCGTCGAGCGCCGAGCGCTCGATCACCTTGAGCCACTGGCGGAGCTGCGGGCTCTCGGTCCGCTGGAAGACGAGCTGGGCCCGGCCGAGGATGGAGGCGAGCAGGTTATTGAAGTCGTGGGCGACGCCCGAAGCCATCTCGCCCAGCGCGCGGAGCTTCTCCGTCCGCACGAGCTGGTCCTGCGCCGCGGTCAGCTCGCCGTAGGCGCGGGCGCGCTCGTCGAAGAGCCGGGCGCTGCGGAGCGCGAGCGCGGCCAGGTGGGCGATGTTGGTGAGGAGCCGCTCGTCCGCCTCCGTGAACGCGCGCGCGCCGCCCCGCAGCACCAGCACGCCGATCGGGCGGTCGCCCGCCCGCATGGGCACGCCGAGCCAGCGGCGGAGCGTGATCGAGGCCTGGAGGGGCTCGACGCCGTGGCGCGCGCACTCGGCCGCGTAGTCGTCGGTCCGGATCAGGCACCCCGTCGCGAGCACCACCGACACGAGGCCCACCGCGCGGTCCGGGTACCGGAGCGGGGCCTGGGTGTCGCGCGCCCCGTCGACGAGGCGGAGCACGACCTCGAGCTCGCGCCGCTCCTCGTCGTGGAGCACGACGAGCATGTTGCCGACGTCCAGCACGCGCGCGACCTGCGCGTGGATCGCCTCCACGAGCGCCGCGCGATCGAGCTGGCCGGTGACCGCGCGCGACAGCGCGTGGAGCACCGACAGCTCCTCGACCTGGCGTCGGTTCTCCTCGAACAGGCGCGCGTTCTCGATCGCGACCCCGGCCTGGTTGGCGATCGCCTCCATGAGCGCGACCTCCCCGTCGGCGAACTCGCGCTCGTGCTCGCGCCAGATGAGACCGAAGCCGCCGATCACGCGGTCCTTGACGACGATCGGCACGAAGAGCTGGCTCCGGTGCGGCATCACGTCCCGCATGATCGCCGGCCCCCGCGGGTCAGCCTCGACGTGCGAGGACGCCACGGGGCGCCGCGTCCGCGCCGCCTCCGCATAGAAGGCGTCGCGCTCGAGCGAGAGGCGCACCTCGCGAAGGGCCGGCAGGCGCTCGCGCGGGATGTGGTAGCCCGCGACGGGCTCGAGCCACTCGCCGTCGCCCGCGCGCAGCCAGACGCCCGCGGAGTCCGCCTCGAGTGCCTGCGTGACGGTCCGGAGGAAGTGGCGCAGCAGCGCCTCGAGGTCGAGCGTCGAGGAGAGTGCCCGGCTCACCGACAGGAGCATCTCCGTCTCCCCGAGCTTCTGCTGGGTCTGCCGCGCCAGCTCCGCGTTCTCCATCGCGAGGCCGACCTGCGCGGCCACACCCTCGACCAGCCGGATCTCGGCGGGCTGGAACCGGCGTCCGGCGCGCCACCACACGACGAACAGCGCGCCGATCGGCTCGCCGTGCGCCGTGGCGGAGGCGAAGAGCACCGAGAGGGGCGGCAGCGCGCCGATCCAGTCCCGGTCGAAGCGCGTGTCGGTGTGCGGGTCGGCGCTCCAGGTCGCCCGCCCCGCCCGCCAGGCCGGCAGGAGCTCGGGATTCCGCGCGAGCACGATCGGCCGCGCCAGGAACCCCTCGAGCAATTCGCGCGGCACGTGGTAGCCGCCGAGCGGCACGAGTGCCTCGCGCTTGGCGTCGAGGAGGTAGGCGCCGACCATGTCCGCGCCACTCGCGCGGGCGACCTCGCGCGCCACCTCGCGCAGGCGCTCGACGGTGGGGCCGGGGCGCGAGAGGATCTCGCCCACGGCCAGGAGCGTCGTGGTCTCGCGCAGCCGCTCTTGGGCCTCGGCGTAGAGCCGCGTGTTCTCGAGCGACAGCGCGAGCTCCCCCGCGATCGTCATCGCGAGGTCCACCTGCCACGGCTCGAACGCCGTCGGCCGTTCGCCGTAGTCAAGCGTCATGACGCCGATCACCTGCTGCTGCCGGAGCATGGGCACGACGAGAAAGGACTTGAGCCCGAACGTCTCGATCCACTCCCCCGGCACCCGCGCATCCTGCGACGCGTCGTTCACGACGACGGGCCGGCGCGTGTCGCGGGCGAGCACGTTCGCCGGCACGTCGAAGATGGGGCGCGCCACCGCCGCCTGGAAGGCGGCCCACTGCCGAGGCGCCCGCCGTCCGTCGGCGAACTGCGCCATGAGCGGCCGTACCCGCCCGTCCTCCCACAGCATCAGCGAGCAGCGGTCCACGCGGCACACCTGTGCGATCTTCATCGTCGCGCGCTGGAGGAGGCGCTTGGAGTCGAGCGTCGAGCTCAGGATCTCGACCACCTCGAGGAGCGCGCGCGTCTCCTCGAGGCGCCGCTCCGTCGCGCCGTAGAGCCGCGCGTTGTCGAGGGCGACGGCCGCCTGCGCCGCGAGCGACCCGAGGAGCGACGCGGTCTCGGGCGTGATCGGCGTCGGCGTCGCGCGGTGGACGGCGAACGCGCCCAGGACGCGCTCGCCGAGCGCGATCGGGTACCCGGTGATGAAGCGGAGACCCTCCCGGGCCAGATGCGGGCCGTCGACGACGCGCGGGTCCGTCTCGACGTCCACCCAGAGCACCGGCTCGCGATGGAGCGCGACCCAGCCGAGCACGCCCTCCCCGAGCGCCAGCTCCGAGCGCAGCTGCGCGGCGGTCTCGGGCGGGCCGTACACGAGCGAGCGCGTCAGGCGGCGGGCCGCCTCGTCGAGCACCCACACGGTCACGGAGGGCGCGTCGAAGAACCGCGCCACCGCCGCGGCGATGTTGTGCAGCACCTCCTCCACCTTGAGCGACGAGGAGACGAGGCGGTTCACCTCCTCCAGGGCGGCGAGGCGGTCGGCGTGCTCGCGCGCCTCGTGGTAGAGCCGGGCGTTCTCGAGGGCCAGCGCCGCCTGGTCGGCGAACGCCTGGGCGAGGCCGGTCTCCGGCTCGTCGAAGCGGCGCCCCGCGCGGTCGCTGACGACGAGGGCGCCGAGCAGTCGGTCCTGGCCGAGCAACGGGACGGCGAGCAGCGCGCGGTGCGTCTCGCCCGCCACCCGGGCGCGCACGTCCTCGGCGTAGGTGATCCGCGGGTCCGCGAGGGCGTCGTCGGTGGCGACGGCCCGGCGCTCGCTGACCGCGAGCCCGGCGATCCCGGTCCCCGGCGCGAGCGCCGGGCTCCAGTGGAATGAGGCGCCGGCGCCGCCCGACACGGTCACCGCCGCGAGGCCGCCGGTCGCCGGGTCGAGCCGGTAGAGGCAGGAGGACCGGGCGCGGAGCAGCGTGCAGACGCTGTCGGCGAGAGCAGCCGCGCGGCCTCTTCGGCGATCGACGCGAGGAGCGTCTCCGTGGGCGCCAGGCCCTCGATCTTCGTGTTGATCTCGAAGAGCGCCGCGAGATAGGAGCGCCGCGTGCGCTCCTCCACGAAGAGGCGCGCGTGCTCGAGGGCGATCGCCGCCTGGCCGGCAAAGGCCTCGGCGAGCTCCTGGTCGCGGCGCGTGAAGGGGCGTCGCCCGCGAAAGCTGAGGACACCGACGGCCCGCTCGCCCACCCGGAGCGGGACGCCGAGGAACGTGGTGTAGCCGAGGCGCCGGCTGGCGGCGAGGTGCTCGTGGACGACGTCGGGCACGTCCGCCAGCTCGCAGTTGAGCGGGCGGCCGCTCGCGACGACCTGGCCGCTCAGGCTCTCGCCGACCTTGAGGCGCGGCCGCACCATCGTCTCGGCTGCCGTGCCCGCGAGCCCGGCCAGAACGAGCTCGTCGCCGTCGAGCAGGCGGGAGAGCAGCCGCGCGGCCTCTTCGGCGATCGACGCGAGGAGCGTCTCCGTGGGCGCCAGGCCCTCGATCTTCGTGTTGATCTCGAAGAGCGCCGCGAGATAGGAGCGCCGCGTGCGCTCCTCCACGAAGAGGCGCGCGTTGTGGATGGCGTTCACCGCGTGGAGCGCGAGCGACCCGAGGACGCTCACCTCCTCCGCCGTGTACGCGTGGGCCTCGCGCAGGCCGATCGACAGGGCGCCGAGCACGCGCTCGCCGAGCAGGAGCGGCACGATCGCGACCGACACCGTTCCCTCGGCACGGATCCGCTCGGTGTTCTTCGTCCTGGGATCGCCGAGGACGTCCGCCACGGTCACCGGGCGCTTCGTGGTGAGGGCGGCGCCGACCAGGCCCTCGCCGACGCGGAAGCGCCGGATCCCCTCGACCGAGGACGCCGTCCCCGCCGCCGCCGCCAGGGAGACGTGCGCGCCGTCCTCGTCGACGAGCCAGAGGCGCGCCACGCTCGAGTCGAACAGCTCGACGGCGGCGCCTGCGAGACGCTGGAAGATCTCGTCGAGCGAGAGCGTGGCGGTGAGCGTCTGCGCGAGCCGCGTCAGCGTCTCGAGCCGCCGGCTCTTCTCGCGCGCCTCGCTGACGAGCGCGGCCCGGGCGACGGCGAGGCCGACCTGGTGGGCGACCGCCTGCAGGAGCGTCAGCTCGCCGGGGGCCCACGGCCGCGGCGCCCGCGAGATCAGCGCCAGCACGCCCCAGGTGCGGCCGTTCACGGCGATCGGCAACGCGAGCTGCGTGTGGTGGCCGCCGGCCCGCGCCTGCGCGCGCACCTCCGGCGGGAGCATCTGCGAGTGCCTCAGGTCGGTCACGACGTGGCGGCCCGTGCGCACGGCTTCGCCCACGTGGCTCGACGCGAGCGGCCGGACGCGCATCCGTGCCGCCTCCGCCGGCGCCAGACCGCGGTGGGCGAGGAGCGTCAGGGTTTGCGCGGTCGAGTCGACACGGAAGACGCCGGCGACCTCGATCCGCGCGATGCGGCAGACGACGTCGAGCGTGCGCTGGGCGGTGAGCGCGAGGTTCTCGCCGCTGCCCATCGCCTGCGCGACTGCGGAGAGCGCCTCGAGCTGCCGGCGGCGTCCGTCGTCGCTCGCCGGACCGTCGCCGCGCGGGCGCCGGCCGCGCCCGGCGAGGGCCGAGGCCAGCACGCCGCCAGCCACGGCGAGCAGCGAGACCGCCCACCAGTACCAGAAGCGGCGCTCCGCGGCCGTCCGGCCGTCGTCGGGGACGAGCGCCCACACCCCGCTCGCCGCGTCGAGCGGACGCACGAGCCACGTCTCGCCCAGCAGCGCGGTCGCCCCGGCGCGCGTCGCGGCCGCCCAGCCCGCGCCGGGCAGCCCCGGCCGGGTCGACGCCAGCGCGCGGTCGCCGCCCACGACGACGACCGCGGCACGCGAGGGCAGGCGCCCGAGGGCATGCTCGAGCGACTCGAGCCGCCGGCCGACGACGACCGTGCCGACCGGGAGCGGCGCGAGCCCGAGGACGTAGACGGAGTCGCCCACGACGCCGAGCCGCGCGACGGGCTCGGCGGGGTGCCCGAACGCCGGGAGCGCGACGGGCAGCGTCGCCGGGACCTGGACGATCGGCGCACCCGCGCCGTCGAGGACGACGAGGAGGTCGGCGAAGCGCTCGAGCGTGAGGGCGATCATCCGCGGCGACGCGCCGCGGGCCAGGCTCGCCCAGTCGCGGCGCAGCGCGCCCGCGATGATCGCGGGGTCCCGCGCGAGCAGCGCGGCCTCGCGCCGCACCTCGCCCTGCGCGCCGTCGAACACCGCGCGGACCGAGGCCAGGGCGGAGGCGGTGACCGCCTCGTCGCGCGCCGCCGTGTGGGACTGCCAGACGGTCGCCACGCCGACCCAGGCGAGGGCGAGGCCCGCGAGGAGGGCGAGCCGCCGGAGGAGCGCGCGCCGGATGGCCGGGCTCCTCAGCGGCGCTCGCCCACCCGGTGGAGCTTCAGGAGGTTCGTCGTGCCGGCGACCCACATGGGCGAGCCGGAGATCATCACGAGCACGTCGCCCGCGACGACCGAGCCGTCCCCCACGAGCGTCGCCTCGATCTGGTCGATCATCTCGTCGGTGGTGTCGACCTTCCGGATGAGGCGCGACGACACGCCCCACGACAGCGCGAGCCGCCGCTGGACCTCGACGAACGGCGTGAGCGCGATGATCGGCACGTCCGGGCGCGCCTGCGAGATGAGGCGCGCCGAGAAGCCCGACTGGGTGAACGCGACGATCGCCCGGGCGCCGAGCGCGTGCGCCGCCGCGGAGGCCGCGTCGGAGACCGCCTCGGAGAAGCCGACGCCCACGCGCTCGCGGCGCCGGTGGCGCGTCGCGTCCCCGAGCACGGCCCGCTCGGCACGCTCGGCGATGCGGGCCATCACCTCGACCGCCTCGGCCGGGTAGTGGCCCGTGGCCGTCTCCGCCGAGAGCATGATGGCATCCGCGCCGTCGAAGATCGCCGTCGCGACGTCCGAGACCTCCGCGCGCGTCGGGCGGACGTGCGTCACCATCGACTCGAGCATCTGGGTGGCGACGATCACCGGCACGCTGGCCGCGCGCGCCTGCCGGATGATCTCCTTCTGGATCAGCGGCACGTCCTCCAGCGGCACGTCCACGCCGAGGTCCCCGCGCGCGACCATCACCGCGTCGACCGCGTCGAGGATGCCGGGAAGGTTGGCGATCGCCTCGTGGCGCTCGAGCTTGGCGACGAGCGGGACCCGCGCGCCGAGCGTCGTGAGGTAGTCACGGACCTCGGCGACGTCGGCCGCCGAGCGGACGAACGACACGGCCACGAAGTCGACGCCGTGCTCGACGCCGAAGCGAAGGTCCTCACGGTCCTTGTCCGTCAGGCACGACGTCGGGAGCGCGACGCGCGGGAGCGAGACGCCCTTGTGGTCGCTGACGCGCCCGCCCACGACCACGCGGCAGACGACCTCCTCCGTCGCGGCCCGCTCGACGCGGAGCTGGAGCATCCCGTCGTCCATCCAGATCTCGTCACCGGGCCGGACGTTCGCGAGGTACTCGGGGTGGTTCAGCGAGGCGCGCTCGGCCGTGCCCTCCACGGGACGCGCGCACAGCGTGAACGTCCGGCCGGCGACGAGGTCCACGCGGCCCCCGCCCGCCGGGCCGAAGGTGCCGAGGCGGATCTTCGGCCCCTGGAGGTCCTGGAGGATCGCCATGGGCTGGCCCCAGCGCGGCTCGCGCTCGCGGATCAGCCGGATGGCCGCCGCGTGCTCGTCGGGGCTGCCGTGCGAGAAGTTGATGCGCGCGACGTCCATGCCCGCAGAGACGAGCCGATCGAGGGCGTCCGCGCCGCTGCTGGCCGGGCCGAGCGTGCAGACGATCTTGGTCCGCCGCACGGAGGCTACCCCGCCTTCACGAGCGGGCGGAGGAACCGGCCCGTGTAGGAGCGCTCGGCCTGGCGCGTGAGGTCCTCGGGGGTGCCCGCGGCCACGACGCGCCCGCCCTCGTCGCCGCCCTCGGGCCCGAGGTCGATGATCCAGTCGGCGGTCTTGATGACGTCGAGGTTGTGCTCGATGATCACGACGGTGTTGCCCTGGTCCACCAGCTTGTTCAGGACGTCGAGGAGCCGCTGGATGTCCGCGAAGTGCAGGCCCGTCGTCGGCTCGTCGAGGATGTAGAGGGTCCTTCCCGTGGCTCGGCGGGAGAGCTCCGTAGCCAGTTTTACCCGTTGTGCCTCACCACCTGAAAGCGTGGTGGCGGACTGACCCAAGCGGATGTAGTCGAGCCCTACATCATCAAGCGTCTGGAGCTTCGCCTTGATGACCGGCACCGCGTCGAAGAACACGAGCGCCTCGCGCACCGTCATGTCCAGGACCTCGGCGATCGACATGCCCTTGTAGCGGACGTCCAGGGTCTCGCGGTTGTAGCGGCGGCCCTTGCAGACGTCGCACGTCACGTAGACGTCGGGCAGGAAGTGCATCTCGATCTTCACGAGGCCGTCGCCCTGGCAGGCCTCGCACCGCCCGCCCTTGACGTTGAACGAGAAGCGGCCGGGCTGGTAGCCGCGCATGCGCGCCTCGGCGGTGCGGGCGAAGAGCGTGCGGATGAAGGTGAACACGCCCGTGTAGGTCGCCGGGTTCGAGCGCGGCGTCCGGCCGATCGGCGACTGGTCGATGTCGACGACCTTGTCCACGCGCTGGGCGCCCTCGACCCGGTCGTGCGCGCCGGGACGGTCCTGCGCCCGGTGGAGCATCTGGGCGAGCGCGCGGTAGAGGATGTCGTTGACGAGTGTCGACTTGCCCGAGCCCGACACGCCCGTCACGCACGTGAACGTGCCGAGCGGGATCTTCACCGGCATGCCCTTCAGGTTGTGCTCGCGCGGGTTGTGGATCGTCACGGCGTGGCCGCTCCCCTTGCGCCGGGTCTTCGGCACCGGGATCTCGAGGGCGCGCGCCAGGTAGCGCCCGGTCAGCGAGGCCGGGTTCGCCATGATCTCGTCGGGCGTGCCGACGGCGACGAGGTGGCCGCCCAGCTCGCCGGCGCCGGGGCCGAGGTCCACGACGTAGTCAGCGGCGCGGATTGTCTCCTCGTCGTGCTCGACGACGAGCACGGTGTTGCCGAGGTCGCGCAGGCGCTTGAGCGTGTCGAGGAGGCGCCGGTTGTCCCGCTGGTGCAGTCCGATCGACGGCTCGTCGAGGATGTAGAGCACGCCGACGAGGCTCGAGCCGATCTGCGTCGCCAGACGGATGCGCTGGCCCTCTCCACCCGAGAGGGTCCCGGCCGGACGCTCGAGGGTCAGATAGTCGAGGCCGACGTTGATCAGGAAGCCGAGCCGCTCCCGGATCTCCTTGAGCACGCGCCGGGCGATCGCGGCCTCGCGCTCGGCGAGCCGGAGGCCGTCGAAGAAGGCGGCCGCCTCCTTGATGGTGAGGCGCACGACGTCGGCGATCGAGCGGCCGGCGAGCTTGAAGCCGAGCGACTCCCGCCGCAGGCGCGAGCCGCCGCAGACGGGGCACGGGCGCTCGGCCATGAACTGCTGGATCTCCGCGCGCGCGTCGTCCGAGGTCGTCTCGCGGTAGCGGCGCTCGAGCGTGGCCACGACGCCCTCGAAGCCCCCGTCCTTCTCGCCGTGGAGGATCACCTCCCGCACGCCCCTTCGCAGCTCGCGCCACGGCGTGTCGAGCGAGAACCGGTGGCGCTTCGCGAGGACCTGGAGCGTCTGCCGGAAGTAGGCGGACTCGCGGCCCGCCCACGGCGCGAGCGCCCCCTCCTTCAGCGTGCGCCCGGGGCTTGGCACGAGCCGCTCCGGGTCGATCTCGTCGCGCGAGCCGATGCCGCCGCACTCGGCGCAGGCGCCGTACGGGCTGTTGAACGAGAACATCCGGGGCGACACCTCGGGCAGCGAGATGCCGCACTCGGCGCACGCGAGCCGCTCGGAGAACAGCATGGGCTCGCCGGCCTTGCCTCCCTCGCTCACGGGCTCCACCTGGACGATGCCGTCCGCGAGCCGCAGCGCCGTCTCGAGCGAGTCGGCGAGCCGCGGGCCGAGCGTGTCGCGCACGACGAGCCGGTCGACGACGACCTCGATCGTGTGCTTGCGCTTCTTGTCGAGCTCGATCTCCTCGCCGAGCTCGCGGACCACGCCGTTGACGCGGACGCGCGTATACCCCTGGCGCTGGAGGTCGAAGAAGAGCTTCTTGTACTCGCCCTTGCGCCCGCGCACGACGGGCGCCAGCAGGAGGAGCCGCGTCCCCGGCGCCTGGGCGAGCACGCGGTCCACCATCTGCTGCACCGTCTGCGCCGAGATCACCCGGTCGCAGGACGGGCAGTGCGGCACCCCGACCCTGGCGAAGAGCACGCGGAAGTAGTCGTAGATCTCGGTGACGGTGCCGACGGTCGAGCGCGGGTTCTTGGACGTCGTCTTCTGCTCGATCGAGATCGCGGGGGACAGCCCCTCGATCGAGTCCACCTCGGGCTTCTCCATCTGCTCCAGGAACTGGCGCGCGTAGGCCGAGAGCGACTCGACGTAGCGGCGCTGACCCTCGGCGTAGATCGTGTCGAACGCCAGCGAGGACTTGCCGGAGCCGGAGAGCCCGGTGATCACGACGAGCTGGTCGCGGGGGATCTCGAGGTCGATGTTCTTGAGATTGTGCTCGCGGGCGCCCCTGACGACGATCCTGTCGCTCGCCATGTCGAGCGTCTATTGTGTCAGCCCCGCGTGGTCCCGGCAACCCGCCAGGCGCGGCTCGTGGCGAGGGCGAGCGGCGCGGCGAGGAGCGCCGGATAGGACCCCGCGGCGGCCGCCCAGTCCGGGAGCCACGGGGCGCCCGCCCAGAGGAGCAGGAACGCCGCGGCGCCGACGAGCGAGCCGGCGAGCCCGGCGGGCGCGCCGACCCGCGCGAGCCGCGGGGACGAGGCCGCCGCCGCGGCGAGGCCGCAGCCGGCCAGGAACACGCGCCAGGCGTCGGCGGACCAGACGCTCGCCGCCGCCGCGGCCAGGACGAGCCCTGCCCAGACGAGCGACACGCCCTGCTCCGAAGAGCCGGTGGCCAGCGACGCGACGAGAGCCCGGAGCGCGAACGCGCCCGCCAGGAACAGCAGGAGGAGCCCGAGCACCGCCAGGGTGGCGAGGGCGGGCCCGGCGGGCGCCGGCACCACACGCGCCGGAAGCTCGAAGAGCCCCGCCCGCCCCGGCGCGCCGAGCGCCAGATCGGGCGCGGCGCGCGCGGCGTAGACGCCCCACGCGACCGCGGCGAGCACGACGACGAAGAGCAGCGCCCGCGCGGTCCAGGCGCCGCCCTGCGCCCGTGGCACCGACGCGCGCATGAGGACGAGCGCGCCGCCCGCGAGCGTCAGCGCCGTGCCCAGGGTCCGCGCGGCCGTCTGCGGCGACCGCCGGTCCGGGGGATCGGCCCACGCGGCGCCCGAGGCCGGAGCGCCCGGGACGCGCTTGCCCGGCTCGAAGCGGACGCGCGCGCCGGCCTCGAGGAAGAGCTGGTCGCCGGGGCGCAGCGTGAGCGCGTCGCCGACCTCGAGCCGCCACTCGCGCATGACGCGCGCCGGGCCCACGGGCTCGACGATCCGGTAGGCGCCGGGCGCCAGCGCGGTGACGCGGTGGGCCTCGCTGAAGTCGAAGACCTCCGGGTGGGCGAGGGCGCGCCCGTCCGTCACCCAGGCGCTCCGCTCGTCGAACGTGAAGGCGGGGCGCGACGCGGCCTCGCTCCAGGCCCGCCAGGGCGCGGCCCCGGCGGTGGTTCCGACGACGACCACAGGGAGCGTGAAGCCCGCGGCGCCG